>ERZ837380.1-NODE-1-length-383783-cov-15.312727_pt1 | contig 383783 bp, 395 predicted proteins | sample MGYA00519685_ERZ837380 | MGnify/ENA primary metagenome ERZ837380 (study PRJEB31850, sample SAMEA3708817) | human gut metagenome | biome: human gut; feature: human-associated habitat; material: faeces | place: China | collected 2014 ...
AGGTGATAAAGGCTATTTGAATTCATCAAAAGATGAAACATATTTTGCCGTTCAAAGAGCAATTTGGAAACAAATAAATAGCAAAGCCGAAAATGAATTAACAAGTTGGTTTAAATCTCAAACAAAGAGCGTTTACGACGATATTATAGATAATTATAAAGGCAGTGCATATAAAACTACTAAGCCAAAAATAAATACTGTTAAACTTGATCCTCAATACAATAGCAAAAATGAATTGACTGGATATAGTGGATCTGGTTCTGATACAAACAAAGTTTTGTCAAATTGGTCAGTTTCTGACAAAGCAGGACTTTCTGTCAATGCTTCGAGCAACAAGTTGAATATTTCTACTAAAGACAGTATTAGTGGTAAAAAAACTATAAAACTTAAAAGTAAGAAAAAATTTTACACTATTGCTTCAGATCAAATCGGACATTTTGGTGATCAAGAAGTAATTGCTATTGGAACTTCGAAACAATTTGAAGCAAATGTTAATGTAACAACAGATACACCAAAACAAGGCTCAATTCAAATTACAAAAATTGCTGAAACAGGCGAAGTAATGAGTGGTATTCAATTTAATTTGTATGATTCAAACGGAACTTATCTTGATTCTGATTGGACTAATGAAAATGGTATCGCTTCATTTGATGATGTTGATGCAGGAACATACACCGTAACAGAATTAACTCCTGCTGGATATGTACCATACGGTAATATTGGTAGTGTACAAGTAACAGTAACAGCTAACCAAACAACCAATGTAGCAAACCATCCAAGCGGTAAATGGGTAAATACCTTGCAGCGTGGTGATATTTACATCCATAAGACAATTGAGGATACAAATACACCGTACCAAGCACAATTCACATTGTATGATTCAGACGGTAATTATGTATTGTCAGGAACAACAAATACTGCCGGTGATTTGTATTTTTGTAATGTACCGACAGGATATTATCAACTTAAAGAAACCAATACATTTAACGGTAATGTTATAGATTGGCAAAAAGTATATTATACTTACGATTATAATTCCGGTCAGTATGTAGCAAATAAGGGTGATTCGATATATGTAGCATGGGATGGTCAAACAAGTTATCCATATGCAAATCAAGTATGTCATAACGGTTGGTTGAACGATAATGACAATGCAGCAAACGGTGGCGTAAATCTTTGCGATTGGTATAACCTCATTAACTATTCAGGTGAAAATACAATAGTTAATAGATATAAGCGTGGCGATTTAAGATTGCATAAATTAGCAGAAGAACCAGTAGAAGTATCGGAAAACGGTTATACATATAAGTACACATCAAACGATAATGTAGGAACATATAAATCATTATCCGGTGCAACATTTACTGCTACAAGCTACTCAAATCAAAATGTTTTGGGTAGAGATTTAACATTTACAACTACTACCGGTGCAGACGGATATGCATATTTCTGCGATATGCCAATTGGTGTATATACAGTACAAGAGGTTAATACATACAGTAAGTATGTTCAACCGGCTTCACAAACATTTTATGTTGATTGGGATGGCAATACTTCCTATGATGTATCAGGTGCTAATTTTAGGAACACTGCAAACTACTTTACAGGTAATAATACAAACACATTAACCTTTATCAATTACTTGAAGTATTTTAGATTTGAGTTTTCAAAACTTGATGAAACGACAAACAGTTCAACTGCTCAAGGTGATGCTTCACTTGCAGGTGCTGTGTATGAATTGTATAAAGGTGATGAACTTGTAGGCACATATACGACAGATGCAAAAGGTAAATTTACCACAAAGTATCATGTATGCGGTTCAGATTATTACCTTAAAGAAAAATCATCTTCATCCGGTTACTTTATCAACCCTGATAAAATAACCATTTCGGAAGATTGTACTAAATATACTGCACGATTAAATGATACAAAGTATTCACAAACCGAACTTGAAAAATACGGCAAAATCGAAATCATTAAGCATTACGATCCTGATGATGAAACACAAATTGAGCAACCTGAAGAAGGAGCTGAATTTCAAGTATATTTGAAATCTGCCGGCTCATATGATAATGCAAAAGATAATGAAAAGGATTATCTTGTAACGGATAAAGACGGTCATGCTGTATCTAAAAAATTGCCTTACGGTGATTATGTAATTCACCAAACAAAAAGCACTGAAGGCACGCTTTTTGTACCTGATAAAGTACAAGGTATACAAACAGGTTTAAACGGTGATAAATTTTATTCTGATGATTACCTTATTAAAAACAAAGATGTATCAATTGAAGATACTGTAATTTCATATAAGTATTTGATGTTAGATACACTCGATAAAGCGTATATCAAACTTGTAAAAGAAGACAGCGAAACAGGTAAAATAATTCCATATAACGAATTACAGGGTGCTGTGTTCCAAATTCTTGATAAGGATTTGAATGTTATTTCAATGACATATACATACCCAAAGAAAATAACTGTTAACTCTTTTACAATTAACGATGAAGGATATATTATCACTCCACAGAAGCTTAAATACGGCACATATTATCTTGTAGAAGTACAATCACCATACGGATATTATAATCCAAACGGTGAGCTTGTAAGCGTTGATAACGGTACATATAAATATGATGCAAATAAGGTCGTTAAAACTAAATTCAAAGTTGATACAGTTAATAATGATTACGAAGTTGATAAAAGTGATAAAGAGTTTATTACAATTAACATTCCAATCAAAAATACAAATCAGTATCCAACACTTTCAATTGAAAAGAGAGGTGAAGTCTTCTCATCAGTAATTGAAAAAGATAATACATATTATCCGGTATATCAAGTTGAAGGCTTAAAGAATGCAGTATATGCAGTCACAGCAAGTGAGGATATTGTAACACCTGACGGTACAGTTCGTTACAAGAAAGGTCAAATGGTTTGCAAAATGACAACAGGTGAAAATGGCATTGCTAATTCACAGTCAAGCAAAACTGAATGGCTTGGAAACTGGAAACATTTGTATCTCGGTAAATATGAAATTACTGAAATCAAAGCACCGTATGGATATATTCTTAATTCAAACACACAGTATGTTGAGTTTACATATCAAGGTCAAAATGTCGAAACATTTGATACTTCATTAACTTATAATAACGATAGACAAACTGTCGAAAGTAAAGGTAATAAACAACTTGAAGTAAACAAAACTTATGGAATAGGTGACAACGGTGAAATTCAATCAGTAGTTTTTGGTCTTTTTGCAAGTGAAGATATTGTAGCATCAGACGGTAAGAAGATTCCAAAAGACGGTTTAATTCAAGCTGTAAATGTATCAAGTGACGGTACATTTGGTTTTGATGCGGACCTTCCAATCGGTCACAAATATTATGTAAAGGAAATCGCAACTGATAATCATTACATTCTTGATGATACAAAATATCCTGTTGACTTTGAGTATAAAGGACAGGATGTTGAAAAACAAACTATCAATATTAACGATAATAAAGTGATAAAGAATTCACTTAAATACGGTAAGTTAAGCGGTCTTAAAAAGGATGATTTGGGTAATAAACTTCAAGGTGTAACATTTGGTTTGTTTAAATCAACTGAAACAAAATTTACAAAGGACACAGCAATTGTAACAACTACTACCGATAAAAACGGTAAGTTTGAATTTACAAACATTCCGGTAGGTGATTACAAGCTTGTAGAACTTAAAGCACCAAAAGATTATGTATTCTCCAAAGAACCTGTTGCAATTACAGTCAGTGAAGATAAACAAACAATTACCAAAGAGATAACAAATATCCTTGCAAGAGGACAGGTTAAAATATCAAAAGAGGGCGAAGTCTTTTATTCTGTAAAGGAAAATGAAGACGGTACTCAAACACCTATATATAAGTTACAAAAGCTTGCAGGTGTAGTATTTGACATTGTAGCTGCAAAAGATATTGTAACTCCTGACGGTGTAGTTCGTGCAAAGAAAGGCGATGTAGTTGATACAATTACAACTAATGATTCCGGTTATGCCGAAAGTAAAAAGCTTTTCCTCGGCGAATATACAGTCAAAGAAGTTAAAACTCCTGCCGGTTATTATCTTGATACAAATAACTATAAAGAAGGGGAAAATCTCTTTAATGTAACGCTTGAATTTGAAAACAGTGATAAAGAAATTGTTGTTAAAAATCTTGATGTAATTAACCAAAGACAAAGAGCAGAAGTTTCACTTCTTAAATCAATGGAAAAGGATGAAACCTTTAATATTGACGGTAAGAATGAACTCAAAAATGTAGTATTTGGTCTTTTTGCAAAAGAAGATATGACAGCATTAGACAGTTCACAAATCACAAAAGACAGCGTAATTGCACTTGCCAAACCGGATGAAAACGGTAAAGTTTCCTTTAATGTAGATTTACCTTACGGTTATAAATACTATGTAAAAGAAATGGCAACCGATATTCATTATTCGCTTAATGAAGCTGAATATGAGTTTTCATTCGATACAAAAGATAACTCACTTAACACACAAAAGATAGCTTTAAATGATAGTAAAGAAGTTGTAAATGAACTTAAAAGAGGTACAATAATCGGTCATAAAACATCCGAAGACGGTACTGCACTTGCAGGTGCAACATTCGGTTTGTTCTATTCTGACTGTACTCAATTTACTGCAGATAACGCTATTATGACAGCTACATCTGATACAACCGGCACATTCAAATTTGAATATGTTGACTACGGTAAGTTTATTATAAGGGAAATTCAAGCCCCTGCAAAACATGCACTTGATACTACAAATTATGAAGTATCAATACAAGAACACAATCAAATAGTAAACATAAATGTATCAAACAAACTCATCAGAGCAACCGTAATTGTTACAAAGATTGATAAGGAATATCCTGACAACAAGCTTTCAGGCGCAACCTTTGCAATCTTCAATGATGTAAATGAAAACGGTATCTATGATGAAAATATTGATACCCTGTACGGTAATCTTAATGAAACCGAACAAGGTATTTACAAATTATCAAACATTCCTTACGGTCATTATTTAGTTAAAGAAACTGAAGCACCAAAAGGTTTTGAACTTGACAATACTTATTATCCGGTATTCATTTGTGAGGATCAAGCAGTGTACAACATTCAAAACAACGGCGAATGTTTTATAAATAATGCACTTACCGGAACGCTTAAAGTTATTAAAAAATCTTCTGACGGCACAGTAGAAGGCTTTGATTTCTTAATCAAAGGTGTATCTGATTCAGGTACTCCTGTTGAAATTACAGCTACTACAAATGCTGACGGTGAAATAGTTATTCCTTCACTTCGTACAGGTACTTATACAATTTCGGAAGTTCAAAACAAACTTTCTAAAAAGTATATTACTCCTAAATCTCAAACAGTTACCATTATCGAAGGTAAAACTACTACCGTTAATTTCTTCAATAAGCTTAAAGATGTTGGTATTCCTAAAACCGGTACGAATATTGCAATTGTATATGGAACAATAATCGTACTTGCTGTTTCTCTTGGTGCTTCTTTAATAGTTTATTCAAAAAGGAAGAAAAATTCAACAAAAGAAGATTGATTGTAATTATTTTTTAACTTTAAGTATTTAATTTAAGGCACAGGGAATGACAAATGATTTCTCTGTGCCTTTTAATTTTTTTACACAAAGATAATGTAAAGGAGAATATTATGATCAATATATATAAGCACAATGATGTGTTAGATTTGATTAAATTGGTTAATTCAATGAAAGTTGTTTCTATGCCGCAGATAAAAAAATATTTTGCTAACAAAGGTATTGAAGGTGATAGATTATCTAACATTTTAACAATCACTGAAAAGTCCGGAAGAATTTTTTTTACTGATACGAAAACATTTGCAGTAAATCAAAAACATATGTTAGAGGAAAATTATTTTAATTTGTACATGAACATTTATAAAATTGCTTGGCTTTATTGCGAACTTTCTTCAATATATGATGAAATAAATACTGATTGTAAATTTCCATGTAAAGCTTTTTTGTACAATTCTAAATCTGCAAAAACAATGCATATTTTTCAAATTTCTAATAACAGTTTTGAAAATGATTGTATAAATATTGAAACTAATTTTGATATTCCAATAACTCAAAAGCATCCAATTGATTCGATAATAATACTTGATTCAATTGATAAATTAAATGAAATATGCCTTCCGGATTGTATTAAAGTTATTGCATATTCGGTGATCAATAAACTCGATGACGGTAATGCCGAAACACTTTTTTATAATTCGAAGGGGGAAAGGATGAAAATAAATACTAATGGGTAATATAAACAACGAAAAAATATCTCGTAAACTTATAACAATCAATAAAGGTCTTGATAGAGCAATGTATCAAACTTCGCAATCTAAAGACGGCATTATTGAAAACGATACTAATCTTTACGAAGATAAACTTATAGAAGCTTTGCTTAATACTGAAAAGCAATATATTGAACTAAAAAAATTAGCTGCACTTACAATTAGCAATAAAGTAATGCTGAAGAACATTGAAAAAAATGAAAAAGAAGTTGCTAACATTGATATAAAATTATTAAAAAAAGGAATTATTTGTTTGTCAATTCCAATTATAACTCCTTTTTCTATTTATCACACATTGCAGTTATATCCCAAAAATATTGAACGCCCATATATTGTAAATGCAATTGACAAAACTTTTTCTCAATTATATTTGATTCAAAAAGAACTTGAAAACTTCTTCGATGAAAATAATATTGAGCAAGAAAAATACAAACATATGTCAGTTGTTTTTATAAATCATTATGGCGAGAAATATGATAATATCCGTATTCCTGATTCTAATAATTATGCGTATAAAGCATTAACAGATGTAATTTGTTCTGTATTTAAGTGTGAAGAAATCGGTTCAGTAGTTGACACTATCATTCAATCTCGTAGTGGTAGGGAAACATTTACAGAAATTTATATTCTTCCTTGCCAATATGATTTTAAAAAAACTGCTCTTGAACTTCAAAAAAGATAACAGGATGTAAAACAAAATGATAAGCGAAAATTTTAAAAATAGGCTTAATGAATCATTGAAAAAAAATCGTGAAAGATTGAAAAAAATTGAATTTTATTTTGATGAATGTCAAAAAAATATCAATGAAAATGATAAAAAATCTTACGATGAAAATATGATTGAGGCACTATATAACAGTGATTTAATGGCACTGAATTTGCGTAATTTATCTTCCGTTACAATAGATCCTATTTGGACTATCAATCATCCTAAAGAACAAAATCAAGTATTAAAAAAAGTCGAAAATATGGAATTATCTTTATATGATATATCAATTTCAACATTAAAAAGCGGCGGTTTTAAAATCAAAATGCCAATTATAAAACCGTTTGCACGATATAAAAAAGTAAAACTTTTTGACGAATCTCGAAAAAAAAATTATGCAATTAAATGCATCGAAGATGTTGAATATGATTCAAAAATTATTTCATTAGCAATAAAAAAATTCTTATCAGAAAACAAAATAAACAAAATCAATAGCAATAAATTAACAATTGTTTATGTAAATAATTATGATGAAAAGTATATCAAATCAGATTTTCCTGACACGGATAACTATTCATATAAGAGAATTTCTGATGAAATTTTAAAAAATTTTTCGATAGATATTGATGATTCTTGGGTCGATTTTTGCTACTTTTCTCGTAAAAATATTTCTACTTTTACTGAAATTTTTATTCTTCCGAATGAATCTTTTTTTGAATTTTTTTGCTCTGAAATTGATTAAAAATTTAACGAATTTTTTTGAGTTTTTATTTCAAAAGTGGTGATTTTTGAAAAATTTTCACTACTAAATTTCAAAAAGCCAAAAAGCACCGTTTTTTTCCTTTAAAATAGGGCAAAAATAGGGGAAAAATAGCATTTCTTGAACGAGGTAGCGATTAAGTCTTAAAAATCAACGCAAAAGTATAAAACCAACGAAAACTAAAATAACTATCGAAAATAATTAAACTCACGCTACTAATTAAGAAAAAAGCGTGAGAAGAAATTATTGAAAGAATGAGGCTGAATGTTATGAAACGAAATATGAAGATTACATCACAGTATCGCAAAAAATTACTTTATGTGATCGGTCAATATCATTTCTTACCAAGTAATGTAACAATGATAGTGAGTGCATATCCATTTTTTGAAAATGAAGAAAAGCTTAATACTACATATAGGCATATGTCGGAAAAACATCTTGTTCAAAAAATAAAAACACTTAACACATCTGGGCTAACAAGAAATCAAAAAGATACGATTGTGGCAACTGAACTTGGTAAAAAAGTAATGACAGCCAATGACATAAAAACGAATCAATTAGCAGAGGGCAAAAAAGCAAGCACTAAGCAAAGAACATTGTATTACGCTGCTGAATGTGAAATATTCTTTAGAGCGTTTTGTGAAAGCGCAAATGACAAATTCAAAAATTATTTGAATCGACAAATGATACAGTTTGCTTTAAAAAATTCAAAGATAATCAATAAAAAGATTTTGTTAGCAATCAAGGGTACGAGAGTTTATGGTTTATGGAAAACACCAAACAGGTACTTCCGTTTTTACAATGTTCAAGAATACAACATTCGACTTATAACAGCACAAGAGGAAAATTTAGTTACTGCTTTGTGCACCACACAGAATATTACAGAAAATGAAATTGGAGATTCAATTTTGCTTGCCAAGAATGTTGAAACAATTAACAAGTATATTGATGTGCCAAATGAGCAGGAACTCGAAAAGAAGGTACTTGAAACAAAGTACAGTCGAAATACAAATCGAATATTTGATGTATCAGGTACTTATTACGATTTTGAGCATCTGAAATATTTTGTGTACAACTCGCCGGAGCAAACATACATTTTAAATTTTCTACTTTATAGTAATGTGAGAAAATCAAATGAACATAGCAATTTGGAATATTTAATACAAAGATACATAATTGCATTGAATCCGAATAGGCACTTCATAGCGAAAAAGTATGGAAATACAGTTTATGAGAGTAACGAAGAAATTGCTTTTGAAATAGTAACACAGGAACTTAACAAATTAAAAGGTATTGTTGTGAATATAAAAGCAATGCGAAACGGATATTTTAATGAAAAAAGAAAGATTGTAATTTACGGATGTGATTTTAACAAAAAACTGTATAACAGATTATTTTCTAAATATGAAAATATAGAATTTAGGTACTTAAATAAAAATGAATTGCTTGAATATGTTAAAGCAAGAGCTAACGAATAGGTACTTAAAAATCTATTTAATGAAAGGGTGTGGATGGAAAACAAATAAAACCTGTTAGGTCAGTAGGTACTCAAAAAATAAAAATAAAATGAAAGGAAACCGATGAAAGATGAAGAAAAGAAGTTAGGAAATAAAATCAAGAGAAAAATAAAACAAATAAAAGAGTTTGTAATGAAACATCCAGTAAAAACAGTATTAAGCATAATAGTTTTATTGTATGTTTCAGGAATAATGAGTGAAGCACTGTATCAAGCAATTCACTTTGGGGAAATACGAAACGGTAATGGCATACCATGGTATATGTTGTCTTGGAGTCCAAAAGCAATGTTACAATGGTGTACAAGCGTAAGAGGTTTCATTTGCCTGTTATTGACAATAGTAGCAGCATATCTATTGTGGATATACGGAGTTAAACCTCGTGTTAAAGAAGAGACAGGTAAGGAAAATATAGATATACCTTTCAAGTATTCAGAAGAAAAGCCGTATGGTTCAGCAGAGAAAATGACGGAAGAAGATTTGGAAGATATATTGGAATTCAAACCGATAGAAGAAACACATGGAATTATATTAGGACAAACCTATGATGGAAAGGTAGTATCAATTCCTACATCGGAAGAATTTGAAGAAAAAGCAAAAAGAAAAAATTGGTCACGAGATGATATGACCAATAATACAAGAAACAGGAACATTCTTGCTATTGGCTCACCGGGTACTATGAAGACAAGAGCACTAATAATGAATCAAGTGTTTCAAGCAATAGTACATGGGGATTCAATAATGATAACAGACCCAAAAGGAGAAATATATGAAAAGACATATAATCGCCTTAAAGAGAATGGTTATGATGTAAGAATGTTTAACCTTATCAAGCAGGACCACAGTGATAGTTGGAACCCAATAAACGAATTAAAGGTTGAGGACTATGATACATTCAATCCGATTGAGATATTAAGAAACTCATCAGATAAGACACAAAGAAAAGTCATATCAAGTGTATACGCAAAAATATTTGCATCTACCATTGTTAATAATGCAGATGAAAACGGAGAAAAGTATTGGAGCGATAACGCAATGAATGTATTGAAATCATGTTTGATGTTAAAAGATATGGATAGTCTTGGTAAGATATATGATTTCATAAGCAGAAGTACGATTGAACAGCTTGCATTAAAGTTTTCAGATGCAGATGATGAATCGGTAGCAAGAAGAGCATTTGATATATTTAATCAAAGTTCAGAAACAGTAAAAGGTCAAATAATAAACGGACTTGGTATTATGATAGATGTATTTCAAGACGAAAGAATCAGAAATATGACAGGTTCAAGTGAGATTGATATGACAAAACCTGCAAAGGAAAAGTGTGCATACTTTGTTATAACATCAGACCAACACAGAACATTTGACTATTTAGCAGTTTTGTTTTGGACTATGGCATTCATAAAGCTTATTGAATACATAGATGAAAACAGAGACGAGAAGGGCGATCCGACCACCTTACCAATACATATGTTGCTTGATGAATTTCCAAATATAGGTGAGATACCGGATTTCAACCGAAAGTTAAGTGTAGTAAGAAGTAGATTGATATATACAACAATAATCATTCAAAACTTACCTCAATTGATGAACCGTTATCCTAACGGAATGCATGAAGAAATATTCTCGGACTGTGACTTTACAGTATTCCTTGGTTGTAATGACTATACAACTGCAGAATACATAAGTAAGTTAACAGGTATAGCGAGTATAGAAGTAACAACGCAAAACAGTACCTATGCAAGAAATGTAATGGTACTTAATCAAGACCCGAATTTTAAAGAAGTAAAATCAATAGGTCAAAGGACAGTAATGAATGCTGATGAGGTAAAGTCAATTAAAAATACAGATTTACTTATCTTTATCAGAGGCACAAAGTCTGTATATCAGTGTAAAAAATTTGACTATTCAAAGCATCCATTTGCAAAGGATTTAAAAATAGCAAAAATAAAAGACTATGTTCCTGAATGGAAACAACAACTAATTGATGATGCAAAGGAACAAATCAGAAAAAATGAAGAACGCTTAAAGAAAGAAGCAGAAGAAAAAGAAAGAGAAAGATTGATCCAAGAAAAAGCTATTGAAAGAGAAAATCGAAGAAAAGAAATGATGAAACAAGATGAAGATGATTTCTTTGAAGGATTTACGCAGCAGGCAATCAATTTTGATGATTACCTTCAAAACAAAAAAATAGCAAATAAAGAAGATTTCATAAATACAGAAAATGAATCTGAAAACGAAATTAAGTTAATAACAGAGAAGCAAACTCTTGATGAAATAAATACAAATGAAAATGATATATTTTCTACATTACTCGGTGATGAAGAAGATACGATTCCTAACCTAACAAACTCTAAAAACAAATCAACTAACAAAAAAGACACAAAGTCAAAAAATGAAAAGAAGATAATATCAAGAAATACAATGCAGAATAAATTAAATGCAATAAGTAAATCGCTTGATAAAATCGAAGATGAAAATGTAGAACTGGATATAAAAAAAGAGGCAGAAGACATTTTTGGAAATTTTGACTTTAGTAATAATAACGATAATTGAAAGGATTAAGATTATGAAAAAAATTGTTGAAGTACCGGAAGGTGCTAATACAGCTTTTGACGAAGAAAGAGAAAAAATAGCTGTATACCAAGTATTAAATGAATCTCTTGAAAGTGCAACAAAAAGCAAGAAAAAATTTATCACTTGCAAAGTTCTCGGTGCAAAGCATAATATGAACGGTTCAACGCCGGAATATAGAGTTTGTGCTATGTGCCAATATAAAGACTGGATTATACTTGTTAAAGCTGACCAAATGGGCTTTAATCCAAAAGAATTTGAAGGACTTAACAATCAACAAAAAGAAGCCAAATATGCTAAATTTATCAGCAATATGACTTTTTCAACTATAAATGTAGTTATTATCGGAATAGATGTCAAAACAAAAAGAGCAGCCGGAAATAGAAATATGGCAATGGAGTATATCAAAGACAGATATTATTTCAAAAGTGATTCAAACGGTAAATCGGCAATGGAAAAAATCTTCGAAAGTAAAAAAGAAGTCTTTCCACAAGCTCGCGTTGTTACCGTAAGCAAGAGCGTTGTTTGGCTTGAAGTGTTCGGCTTACTAACAGATGTATATGCAAGAGATGTTGAATGGCGATTTGTTGAAAATTTAAAATCTGTTATTTCTGTCGGCGATTTAGTACCGGTTAAAATTATGGAATTAACGATAGATAAAGAAAACAAGAAAGTCAAGATGAGAGTGTCAATTAAAGAAGCGAAAGAAAATATGATGATACGAAATATGCAGTATTATAACGAAGGTGACACTCTTGCAGGAACAGTTTCTAATATCCAAAATGGAGCATGTTATGTGCAAATTGGAGATTTTAAAACAGGTATTGATGTACTATGTAAGATAATAAATCTTGATGAGGTGCCAAATAAAAAAGACATTGTACTCGTAACAATAGGAAAAAAAGACAATGAAACCGGAAGAGTATTTGGTCGAATCGAAGAAATCAGAAAACGAGCAAGTAATTATTAAAAAAAGAGGTGACAAGTAAAAATGAATGTATCAGAGCAATTACAACAATTCTATACGGAATTACAATATCTCGTTGCCGTTAAATATCGTACTACACTTCTTGATAGTATCAATGCTGAAAAAGAATACTATAATTCTATTATCAGTGATATTAACGAGTTAGGTGAAAGGCTGAGCACATATACTATTGAGGACAAAACGCTCAATGATAATGAAAACGAGGCATTCTTACAATGGTTAAAAATTCAATTGATTGGTGAAATTGAAAATTGTAGGAAAAATATTATGAAAAATTATTCAAAATTTTTAAAATCTACATATTCTTCTACTATACCTAATAAAAAGGGTAAAAAAGAAAAACAAGAAGATTTTACTGATAATGAGAATATGAAGCAAGAGCAGTAACGGAAAAGCAAATTTGGCTATCTTGTGAGTTTGGCGTGAAGACAGACTAATGAAGCAAATAATTTCATCGTGAAAATTAAAAAAATAAATTTGTTGATTTAGTCTGTTTTTATGAAATGAAGGTGAAAAAATGAGTAAAAACACAAAAAAATCAAATTATATAAAACCGGGGTCGAAAGAAAACTATATTTATGACCTTGAAAAATTTTATAAAGAAAATGGTTATCCAAGCAACAAAACAGCAAGTAAATCAAAAAAAGAAAAACAAACAGCAGACGAATATAACGAATTTAAACTTATATTGTAAAAATATCTGTGTATTTTTTAAAATTGATTACTATATACCATACGAGGTAGAGGAGATACCTTGAAAAAATTAAGGGAAAGGAGAGAACGATATGAGTACATATTCATTACCTATCAAGGTAAATTCTGACAGTAATAATACGGACAATATTTTAAATGTCGAAATTGATTGTCGAATTTATCCTGTTAGAAGAGGAAGAGATGGTCTTCGCGCTACTGCTGTGTTAGATTATTTCGGTTTCACATTGGGTGATATACAAGTTTATGAAAGGCGTGGTCAAATTTCAATAGTATATCCAACAAGAGAAATTCGCCGTAAAGGTGAATTAAGAGAAGCATCAGTATATTTTCCAAATAACAGAGAACTTGGTCAAAACATCAACCATATCATCAATCAAGAATATCTTAATGTTGTCAAACATAATGATGTTCCTACGCTTGAAGGTATGGGTATCAAGAACGGTCAAGAATAAATAATTAAGAAAGGAAATAATTTGAAAAAATTTGGTAAAACTTTATCAATAGGACTTGCTACAATTATGGCTGTTTCGTCATTAGGTATCGGTACAACGGCATTTGCATCACAGGTTAATTCTGTACAAACTGCGGAAAATATCGGCTTAAATGAGACGAAATCGGCAGTATTTAGATATGGGGAAATCAATGATGATTTTCTTTCTGAAAATACAAAATACTTTAAATTTGTAGCACCTACTACCGGTTATTATGAATTTAATTTAACCGGGTATCAAAACAGAATTGATGGTCAGAATACAACTGCATATATTGATGTTACAGACACAACAGGAAAAAGTGTTGATTCAGGAGGATATTATGACCAATATTATAATGATGTTAAGGCTGTTGCCGAATTAACACAAGGTCAAACATATTACATCGAATCATATTATTCACCGTTTAAGACTGCAAATTATGAAAATAATGGATATGCAGAATCAACCATCAATATTTCAGTTACACCTCACACACACGAATTTTCAGCTGAAGCATATTCGACCACAACATATTATACATGTAACAGATGTCATTATTCGTATTCAGAGGAAAACAAAAAAACAATCTCAAATATTTATCTTGAAAAGATAAAATATGTTTATGACGGTAAATTGAAAACGCCAAATGTTATTGCTTATGATACAGCCGGAAACCTTGTTAATTTAACAAATGTCTCATACGCATCAGGCAGAAAGAATGTAGGTACTTACAATGTATCAGTTACATATGGTAAACAATCATTTAATTTATCGTTTCAAATTGTACCAAAAGGAACAAATATTTCTTCTGTTAAAGCAGGAAAGAAAAAACTCACTTTAAAATGGAAGAAACAACAAAAGCAAGCAACAGGCTATCAAATCCAATATTCTACTTCTAAAAAGTTTTCCAGAGCAAAAACAATAACTATTAAAAGTAAAATTACTTCTAAAACAATTAAAGGTTTGAAAGCCAAGAAAAAATACTATGTAAGAATAAGGACTTATAAAGTTGTAAACGGTAAAAAGCTTGTTTCTTCTTGGTCAAAAACAAAATCAATAAAAACAAAATAATAAGTTTAAGTAGCCCAGCATATATCATGCTGGGCTAAAAGTCAATATAAGAAAGGGGAGAAAAACCGTGAAAAATACGAGCATAAAAATTGCATTGTTGTTAATGTGTATTGTTGTTATTTCTTCTTCAAGTGCTTATGCAGCGACATATAAAGTCGAAGAAGGGAAAGAAGAAACAATTACAGTTAATGTTGATTATAACAAGACAACTGCAGAAAGCACTACGAAAAGTGAAACTCAATATACAGAAAATAATACTACTAATGTTGTAACTACTGAAATCGTTAGTATAACAGAACCAAATATAGTGCAAACAACAAGTGAAATTATTGCCACAGAAACCACACCGAAGCCAACAGAAACCAAGGCAACAAAAAAATATAAAAAAGAAAAAAGTGTAAAAACCGGTTTCAACACTTTACCGTTATATTTTACAATAATAGGACTGGCAATATTATTGATTATCATGAAAAGAAAGAGGGTGCGAATAAATGAGTAAAAATAAAAAAATAATTTCTGTTTTTTTAGCTATTATTACAATGCTTACTTGCTTTCCGATTTCGGCATTTGCTAATAATATAGACTGGGAATATTCTGTTAATGAAGACAATACAATCGAAATAACAGGATACAACGGAAATTTATCATCAACTCTTGAATTGCCAAAAACAATTGATGATAAAACCGTTATAGGTACTTCTTCCGAAATTTTTGAAAACAAAAGCGTAGATAATGTAAAAACAATTATAATTCCATATACATATCAATTTATTTGGAATCTTGATTTGTTTTCTAATTTGAAAAAAATTGAAGCCCATTCGTTAACTATACAAAATATGTATTTGTTAAATGGAGGACAGGAAAACAAATACATTGAATTAAACAGTGAAAATACAGAAAAATTCGAAAAATCACTTGCTGTATTGTCAAAATTAAACGAATCGTTATGTGAAAACAATAAAGAAATAAATAAAGAAAAAACAACAGATTGTAAGAAAGATGGTATAAATTACATTTGTAAAGTGTGTGGATATGAATGGAAAAAAGCTTGTCAAGAACACCAATATGAGTATGTTAAAGAAAAGAGTACAAAAGATAATTGCTATTCTGAATGCATTGCTTGTGGCGAGCAGATTAAAAGTAATCATAATTACAAATCTGAAATAACAAAAGCACCAACTTGTACCGAAGAAGGAACAAAAACATACACTTGTACTAATTGTGGATATTCATATACAGAGGATATACCAAAAACACCTCATGATTTTGTTCGTAAGACCTTGGTTGAAGCAACTTGTGCACAACCGGGTACTGACGAATTGACTTGTAGCAGATGTGGATATAAAGAGACGGAAACAACATATAAATCACATGAATATGATGATGGAGTTGTTGTTGACGAAGGCAATTGCGTTAATGTAAAAATTAAATATACCTGCAAACTTTGTGGAAACACATATGAAGAAACTGAAGATGTTCTTCATGATTGTATAATAGAAAACGGCTATTTTCAATGTAAAAGATGTAATAAAAAAGTCAAACTTACTTTAAATTCAATCAATACTGAAAATTATACCTACGATTTTGATGATGTTAATGATTTGGACTGGGATGGTGCATTGAATACATATGTTATAAATTGCAATGAAGATTCTCGGTATACATTTGATTTTTCAAAATTAAATTTCAATTCAGATCATGGTAGTGTAAGTTTAGTTAAAATAGATCCGGACTTTACCGATGATGAAATTATTCTTTATTCCCTACTTAAACAAGCTTATCCGCGATACCAATTAGATAAATATGATACAGATGGTAGATGCCATCCTGTTGAAAATGCGCCTAAACTTTCTTATGATTTCTTATCAATGTTTAGTTTATATGATTGGACTGCATATGGATGGGATGCAGAATGGTCAGCTAATTTAGAAGATAAATTTGAATGGACTGAAAATTCGGAGCTGCAATTCAAAAATAGTCAAGTCTTTTTTGATCTACAAAAAGATAGAAGTAATGGCAAAGCATATAATTATCTTGAAAAATATGGAAGTGAGTGCTTTTTGGGTGATACTACTAAAGAAACACTTTCATTAAAAAAAGGTAAATATTTATTAGTTGTAAAAAACGCTTATTCTGATTCTTGCAAAGAACCCATGTTTACAGGAAAATTTGAAATAAAAAAAGAATGCAATCATGTTTATAACGAAACTATAACAAAAGCACCAACTTGTAATGAAAAAGGAACAAAAACATATACTTGCACAAAATGTGGATATTCATATACAGAGGATATACCAAAAATAACACACAATTACAAAACCGAAATAACAAAAGAGCCAACATGTACCGAAGATGGAACGAAAACATATACTTGTAAATTATGTGGTGATTCTTATACAGAAATCATTCCGGCAACCGGACACGAGTACAAAAAAATCAATATAGACGATAAAACATATAAAATTGAATGCTCAAAATGTGGTTTAAATCGTTTTTATAAAGAATTAGATGATTGGACTATTACATTTAGCGGTAATGATAATACTTGTACGCTGTATAAATATAATGGTTCAGAAACAATTTTGTCACTTCCGGAAAAAGTTGGAAAATATAAAGTTTTAGGTTTGGAAAAAAGTGCTTTTGAAAATGTTAAAATAGCTGACGATATAACAGAAATAACTATTCCTTATACATATAAAAAGGTTGAAGGAATAGAAAATTTGTCTAATTTGCGACAATTGAATTATCATGAAATTTTATGGGATTATTTTAGTAATGAATTAATAAGCTTTTTTGACCAAAATAATATATACTGTCGTTCTCTTTGCGATGGACATTGGTATACGGACCAAGATTGTACAAAACAAGACATAGATGTTTATTGCAAAATATGTGGATATACGGAAAAAAGAGATTCTAATATGACCTATTTCGAGGGTGGTCATCAATATGTGATAAGTAATGTTAACGGTGGTATAATTACCTATACTTGTACACAATGCCCGAATTCATATACAATGATTTGCAAACATAATAATGCCAAATACGACAGAAAGGTTGAAGCAAATTGCCGGCATGGCTCATACGATATATATGTTTGTCCTGACTGTAACAGTGAAATTAAGCGTCATGAGCAATCAACTCTTGGTGAACACTCTTATGAAATAAAAAATGGAAAAGCCATATGTAAAGTTTGTCAAAACGAAATCACTTACAAATCATATAATATAGATGAGTTAAATAAACAATACACTTTCTATCAAAAGGATTTCTATGATGATAACTTATCTTCTACCGAAAAGAAAGATCGTTATAATTGTGTAAAGCTGACAATTGATAAAAATAATACTCCGGTTTATTTCTATCAAACAAAAAGTCAAGGAAAATTTAATATAAGGACATTCGAAGGGTTAAGTCAAGATGAAATTGATTATTATTTAATTTCATCTTCGCAGTATGGTTTAAATTATAATAACTTTGAAAAATACAACGAATTTGAAAATGATATTAACTCGTATTTGAATAATGAAAAAAAGCAAGAAATAATTCCAGAAGAACCAAGTATATTTAAAAATAATGAACCGGTTTATTTAGATAAAGGTATTTATTATCTATTTTTAGATTTTGGTCCGGGAAGTTTGGCAATCTCTAATTCACCAATATACAAATGTGATACAAAATTGCATTTTCAAAATCCGGAAGATTATAATATCATGTATAATCAAATTGCTGAAAATTTGCCGAACAGTTGCACAAATGAAGAATATAAAGAAGCCTTTAAAGATTTTTCAAGCTACAACAAAGCACATAATTTCGTTTTTTATAAGAATGAAAAACTTGCACACGATATAACAACTTATTTGTTCAGTGGCAGCGATAACGAAAAAATCAAAAATACTTATGAAGATGCAGAATGTATTTCAATGATCTGTGAAAATTGTGGTGAAATTGTTTATAGCTATGCTAAATTTGAGGTTGAAGCTGATCAAGATAAGGATCCTGATAATAAACATCCTGAAAAAATAGATGATAGTGACCACAATTTTGTTTACACTTATGATGAGCCTAATTGTATTGAAGCTGGATATAAAAAATGGACTTGCAAGAACAGTGTGATACAAGGATATGTTTTAACCGGAGACACAGAACATCATTCTTATATTGAAGATTACATACAAAATAAGAATGATATACCTTCTGATTTTGTCAATGCAACATTTGATGAATTTAAGAATTATTATAATCAAAATTTCGAAAGAAAATTTGAGGAAAAATATCCAGATATAAATTCATTTTCAGATTTATATAAAAATAAAAATTCTAATAACTTTTTTGAATATGAATCTAATTATGATACATTGATGAATTTTATAAAAAGTCATAGCTTTTATGGAACTGATTATTGTGATAAGGAAATAAAAGAAGTAGTACCTGCTCTTTCAACTAACCATCAACATAGTTTTAAGGCTACATACACTGCTAACTTTGATGGCACACATAACAAAAAAGCTGTTTGCACTAATAAGGGTTGTTATAGTTATATGAAAGAAAAAGAACTTTACAACCTTACTGATTCTGAGGCTTCTGAGTTAAATTTGAACTATTTTAGAAATAATAATGGAATATGGTATAAATTCGATGAAAATGGAAATTCAACAGTTATAAACAGGAACAGTGAGGAAATTGTCCTTAACACTTATGGCAAAAAAGTAAAAACAACAACAAAAATAAATGAAACTGAAAATTGCATTTATGACGACAATTGCACCTGTATCTACTGTGGAGCTGTAAATCATAAAAAAATAAACAGTGAAATATCAAATTATATTCCATCAACAGCAGATACAAACGGTTCATATATTAAAACAGATTATTGTGAAAAATGTAACGCGATTGTTGATGTAAATAAAATAATTTTACCAAAAGGAGAAATCACTGTTAATGTAGATGACAATATTACTCTTAAAGTAAACAAAAAGGGAACATATTCAGCATCGTATAACATCAAATTTAACGGTATTGACAACTATTCTAATATAACATTCAAACCAAAAGATACACTTATTCTTGTTAATGATAAAACAAATGAATCTAAAATAGCAAAAGTATCACAAAAACAAATTGAATTTTCTAAAGATAAAGGTCTTACAACAACAGGTACAGTTACTGTTGAAAATTTAACAGAAGGTACTTGGTCCGGATATATTACATTTGACTACTACTTTTGGAAAAATGTAGATGTAACAGATTATTTCATTTGGACTCAAGATACAGAAAATTTGTATGTTTTAAATAATGATGGTAAAACAGAAGAATATTGGAATGACGAATTGATCAAAATGATACAGGATAATCAATCAAACAATGTATGGGTGGATGAAAACAAAAATATCAGAGAAAAGTTGCCTTCAGATTTATATTATAAATATTTGAATTCACGAGTATTTGACAGTTCTTCGTTTGAAGATGATAATTTACAACAAAAAAGCAAAAATGCGTATAATCATCATTGTTCTAACAATTTAGCAATTAAAAAAGAAAATACATTAACCGGATATATTCCATATGAAAGAACGGCAATAAACGGATTGACAGATTTGGGTGCTGAATGGATTAAAGCTAATAATGGCAAGCTTGTTATACCATCGTGCGCAACTGCAATAGCAGATGCTAAAGTTATCAATTCGACTACTACATCAGATGGATATAACACAACAGATCCGGTAAGAGATGTATATTCAATTGTAAAATATGGAAAAGGAGCATTTCAACCGTATTTAATTTCCTATGATAAAAGCGGTAAAAAATATTATGTTGAGGATGATAATGTAACTTTGATTGATCCTTATTCAAGTCGAGGTAGAGAAATTGAACATTATAATGATAATATTTATAGTGTTACAGAAGTAATTATTCCAAATAGTTGTAAATCAATTGGTATAAAATCATTTTTCTACAATAGTAGTATTAAAAATATTACTCTCAAAGGGTCCACATTTGTTAAAAATTATGCATTTTCGGGAATTGATTCTGCGTATGCACTTGGAAATTCATATGAAAATCTTTATGAAGTAAATAATAAGAAAAACGATAAACTTGATATATATATCCCTGACGATACAATCTTTAGTTCACTTGTATTTGGATGTGCAAATGCATTAGAATCACTTGAATTGTATGGTTCAATTGCAAAAGTGCTACTCGTAGATAACAAGTATCCTGATAAGTTAGTTGGATATGATTATCATGAAACTTCCGCGAATATAATTATTCATTATAATTCATTAGAAGAATTAAATAGAATAAAAAACGCTTCGCCTATTTACAGATTTTTTGATAATTCTTTTAGTGAGAATGAATATTACAAAACTAATAATATGAATTTTATAAAAAATAGTGGTACATAATACCACTATTTTTTTATGTATTTTTTAGTTTTTATTACTATATATATGCAGAATGTAAATCACTCGGCGTTAAAATAGGAAGTATTTTTGCCGGTAGTTTATAAAAAAGGAGGTAAAATATGAATTAGCAACTATTCCAAAATCGAAAATAATCAAAAAAATCAATCAAAAATTAAAGGAGAAAAAATATGTTAAAAATCATTATTCCAATCGTTGTAGTCATTGTATTACTTATAGCTTTTTTTAAGGCATTTTATGTTATTGCCTCACCAAATCAGGCACTTGTAATTTCAGGATTTAAAAAAGAGCCACGATTTATTGTAGGTAAAGCAGGACTCAAATTACCTGTTTTAGAAAAACTTAATAAACTTTCGCTTGCAAATATGCAGGTGGATATAAAAACCGAAGAAAGTGTTCCTACTGAAGAATTTATCAATATATACATAGATGCTGTTGCTACATTTAAGATTTCGTCTGATCCAAAATACCTTTCAATTGCGGCAGAAGCACTTTTAGGTAAAAGTGAAGAAGAAATTAAAGAAATGGTATCTCAAACCCTTTTAGGCTCAACGAGGGAAGTTGTCGGTCTTATCGGTGTAGTTGATTTAAACAATAAGCAAATGATTTCGCAAAAGGTCATGGAAAATGTAACTGATGAACTTTTGAAAATCGGTATTGAAGTAACAAATTTCAATATTCAAAATTTCCGTGATGAAAACGGTATTCTTGAAAATCTCGGTATTGATAATACAGAAAAAATTCGTAAAAATGCAGCTATTGCAAAGGCAGAAGCAGAAAAAGAAACTGCTATCGCAAGAGCGTTAGCTGAAAAAGAAACATTGATTGCTAAAAGTAAAGCGGCACAGGAAGCTAATGAAATAAGAATTAAAGCTGAAACAGAAATTGCTGAAAGCAATAACAGACTTGCAATCAGAAAAGCAGAACTTAAAGCTATCGAAGAACAGCAACAGGCAAAAACTGATGCAGCTAAGCAAATTGAAGATGAAGCACAGCGCCGTGAAATTGAAATTAAAAAGCAAGATGCCAATATTGCAAGGCAAGAAAAAGAGGCTGTACTTGCTGAAAAAACTGTTGCAGTTCAAGAAAAGAAATATGCTGCTGAAATTAACAAAAAGGCTGATGCTGACAGATATGCTGCAGAACAACAAGCACAAGCTGATTTAGCTGTTAAAAGAGCTAATGCAGATGCTAAAATTTACGAGGCTCAAAAAGAAGCGGAAGCTATTAAAATTAAAGGTTTAGCTGAAGCTGAAGCTATCGAAAAGAAAGCAGATGCAATGCAGAAATACGGCGAAGCTGCTATTCTTCAAATGGTACTTGAAAAAATGCCTGAAATCGTTGAAAATGCATCTAAACCTCTTCAAAATGTTGATTCAATTACTATGTACGGTGATGGTAACGGCTCAAAACTTGTCGGCGATGTTATGAAAACTGTTAATCAGGTAATGGCAGGCTTGAAATCAAACGGCATTGATGTTAATGATATAATAAATAAGTCACTTGAAAAGAAAAGCTTGAAATCGGCTGTGGTTGACAATGTAATTGATTCAGATATTACTGAAAATTTATCAGAAATTGAGTAATAAAGATATAAGGAGTTTTTCCTATGTTTGATGTTAATGTTATTTTATCAGATTTGCCGGCATTTATTATAGTTGGGGCTATTGTTATCTTTGCAATTACAGTTAAGCATGTTCGTGAAAAGATGGATTCTGATATTGACATGGAAGAAGAAAATGAAAATCAAGAAAAAGTTAAAATCAAAGTGAAAAAATATAATCCTGATGGAACCGAAATGAAAAAAGATGATACTAATCATCATAAACCAACTAAAATAAAAGAGCCACTTGTTTCAAATGATTTTACTGTAAATAATCAATCTGTTGAATCTAAAATTGATATTGAAAATACTAATTTTGATTTTGATGATAATAATTTACTCGGCGGTATTTCAGATGCTTCCCAAAGTTTATTTGATGAAGTCTTTAAACAAAATAACGATTAAAATTAAGAACGCTTGAACTTATTTGTTCAGGCGTTCTTTTTATTAAAAAAAATTATGAATGTTAAAGATGTTTTTACTAATTTTTTCAAAAATATTACTATATACTCTTAGAAGATATTAGGGAGTGTAATTATAGTTTTGCAGGAGGAAATATTATGCAAAATAAAAAGACTACAATTTGTTTTATTTGTTACGATGATGAAGTGGTTTTTATCGGTAAAACAAGGCGTACTTGTGAAGCATATGTGGAAAGTAAAGTGAAAAATGATAATTCACTTGATGCTCGTAAAATAACCAAAATAAAGTATCATTCGTTTGATAGCAGTGCAGATGCGTTACTTTATTATAATTATTTTGTCAACAATTATAAGCCAAGATTTAATAATTATATAAGTCAAGGCAATATAACAGCTATATTACCACCATTAGATTTTTCCGTTGTCGGTAAAGAACAACTCGCTTTGTTTAAATAAACTGTATAAAAATATATTTAGTACAAAAGTAAGTTTCATTTTGAAATTTATGCGAATTTATATTGTTTACGCAAATGAGTTTAATATTTTGAATGTAAAAAATTCTGTTCATAAAAAAATAAGAAGGAGTTAATCTATTGAAAAATTATATTGTGTACAAAATTTATTATGGCAATACTGTTGCTTATGTTGGAAAAACTGACAGAACAATACAAGAAAGAACAAGAGAGCATCTTTTTGAAAAGCCGTTAAATCGAATTTTTGATATAAACTTTGTTACAAAAGTTGAATATCATAATTTTGACTCAGAAGCAGATATGAACTTTTATGAATTATATTATATAAATCTATTAAAACCGCCGCTTAATTCATTTGCTAAACTTAAAGATAAGATTACTTTTACTTTGCCGGAAATAACATGGATAAGCGCAGAATTCAAAGATTGGGATAAATGGGAATATGAACTGTTACATATGAATAACAGTTATCTCTCTTTTGACAAAAACTTGAAAATTCTTAATGATAAGAAAAAAGTATTATTAAGTATACAAAATAAAATTGATAATGAAACTTTTTGGAAAGAATATGCATCATTACTCCAAAAAGAAAAATCTATTTTACGAAAATATACGATAGTCATTGATAATAAGACATTTGCACCATTACCGTTTCCTTTGATGTTTATGAAAGACGATTATGTTTGCTATCGTATTGGTAAAAACTTGTTTTCTATTGGAAAGGTTGTAAATGGTTGTCTGACTTTATCAAATAATCATGTATTATTTCAGAAACTTTACACTTATAATTCTAAGACTAAAAAATTCGTAAAGGTAAATGACAAATATAATTATGATGCACAAAGGTGTTCTGCACTTCTAAAATTAGATTATTTGTATTACCAAAAACAGTAAATATTTATATAAGCAAAAATAAATGTGTTTTTGTCAATTTGTAACTATATATCATCAGAAAGATGAGATATATAGTTATGGATAAAAACAAGAAAAATACAAATTGTAATTATGAATTGCTTAACGGTAATTGTTTGAACCTATTGAAAATGATTCCTGATAATAGTGTTGATATGGTCTTATGTGATTTACCGTATGGTTTAACAAATGAAACATGGGATTCTGTCATACCAATGAATGATTTTATTGTTTTCAATAATAAAAATCTTGAATTTACTGATTTTGCTTTTTTGCAGTACAAAAACAATGTTTCTTTTGATAAAACTATTGAAAGATTTGAAAAAGAAAAACAAATGGGTTTGTGGTCACTATACAAAAAAATTGTGAAGCCTAACGGTGCTATTCTATTATTTGGCAACGAACCTTTTTCTTCATATTTAAGAACCAGCAACAAAAGAAGTTATAAATACGACTGGTATTGGGAAAAGGAGCGATTAACAAACATCGCACAAGTGAGGAAAAGAGCAGGTAAAACTGTTGAAACAATTAGTGTATTTTACGACAAGCAGCCAATCTATAATCCGCAAATGAGTATATATACAGGTCCGTTAAGAAAAAACAAAGTAAAAAACGGAAAATTAGGTAAATTAACAGACAACCAAGAAAAAAGTGCCTACGAATATCATGACAACGGAACACGCTATCCGACACAAATTTTAAAATTTAAAAGAGACATTTTAAAAAGCAATTTGCATCCAACGCAAAAACCCGTTGCACTATTAGAATATTTAATAAAAACATATACTAACGAAGGTGATTTGGTTTTAGACAATACAATGGGTTCCGCATCAACCGGAATAGCATGTTTAAATACAAACAGAAAGTTTGTAGGTATTGAAATTGATGAGGAATTTTACGAAATATCAAAATTTAGGATGAAAGAACATCTAAAAAAAATACAAAATGAAATAGAGAAAAAAACATGATTTTTACAGATAAAACAAGATTTGCTATGAATTTTGCCGAAAGATTATATTTAGGTAAAAAAGATAAAGCTGGTTATCCGTATATCTATCACTGTATTGCCGTTGCCGAACAACAAGATACGGAAGATGGCACTATTGTTGCATTGCTACATGATACTATCGAAGCCGGTTTGAGTGATATATTTACTTTTTTTACTAATAAATACTTGAATAGTCCATTTGTTATAGATGCAATAATAGCAATCACAAGAGGAGATAATGAAAAATATTTTGATTACATAAATAGGGTGAAACAAAATCAAATTGCTCGTAAAGTCAAAATAGCCGATTTGAAAAATAATTTAGAGGATAGGGGATTTTACTCAAAAAGTTTACATAAGCGATACAAAAAAGCTCTCGATATATTAGAGGATGAGTAAAGGAAATAGAAATTTTCAGTTAAGGTATTTCAAATGTACCAAGTGTGGTACAGAAATGGCTTTTCCAAAAAGGTATAATAAGTAGGCCATGAAAAAACTGCATATTGTTATTGTTGCAAAGATATTGAACAGTTTGTACAGACTTCGTTTGTAAATGTTAAAAATTAAGAAAGAGAGAATTATAATGAAACCAGTAGATATAGAAGAAAATAATGTAGAAACTCAAAAAAGCAAAATTCGTGATTCAATAATACCAATCTTAATCACTTTTTTTTGTTTTTTGTGCAGCTATAGGAACAATCAACCAAATGTCACAAGTTCCTGAAGGAACAAAACTGTACAAACAAGATATTGATGTTGTAGTTACAGAAATAAGCAAATCAGAGACTCCAAGATTTACAGGTATAAGTGTTATATATAATTATGATGTGGATGTAACAGTTTACAGTAAAGAATTTAATACAACTGAAGATTTCAGTTATGGTGGTTTATTTTATAACAAATATTTTGACTTGAAAAAGGGTGACATAATTCAAGCCGAATTGTATACATACAAGAATGAATCAACCGGAGAAATTGTAAAAAAAGAAATCAATAAACTTTATTAAAAGAAAAAGATGAAAAAACCTAACGAAAGGAAGTATTATTATGGAAATTATAATTGCTTGTGGAGCTGTTGTGTTGGTTATTATATATCTTGTGATAAACAATATGAAAAATAAGAAAAAGAAAGATGAAATTGTGAAATTTATTCAAAATTTATCTTTAGATGATTTTGAATTTTCAAAAGAAATAAGCAATTTGCTAATTTCTAAAAAGAATGTAAAAAGAATTTTCTGCGTAAATAGTGATAAAGAAAAAGCATGTATATTGAGAATATCTGCCGGAAATCACATATTTTCAATTAAAGCGACTAAAAAAGAAACGGATGCTTTTTTGAAATTATTTGATGATACAGATTTTATTCAAGTTGATTTACATACTTTCATTATGTATATAAGCACTAAAAGTGAAAAAGCTGAAGAAATAAGAAGAATTAAGCGTTCTTTGTCAAGAGATTGTAATATACCATCAATTTTTAAAAAATATAAAGTCGATTTGAGTTCATACTTTGAAGACAAAAGTGCGAGAGCAGAATTTACAGATAAAGATACAAAAGAATTATTATTTAAAGTAAAAGATACTATCAATGCAAATATACCATTGTAGTAATTATAAGGAGTAAGAAAATGGTAAAGATAAAAGATATTTTTGGCAGCATAATTATTTTTCTTATATTCGCAATGCCGATGATTTTGATTAGTGATATGTGCGTTGTTAATATTAAAAATTATGATTATATTAATATTAATGAAACGGTGAATGCTACATATTCAAATGATGATATTTCAAATCTAACAAAAAGCAGAAATACTTATTACCGACATAAATATTATTTTTATGATGAAAATGGTAATACAGTATCAATTGAATTATATGGACCAAAACAGAGATATTACGGCAGAACTCAACATGAATATAAGTATGTAATTGATGATACTCTCGGAGATACTGTTACTGTCAAAGATGTAACGATAATAGAAAAGAAAAATCTTAATAAATTGAACAAATTAAATAGAAAATTAATTTTCAAAAAAAGTAGAAGTAAAAATTATTACATTGTAACCGGCAGTAAAGAAAATATCGAAAGAATTTTGCTTTCGATTGAAGGTAATTAACTAAATAAAAAATTTTCGGGGGGCAATGATAAATGAAACAAAAGGCAAAAAATTTCATAAATACTAAAATAAAAAACAATATCAAACCAGTATTTTACATTATTTTAATGGCAGTGATAATTGTATTAGTGTTTGATATTTTGAATGTTAATTTGGAAGATTATGATATTATCAATCCAAAAGAAACGATAAATAACATTTTTTCTGTTCAGGATATTACAACTCAATTTACTAATAATGATAATATTTACTATTTTGATGATGAAAACGGATATGTGAAATCGTTTTGTTTTCATCTACCAGATGGTATTGATGATAGTAATGAATATCAAGTATACAAATATAAGGTCGATAATTCACTTGGAAATAAAATAGTTATTAAAGATGTAACTGTAACAGGAAAGAAAGACACAAGCACGCTTAATCAATTTAACAAAATGATTCTTTTAAAGAAAAATAAAAAGGAAAGACGATATATTATAACTGGAAGTAGAAAAAACATCGAAAGGATTTTAAAACAGTGAAAAAACAAAAAAATATAGTTTTCAATTGGATAAAGAGACAAATGATTGTAAACAGAAATTACTGTAAATAGCCCAAAAGTAGCGAAAAAGGACCACTTTAATTGGTGGTCCTTTTTTGTTAATAATTTGTAAATTCGTATGAGCATATAAAATTTTTGTTTAAAAATTACTATATACCTGTGAAATGAAAAATGAAAGAATATTAAGCCATTAGAAAGGATAAATAACATGAGAGAAATTGTGTTTAGGGGAAAACCTGTTAATAAAGCAATTTATACAAATTTTGAAAAGAAATTCAAAAATGCCAGCTTTTTTAGTAATGGTTTTGTTTTCGGCTCGTTGGTCATATATGAAAATAAATATTATATTTGTCTAAATATAAAGTTAAATATGTCAGGAATCATATTTAACAGTAACGAAAGTAATATGACAGCGACAATGATTGAGGTTATTCCTGAAACTGTAAGTCAGTTTACCGGCAAATATATTAATAACGCTCGACTCTTTGATGGAGATGTTTTAGAGTGGTGTGACGACTACGATGATAGTTGGGGATTCCCAAATACTGCTGTAACGAGAAGTGTTGTATCTTGGGATGAAAATGACAGTTGTTGGGTTTTAAAACATGATGGTAAGGATGAATGCATTTGCACATTCACTGAATATGATAAATCTGAGTGGGAAAATATGAATTTAATCGGAAATATATATGATAACCCGGAATTGTTATTGGATTATAACAAACAGTTTACTACCGTTTAAGGAGGCAATAATTTGGAAAAATGGTATTACAAAATTATAGATTCATCTAATAATGAAACAGTATTTTATGTATCTATTGATTTACCTATCAAGGAAGAAAAGGTGTGTAGTATTCTTGGTTTAGACGGTTTTTCAGCAAAAATGATTACCAAAGACGAATATGAAAAAAATACTGACGATGAAACTTAAAAAATGTTGATGATTTAAAAATTAAGGAGGAAAGATATGAGAGTACATTTATATAGAGGTAAACCTCTTCGTAAAGAAGACTATATACTCAATGAAAATATGCAATATAGTGTTGGATACTTTAAAGACGGATTTGTCTATGGTTCTTTGACTGTAATACATGATAAATACTTTATCTGTGTAGGTGTTGCAGGAGTTTTTTTAAACAGTTTAGTAAACAATGCAACGGCAACTCTGATTGAAGTAATACCTGAAACAGTCGGCGAATATACAAATTTGACCGATAAGAACGACAAAAAGATATTTGAGGGCGATATTATCAAACAAATAAATTCATATGACAAATTGGAAATGACAGGTTTTGTTCGCTTTTCTAAGTCATCACAATTTGTTATTTCTCACACTTATACCGAAAAAGAAAATTGTTATAAGAGAGGTATGAAAAAAGCATTTGCTATAAAAACAAATTGTGAGATTATCGGTAACATATACGATAATCCCGAATTGTTGGAGGTGTAAGAATGAAAGCTTGGGAAGTAAAAAATAAATATGAAGGCTTTAATGCTGAAATTGTTTTTGCGACAACAGCAGGTAAAGCTAAAACACTTGCTTTAAGTATAAGTGAAGATAATTTTGATGATAGTAACTTCTGTGACCTTGAAGTTCACAGAGCACCGGCACTTGACAAATATTATAAGTCGGGCAAAACACACATGGATTGGTGTGAACCAAATGACAGGCTTGTCCTTGTTAAGGAATGTGATTACTACTGCTGTGATGAGTGTTTTAGCGCAAAAGAATGCTACAAGTGTATAGCAAACAAATATTGTCAAAGATACAAAGATTGTGTAGAAAGGAATAAGAAATAATATGGATATAAAAAGAGCTGAAAAATGTTTTGCAAATCATAAGGCAACATTAACTGATTATGGAAATATTAAGATTTTAGATTTTAAAAATCCAAAATCTTCTGAATACAGAATAAGATTTCTTTTTGAGGAAGATTATTGCAGACTACATATATCAGGTGATTTAGGTGAACTGACTGCTACTAATTATTACAATATGACTTATGAAAAATTTAGTGATATGGTAAGAGATGTAGGCTACTTTGAAGGAAAAATAAATTGCCACAGCAGACCTCTTTACATTTATGATGAAGATGCTGTAAAAGAAGATGTCCTTGAACTTATAAAGGAAATGTATGGGCTTGAAGAATTAATAGAAGATTATAGAAATTATGATTTTTATTCTAATGAGGAAGTTTTGGAAGAATTTTACGATGATATTCTTTCTGATTTTTCTGATTCAACCGGTATAAGTTCTGAAGCTCGTAAAATCTTAGCGAAGTACATTGGTGAGTATGATGCCTATTCAGACGATATAGGTAAAAGAAAAACAGATATACTTGATTGGTATATGTTTGCTTTTCAGTTGGCACAAAAACAATTAAATGATGACAATGCAGAAATCAAAACACATCCGGCAGTTGAGACAGAAAAATACGCACATTGGATTAAACACAAACCCAATGTAGAACAAATGAAAGCATATCATGAACTTGGTTTTGGTAAAGCAATGGATGTAAAAAGCACATATTGGTCATGCTCGAACTGTAATTGTTGGGGAACACCGATATATAATTTTTGTTCAAATTGTGGCTGCAAAATGATAAAAGTAAAGGAGAATAACAATATTGAGTAAAGATTATTATATTTACAAAGCATTAGAAAGGCATAGAAGATTTGCAACTGAAATTTTTGATAATTCTCAAAATATTATTGGCTGTTTTCTTATTGGTAGCCAAAACTACCATTTAAGTGATAAAGAGTCAGATGTCGATACGGTTGTTTTAGTTGCACCAACGCTCAAAGAAATTACTACTAACAAAAAGCCGATAAGCAAGACATATATTCAACCTAACGGTGAACATACCATAATTAAGGATATTCGTCTTTTTGTTGAAGGCGTTAAAAAGGGCAAATTGGAATGCCTTGAAATTTTACATACTGTTTACTTTATAATCAATGAAAATTGGCGTAATCATTTTGCCTTTAATTTTTTTTTCTTTTATTTTATTAAACAAAACAAAGAAAAAATTGCTCGTCTTAATGAGAGGGCAGTAATTCAAGCTGCAACCGGAATGATTAAAAGTTGTAATCGCAAAAATGCAAAACCTAAAGATCTTTATCATTCTATAAGATTAAAAAGTTTCTTACAAAAATATATAAATAAAGAACCTTATGAGGTATGCCTTATTGGTGAACCCGATATGATTGCTTGTAAAAGAAAGTCAAATTTAACAAATAATGATTTAGTAATTCTTGAAAACAATGCAAAAATGGCTCAGGAAATATTAAACAATTTAGACGATTATAAATATTCCTTAACAGATGAAGAAAAAAGTGAAATTAAAAAAGAAGTTGATGCTTTTACAATGAAATTTGTTAAATACGGTCTATAAGATTATTACTGCTCTATTTGTAGACACTATTTGGGAAATGAAATGGAACTGAAATATGCTTGCTTACAGCCTAAATTCTGTCCTAACTGCGGACAATATTTAGATTGGGATGATTGAGAGGTGAAAAATCAATTTGAGTAACAGTAAAATACATACTTTATACCGGATATATTATGATAACATTATTGTTTATGTTGGAAGAACAAATCAACCTCTACAAACTCGTATTAGAGGACATTTATTCAAAAAGCCAATGCATCGAACTTTGGATATTAACCAAATTTCAAAAATTGAATATACCGAGTTTGAGTCCGAAGCTGATATGAACTTATACGAAATATATTATATTAATTTGATTAAACCTGCTTTAAATTGTGATGATAAGGTCAAAGACGAGCTGACTGTTAAGTTACCGGAAGTAGAGTGGAAAAAAGCTTACTTCAAATTATGGAATAAGTGGAAAAAAGAAATATCAGAAAAAGATAACGAAATTGAAAATTGTTATCAAAGAATCAAAGATATTGAGGAAGAAAAAACAATATTAAGAGGACTTAAAAGAATAGGTCGAATTTCAGAAAATGAATTTTGGAATAAAATGGATTTATACAATCAGGAACAAGACAAAATAAGAAATCAATGTAGGAAAAAAAGAGGAGAAACTTATTTTTGAGTAAATAGGTATTATGTGAGGTAAAAAATGACAGACAAGAAAATTAAATTAAAAATAGGCCGACAAATTTATAACATAGGTGCCAAGGATATTATTATGGATAATGGTGCTATTGTTCAACTCATAACACAAAAGGGACCATTCCGTGATTATTCTTATACGGTACCCACATTAAGTAAAAAGCTTTTTAAAGACCTTAAAACTTGCTGCTTTATATTCGAGGATCAAGAACTTGCTAAAAAATATAGCAATCTAAAGCTTGTATATTATAGGTTCAACATTGAACGAATGATAGAGATGGGCTATGAGGTTGCTGATTAAAACAAGGAAAGGATAAAATCGTATTATGACACGAAAAGAGAGAAACGACTTTGTCAAATGGACCAAAGGCTTGTCAGACGCCGAGCTCAAAGATACATATTATGATACAGTTTACTGTGATAGTCTTGGTTCCCAAACTGAAGCAATGTATGAACTGGGTTATGATATGCAGGATATAAAAGAACAAGAAGCGTTTGAAAAATTTTTGCATGAAAAAAGTGATATTTTGGAAAACGAATGCTTAAAACGCAACATCAAACTGTGGGAGAAGTAGAAAGGAGATAATTTTATGTTTTATGATGAGTATCAAGTGGCACTTTTAAGAAGATTGTTAGGACTTTTATTTAACACAGGGGATAATACAAATCTCTATTCTTCCTTGGTAGATTCTTTGTTAAACTCTGAGGAAGGCAAGTGAAATATAATGCTTGGTGTTTTTTTACTGATGTTTTTATCAATATTTTTGGTTGTTTTTTTACTAATAAGTTTAGTGAACTTTGTTTTTTATAATAACGATTCTATAAAATTTGAAAACAAAGTTGAAAATTCAAATATAAAAAACATTAATTTTAAGTACAGAAATGTTTTTAAAAAATAAGAGGTGATAATATTGCAATCCATATTAGTTAATGTAAAACCCTTGGAAGCTAATTCTATTTGTGAAATGAAAAATAATTTTATTGAAAGAAAAAGTCAACCAAAATTAGAGCCGCCGTTCACTTGTTATTTGTACTGTGGTAAAGCAAAAACAAAAAAAGATATAGTGAGCTTTTGTTACTATACCAAAGATGATTTTATTCTTTTTGATAATATTATTAATGGTAGAGTTTTTGGCAAATTTACCTGCGATTACATTCAAAAAGAAAAAGATTGTCATAGAAATGATAAATCAGTATATTTTTGGCATATTAGCAACTTGGTAATTTACAGACAATCTATTGAATTAAATGCATTTCTGTTTCCTAAATGGAATGAAAAAAGACCTTGTGATTATGGTTATTGTGAATTTGAAAATAAATGTTTGAAGAAAGGTATTTATTATGACAATTGCCCGAAAACAAAATTAAATAAAGCACCGGTATCATGGTGCTATGTAAATAAGGAGAGTTTATTTTGATTTTTATAGAAAAAGGTATTTCTTACTCGTGAAGAAGCAAAAAAATATAAAATCGTATAAATAAATTAAGGTTCGAAAAGTGAAGTGAAATACATGAAATATATAACTGAAATGTTTTTATATATAAATTATTTTAAGAAAAAATTCAATATAAAAACGCAAACCTTTAATCCGTATTATACTGCAATAGAAGGCGTGAAAAAATATTGTGAAGACAATGATGTGAATTTAGATAACAGAAACGAAATTGAGAATTACATTATTTCTCTGAATGTTCCGAACATTAAAATCAATATATTCAATCTTTTGTATCCAAATGTTAAGAACAATGTTACTGACGAAAGAGTTCAAAAATGTGATTTATCTATGTTGTCGGATTCAATTTTATTGAAATATCTTTTTATGATTTTTTCTACAATAAATTTTGTTTATAAAGATAATCTAATAGGTCTTAAATACAATGCTGTTATATGGAAAACAGGATTTCATAATCTTGCAAAACTCTGCAGAGGAAAAGTAATAGATATTGAAACAATGACAATAGTTTCATATCCCTTTGATAAATTCTTTAATGTAAACGAAGTATCGGAAACAAAAGAGGATATTATTAAAAAACTCGTGAGTGAAAGCACTTATGTATATACAACCGACAAAAAAGATGGTTCTACTATTATAGTTTCACTTTATAAGAACAAACCTCTCATCACTACAAATGGTTCTTTTGAAAATGACCAGATTGTATTGGCAGAACAACTTCTAAAAAAGAAATATCCAAAATTTTTAAAAGAAATAAAGGAAGGATATACTTATATCTTTGAACTTATACATCCTGAAAACAGAATAGTAATAAATTACGGTGATGAAAAATCACTTTATTTACTTGCCGTAAGAGACTTAAGAACAGAAAAACTTCTTTCACTTGATGAAACTCATATCATCGCAAATAATTTTGGCTTTCCTGTTCCACAAACATTTTCATTTAAAAATCTTTCTGATATTCTTTATCTCGCTCATACAGAAAGAAATACTAACCGTGAAGGATGGGTACTTCGTATAGGACAAAAAGATAGTGGAGAATTTATGCTCAAAATAAAATTAGATGAATACTTTGAATTTCACTCAGTTTTCAGTAAAATTACTCTTACATTTGTATATCGGCATTTGCTTGCAAATGACCTTGATGATATTATCAGCATTGTTTCCGAAAATCAACAGAAAGAAATAAAGGAATATATTAAAGAAATTGAAAATATCAGAGAAAAAATAAAAGAAAATTCTGAAAATTTAACCGAAAATATTTGCAAAAAATTTGCAACTTCTTCGATAGTTGCAAGAACCGACAGAGAACTTACTGTCAAAATTATAAGTGAAATTATAAAAGAAAAAAGTTTGTATGGAAGTTTTGCTATTGAATATTTGAAATACGGAGATAGTGTTGAGGATAAAATACGGAAAATTCCTACGAAAATATTCAAGAAATTTGTTGAGGTTTTGAACGAAAAGGTTTGAAAATAAGGAGATATGTTATCAATGGATGAATTACTTAATAAGTATGAAACTGCTAAAAGAGTTAATCATTTAATAGCAGAAGAAACAAAAAATATTAACCAAGATTCTTCACCTAATGAAATGTATCAAACAATTAGAACATTGAGAACTGAAATAGGTGAGGCAATTAAAGATTTCCCAACCATAAAAACATTTGAAAGAGAAACTTATATAGGTCCAAACGGTAGATGTGAAATCTGTGGTGCAAATTTAAACGAAATTTTTGAATCAAAAAACTGTGTGAAAGATATTTCGTATTGTTGGAGTTGTGGGCGTAAAATTGATAAAAGAAGAATATTAAAATTATATGATAAACCGTTTACAACTATAGAAGATTTGTCTGATAAATTTGATTGTGATTTAGTAAGCTGTTATTTGATTTATATTAAGGACTATAAGTTGATTTTTGATAAAATTGAAGACGATAACAGAAATTCAATAATCAATGAATTGATGACTAATTCTGATTACTACGGTTTAATTGATTTTGATAATAAAAATATTATTTCTTTTGATAAAAACAAATATTTTTTGTCTGAAATTGCTGTTGCTACTTTTTATAATGGAATTACAAAAAATTTAAATGTGTTTGTACCGTATGTTTTTGATGAAAAATCTTGTGAAAAGTTGATGCTTTGCAAAACAGATATAGAAAACATGACGGAGGATTTTTCTTGTGAAAATTAACATTATGATTGCTGCACTGTTCCTGATTTTTAATATTTCATCTATTCTCACATTTATATATTATTGCAAATTACCACAGCCTAAAATGTCTGACGGTGAGCACAATTTTAACAAGTGTGATTTCAAAGTGAACAATATTATAAAAAATCAGCAAGTTACCGGCAAGTAAAATAACATGTAATAAAGCCAAATAGTTGAAAATATATGCTTTTTAGCAAGTTACAAGCAAGTTAAACTGAAAGGAAAAATAAAATGTTATATGTTCTAATATTGTTAATTATCAATGCATTATTAACGGCTTTTATGTACTTTTTAACCGAAATTCCAATCGTAACAGTTATATATATAGTTATTCTGTTTTTGTATGAAGGATTGATATATTTTGCATACAGAGTTGTGAACGGTAACTGTGATGAAAAGTCTATGTGGATTGAAAAATGTGAACCAAAATGGTTTGAAGTGAAAAATGAAGTTATATACGATCCTATTGATACTAACATTAATGATATTTATAATCTGAAATTGTATGCTAATTATTATCATAAAAAACGAAACGGTAAACTGATTCAGAAACATATTAATTTATATAATGAGTCAAAAAATACTTTGGACTTTTCCGAAAAGTACAGTGAACCACACAAAATCACTTATGTGTGTAGCAATACAAAATTAGCCGTTAAACCTAATTTTTGGACCACATTGCCACACTTATATTTCAAATATCGTGGCACCAAAGTAGGCTCTTATGTCAATTTCAGTGATGAATACATCAATATTGTGTTACCTATGGAATACAGAAAAAACATTTATAAAACTGAAAGGAATTAAAAATTATGGATAATAAAAATACAGTACAAATTAATTGGAAAACAATGTTTATTATTTTAGGTATTATAGTAGCTATTGTAGTAGCATTCTTCTTAACAAAACTTTCAATTAATACAACAGCAATAAATAAGGAAGAACAAATCTTTGAATCAGCATCGTCAATTAATGTTCAAATGGATACTCGAAACAGAAAAATCAAACAGGTTGCTCAGGTTGTTGAAAAATACGCTGATTATGAAAAAGGCATTATGACAGATTTTGCAGAAGCAAGGAAAGAAATCTCCTCCGGCACTGATAAAGCATCTACTGTTCTTAATGCTATTTCTGAGCAATATCCTGCACTTAAAGCTGACAAGCAATATGAAAAGCTGAGTAATGAAATTATTTCCTGTGAAAACAAAATATCTGATTACAGAGAAGATTATAACCAACAAGTGAAAAGTTATCGAAAATATTGTAGAAATCCGGTAAATAAGTTTTTCCTTGGAAATTATAAAATGATTAATGATTCGGAATATTTGCAGTTTGATGAAAGTGTATCGGAAGTAGGGGATGTTTTTGAAAAATAAAAACGATAATGTACTGATTGATTGTGATACCTTTACAGTAACGAAGCGTGAAGCTCTTGTTTCAATAATAATTGTTATTTTGCTAATAGGAATAGGCATATATACAACTTCTTCTATTATCAACAAAGTAGACGAGCATAATTCCAAGGTTAATCGTATTCAGTGCTGTGATACTCAAGATATGTTTGACCATTTGGTCGATACCAATGCAGGAAAAGTAATTGCAAATGCAAATGTCGTATGTACTAAGCCTGTAACAATGAACGATAGAATATCGGGTAAATATTCTTATATTTATTATCAAAGAGAAAAGTATGAAATTCATACGAGAGTAGTTACAGATACATATACCGATGCTGACGGCAATACTCATACAAGTTCACATACAGAAACATATTACGAATGGGATACGAAGGATTGGAAATCAAAGTCAAGTGATGAAATTACAATTAATAATCATAAGTACAAACCGGAAAATGTAACAAAATATTTTCCATATAAGTATTTAAGTGCTAAAGACTATAAAGGTAAATATTCTTATGAAAGTGGAAATTATATTTACTTGTCATCACATGAAAGAATATCATTTAAGGTCTATGAATTGACTTCTGCCGGCGTAGTGTATTGTAAACTTGACAATAACAAAATTGATTATGTTCGTAAATATTACCTTAACAAGACAAGTCCAAAAGAAGTCAAAAAATCAATGTTGAAAAACGCCAATTCTGTTTTAGCTGTATTTTGGATAATTGATGCTTTGCTTATATTGGGCGTTGTATTTGTATTTGTTTATTTTGACAACGATTGGCTTTATGGCAAAAAGGAGGAGAAAAGTTTTGATGAGTACGATTGGTAAAATATTATTTGTGGCAATTATAGTTTTGTTAATTGTAATTGGTATAATTGTTTTTAAATGTGTAAAAAAATCAAACGATTATTTTAAAAAAAGCGGACAAACCGGAACCGCCGTGATTGTTGGATACGATAGTGAATCTACAAGCACAAATGTAAGACTTTCTGTTAAGGTTCTTAACTCTGATGATGAACATTCATACAATTTAAAAGGCATATATAATGTAAAGAAAATTGACGGCTCGTTAGATGAAAAATATCCGCATTTTTCTATTGGTGATGAAGTTAAAGTTATTTATGCAAAAAAGAAAACTTTAGGCATCGAAATGTTTGATGTCAGAATTGATCAAAGTCAATATGATTATCCTAAAAAACAGGAGGAATAATTAATGGGTAAAGAATATAAAAAGTTACTATCTGAACGATTAAAAGATAAAGATTTCAAAAAAGAATATGATAAATTAATACCGGAATGTGAAAAAATCAAGCAGGATTTAAGGAAAGGAAAAAACAAGTGAAAATTTGTCTCATTGATGTTGACAGTCATAATTTTCCAAATCTTGCTTTGATGATTATATTTAGAAGTCGTGATTATTTTAATAATTATAATAAACTTTGTTGACTTATGCTAATGGTTCGCATATAATGAAGATTATAAATAATTATACAAAAAATTGTTTTAAAACTGAATATCGGATACGACTCTCCGCACCTCTATTTTGTATGTGTCACAGTGAGAGATAATTTAACAGCTACAGAATAATTTCTGTGGCTGTTTTTTTGTAATTTTGTAATTTTTTTACTATATAAGTATGTAATAGAAAAAATATAATCTATTTATGGAAAGGATGATTAAAATTAAAACTATTTTATTTAATGAAAAGAAAAATCAAAAAATTGAAATATATCAGACAGATAATCTGATCGTAATTTTTAAAAGTGCAATCACAGATAAGAAATCAAATCACCATTTTGATTTTAGCGATATTAAACCAAAAATTACTGGTCAAAATATGTTGTGTATTTCACAAAATGGCTTCAGTATTTTATTAAATAAATTTTCAAATGAAAATAAGGCAAACGCATATGCTAAATCATATGCAAAATACCATTTAACTAATGAAGGGTATTGCATTGCAAGTTGTAAAGTGCAAGAACAAAAAAATCAAAAATTTGTACAATGTATGAAAAATGTTGCAAAACAATATCCTGATTTCTTTTGCGATTTAAGTGAGGATGTGTAACATTGAAAAGTATTCCGAAAAGTCAAAAGCTAATTCTTACATATATTGTCGAGGGAAAGCCAAAATATTATATTACAAAGAGTAAAACTGAAAAGAAATTCTATCTATATGAGCAAACGAATGAAGAAATTGTGTTTTTAAAGAAAAATTCAGTTTCGCCAACAAAATTCACTGAATGTTATTCTAAAAGCTGAGGTGTTTGATATTGAAAATAGAAGTTTTAAAAAGTGAATATTATAGTTATTTAAACCTTAATGGCTATTACGAACCTGATATTGCTATTCATTGCGATACGCAAGAAAAAGCCGAAATACTTATGGCAATGTATTATGTCTTAGGGAAAAAATGGGGCGTAAATCCGATATTCCTTGAAAAAGAAAACAGATTTGCTACTCGTTGGAAAAAGAATAGAACCAACACCTGTTATCGAATTAGTGCGGAAGATGATAGTTGTCTTGTAAACGGTTCAAAAGCATATTATGAGAATAAAAACAATGTAGTTGTTGTTAATTTTAATGAAATATTTAAGTCTGTTGTTAATGAATTAACGGAAAAGCCTGAAGATTATTATGAGACAAACACCAAGAAAAAAAGTCTATTTGGCAACAAAAAGAAAGAAATCATTCCGTCAAAATCTAATTCATCTGTTGAAGAAAAGATAATTAACGAGGTGTTACCGGACAATAACTCATCTGTTGAAACTGATAATTCAAATATTGAGCTTGAAGAAACAAGTTCCACCGGAAAAATTATTTCGGATGTAGATGTTCCTGTTCGGAAAGACACCTCTGAATCAGGTGATTTGGATAATGTTAATACAAATGCTTTTGACTTTGACAACAACGAAGGTGGACCGGAGAAGGATACTAATGTAAGCACAAGTGATAACGCAGAAAATACTAACGAGAACGATATTTTTACATCAGGTGGTAAACAAATAAAAAACGAAGATGAAAATGATGATATATCAAATAATAAGAAGAATAACGATTTTATGAATAAATTCAACAAACTTGTTGAACAGTACGAAGAAAAAGATAAATCGGATAGTGAAGTTTCTAATAAACATAATGTTTTAAATTCTGATGTTTCAAGCGGTTTTCATGAATTGGATTATATTCCTATTATGAAACCTTTCATTGTTAAAAATGACATTTTTGAAGGAAGAATATTCCGATTTAACGAGAATTATTTGCGTGAAGAATTTAAAGCAAAAAACTTTTGGATTCAATGTAATTGTGAATGGGAATTGTCGCTGATTTTGAAATGTGCTTTTGATAATCAGATTGAACTTCTTTTTGAGGGTAATGATAATGATTAGAAAAAATAAAATTTTATGCGTTATTTTATCATTCATTGTTGCATTATCTTCTTTACCAATAATAAGCTATGCCGGAACTCCTAATATTCCAAAAAGTTTTTCTGTTGGTTTAGGAGGAACATTGACTATACCAGTTGATTTGTCAAATTGTTCAGGAAAGCAAAAAAAATGGAAGATCAATGGTGATGGTTCTGTTGCAACAATATCTTCAAATGGGGATGTTACAGGAAACAATTTAGGAACTGTGTCAGCCTATTGTTCAACGAGTGCCGGAGAAATCGCAATCTGCAAAGTTACAGTTGTTCCAAGTGCAAATATTTCTATTGATAAAGCTAATGTATCACTGAAGATAAGTGATACTGTTAAGTTAAATAGCACTGTTTTTCCGGAAAACGCAGTTCAAAATGTTATTTGGAATTCACAAAATAATTCTGTTGCAACTGTTACTAACGATGGAATTATTACAGCAGTAGGAAAGGGTTTTACAAAAATTACCTGTATTTCAACTGATGGAACAAATAATAATGCAACATGTAACATTACCGTTATAGAACAAACAACTAAACCATTAAAAAAACAACGAAAAAACAAATCAACTACTAAAAAGCGGAAAACAGAAGTGAAAACCACAACCACAAAAAAAGAAACTGTTTTGCAAACAGATAAAACAACAAAGAAAAAAATAAAATCTACTTTTGACAATTCTGTGAAAAGAAATGAAGATAATATAACTGAAGCTAAGACAACTGCTGCTTCTACAACAAAAAAAATAACTTCAAAAATAAATTTAATTGAAAGTACAACTGCATCACAAAATGAGAGTGAAAATGAATTTGATATAAATAATGGTGATGAAAGCGTAGCAGACAGCGAATATTCTTTATTTGCAATCAGTAAAAGTAAAAAGCCAATTCAAATTACTTGGAATAAATTAGAATCGGTATCAGGTTATGAATTATATCAATCAGATAAAGCAAATTTATCAAAACTTAACTTAATATATGACGGACCACAAAATTATTACAATAAGCATTTATATATAAATGGTAAAAACTATTTTTTTGTAGTTCGTGGATATAGTTTCAACGATAAAGGTGAAAAAGTATATATAAATTATTCCAAAGCAATTTATATAAAAGCAGTAAACAAATCAATAATAAGAAAAATATTTGATAAATTACAAAAAAATGCGTAAAAACTATTTTATTTTACTATATAACATCAGAAAAGAAAAACAGCATATTTTTTACTTCGAAAATATTTTATAAAAAATATGTAAAAAAGCAAAATAATAACTATATAACATTGTAACAAAAGAGGAAATGAAATGTTAAATAAGAATTTTGTAGTAAAGGGTTTTGAGCTTACAGATGAAGAAAAAGAAATAATTTCATCAAAAGTAGACAAGCTTGATAAAAAAATAAAAATCAATACAGATGTAACGATTAAAATCAGAACAGCAGCGAGTGGAGACTACAAATCAACTGTGTCGTTCACATTGCTTGGAAGATTTATTAAGGGTGAAGGCAAAAATAAAAAATCACCTATACCGGCAGTAAATGAAGCCATTGATGATGCAATTCGCAAATATAGAAAGCTTAAGGATAATCGTTTCGAAAAGCAAGGAAATAAAATTTCCAAGCTTCTTGAACCTAAAACTGTTCTAAAAAATGTCAATATGAAAGAATATGACAACTATGGTTCAATGTCTGAGAAAATAACAAAGAAAAAATATATTGAATTAAGACCTCAAACTATTGACGAAGCCATTGATGAAATGCTGTTTCTCGGAGAAAAATTTTATATGTTTAAAAATCTTGATGGTGAAACTTGTACAATTTTCAAAAGAAATAATAATCAAGGATTCGGATTGTTAGTGTCAAAATAAGGAGTACATATTATGTTTAAATTAGAAATAAGAAGTGATAATTATAATATTTATTCTTCTGATTTTGATGAATTTAAGAGAAATGAAAATGATAAATATTCATTAAAAACGACTTATTATTTCCAAAATCGCAGTGATGCGATTAAATTCATTGAAAAATTTCTCGTCGATTTTTGTAAATATACAAAAATTCAAAAAGTTAATAACTGTCAAAGCATTTATCCTAATTCAAAAATAACTGATAATCAAAGAAAAATATTTCTACGCACAGTACGAAGGTTTGTTCCTGATTTCGGAAAAATATCACAATCTTATAAATGTTTTGATATATTGTTTTTTATATCCGGTGGAAGCGCAAGTAGGGTAACACCTTTAAGTTTCAATTTAAAGGAAATTAACTATGATTCTACTTTAAACAATGCAATTAAAATTACAGAAAAATATTCTAAAAATTTTGCATTGTTTATATTAAGTTCGCCTGAAGATGTAAAAAACATTTAGTATGATTTATTTGCGTATATAGCCAAATGCTTTAACTAAAAAGATTTCTTCGAGCAAATAAGTGGTCAGAAGGTTATTGCATTTGGATTATATAAATATAAAAACATGAAAGGAGGAGGATACCAATGATGAAGAAAATTCAGAAAGCACTCGCAATTTGTATGTCAGTAGCTTGTATTGCCGGTTATTCTACACCAGCTCTTGCTGCATCTACAAATGTAAACTCTGTCGGTTCTGTTGTTGCAGATGCAGCTGCAGACGATCAAAGCGAAAATAACTATGGTTCACAAGGAATTGTAGGTAAGGATGCTACACAGCAGAAAGAATCAGAATACTCTACATATGCTAACACTGATAAAACAGTTGAAAACGGTAATGCTGCATCAACAGATGTTTATGCAACACAATCATCAACTTTCTCAGTCGTTGCACCGGTTGTACTCGTAATGGATGGCTCAGCCGAAAATGAAACTCATAAGGCTGTCGGACAAATTCAGGTTGCTGGAAACCTTGCAGGTAACGAATATGTTGAAGTGACACCACAAGATGCTGATACACAAAAAGACGGCATTAACTTTGCATTGAAGCAAACAGGCAAGAGCGATGTAGTTGCTACAATTGTTCAGGATAAAACAAAGTTCTGTACAGCAACAAGTGGTACTGTTGCAGACATGGATAATATGACTAAAGGTCTTACAACAAGTCTTGCAGATACTACAGCAACAATTACTGTTACTGCTGATGATTCAACAAAAAGCGGTGATGCCGGTATTTCAGCAGGTTCATGGCATGGTCAATATAATACTAATATTGCACTTAATGTAGCTGGATAACTTGGCAAAAAGTATTTTCTCAACCAAAACAAAAGTTAGTTCATCTTTCTTTTTGTGCGGTTGAGAAAATTTGTATTATAAATATTATATGAGTATTTAATATTTATATTTTTTAAGGAGGAAAATATATTTGAAAGAAAAAAAGCTTAAAGAAGTGTTTGTTACAGATGTAAATGAATATCCATATTTGCATGAAATTCTTGATGATGAAGATGTTGAAAACTTAAAAATATTTAAGAAGGATAAAAAAATAATTCCATTCAATTATCTCACAAAAAAGCAATTTAAAGAAATTCTTGACGATGAAGACAGTCAGGCTAAAGTTATCGGTAATGTAAGACTTCGTGATAAGTATCATAGAGAAGTTAAAAATAAAAACCAAAAAACTAAAACAAAAAAGAAATCAAATGTAATAGGTTGTTTTCACACATATTTCAACGATGAATATATCGAAAAGCATCCTAATGAAGAGTTTAACGAAACTCATACATATGAATTAAATCTTTATAAGCCTAAAGATACATCTTGCATTGGCTATGCTTATATTGGTAACAATAAGTTTGTACGAATTGAAAATGAACATTATTTCTTTGTTTTCCTTCTTATCATGATTATGATTGCCGCTGTTGTTTTAGGTGTGTATCTTATTCCGAAAATTGATATTAACAAATCAAAAGACTTTGAAAACGGTGATTACACTTCACCAAATAGTTTCAATATGTCATACGAAAATAACATTCAATTTGATTTTGTTAACCATTATACTATTGATAAGGAACATACTTATTTGCCAATCGGCAATCCTGAAAAAAATCAATTTTCTTATAAAGTAAAAGTATATCTTGTAAAACCAGATGATATAAGCAAAAAAAATTACCTTACTACCATAAAAGATAGCGATGGTAATGATATTCTCTGTTTTGATATGAATAAAAATGGAATAGTTGACAAAAATGAATCGGTTGTTGATGAATTAGTCTGGGAAACAAAACTAATTGAACCGGGTGGAAATCCGGCTAAAGTTGAGCTGTATGATATTCTCCCAAAAGGAACTTATTATTTAGCGTTTAAATATAGTTTAAGTCAGAAAGACGGTACTGATATTACAACACCGGATAATCAAAAATATTCGGTTCAAAACGGCTTTACAGCTATTACAACTACAATTGATGTAGTTAAATAACATTATTGTTTATGCTGAAAGATAACAAAAAGGTTCTCAAACTAAAAATAAAAAAAATATCATCTTTTTTTCTTACATTTGGACTTGTTCTTTTCTTCTTATTGGCTATCAGACATTATGTCTGTACCCCAATATATATTCCCTCTGAATCAATGAGCGAAACATTACAAGTTAATGATTTGCTGTTGATGTCAAAGATTTCCTATAATGTTTCAAAACCCGAAAGAAAAGATATTGTTGTTTTTTCCTCTGATCAAGTTGATGAAAAGGAAACAATACTAATTAAAAGAATTATCGGTCTTCCGGGCGATAAAATTGAAATAAAAAATGGAAATGTTTATGTGAATAATAAACTTCTTAATGAGTCTTATGCTAAAAAAGACAATTTTTCCGGCACATTTGTTGTTCCAAAAAACAAATACTTTGTCCTTGGAGATAACAGAGAGGACTCTTTAGATTCACGATACTGGGATAATCCTTATGTAGATAAAGATGATATAATTGGCAAAGCGATTTTTAAATACTATCCAAAATTTGAAAATATTTATAAGAAAAAATGAAACAACCGTAGACATATGGGGATTGCTCAAATAATAGAGAAGCTATGTTTATATAGCGGATGTTATAAATTTATAAAAGACTGAAAGAACTGATTGTATTATGAGAAAATTATTGGCAATTTTGGTCGTGTTAGCCATAGTTGGAGCATTAATAGTCGGAATATCAGGAAAAGATATTGTTGATTATTGTATCAATTTTATGAAAAATCTATGTGTCTTTATTCTGAATTGGCTTAAACAGATAGCTGATTTTATTCAGGACTATATAATATCTCATGTGGCTTCGTAATATAAGGACACTCATTTGAGTGTCCTTGCTTTATTATAAATTAGAATTGAGAGGTAAAATATGATAAAAAATAAACTTATAAATAAAATTATAGCTGTTTCTTTGACGGCACTGACATTATCAAGTTCTGCAGTACCGGCTATGGCAGCTACACAAAATGTTAATTCAATAGCTTCAGTCGCAGAAGATGTTTCGAATTCACAAAAAGTAGGTCAAGATAAAAATCAAAGTAAGCAAACTAAATATAGTGAATATCAAGATGATACAAATACATCAACTGATGTGTATGTCACACAAACATCTACATTTTCTGTAACAGCACCAGTAGTTGCAATACTCAATGGTCAACCTGATGACAAAGGTAATTATTCAGGCGATGTAAAATACAGTGTTAAAGGTAATATTGCATCAAACGAAATTGTTAAGGTAGTTCCGGACAATTCGTTATCCTTATCTCAACCCGGCAAAGATGATATTGAATGTTCAATTGTTGGAAAAAATAATGAAGTTGCAAAAACAGAATTCACTTATGCTGATGGTCTTCGTGCTAAAAAAGAGTTAAGTCAAGAATACACTTTGACTACACAAGATATTACAGCAGGTTCTTGGCACGGTCAATATAATACAAATATTTCACTTGAAAACAATCTTAAATGGTATGATATTACAGATAAGATTGATTTAGCAAACGGTGAAAATGCCCGATGGAATATGTACGGTATACTGATGAAAGGTGATTCAAAAAACGAGTATAAAACAGTAAATATTCCTGTTCAAGAAGGGGAAAAATATAGAGTAACTGGTGTCGTTTATGGTAGCGATAGATTGTTAACAGCAAGATCTGAACTTGGATACGGTTCTCAATATACAATTGATAATCAAATGATTCCGGCAAACAGTATCAATGGATCAGGAACTATTAAAGAGCAAGTGTTGACTATACCAGAAGGTGCAAAATGGTTATGTGTATCATCACCGAAGTTTGCTTTGTCACAGTTCAAACTTGAAAAACTTAGTAATGACTCTGTAAACATTACTCCTTATTCAAGTGAAAATTTCAAATGGCAGTTTGATAAACCATATTTGACATTTACTGTTGATGATACCAATGACAATATTGACGAGATTGCAAAAGTTTTTGCAAAACACAATATGCCTTGCAATTACGCAACACAGTATTCAAGAATTGACGGCACTGCAAATAACGGCGAAACAAAAAAAGATATATTATTGAAAGCCCAAGAATCCGGTAGTGAAATTTTGGCTCATCATTATCTTGTTCTTGATGATAAATCAACAGAAAATGATTATACCGAAATATACGAAAATACAAAAACACAACTTGAGAAAGCTGGTTTTAATGTAAATGGTATTATTGTTTCGGGAGGCTCAACATATTCGAAGCAAAATTTTTCTAAATCAACAAAGCATGCTTACGCTGCAGGTTACTTATATTCGGATTTAACAGCGACAAATAATGTATATAATCATAGATATTATAACAACAGAATTTGGAATGACTCTGCCGATATTAGTTATTGGAAAACTCAAATTGATAATTTGGTGAATGACGGCTCTGGCTGGTTAAATATTGGCTCACATGTTGATGCTGATTGGTTAAGTGGTCATACAATGAATCCTGAAATGATTGATGAAATACTTACTTATTGTGAAGAAAAAGGCGTTGAGGTTACAACTTGGAATTCACTTTACAATAATTGTGGCGTAAACAAATGATTTCTATTTAATTCAGGAGGTTTTATATGAAAATAAAAAAAATAATCTCTATTATTTTAGCTAATATAATTATTTTTTCTTATGCAACAACAGCTTATGCGGCAACAGAATGCAAAAATTCATCTGGTTCTGTTGCGGAGGATATAACGAACACCGATATAGTAGGTGTTGATGAAAATCAAAATGCTCAAACAAAGTATAATGAATTTAATGTTGATAACAGTGCTATGACAAGAGTATATGTTTCGCAAACATCAACATTTTCGATAACAGCACCAGTAGTTGCAATACTCAATGGTCAACCTGATGACAGCGGTAATTATACAGGCAATGTCGAATATTCAGCAGTAGGGAATATAGCTTCAAACGAAAAAATTGTTGTAACTCCTGATGACACTTTTAATCTTTCGCAAAACGGAAAAGATGATATTAACTGTTCGATTACATTAAATAATGATAATAATTCAAAAACAGATTTTACATATGTTAATGGACTTCGCGAGGATAATTCACTAAAACATACTTATACACTTTCAACTAAAGATATTTCAGCAGGTTCTTGGCACGGTCAATACAATACAAATATCTTTTTGGCAAGTAACGAACTATATTATTCTTCAATTGATAAAGCAGTAAATGATGCTAACAATTTGACAACTCAAAATGCTGATGTTTTAACTAAAAATTCAAAAAGCGCAGAAGCAAGTGTATTTGTTCAAGACAATGTTACATACATTACTTTAATGAATGATGTAACTAATGCTGATAATATTGTTCTTACAAACGATACAGTCCTTGACCTTAATTTTCATACCTTGTCTTTTGAATCAGGTAAATATCTTGAATTTAACAAAAATTTAACAGTATACGATGGTGTTATAAATATTGATGATTCACATTACGGAATATTTGGCGCAAAAGATAATACAGAAAACTCATTTGTACTAAATAATGTTACATTAAATCAAAATATAAGTGAAAATATAAGTTATAATTCTTTTTGTATTGATATAAGCACTTCAAATAGTAATTGTTCAAATTTAAAAATTTATCAAAAAGGAAAAGGTAATTCATCATATGGTGTATACGGATATACGAACAGAAATAAAGATGAAAAAGCACAAGGATTTTTAAAACATTTTATTTTTGAAAGTACAGTTGAAAATCCTTTGAAAATTCGTGGAACTCAAAATGGTGGAAATGATGAGATCAGTAATGCAAAAATAAAAATAAATCTACAAAATAATTCTTCTATATCAACCGGAATATATAGTGCTAATACTTCATCAAACCTAAAAATATTAGATAGTGATGTAGATATTTATTCGACAAGTGGGTATGTTAGTGGAATAGAATCACGCTCTATTAATACAACCATTAAAAATTGTAGTGTAAATAGTGACGATTTTACAAAAAAATCAGACAGAGATGGTAGTACCGGAGTAGCCATCATTCTGCAAAACAAACCTACAACATCAAGTAAAACAATAGTTGAAGATTGCACCATTTATGGAAAACAGTGGGGGTTGGAAACTCCGGCTTATAGCGAAGTTGTAATTAAAAACTGTGATGTGACTTCCACAAATCATACAGCATATATTTGCGGTAATGGTGATGTCTATAATTCAACATTTAAAATTGCTAACAGAGATAAATATCTAAATGGCACTCTCGACACTCCATATGGATTCTATGCCGGAAGTCCAACCGATAAAGCTAAAACGCATATTGTTAATATCTATAATTGTGAAATTGGTAATCCAATTGACACATCAGGAAAAAACATTCCTGAAAATGGTGTAACGGCTAAAAATAACGGCTATTATCCACCAAAGGAAATAAATATTTATGATTCAGTAGTATATCAAGGTCGTCAAGCAGTATTTAATTTTAACGCTTCTTCGCCATATCTAAAGAATTTTGCAAAGTTTAATTTATATGGAAATACAAAACTTATGGCAAATTCGAAAACAGAATTATCAAAAAATCAAGTCGCGTTTGATATTGAATGGTTTAAGAATCCAGATATTACTTACAATTTAAAAGGTGATTGGGAAAGTGCAAAAGATGATTATATTTATTTTGGAATAATGAGTAGTCCAAATAAACTTATTAACGCAGATATGTATTGTAAAGAAAATGCTCCGAAATCTGAAGCTTATGAAGATTATGCTAATGTCTACGACTACAGATGATTGTAATAATAAAAATCCAGTTACATTTTGTAATTGGATTTTTATTATTTTTATGTAGTTTTTATTTTTTTTTACTATATAATCTTGTAAACAAAGAAGGAAGTGAAAAAATGAAAAGAAATAAATTTTGGAAATTGATAGCTTTTTGTATGATGATAATTACAACATTATCAATATCGACTCCTGCAATGGCAGCAAGTAAATATATGAATTCATCTGGTTCGGTTATTGAAGATATAGTTAACAGCGTAAAAACAGGAAAAGATAAAAATCAAAACGAAGAAACAAAATATAAAAGTTATTCAAGTGATAGTTCGACAACAACAAGCGTATATGTTTCGCAAGCTTCTACCTTTTCTGTTATAGCTCCTGTAATTGTCACAATGAATGGAGAAGCAGACAAAAATGGAAATTATACAGGTACAATTAAATACAGTGTTACCGGAAATATCGCCGGCAATGAAGTAGTTACAGTAGAACCGGATTCATCCTTTGAATTAAAACAACCTGAAAAAGAAAATATTTTATGTAATATTGTATCAAAAGATGGAAACACTGCAAAAACTAAATTTACTTACGGCGAAGGATTAAAAATAGGTAATACAGTATCACAAGAATACACTTTAACTACAAAAGATGTAACGGCAGGTTCTTGGGTTGGATATTTTTCAACAAATATTTCTATTTCTGATTCGGAAAAATTTTATTCTTCAGTTAAAAAAGCTGTTGATGATGCTAATAATTTAACAACCGAGAATGCTGACATTTCTGTAAGTAATGTGAATAACGCAGTAGCAAGTCTTTTTGTGTCGAATAACAATGCTTATATAACTTTATTAAATGATGCAAGTGATGTTGAAGCACTAACATTAAACAACAATACAGTTTTGGATTTACAAAATAATTCATTATCTTTTAAAACAGGCAAAAATCTTGTTTTTAATAAAGACTTTACAATTCTAAACGGAAATGTTATTTCGACTGATACAAATAAAACAATTCAAGGCTCAACAAGCAATACGAGTGGTGAATTTTATTTGAATGACATTAAACTTACACAAAATGTTACTTCATCAATCAGTTTTACTGCAATAGGCGTTGATATAAGCACTCTAAATTCAACATTTAGAAATTTTAGTATAATTCAACAAGGAAACGGCAATAACTCACATAATACATTAGGAATTGCAACACGAAATAAAAGTACGGATTCAAACACAATAATTGATAATTTTAACTTTGATTCAACAATAACTGGTGGAGATTATCAGACTGCTGTTCAGCCATTTGGAAATACTGTAATAAGTAATTTTAACATTACTATAAATACTGTTAATGCAGGTACAAGGGCATTTAATGCTTCACAATCAGCTGTTAATTTCACTGCTAAAAGTGGAAATATTGATTTGAAAACAAATCGTGAAATAAACGATAATAAAACATTTGCAGTAAATATATGCGCTTCTGTGGCAAGTAATATAAAAGATGTAAATATAAATTTAAAAGGAAACACTTCTGAAATAAGAGGCATACAGTTCCCATCTAATTCTTACAATAATAAGTTAGAAAATGTAACAATAAATCTCGAATCAAATTCAAATAATATATTTGGAATTGCAACATTTGGTAATGATTTAACAATGATTGATTCAGATATTCAAGTAAACTCGAAAAACGCTCAAAATGGTAACGCAATTTGCGGAATTACCGGAAATAATAAATATACAAACGAATATTTAAAAGTAATCAATTCAAAAATTTCTGTTAATTCTGAAGGAAATAATCAACCTGTTGTTAGCGGAATGGAACTTTGGAAATACGATTTAGATGTCAATGGAAGTGAAATCACAACGAATTCTGTCAACTCAAATCAGGATTACGGAATTCAAACTACTAATGAAAATATAAATATTGTAAATACTAATGTTACTTGCAATACGAAGAATGTAACCACCGGTGCTGCAGTTAAAGTTGAAAATGATTCAAATGTTACAAATAAAAAAACCTATATAACAAAATCTGATATATACGGAACACATAATGGTGTTATTACATCGGAAAAAAATAAAACTGAAATTAAAAATTCAAATATTACTTCTGCAACTGAACCAATCACAATTAAAGAAAATACTGATGTTTATGATTCAAAAATTAAAACTATCAATAGAGATAAGTATAGTGCCAAAGAAATAGGTCCTTCATTTTTTTCAGTAAAAATCATAAGAAGTGATAATAATGATTCGGCTCGTAATACAATAAATTTCTATAATTGTGAAATAGGAAATCCTATGGATGATGTTTCAAATTATTCATATTACACTTTTCTTACCTATAATGATAGTTGTACATCATGTCCTTTCGATGTTAACATTTATGATTCAATAACATATAAAGGTAAAACAAATTATATTTATTTAGGTACACCTATTTCATCTTTTGTGAAAAAGGGAATAAAAAAATCGACAACATATAATCTATATGGTTCAACAAAAATAATGAAAGATAATCAAACTGAAATATCTAAAGAACAGATTGCATCGGATATTGAATACTTTAATGATCAAAATAACTGGACTTATCCAATAAGAGGTAATGTAAGTGATTCTACACCAGATGATGAAAAGTATTATGCATCATTATGGACTCCTAATAGAATTATTGAAGCGCATTATTATTGTGCAGAGGGTACACCAAAGTCATATGCATACGAAGATACATGCGGATTGCATGATAAACGATGAAACAAAAGAGAGAAATCGTTATTGATTTCTCTCTTTTGTTATGTACTTTTTTGTTTTTTTTACTATATAAACATGAATAGCAAAGGAGGATTTTTATGAGTACAAAATCAATAAAAATAGTGACAGTTTTAATTTCGATAGCACTAATTACCTGTGTAGCGTTTTTGTTAATATTTAAAATAAATGTTAATAATTCGTATAAACAAACTAATCAAGTTATGCAGAGTGTATTGGTGAAAAATTCAAAAGATGAAAATGATGTCGATTGGGAAAAATTGAAAGCGAAAAATAAAGATGTTATTGGCTGGCTGTCGATAAACGACACAACAATAAATACGCCTATTGTTCAATCAGCAGATAATTCATATTACTTAAAGAAAAATTTTAACAAAAAATATTCTTTTAACGGTAATCCATTTATTGATTACCGTAATGATATGAATATAGGTGATACTAATACTATTATATACGGTCATAATATGAGAGATAGTCAATTATTTGGAGAATTACTTGACATATATAAAAACTCACAAACGGCAAGTAATTACAAAATAATAAAATTGAAAACACCTAAAAGTGTACACAAATATGCAATAATTGGAGCTTTTTATACTAATTCAGAACCTAAAGATGATAATGGATATGTTTTTGAATACAATTCACCTAATTTAGACGAAGGCGATTATGCTGACTTTTTAGCACAACTTGAACAGAGATACATTTTTACATCCGGTGTTGATGTGAATATGTCTGATAAACTTCTAACTCTTTCTACATGTGCTTATCAATTTAAAAATGAGAGATTTGTAGTTGTCGCAAGAGAACTTCGTAATGGTGAATCAGAAAATTCAATAAAATTCAATTTTGAAGATGTAAATAATCCGAGGTATCCAGACAAATGGTATAAAGTAAACCACAAAAATAACATTTACAAAAATTTGCCTAAATGGTCATTAAGCGAGTAATACATATTTTGAAAAAATATAGGAGGTGAAAAATACGATGTTTAAAAAATTGATTAACGAAATCAAAAAACTTGAATCTTTAAAACAAGCTAAACTTGAACAAAAAGCTAAACTTGATGCAGAAATCAAAATTATTGAAGCTAAATTAAAGCCAAAATATGCAGCAAGAACCAAATATGAAGAAGCTGAAAAAATGGCTCAAGAAGCTTTAGATTTTGATACGAAGGAAGAATAATTTGGAATAATCGTTTGCAATATTCTCGTGAGTTTGGTTATGAGAGTACTTACTAATTACAGACAATTCTAAAAAATAATTATGTAAAAACGCATTTTTTTTACTATATAACCATGTAGCAATAAAAAGAAGTTGTTTGCTATATCATTTTATCTCTGCGGAGGTACAGTGATTTAAGTGATCGTGTTAAGTTACTTGTGAGGTGCTTAACTTGGCATAAGATATTTTTCGGTTTTAGCCTTGTGCATGAATGCACTAAATCATAACCATACAAGTAATAACAAAAAAGTTAGGACTTTTTGTATTGAGTGGCTAAAAAGCTACGCATAGTTTTTCTAATGATATAATGGATGTTTTGTAAGTGTGTACATATTACTTATATGAAATTATATTGCTGTCCTCCCTAATTTGCCGATAGATAGTAATCCTCCCACTATAAGGGATGTGAAAAGGTCTATCGGTCCTATGTAACCAATTTTACGGAGTTAAATCACTTCACCGTATCGTGGATTGATACGAAATTAAATGAGTCGCCCCGGCATATGGCATGTACGCAATAATATGCTTATTACTTTGATAACTATGGCATTAGCCTTTGTTATATATAAAAAATCAGCATCACAAAAATTTAATAACTCAATCGTCTTTTGGATTTTTCGATAGATTTCCTTTTTATGCTACTTTTCAGGAAAGTTTTGCTGATTTCTTTCTCTGAAATGTATCTAATAGGGCAGAATTAGCTGCCTGACACTATCGTTAAACATTTTTATTTGATAGTAATGAATTAGCAAAGGTTAAATAGTTAGTTCGTTTGCAACCATGCCAGAGCGTAATAGAGCTGTTTAACAATGCTTGACATTGTAATTTGATGTTTTAGAACAGTATAAAATTGCATGGTACTAAAAGCTATTATACAGAGCATAACAATCACAGAAAGTTTTAGAACAGTATAAAATTGCATGATGCTAAAAAATAGGAATATAGCCAAATGGTAAGGCGACGGACTTTGACTCCGTTATTTGTAGGTTCGATCCCTGCTATTCCTGCCATCAAAAAATCAACACAGACAATTCTCCTCATTCAGTATAATATAAAAAAACGGAATTCTACATAACAAGGCAAAAGTTTTGTTGATTTCTTTTGCTTTGTTTTTGCTTTGTTGTAAAAAATAATGCAGATATGATGTAATTGGTAGCATCTTACTCTTCCAAAGTAAGTGAGCGAGTTCAAACCTCGTTATCTGCTCCAAAATATTCTCCATTAGTTCAGAAGGTAGAACGGTAGACTGTTAATCTATATGTCATTGGTTCGAATCCAATATGGAGAGCCAAACGGACCGTTAGCTTAGCAGGTAAAGCAACCGGCTCATAACCGGTAAACCATGGGTTCAAATCCTATACGGTCCACCATATGTGTCATTAGCTCAGTAGGTAGAGCAACAGACTTTTAATCTGTGGGTCAAGGGTTCAATTCCCTTATGGCACACCACTTAATAGGGCTGAATTAGCAGCCTGATACTATCGTTAAACATTTTTGTTTGATAGTGATGAATAAGCAAAGGTTGAATAGTTAGTTCGTTTGCAACCATGTCAGAGCGTAATAGAGCTATTTAACAATGCTTAACTTAGTAATTTGAGGTTTTAGAACTGTATGAAATTACATGATACTAAAAGTATAAGTTTGAAATGTTTTACGACTGTATGACTGTATGAAACATGTGTGAACTACCATGCACCATAAAGGTATATGTTTTTATTTAAAATATTTTATAAAAAACGAGGGTTGTCTGTTACCGGATAACCCTTTTAAACTAACTGAAAGGAGATAATTATGTCAAAAATACTTGTAATTACTGAAAAATTTAGTCAAGCTAAAGCTTTAAGGGCTGGGTTAAGACAAAACATAGAAGTAAAAACATACAGTAATTCGTATAACAAGTCTAAAAATCCAAATTTGTATTACGAAGGTGATTCGACAATTATTGTTCCTGCACATGGTCATTTATTTGAACTATATGATATTCCTGATTATCTTGAAGGAACAATTCAAAAAAATGAAAATGGAAAAACTAATTGGAGAGAATTTAGTGATAAAATACCTTATATACCGGAAACATTTAAGTACAAACTTAAAAGCGGTTGGGAAAAAGGTCAATTTGAGTTAATTAAAAAATTGATTAACAGAGATGATGTCGAAAAAATATATAATTTTGGTGATCCAGATGCGGAAGGTGAACTTCTCATAAGAGAAATTTTAATACACGCTAACAATACTAAACCTGTCGAAAGAATTGAAACCAAATCACTTGTGCCATCTGAAATAGCAAACGAATATTATCATCCATATAATTCAAATAATTATACATATTTATATTTTGAAGCATTAGCACGACAACAGACAGATTGGCTTACAGGCATTAACTTTACTGTTATGTTAACTTTGAAATCGGGTGTATTCTTTCCGGTGGGTCGTGTGCTTGTACCTATTGTTAGATATGTGTATAACAAAGTGAACGAGCATGAAAATTTTGTTCCTGAAATATCATATGGTATCAATTTAATTTTAAAAAGGAATAAAAAGAAATATATAATAAGTTCATCACAACCTGAAATATCATTTGCAAAAGATGAAAAAATCTTATGCGATAAACTCAAAAATGAACTTCAAAATGGTATTACAGTTGTTACAAAAGTTGAAAAGAAAAAGAAAAATTTTTCTCCTAAAAAATTATATTCAACTTCAAAAATTCTTGGCGATATGAGTTCAAAATACGGTTTGTCGATGGATATGACAACTAAAGCACTTCAAATCTTATATGAAGATGCAAGAATTATGTATCCACGAACAGACTGTGAATATTTGCAGACTTGTGAAATTGACAACACAAGAAGAACAATAGAGGGGCTTATAAGCGCAGGATACCCTTTAAAATTTCATACTAAGAAAAGTGTTTTTGACGATAAAAAGTGCGGAGAAAAAGGCGAGGGAGGACACACAGCGATCATTATCACTAATAAGTTCTTTAGTGACAGCGAATTTGAAGCTTTACAACCATATGTACAAGCGGTATATCTTGCGATATTTAATCGTACTATATCTAATTTCTGTGATCCGCCTGATGTTGATGAAACAACAGTAACGCTAAAAAATGGTGATTATACTTTTAAAATTAAAGGCAATGTTGTTAATTCACAAGGCTTTTTTGAATTTGAGCCAAGAGCATTATCAGATGAATTACCATATTTTGCCGAGGGCGAAGTAATTAAGGGTGCTGAATTTGAAACAGTTCAAAGAAAGACCAAAGCACCGCCTATGCCTACAAATAAAAATCTTACCAAATATCTTGAAAATCCTAATGATAATTATAATGCTGATTTATCACCGATTTCTGATACTGAAGAATTAAATGGAATTGATGAAGAACATTATTATGAAAAAATAAAAAACGGTGCAACAATAGGTACTCCTTCAACTATCGGACCTACTGTGACAAAGGCGATAAGATATGGATATATTACTGAAACAAAAGGCACTTTGAATATTACCAAAAAAGGTAAGGCTTTGATTGAAACATTAGACAGACTCGATTTACATAATCTCGATGCTAATCGTACAGTTGAATTAAATAAAACAATTAAGCAAATCGGCAAAAAGGTTTATACGCTTGAACAAAATAAACAAGCAATAAAAAATGAACTTTGGGAAGCATCAAAAGTAATGCGCGCCAAAAACATTGTTGTTTCTGTTGATGATTTAAGAGAACCTACTGAAACAGTTGGCAAATGTCCTTACTGCGGTTCTCCTGTATATGTCGGTAAAAATTCATATTATTGTGGAAACAAGGAATGTAAATTTTATTTATATAAGGAAGATAGCTTTTTTAAAAATGTGTTAGGCAATAAAACAATTACAAAAACCCAAGCAAAAGGATTTCTTTCATCTAATAGACAAGCTAAAGTTACATCCATAAAAAGCAAAAAGAAATTTGATGAAAATGGAAAGCCAAAAGTATATGATGCAATAATCACTGTCGATTTTGAAGGCGGCAAAACAAAATTTTCATTTGGCGAATTTGCTGAAAAGAAAAAAATCAAAAAAGGAGGCAGTAAAAAATGACAACACTTACTTTAATTTTAGTATTGCTTAGTATTAGTATTGTCGAATCTATTATATTCACTTTAGCAGTTAAAACTTACAAAGTATTTTTTAAAATCATAGGGTTTGTTGCCTTTATCGCAATCATTGTTATAGCGGCATTTTTCTTTTATAAATACGGATATATTATGATTTAATGAAAAGTAGAAAGGATTTATAATGTACATATTAACTAAAAAAAGATTTAATGTAGAAAGTCAAGAGGAAGAAATTCAATATTATACAGGAAAAAACAAATATGTTTTAGGCGAATGTCATTATGGTTTATCGGATTCAATTGATGAAGCAAAAACATATTCAACGAAAAAAGATGCTGAAGAAACTGCAAGGGTTTTAAAGACATTAACTGTTTTTCCTGTTGGAAATGATTTCCAAATAATTGAAAAATAATATTAGGACTAACATAGAAGCCTGACAAGAAAAAATATCAGGCTTCTATGTATTTTTTTGATTTTATTACTATATATACTTACAAACGAAAGGAGCTTTTTACATGAAAAATAAACACATCATAAAAACACTATCAATATTTTTGGTTATTGCTATGTTATTAACAATCTCTCCAATATGCGCATTCGCAAACGATAATTATTCTGAAGTTATTAACAATGCCGGAAAAGAAATTCAACAACAAATGATTTCTCGAAATAATGAGTTCAAAGTTTCATTTGATTTACCAAAAACATATAACACAACAAAGGTATCAACAGATTTATATGAAAGTATTTTTGCTGATGATAATAAAATATCGTTAAAAGCCGGAGATTACTTGGCGTTTTCTTATGATCAAATTGAGTATAGGGGAGAAATTTTAGAATCAGGCAATAATTATAATTATATATTTACAATCTCAGCAACTTATTATGACAATTATAACCAAGAGCAATATATTGATTTAAAAACAGAAGAAATTATAAATTCACTAAATCTAAATAATTTATCGGAATACGAAAAAGCAGCTAAGATTAACGAGTGGATATATAATAATGTAAAATATGATTACAATGTGGTTGATTACTTGCCATTTACGCCTTACAATGCTCTTGTTTCAGGAAAAGCAGTATGCCAAGGATTTTCTACTCTTACTTATTTACTTGCTACAAAAGCAGGATTAAATACGCATATCATAAGAAGTGATAATCATAGTTGGAATGTAGTTGAAATTGGTGGAAAATGGTATTATTGGGATACAACATATAATAATTCTGCAAAAAATCCCAATAAATACTTTTTGGTTTGCTCAAAACACTCATCCGGAAAAATCGTTAATAACAGTAGAAAAAATTTAGAATTTTTTAACAAACACAAATTAAGTGATACCTGCTATATCAACTGTAATAGCAATAAAAAAAAGAATAGCAGTTCTACACTTGTGAAACCTAATATTAAAAATTTAAAAGTCAAAAAATTAAAAAACAAAATAAATATATCTTGGAAGAAAAACAAGAATGTTACCGGCTATCAGGTCCAATATTCCACTACTAAACGATTTAAGAAAAAGAATACTAAAACAATCACAATAACGAAAAACAAACCTTCTGCATCTTTTAAAAGACGAAAAGGAAAAACATATTATGTAAGAGTTAGAGCATATAAATCAAGTTGCAAAGAACACAAAAAATATGCTTGGTCAAAAATAGTTAAGGTAAAAAAATAGCCGTCTGTTATGTTGACATTGTATTTAATTTAATATATAATATTTGTATAAGTTATAGTTATAATATTAAGTTATTTTTTATAGACAGTTATTTTTTGATTGGTTTTTCAAGGAATAACTGTCTTTTTTTATGCTCATTTTTACGCTTTTTGTGTATTAGTGAGCATTTTTAATGTTATTTATAATTTATAAATTCTAATTAAGGAGGAAAGCATATAAAAGTATGCATGATTTGTTTTGACTGATACTGTTGTCGGAAAAATCATATACGAAAAATTCAGAAATGATGATTTTTCCATAGTTGTTGTTCAATTAGCAGGTGGCGATACGATTACTGTAAAAGGTTATCATTTGCCGACAGACAATATGACCTATGAATTCAGCGGCACAATTACTGATGATAAAAAATACGGTCCAACACTTTCTTGCGATATATATAATATAGTTGCGAGAGACAAAAATAATATCGTGAAATTTATCGCAAAAAACATTGACGGTATTGGCAAAGTTACTGCAAATAAATTTTATGATATGTATGGAATGGATACTTTTGATGCGTTAAAAGACCTTGATAAAATTCAAAAAGTAATCAAGAGTAAAAGAACAGCAGAAAAAGTATTTCAGTCCGCTTCCATTGTATTCATTGATAAAGATGTGTTATTTACTTTAATGAAATATGATATTTCTAACAAGGTAATTAACGATATTGTTACAGATGAAAATATGAATATTACAAAGGATATATTAACAAATAATCCTTTTGTATTAAATCGCTATAAAATAGGCTTTTTGAAGTTAAATAAAATGGCAATTGATTTTCAATGTAATTTAAAGTCTTACGAGCGAATATCAAGCTGTATCCTATATTTTTTAAGAGATTATATATCTCTCAGTGGTCATGTTTTTATTGATTACGGCAATTTAATTCAAGGCGCAATTAAATTGCTTAATAAAGATGTACCTAAAGAAAATTTCTGTACGAAAGATGATGTGAACAGTGTTCTTCATGCGTTAAGGCATAACAAAGAACTAATTGTAGAAAAACTCAAAGATAAATCTTTGAGAATATATGATGCAGAATCTTTTACAGAAGAAAATGGTATAGCCGAAACACTAATTAAATTAGTAAAAAAACAACCCACTAAACATTATTCAACTGAAGTGATTAAAGAATACATCCAAAAATACGAAAAAATATACAATGTCAATTTATCCGAAAAACAGAAACTTGCTATTAAAACAGTAATGAATAACAATGTTTGTGTAATTACCGGTTCAGCCGGTACAGGTAAAACTACTGTATTGAAATTTTGCATTGATGTTTATAAAGAACTATATAATTCAAACAATATCTGCTTATTGGCACCAACAGGCAGAGCAGCAAGAAGAATGTCAGAAGCTACCAAATGGGAAGCAAAAACAATACATTCAAAGCTTGCAATTGACAATGAAGGGGCTGTTAATCAAGAAATTGATGAAGATATAGTATTTATTGATGAAATGTCAATGACCGGAAGCAGTTTGTTTTATAAAATTCTTAATAACGCTGCGCCGCATACAAAATTTGTATTTTTGGGAGATCCTCAACAATTACCAAGTGTTGAAAGTGGTAATGTATTATCGGATATAATTAACTCAGGGATTGTTCCTGTTGTTAAACTCGATGTTATTTATAGACAGTGCTTAAATTCGCTGATTATTTCAAATGCAAATAAAATTATTAAAGGAATAAGAGATTTTGATACCGGACCTGACTTCGTTTTTATTGATAAAACCGGTTCGGAAAATATTCAAAAAGAAACTGTAGATGTTTTAAAAGATGAATTGTTCAACGGAAATTTAGATTTGGATAATATTCAAATCATAACTCCAATGCGTGAAAAAGGATACTTGTCAGCAAAGCAAATAAATTATGCTTGCCAAAACTTAATAAATCCTTTGCGTACAGGACAAATTTCGTTTAAAGCTAACGGATACGAATTCAGAACCTATGATAAAATTATTTGTCAGAAAAATACAGATGATATAAAAAACGGTGATATTGGGTTTATTGAAGCAATATATAGGGAAGATAATACTATTAAAGCTGATGTTTCTTTTTATGGTGGCACATTTGATTTGACACTTACGAAAGAAAATTTCAAGGAACTTAATTTTGCGCTTGCTTACGCAATAACAGTCCACAAATCACAGGGAAGTGAATTTCAGGTTGTTATTTTACCTGTTAGTAATGAAAACAAAATAATGTTAAAAAGAAATTTACTCTATACTGCAGTAACGAGAGCATCCGACAAAATGATGATTATAGGTTCACGAATTCATTATTGGGATGCTGTAAGTAACAATGTTATTACACCTCGTAATACTGCTTTAACCGGTAGATTACAAAAGAAATTTTTAAATAATTAGAGTCATTATCCTAATGTTGGAATAATGGCTCTTATTTTTTTCGGAGGTTTTTATGAAAGAAATAATTAAGTTTTTAAAAGAAGATAAGGGCTTTAGAAAAGAAACAATTATATTCTTATCAACAATAGTTGTAATGATTGTTGCATTGATAATCTTTATAAAAATAAATTTACATTAAGGAGTTATGTGATTATGAATTCACTTGAAAGTAAAATTAAAGGAAAAACAAAATTAAATCCGACAAGGCAACTGTTAATTGAAAAGTACATTGAGGCACTTGAAAGTAACAGGATACCGTTTGAGTACGGTTGGTATGTGGAAGGAATGCCCGAAAACGGTATTACTCACAGAAAGTACAATGGTATCAATGCTATTTTGCTTTCTTTTATTATGCAATCAGAAAATTTGGAAGGAAACCGTTGGTGTACTTTTAATCAGATTGCAGATAGAGATGGAAAATACCATCCAAACGAAAAATGGCATCTTGTTAAAGGCAGTAAATCGGTACCGGTTGAACATTGGTACTTATATAACACTGAGGAAAAAAAGAAATATACAATTACTGAATACAGACAGGCAATCAAAGACGGTAAATATACCGAAAAAGATTTCATATGGCGTTCAATGACATTTCATGTTTTCCACGAAAGTTGTATTGAAGGCATGCCTGCTGCTGAAAAGCACGAAATGTCTCAAATTACCCGATTAGATTTCATTGATACATTGATTTATAACTTGGGCGTAAAGTACAAAGAAGAGGGTGACAAAGCTTATTATTCACCTTCAATGGATACGGTAGTTATACCACCAATGAAGAATTTTAAGAATGAATATGAGTATTGTACTACTCAACTTCATGAACTTTGCCATTCGACAGGACATTCAAGCAGACTTGCAAGAGATATGAGCACAGGGTTTGGTTCGGAAGAGTATGCAAGAGAAGAATTAAGGGTAGAAATTGCTGCCTCGTTAATTGCTTGCGATTACGGTTTACCTGCTTCTGAATCAAATACCAACAATCATTTGGCTTATGTTCAATCGTGGATTGAAACACTTAAAAATAAACCTGATGAACTTTTTAAGGCTATTAAGGATGCTGAACAGATTGCCGAGTATATCAAAGAAAATTGTGAAGTAAAAGAAAAAGTTGCTTAAATAGGAGGAAAAAGTAATGACATTACTTGAAAGTAAAATTAGAGCTTTTCTCAAAGATTATGAGAATGTTGTAATTAGAAAAAAAGACGGCAAGTATTATTATGACTTGTCTTGTGATATTGATGATGATAAATTCAGTAACGACCGGATTAATGAAATTTTAATTTCAGATAATCCGATTGAAACTCTTTACCATAAAATCAGAGAAGCGTATTATCCAAGGCTTTTTGATGTTGAATTAAATTTGATTGCTGCTGATTTTAGCAGAAGTAAATATGGCTATACTGAAAAGATTTGTGATGCTTTTGATTGGTTTTACGATAATGTAATTCTTGATTATTCAAAATTAGCAGAGCATTTTCTCAAACAAAAAGTTTGCACCAACATTTTTCTCGATACCGGTGATAAAGCAAATAGATATGAGGATAATGATATTTATCCATCCGGCTATGGCAGATATGATGAATTGCATGACATTTCCGACAAATCATCTGTTCTTTGGCTTGCTAATCAGCAAGGATACAGTAAAAATGATTTTCTTGATGTATTTGAAAGTGAATGTAGTAATACCAAATCAGGACTTTTGTACGATCTTTATCAAGAATTGCTTAATTCTTATAACGGCGGTTGTGTTGCTGTATTAACTGAAATGACATTGCAGCAGATGATTGATATCAATGATGCAAAAAATGATAACATTACTGGCTTCGTTACTATTGACAAGAATACATCTGTCGGTCTTTATGATTATGCAAACGGCGGTGGAGGTCCTTTTGATATTGAATTGGAAAAAGACCTTAATATTCCGATTGCTTATATTGGCGAGTGTCTTGCTGATTCAACAGTAGGTAGTATTCAAAATTGCACTCTTGCAAGTGTATATGGTACTAACGAAGCTTTTTGGCAATACGGCAAAAAAGAACCAGAAATATTGATCCCTGATATGGATAAACTTACAAATTTTGATATTTTTTCTTGGTGTAGTACATCACCAAATAACCGTGTTTTGGAACATGTCTACTTTAACCCTGATGCAAATTCAGGTTTTCAGTTTGTATATGACATTATACAAGATACAGAGGTGATAAAAGCATTTGAAGAGTCAAGCAATAGCAAAGAGTTCTTTGATATTATCAATAACTGTGAGAGAAAAACAGAGCTTACAGATATTGACGAATTGTCTCTTTTTAAAGAAATATATATTAAATATTGCTTTGAAAAGAATTCTTCTTGGTACTACGGTACTAATGAAGAAACATATCAGAAACTTTATAAGGTTTTTGTTAAATCACCTGAAGTGGTTATTGACAAATCAATTCTTCAAATGGATGAAACATTCAGGTATCAACTTCTTGGCAGAATGCAGACGGATTGTAATTACTTTTTAGGTAATGGCGACGGTTATAACAAATATCTTTGGGGTGGTAATGTGGAAACTCAAATTGCTTATATGAGAGCACTTTACGATAGTTTTCCTAATGAAAAAAAGCCTGAATGGATTTCTATTGAAGATATTGACAATTACCAAAAAGAAATGATTGAAAAGGAGACAGTAAAGAATGCCTAATTGGTGTGTAACGGATATTGAGGTATCCGGCAAGAAAGACGAATTGTCAAAATTATATGATTTAATTAACGCTTGGGGTCAAAAATCATTAGATGGGGATTCAAATGAAGATTATTGCTTTTTTAGATTTAAAGATGTAGTTGAACTTACAGATATTGTTAAGTATGCAGAAATCTTTACTGAAGATAAAATAAATAGTTTATCAATAAGAGGCAATCTTGAAGATATGCAAATTCAAAAAGATGGTAGTTTGCTTATTCGTGTTTCAAGCCCTTGGAATCCAATGTTGTTAATGTGGGTTAGAATTTTCAATAAATATTTAACCGATTATACGATGTATTATATGTCGGAAGAATCAGGAGAAGATATTTATATTACAAATAACCCTAAGTACATTGGTACATATAATTTTGATGTTAAAGATTATGATAGTTTGGAAGAAAGACTTGGCAAAGGCAATGTGCCTGAAACCGAAAGTTATGTTTCCGAAAAACGAATCATTGAAATTTTGCAGAATCTTCTCGAATCAGAGTTAAATGATATTGATGAGTTAATTACTAAATTTAATTCGTCATATTTTATTGATGATATTTCAATAAATAAATTTTATTTTTTTCCGATTAAAGATATTTTGTAAAAAAGAAATTATTAAGCAGTAGGAGCAATCCTGCTGCTTATATGTATTGAAAGGAAAATTATATATGTTACAAAACGATATGTTACAAAACGAAGAATTTAAAGCTTTGGTTGATGCTGCAATCGACAGTAATGAAAAAGCAAATCAAGTTCTTGCTGATTTGTACAACAATTTTAAAGTTTAAATAATTAATTGCAGCAGGATTGCTCCTGCTGCAAACGGAGGTTTACTATGAAACTTATAACTAATGAAATAATCAAATTGTTTGAGAAGTATCCGATTGGAAGTCAAGACGGAAAGGGAGGAGATACAACAGTAATTGTTAAATTCTTCTATCCTGCCGGTGCGGCTACATGGTTAATTACCGAGGGCAATTTGATTAAGGATGAAAACGGAAATGTTTCAGATATTGAAATGTTTGGTTTCTGTTGCCCTATGGGCGTTGAATACGGTGAGTTAGGTTATGTTATGTTATCAGACCTTGAATCAGTTGAAGTAATACCGGGATTAAAGGTTGAAAGAGATTTATATTTTCCTAATGGAAAAGTCAATCTCCGTGATGCTTGTATGAAATGTTTCAGGACCATTCCTGAATTGTTTGACTATCCTTTGTATTACTCAATTTATCAACTTAAAAAAAATGATGATAACCGTCATCTTCGATTTGCAGGATTTAATGAACTTGAAAATGGTTTAGCAGATATTAAAGCTGAAAACTATTATCAAGTTTATCGTGACAAATATGAAGATAGTATTGATATGAAAGATTCTCCTAAACAAATTATTTTGTGTGATGTGTTATATGGTATGTTCAATTATCATACTCCACATGATTGGTATGGTCACTCTTTATCAGTAGGTGACATCATTACTCTTGAAAAAGGTGATATAAAATCTGCATATTATGTTGATGCTATCGGTTTTAAACAGTTACCTAATTCACTTGTTGATGAACTTAAAACCGAGCAAAATAATTATCTTCCAATTCAACTTGTTGCGTTTATAAAAGATATAGATCCTTATGAATTTAACGACAATCTTGAAATCGGACAAACCGATGAAGATGCCATTGAAGAGGTGCAAAAAGAACTCAATGATAAAAAAGCCCGTGAGGGTATTTTAAAAACATTGAGAGAGTATTTGGAAGATATGGAAACTATTATTTCAAATACAACCACTAAAAAGGTTAGTCTGATTAATGACAGCTTAAGAATGCAATATCTTATAAGAATGGTATCTCAATATCAAGAAGAAACGGAGGACAACAATGGCTAAGTTATATTTCAGATATGGCGCAATGGGTAGTTCAAAGACTGCTAATGCTCTCATGGTTGCTCATAACTATTCTGAAAGAGGACAAGAAGCACTTTTAGTGAAACCGGAAACTGACACAAGAGAAGTCGGCGTTTTACATAGTAGAATAGGACTTGAACAGAAATGTGTTTCTGTTGAAAGAATTATTTGGCTGTACAAAAACTTTCCTAACTCAATAGATAACCGTTTTCTTGAAAATTATGATTGTGTTATTGTCGATGAGGCACAGTTTTGCAGTAAGTCTGAAATTGAATTTTTCACGCATATTGTGGATGACTTAAATGTACCGGTTATTTGCTACGGTTTGCGAACTGATTTTCAAAATAATTTATTTGAGGGTAGTAAGTGGCTATTAGCTTGGGCTGATGAAATTGAAGAATTAAAAACCGTATGTTGGTGTGGTAAAGCTGCTAAGTGTAATGCTCGTATCGACAGTGACGGAAATATTATAAGAGAAGGTGAGCAGGTACTTGTGGGTGCTAATGAAAAATATGTTTCACTTTGCAGAAAACATTTTTATCAAGGCAACACAGGTCCGAAATCACATTATCTTGATAAATAGGAGGATATTTGTATGTCGAAATACAACCCGGATAACATTGAAGATTTAAAGGAATTTATTGGCTTGCTTACAGGTGATGCCGGTTATTCCCCTGATGAACTTTTTGATTTTGATGCAACACTTCTTGGTAAAGCAATGGAAAAGCCATTAGTAAATCGCTCTGCAAAAACAATTTTTAGCGATGCTTTTCAAATTGCTTGTGATGAATTAAGAAATGAATTTGTTTGTATGGAAAAGTTTCATTTTTCTGACAGTGTAAAAGTAAATGCTTTTATTCAAAAATGTGTTAAAGAAAATTTGCTTTCAACTTTATTCACAATTAAAGGGGATGCTGTTTCATCAGATATTGAATTTGTTTGTGAAGACAAAGATGTTATTTCAATGATGAATTTTCTTGAAGAAGAAACCAGATGTTTCTCTTACTTCCAACAAAGAGTACCAATAATCACAAATTTTCATCTTGTTCTAAATAATTAATTAAAAACAAAAATAAAAGCAGCAGGCTTATGCTTGCTGCTTACATAGGAGAAAAAATTTTATGAATAGAGAAAAATTATATGACTTAGTACAGGATTGTTTTGTATATGATAAATATGGAAAAGTGACCTTTAATCTTTTCAATTTTACACTTCTTTTCGATGATTATTCGGATAAATCGGTTAAAGCCGTTTTTGAGTGTTTAACAGATAATCAAAAAGAATATTTAAAAAACAACTTTACAAATTTTAAAAATTTTTTGCCTCCAAGTAGTTATATTAGTTTAAACAAATTAAATGATATGATTACTTGTGAATTTAAAAACACTAAAATGCGACCGGCAACGGAAGAAGAACAAAAATCTGTTTCTGACGGAATCAAATCAATCTCAAAACCGGTTGCTAATAACAAAGAAGGAGAAAATATTATGGAAAAGTCAAATATTGTTTTTACGGATGAAGATATTTCAAGGTTGGAAAAATTACACCTTCAGTCAGATTTTCTTTTTTTACAAGAATTATTTAATATTCTGAACGAAAAAAAATCATTTGACTGTGTTGAAAAGGATGTACTGAATGATTTAATAGAATTAAATGATTTGGCTTATAACGAATATATTAATATATTTAGCCCGGAAACAATTTCAAAGTTAGATGAAGTCTATGTTGAATCGAGAAATGAATTCTTGAACCACTTGGGTTTAGATTATCTTGTCAATTTCGAGGAAAAATTTAAAGATAAACTTCAAAAGGAATTTGATGAGTTCATCAAATCGGTTCAGGAAGAACAGAAAACAAATCCAAATCCAAATTATGAAATTCAACATGCATATGAGATTTGTTGGAAACAAGAGATTGTTTTTGTTGCTGAAGATGTTTGCTATGATAATTTTGGTATCTTTACAAAAAAGAAACTTTTGAACACAAATGGCATCTTGGATGTCATTTATCAAGAATGGCTCAACAAAGATCCAAGTGACATCAATGAACAAATTTCAAAGATTATAAGCGAAGTGTAAGAAGGAGGAAAATTAAATGATTCCATCAGCAGTTTATTCTGAATTAAATGCTTTTTATAACGCAAAAAAAGAAGGTATTTCATTCCAAGAATTTATTGAAGGTATCCACAAGTACGAGCTTATGGATGCAGAAGGTGACAAAGTATGTGATGATGACGAATTAATAAACTTCTTAACCGATAATTCAATTGATTATGAATTTGTTAGTTTGCATAAGTCAACTTACGGTGATGTATATATGATTTTTACTTATTTTTACATTTATTTGTTACCACAGTGTAAAAAAGGTTCAAAGTATTATGTGGATTTTTCTAAGCTTACCCGATACAGGTCGCTTTTTGAGTGTCAAATTGAAAAATGTTCTGAATGTAACGAAGAATTGCATTATGCAATTTGGTGTGACTATGCCAAAATAAACGGTGAATGGAAGTATGAAAAATTTCCTGTTTGTTTTTGTGATGATGGCACACTTGATTGTGATATGTATAAAGACTTTGTTTCGTTTAAGTACGACTTAAATGATGAAGATGATATTGAATTGATGTCATTTTTAAATAAAGTACCAGAAGGCTATGAAGATAAATATTATGATCTCGGTGGCATCTGTCCGGAATGCTCAAAAGCACTCTAACGACATTATATGTCTCTAAATTCAAAAATTATTTATAATTAAGGAGGTACATATGAATACTGAAGATGAAGACAAGATTTATTATATTAAAGTAAGATGTAGAAATATCAAAACCAAGCAAATTTTTTATAAAAAAATATATTTAAAAGCAATTGATATTGAATCTATATTATCGTACTTTAATGCAAATTTAAAAAATCACTATTTTGATAGTGACATTAAACAACTATTAAATACCGGAAACAATATAATCGAAGCTATATGTGATATTGACTTTTCAAATTCGAATGACTACATAAATTTGTGAAAATAATTTTGTTACGATTTTGTTAAAAAACTTGATTTATAAGATAAAAAAACTTATAATAACCATAGTTCAAATAGCCATTGCTTTCGGTTTAAAATAAAAAAAATTAAGGAGGAGTTTATATGTCAAAAATTGACAATTTCAAATTACCGCTCAATGAATTTCAAAAAGAGCTTGATAAATATTTTGATGATAATTATGTTGCTTTACCTGTCTTACATGAAGGTGTTGCAAATCTTGGTTATTATGCTAAAAATGAACCGTACAGCATAAAAGATGAAGTTAACGAAATGGTCGAAACTAAATACACCGAAAAGCTTAATGCAAAAAAAGTGAAAATTTATTGTGAAATTCCAGATAAATGGAAAACTTACGATGAAATTAGAGATAATACAATTATTTGCATTTCGGTAGTTTACTAACAGTTATTGTTTTTAATTATAAAAAAGAGGACTTCATTGAAGTCTTCTTTTTTTGTGATTGTTTATTATTGACATGTGTTTCAATTTAATATATAATTATAATATAAATTATATTTATTATTTAAGTTATTTTTATTGACAGTTATTTTCCCACGGTCGGGGAGTAACTGTCTTTTTTTATGCTCGTTTTTACGCAAATGCGTATTGATGAGCATTTTTTTATTTATATTTATAATTTAAAAATTTTATTAAAGGAGATGTTATATTCTTATGGATAACACAAAAGAATGTATAAAGAAAACAAACTACAATCCTGTTGAAGAAGCTTACAAAATACTTGTGAAATTATATCACTCGGATGTTGAATTACCTTCCGAAATAGAAGATGCAATTGGGTATTTAGGTGAAGCTTTAGAATAGGAGGATGTTTATGCCAAATGTTATTAAAAATTTTGATCTTGATACACAACTAATTAGTTCTGTTATTGGAAAATTTAAACCCGGTAGTAGAATTAGATTGGTCAGTAAAAACAATACTTATGTACCTTCTATGTCAGAAGGTACAGTTGATTTTGTTGATGATATAGGTCAAATATTTGTTAAGTGGGATAATGGAATCAAAAGTTCTCTTAATCCACAAAAGGACAAATTTATTTTAATTTAGGAGGAAAAACAATATGAACATTTTTGACAAAAGGGATAAAAGTGATTTTATGACCGGATATGGTTTTAATATCAAAATGTGGGATGAAGATTGTCTTTGTGTTTCTGATGAATCAAAAGTAGAATTTATCAAAAATCATGGCGTATCTATTCTCAAAGAAAATGATGTTTATGACAAATATCTTAAAGCATCTAATTCAGAAAAAATTGATATTATTGATGCATTGGTTGTTGATGAGCAAAGAGGCTTTTGGGCTGTATTCGCAAGCGTTGTCGCCAATGAAACAAACTGCTTAATTTGCTATGTTCCTGATGATTACAATGATAATACGGCTATTATTGTTCCTTATGGTGCTCCTTGGAGTTATAACGATAAGGAAAAAGAAGCTTTTGCAACACCTGAGTCTACCAGAAATTTTTTCGAGCCGTGGTTTCAAGAACTTGGTATTGAAGAACCTGTTTTGTTTAATACAATTTCTTTCGACGATACTTGGGAATAATTAATTATTATTAGAGTCATTTGCTTTTTGCAAATGGCTCTTTTTAGGAGGAAATTTTCTATTGGAAAACGAAAAAAAGAACTTTTAAGATGGGCTGAAAGCCTGTCAAACGAAGAATTGGAAAACGAATATTATAATGCTGTTTATGATAGTCTTGGCTCACAATGTGAATCTATGTACGAATTTGGATATGATATTCGTGACATAAATGAACAAGAAGAACATGAAAAATATTTGCGAAAAAAAGCAGATATTTTGGAAAAAATATGTTTGGAACGCAACATTAAGTTGTGGAAAAAATAAGAAAGAAGGAAAAGTCATGAATGAAATGAACACAATAAATGTTAAGTATGTATTTTCTGATACAGGTAACTGCATTGATTATTTCAAAGAAGTTAATACAAAGCAAATAATTGCTCGTATCAGTTTCAATAAAGAATGTGTTAGGTGGTTTACTGTAAGTGAAAATTTAACACTTGATAATCCAATATCAAATAGAATTACGCTTTGTATTCTTGACAAAGACGATTATGAATTGTTTGCAGAAACCATTAATAATAACATTGGTATTGGCATGGCAAAAAAAGAAAGAGATTTTTCATGGGAATGGTTAAAGGAAAATTCTGAATATTATAACGAATATTATGGAATGTTTTCTTGCAGCGATTGGCATTACTGGATAGAAGATTGTATGAAAAAGATTTATGTGAGTAGAGAAAAATTCAATGATTTTATTTACAATCCTGAATTTATAACAAAAACTAAAAAACCTGCTAAAAATTATACTTTATGCACAATGTCGTTTTATGGAGAAGAACCCATGGAATTCAATGTTACTACGGTTCATCATAAACTTCTCAATATTACTTGGGAAGAATACACATTTGACAGAAACGGTACTTGTCAAAGTATTATCGGTTACAAAAGTGACGATTTAAAGAAATGGTATTCAGATTTTAAATATAAATACGAACTTGAAAGTAAAAAATGGTTCGATTTTTATTTGAATTACAATGACGATAACATTTTCCATGCTGAAAATGCTTTCGTAAGTAATGGATACCACATTATGAACCCTCATACCCTTATAAGATTAAAGAATGAAAATTTAATTAATCATAAAAAGATTTTGAAATTGGAGGAAAATTAAATGCGTTACATATTTGAAATGGACTTACATACTGACGGAGATTTCGGCTTTCCATTTCTCGTTCCATGTGGATTAATTTGGAACGATGACGAAGGAAAATATTCTTTTAAAGAAGAATATTCAAACAGAAAAGCGGCTGTTAAAGAAGTCAATGAAATTTGTTCTTATTTAAAAGATAATGTTCATGGTAGGGATTATGTTGTTGACGGAGTTCGTTTAATGTTTGAAGAATTTCTCAACGAACTTAATTCAAATACTTCTAATGAGAATTTGTCTATTGAAAACGAATATGTTCGCGAGGAAATGAGTGGTAATTATGACGGTACAGAAATTACTTTTTATTCTGAGCCTGAATATTATTATGATTTACCTTGGACTGATGAAGAATTAGACATAATCATCAACAGTAAAAACAGCCCTACTCAAAAAGACTTAAAACAAGCAATTTTAAATCTGTATAAAGAGAAGGAGTAATATGTTTTTAGCAGAAAGAGAAAAAAACAGAAGAAAAGCATTTGAATATTTTGTTGAAAAGATAAAAAAGCAAAATAAAGATACGATTGTTTTTGGCAATGAAATATATCAGTTTACTACAAAAAGGGGTAAGGTATATAAATATTTGCCTGTAAGCAGTATTGAAAAAGCTATTGAAGACTATTCAAACAGCAAAATTGAAAGATGCAACGGTTTTGTTTTTGTTTTAGTAAACGAAAATTGATTTAAGGAGGAGTCAATTTTGACTATTGTAGAAAAAGTAATTAAGCTTCTTACCAATTACGGTCAAATGTCACTTTTTGAAATTTACGATGCCTTACCCGAACATACGGAGGCATCTATAAGAGGTAATATTAACCGTTATATTTCAAAAAAAGGTAAAGAAGCTTTGATTAAAAGAGTAGACAAAGGAATTTATTCCGTTGTTGAAATTATTTCAGTAGAAGAAAAAGGGGATAAGAAGTATATTTCTTATCAAAACACTTTCTTTACTGATAACGGTAAAAACGAACTTTGTGTATTACACAAAGACTTTGAAGTTCCTGCTGATTCTGAAATTGAAGTCGGATGCTATCAAAGAAATCATATATTTGTATCATACGATGATTTGCAAAACCATTTAGAAAGCGTGAAAGCAATATTCTATAACGGCGATGCAGTTGAACTTATGAAACGAATTCCTGATGAAACATTTGACTTTTGTATTACTGATCCACCTTACAGAACAATAAGTGGCGGTAACGGTGGTAAAAACTCTCCAAAGGGTATGCTTTCAAAAAACGATGGTAAAATCTTTGAATTTAACGATTGTAACCCGAAGGAATGGATTCCACAGTTATTCAGAGTGATGAAAAATGGTACTCATACCTATATATTTTCTAATCTTATTAACTTATGGGAATTCCACGATATAGCCATCAAAGCAGGATTTAAGGTACATAATCTTTTAAGTTGGGAAAAGAACAATGCAAATTGTTCTCGCTGGTATATGCCGAATTCAGAATTTGTATTATTCCTTTATAAAGGTAAAGCTAAGGCAATCAACAATTGCGGTAGCAAAAGGATACATCATTTTGATAACATTTTAGGCAATAAAACACACCCGACTGAAAAGCCGTTGGACCTTATTAAATTTTATATGGAAAATTCGTCAAACGAAGGTGATTTTGGATTTGACCCATTTGCCGGTAGTTTTTCTTTGGCAAAAGCAGGAATTATGCTTAACAGAAAAACATTTTCGGCCGAGATTGATCCAAATTATTATTATTTCCATAAAAATCAAATATTAAATTCAATATAAGGAGAAATTATGAAAAATATGCTTGAAATCTTATCTGTATCAAAAGTTGATAAGAAAAAGATTGCAGAATTAAATAAGGAGAACTAAAATGCTTTATAAATTGATTTTAAAAGACGGCTCAGAAGTTTTTGCTGAAATTTCTGAATGTACAAAAGATAATATCTTTAAATATGGTATTGAAGGATATACTCAGTTGGGAGATGTATCAATTTTTACAATCGAAAAGAAAGCGGTTAAGTATAAGGAAATTTTTTCTGTTAAAAAAGTTGAAAATCCTATTGAGAAAAGGCTTTTTAAATTAAAGCCGGAACACATAAGAGCATTGCAAAGATTAAATATAAAATCATTTATTGAGAATGTTGATAGTGTCAACATTTATCTTGACAAAAAAAGACCATTCGGAAATAGTGATGTCTTTGAAGATGTTTTTGAACTTCTCGGTATTAACAGTAATACTATTGATGAAGTTTATGAAGTAGAATTTGTAAATACTGATATTGCTGAAACAATTAGAAATAAAAGGGAAAAAGCTTATGAAAAAGCTATGTTGTTTTTAGCCGAACTCCCAATTGCTTACAAAGTAATCATGTATCACATGACTTTTGAGCCGGGATACTATGAATTGCCTGATACTTACGAATACAGCAATGTTCTCTTAGGCTATTTAAAAGTCAAGAACTTTGTTGCTTTAAGAAAAAGTATCAAAAGCATACAAAGAATTTTATTTCCAACTGGCTTTCAAGAAGAACTTAACATATTAATAAATGAACTTTTTAAAATTGAATTTGGTGGTAACAAGGCATTTGAAATTGCTATGAAAATGATCCAATTTCAGTATAAAAATAAACCGTATTTCGTTCATTCATTTGCAAGAATATTAAAAATCTTTAATAATAATGCTCCTGATAATCAGAAAATATCAATAACAAAAGATATGATTATGAATGCTTTGAAAAAGAATCACATTGAGATTCTTTGTAATTGTGGCAGTAAAAAAGTATCTCTCAAAATTAAGAAAGAAATCATTGAATTCAAAAATTATGATTGGGGAAATATACTTTTGCTTGATCAAATTGATAAAGAAAAATTAAGTGATATTATATACAAAAATGTATGTGAACTGCTTGAAAAAGACCCGGTATTATATTACAGAATGTACTTATTGCTTAATTAAGGAGGAAAGATTTATGAAAAAAGTTGATGCTGACAAACTCAAAGAATGGGTTAAAGAATTTCATCCAAATGACACTTGGGTGTTGAGTATGCTTGATAATGCACCTGAAATCAATGACAATATTGATATTAATGAATACATATTCAAAACTATTGTTGCTGAAAGATGTGTTCGTGCAATAAGGGTGGCATTTAAAAAGAAAAACTTTGCAAAAGCATCTCAGTATTATTCAGAGCTGTTTGATTTGTTTTATACAGATGAATCGACTGAACCCAGCCAAATTTTCCTGTTAAAACGAATGCAATTTTCTTTCACCACACTTCTTTCAGATGAAATTGTTTACACTTTAACAGATTATCTCAAAGGAAATATTGCTACAAAGCATGAAGCCGAACAAATCAACGCTTATCTTAATTATTCAATTAATCGCAAGAATAATTTATCAAAAGATAAGTTTGATTCATTAAAATCAGAATATTTGTTTTATAGTAATATGCACACAAATCAATTAACTACTTTTTTTGATTTTCTCAAAATGAAACATGAACTTATGTTGTATGAAGATTATATCAAAAATTGTAAATGATACGAACTTGTATATTTACATTAAATATGATATAATATGAATATATTAAAGAAGGGAGTGCTTATTATGTGTGAAAGAACACAAATCACAGAAGAACAACTTGATAATGTTTTTGTCGAAGGTGCTAAACTTCTTATTGCTAAAAAGAAATTAAAAGGTGTTCCTATATCAAGATACGATATGGAAAAGAAAAAAGCATATCTTGAATATCCTGATGGAAGGAGAGTATATGCAGAAGAAACCTGAAATCGTTGTAATTGCAGGACCTAATGGTAGTGGTAAAAGCACATATACCGAATACATTTTAGGTTCAAGTCAATTTGTAGACGATACATTTCAATATATTAATGCAGACGACATTCAAGCTGCTATTGGTTGTACACCTCTTGATGCAGCAAAAGAAGCTACTGCTCTGCGTGAAAAAGCATTGAGTGAAAAAAGAAATTTTGCTTTTGAAACTGTGCTTTCGACTCGAAGAAATTTAGACTTGTTAATCAAAGCTAAAAATGAAGGATACTTTATCCGTTGTTTTTACTTTTTAACAACAAGTTATACAATTAACATTCAAAGAGTAGAATCAAGGGTTTCAGAAGGCGGTCACTCGGTTCCAAACGATAAAATTAAATCAAGATATGAAAAGTCATTGGCACTTTTGCCGGAACTTATTTCTGTTTGTGATTCAATTAATATTTGGGATAATACGACAGAACATCCATATAGGATATTCAGAAAGAAAAAAGAACAAATCAATTTCTTCAAAAATCCAATATGGGAACTTAATGATATTCACGAATTAACTAAAATTTAATAATAACAAAAAGAGTCATTTTACTAATCATTAGTAATTTGGCTCTTTTTTTATTTTTGGAGAAAATTATGAGAAAAAATATAAGAGAAAAATTAGAAACTGAAACAGCAAAAAAGCTTGCAGATTATTTAGCAAATCTTACAGAAAAAGATATTATTGATTGCTATTTTCTTGACAATGACACATTTACCATAAGATTTTCTTCATATTCATACGGTAATGAGAGTGTTGTTAATAATATTATTGAAATCATTCATGATAATGATTTGGTTGACTTCTTTGCCGAAATATGGCTTGATGAGGGCACATTTCATTATATTTTTGATTATGATTATGACAATGTGGTTTTACAAGGGGAAAATGGCTATCTTGATGAAAGTATCGGCTCTTGGAAAAAGCATCTTGATGAACTTTCAAGAAACGCTTTGATTAAATTCCAAACAACTAAGTTTTCTTCTGCAAATGATATGCTTGAAAAAATTAAAGTAAATGATTATTACAATCATATTACAGAAGAATATGTCTTTACATATAATGACCGTGATTCTATTGCAGTCTATAACATTAATAAAGACGAGGCAAAAAAATTGTCTAAACAAGCAAAAGAAAATGACGAGTATTGGGGTGCATTTCTTGGACCGGGTGGTTACATATATGATGAACCCAGAAACTTTGAATGGTGTGAAAATCATTTTAAAGAAGATGGTTGGATTACAACAACTGATTATCAAAATGCTATTTTAATGGAGGAAAACAAATAATGAAAATTTTTGTTGAAAATGAAAAAATGTTCAAAGAACAGAATGGTAAAATTATCGGAAATTGGCTTGAACTTCCTGCATATGTAAGTGATATTAAAGCATTTCTTAGGGATAAAGTTGATTTACAACTTACCAAAAAAGAAAAAGAAAAAGCATTAAAAACGAAAGGGTATTATTGCGATACTTATACAATTCCTAATTATTATTGGGATTTGAACTTTAAGTTTGATGATAACCAAATCGTAAATGCTGACATTTATATGCTTAATGTTCTTGCTAAATTGATTAAAAAATGCAAAAGAATTGATGATATTAATCTTTATCTTAATTCATCAGAAGGCAAAAATGTAAAAACTGTCGAAAATCTTTGTAATTTATTTTTACAGGAAAATTTATTTGATTTCTCTTTAATAAAAGATTGGAACAAAAAGAACTGTGGCGTTTCAAAAGAAAAATTTGTTGGAGAAACTTTCATAACATGGTTTTATGATGATTTATGGAAATTTAAAGCAACAAATCCTGATGAATTTGAAAAATATATTGATTACGAATCATTAGGAAAAAATATTGCTGACAATTTCAATAAAAAGAGCTTTTCTACCGCTGCTAAATACTACTGCGGTAACGAGAATGCTACCGATGAGCAAATTGGCAAAGCGTATGTAAATCTTTTTGGTCTTGATGATTTTAACTCGAAAGATTATATGAATATCATTTTTGATTATGAAATGTTTGGAAAACATTTGATTAACACCAAATATTTTGAAACAATCGAAAATGAAAATAATCTTTATATTTTTAAAATTAATAAAGATATTGATTTGAATTGCCATTCTCAAAAGGAATTGTTAGCTTGGTTTAATAAAAAGAAAAAAAATTAAACAATTATTGTGAATTATATTGCAAGGTGGCTAAATGTCACCTTGCATAGAAAGGACATTTTATGGATTATAAAACTAAGCAAATCCAAATTAACACACATATTTGGAATGAGTATTCTAAATATGAAAAATTTTTACCAAATTCTTTAATTGCTATAAAAATCGGCGATTTCTATGAATTTTGGGGAAGAGCTGCGCATATTGTATCTGAACTATATAAATTAACTATTGTTTACAAAGAAATAGATACAAAAGTATCTGATAACAATGTGGCAATGGTAGGAATCCCTGCTTTTGCTTTACAACAATATTGTGCTGAGCTAAAAAAGTTAGGACTGTCGGTTGATGTTCACAATCTTACAACTCATTCAGAATCATTTAATGATAATGTGGAGGATAGAACCGAACTTCAAGGCGAATTGTGCAAAATTATTTTCAGCAATAAATGTATTGAAACAACAGATACAGATATGCCATTGACATTAAAGGAATGTTATGATTTGGCAATAAAAAAAGGATATACCGGCAACGGTGTAATCTTTGTCTTGACTGAATCAGCATTATCCGGTGAAATATTTAGTTATGGTTTAAATAATTCTCATTGGGAATTTAAAGGCACAACAGTAGGCTATGCCTAAACAGAAAGAATTTTTATGAAATTCAATTTGAATGAAAGGAAGAATTTTTATCATGGAAAATAAAGCGGTAATGATTTCAGTTAAGCCTAAGTGGTGCAATTTTATTGCAAATGAAGAAAAAAAGATTGAAATGAGAAAGACTAAACCTAATCTTAAAGTTCCGTTTAAGTGTCTCATATATTGCACAAAGCCAAGCAAAAAGCATCAGACAATTTGTGGATGTCATGTACTTAATGACGACGAATTGTTTAGACTGCCGGATGGTAATATTAAATATGGCAATAGCATTGAAATGATGACTTACGATAACTATTCTGCTGATAATTTTTTAAATGGCAAGGTTATTGGAGAATTCACTTGTGACAGAATAAGTGAATATTCGTATATCTCTGATAGTTTAAACGAATCTACTTATAACAAAAATAGTGAATCGTTTTATTCTATTTCACCTGATGATTGTAAAAGTGCTTGTTTAACTCAAAAAGATTTGCTTGATTATGGCAAAGGCAAAACATTATACGGTTGGCATATTTCAGATTTAGTGCTTTATGATAAGCCTAAGAAAATTACTGAATTAAGAAAATTCAACCGTGAATGTGAATATTCAGATTTGGGATTTGCAATACCAAAAAGCTGTGAAGAATGTCCGGGCGAAGAGTGCCGTGTTCAAACAGCACCTCAATCTTGGTGTTATGTTGATGATTCAAGTAAAGGAGAAAAATTATGAAATTTGTAGTTAAAGCTGATAAAAGTGAAGGCTTTTGGTTTCAACTTGAAAAGCTGGAAAAATAATATATTAAGTTATTGTTATGTTGCTGAAACAACTTAGTAAGTTTAATTATAAAAAAGAGTGCCTTTTGGTACTCTTTTTTTATTGCCTAATTATTGACATTAGTAGAGTAATTATATATAATATTAGTATAAATTATTATTTTAATTAAGTTATTTTTTTAAGACAGTTATTTTTTGATTCGTTCAAGGAATAACTGTCTTTTTTTATGCCTGTTTTTACTTTGTTAAGTGAAACAGGCATTTTTGTAATTTTTTAAATAATGATTTATAAAACATTATTTTAATTCAAGTCATCTTCTTTATTTAAAAGTAAAGAAGATGATATTTTTTTGTAAAGGAGTATGTTACATGAACGAAATTATGACGAATAAAGCTGAACAATTCAACCGGCTTAAATCTTATACCAAATACCAGTGTGTTGATAAAAACACCGGCGAAAAGTGTAGGTTTATGAAAGAAAATGACACAACGGCTTTTGTTTATGCAAAGGGCAAACGAAATCGTGGCTGGAGATATAACATTGAAGATTTCTTCAAATGTTATGACATGATAATTCCAACTGACGAAGATGTAGACAAGAAATGGCATAGAAAAATCAAAAGTGTTATTAACGCTCTTGAAAAATCAGGCTTATGGCAAGATCTTAAAGCTGATTATGAAAATCTTTATAAGATGACATATTCGGACAAAATGCTTATCAATGATTTGTATTGGTCTATGCCGTTTGTTAAATCTAATACAACAGATGAAGAAATTTCTCAATATAACCAAAAAATGAGTGTTTTTATTGATAAGTATCCATTTTTGCTTTCTTCAAAAGATGATAGAGGACTTATCTGTATAAATACATTTTATATTTGGGAAATGTCTGAAGTAAAGACAAAATCTATGTACTTCGGTTGGCAAAACAAATTATTCAAAGAGCAAATTCAAAATGCTCTTGATAACAAAGAAAAAATTACAAAGCAAGCAAGAGTGAATTACGATGTAACATTTGAATATGAACCGGATAAAAATAAAGCTTGGTATTCAGAAGAGTATCGTGACTGTGGTAACGGTCATTATTATATTGCGCTTAATTCGTCTATGGCTCTGTTTTGTGAAAATGACTAACGGAGGTGTTTATTATGCCTGAAATATGGAATAAGAAAGCATCTGACAAAGAAATAAATGCTTGTAAAGGTAATTACTGTGGTTTATGTAAAAACCAAGATAGATGCCTTACTCTTTACTTTGATAAAACTTTAAGACAAAGGGTTGATGAGTATTTATACAATTTAGAAATTATTTAAAGGAGAAAAAAATATGAATACATTTAATGATTTGAAGGAATTCTTTCCAACACCACCTGAACTTGTAGCAAAAATGATTTGTAATATAAGATTCAAATCAGATTGCTCAGTTCTTGAACCGTCTGCCGGAAGTGGTAACATTGCAAAGTTCATTGTTATTGCTAATTATTGTCTTAATTCTTCTTGGTGTTTTAGAGATTACGACGGCGATAATATTGATGAAAAGTGCAGACAAATCGTTTTGAGCGATGCCGTTGAACATTATTATCGTGAAGAAAAAAGAAGACAAGAAAATGAGTATTACACTCTTCACACTCTTCCTAATTCACGCATTAACATTGATTGTGTTGAGAAGGATAAAAATCTTCAATCAATACTTAAAGATTATGACTTTAATGTTGTCGGTGATGATTTTTTGAAGTTTAGTACCTCAAAAATGTATGATTACATCATTATGAATCCACCTTTCTCAAACGGTGATGAACACCTTATGAAAGCAATTAAACTTGCTGAAAAGAACGGCGGTTCACAGATTGTATGTCTGCTTAACGCAGAAACAATTCGTAATCCGTACAGTCAAAGTCGTGTTCAGTTGAATGAAATTCTTGATAATTACGGTGCTACATACGAGTATGTTCAGGATGCATTTAAAAATGCTGAAAGAAATACAGATGTGGAAGTTGTAATTATTAAGGTTACAATTCCTAATCTCAGAAAATATGAGTTCGACTGGTCTAAACTTAATGAGGGTATTGACGATTTAGCGTTTGAAATACCGGATGAATGTAATGAACTTGTTATTGATGACAAGTTAAAACAGCCGGTCATTCAATATCAATGTGAAATTGAACTTGGAAAAAAGTTATTCTCTGAATATTACTCTATCAAAGACAAGATTTCACATCAATTTGCAAATGAAGATGATCCGCTTTATTCAATTAAATCTGAGCCAATCATTTCACTAAAAGTCGGTAAAAATGATTTAGCAGATAAAAACACAAATTTCTCAGAGGTTGTAAATGCTTATGTTGAAGAAGTTCGATATAAGTATTGGTATGAACTTCTTCATAAGCCATTTTTTATGGAAGGCTTACCTTCATCTGCAAAAGAAGAATATTTTAACGAAATTCAAAAACTTGTTAAGTATGAATTTTCAATACCTAATATATGTGAGGTTAGACTTGACATTTTAAGAAAGACAACACAGGCGATTGAGGATTCAATAATCGCATTATTTGATAAATTTACTTACAAACATTCTATGGGATGTGAAAAGAATATTCATTATTTCAATGGATGGAAGTCAAACGATGCATTCATCATTAACAAAAAAATAGTAGTACCTTACTTAAACAACTATGATTGGTTTGGCAAATTTAATATTGATTACGAAACAAAAGAATTTCTTAAAGACATCGAAAAAATATTTATGTATTTTGATGCTGATCCAACACCAAGCTATCTTGACTACTACTGTGAAACATACACAAGGAGCGGTCAGAACAGAAAATGCAAATTTAAGTATTTTGATGTCGATTTCTTCAAAAAGGGAACAGCTCATATTACATTCAAGGATGACGAACTTCTTAAAAAGTTCAATATCTATGGATGTATGAAAAAAGGTTGGCTGCCACCATCATACGGTAAAAAGTCTTATGATGAAATGGCAGAAGAAGAAAAAAGCGTTGTTGATGAGTTTGAGGGTGCTAATGAATATTCTAAAGTGTTTGCAAACACAGAAGATTATATTCTTTTCCCTGAAACATCAGCAAAAATGCTCAATGCTTAGGAGGTTAATATGATTAGATGCAATAATTGTATGGAGTTATTCAAATCAGAAAATGATTTGAAGAAAATTGTAGAAAAATCAGAACTCATTGATGGAAATTGGCAAACCACTGAAAGGTTTGCTTATGTTCCTACTATGGATTTGAATAATACAGATGATACTGAATATGAGGTATTCAATGGTTGTCCGTGTTGTAACAGTGATGAGTATTTGATGGACTTAGATCCTTATGAAACTGAAAAAGATGAATCAGATATTCTTGAAACAGTTTTAAGTTCTTTTGAGACTGGTCATTTAGCTAATCAAGATGATTTTGATTCATACGAAGAATATGAAAAATACTGTAGCTATATGGAATATGGTCCGGTAGACTTTTATAACGAGTTTCATGATAGACTTGATTTTTCGGATGATTTCGTTTCTGAATATGGTTACAAGGAGGAAAATTTAATGGAAGATTTAATAAATAAATTTAATACATATGAAAAATGTATAGAGTTCAGAAACCAATTAGTGAATAAAAATCTCGATTGGGAAACATATTGGAAATACTCGGGTGGTAAAACCATAAGAGAATCTGAAAACGATGACTCTATTGGCACAGAAAATGACTTTGTAACAATTCAATTTGCAGATATGATTGGATGTGATGGATATTCGGATTCAAAACATGTGTTTAAATTCGTGGTCTTTATATACAAAAACGGAATTGAGGACGGATTTATAATGCATGATACCATCGAAGATGCTATTAAGGATTATATGGAAACATTAAAATTGATTAGCTCAAGTAATTCTACCAAAAAGAATGAGGAGGATTATTGATGGTAAGGGTAGTATTCAAATACAAAAATGAAAATACATTCGGCAAATGGGAAACGCAAGAATGCGTTGTCAACAGTATGCAGGAATGTAAAAAAATTTACGGACTGGGTGTTGATTGTGAATATCGCATCTTGTCGGTTAGCAATATGAAAAAATATAAAAACTTAACAGAAGAGGATATTGAAATTCTTAAAGAATGGGAAGTACCAGAAGAAGATATTGAACAAATGGATGAATTCTATGGTAAAACTTATTACTATTATGTTGAACCGGTAAAATCAATATTTGATGATATTAAATATGATTATGACAAAAAGAAAAAAATTACTGTTGAAAAAGCAAGAGAAATTCTTGGTAATGTAAATTTTTTGTCAGGTCTAAACCGTAGTGCATTCCATCGGACTTCTGAAAGAACAAATAATAACGGTGAAAGAGTCTGCTTTGACAGTAGCCATTATTGGAGAAAAATTATTAAGGAGACTGAAAATTAATATGGATAAGTATACGAACTGGGCTAATAAAACAAAAAACGAGATTAAAACAATATTACCAACTGTTAATGTTGATGAGGATGTAGTTTTAATTCCGGCTGATGAACTTGATTTTGAAAGACAAGATTCTGTATGGTACGGAGGTTATCTTGGCGAAATCAAGTATAACGGCATTGTTTACGAGGTCCACGCTGTTGGTGAAGTAAGAGCTACTTTGTTTGACGATAACAACGAAGAAATCGCTTCTGTTGTTGACCAAAACAGAGCAGGTGGGTTTTACAAAGAAATGCGTCAATATATCAAAAATGATGATGAACTTCGTAAACTTGAAAATGAAGGTAAATTATATTTTGGAAACAATAATTGGTTTGAAATTCTTGTTTTTGATGATATTGAGTCACCGCTGCATGGTGAAATCAATGAAGTTTCATCAGTAACAGAAGTATTTACTTCATTAGCAGAATACATCAAAGATACAATTAAATAATTTTAGGAGGACTAATTCAATGTTAAGAGAAATTAAAGAAGGTATGTTCAAAATAAACCGAGTGTATGGTACACCATATTATGTTGAGGCAAGTTGTGAGAAAGAATTATTTATTTTTGTGGCTGACAAGGCTGCAAAAGGTGAAATAATTACTTCTGTTTCTGAAATTCGTTTAGATGGTACTACACCAAAGGTAAAAGTATTATCAGACAAAAGATTTAAAAAGATTCTTAAAGATATACTTGATTCTGATGTGAACCCTTACGAAAATAAACTCAACGAAAATCCTTATGCAGACTTTATTTATCCAAAAGATGGTATAAACAGAGCTGTATTTGGAGATTCAAATGAACTTGAACTTCCAAAAGAACCGGTTGTATTTGATGGTGATATGGACTGCTCACTTGATGAACTTGAAGTAGATTGTTGGGAATTAATCAAAGACTACGCTGCATTGTTTGATTGCAAGATAGTTCCAAATGAATATTCCGATGAAAATGACATCAGCTACGATGTTGCTAAATCGCTTCAAAACAGTATTATTCAAATGTTTCGTTCAGCAGGCGTTAAGTTTGTTAATGAGTTTGGTGACGAATGTTGATTAGTAATTATAAACAGAGGTGATGTTAATTCAGGACTTTTGTTATAGGAGGAATTTTAAATGACAAAGGTTTTAACGCCTTCCGATTTACTGTCGGAAGATAATGATTATATTGAGTTTTACGATGATGTATTTGATGTTCTTGTCGGTTTGAATTATGTATCCGAAAAGGAACTAAACCGTGAAGATGATAAATATTATTATCGTTTTCTCGATTATCTTAATAATAATGTTCAAGTATTATCTGTGGCAAATTCTACTTGTGCTTGGACTGATTTTATCAAAAAACATATTAAAGTGTTTAAAAAATTCACTAAAGAACATTGGATACACACATACGAAGATGATTTGGATGAATTTATCTATCAATGGATAAAGGAACTTCATATGTATGGCGCAGGATATGTTAGTGAAACTGAATATAGAACACTTGTTGATATGTTAATTGACACAAATAATAATTAAGGAGGAGTTGTGAAATGACACAACCTATTACATACACTGCATACAGAATTGCATTGATGATTATTGAAAGCGAAGATTTTGAATTGGAAGTTAATAAGGATGAGAATGGTGATAAAGTCTTTAAACTTGTTGATGACAATTCAGCAAACTGGGGTGATATTGAGTCTGATGAGTTTTATAATTTGGCATCAGTTATTGACAGATTAGAAGCTTATCACGATGATTATTACTTCAAGGAATTTGAAGAAAAGCGTAACCCTGATATTTTGAGTGGAAAAGTACCACCGGATCTTTCAGATGGTAAGCCATTTGAAAAATACAGTAATCTTGCTGCTATCTGCTGGTTTATAACGAATTCAGCAGATATTCTTAATAAAATCACACCGGATGTGGCTGATGCTTTTGATTATGATATGACCTTAAGTTTTGTCGATAGATTTGACCGAAATACTGATGAAGAGTGTTTACATTATTATGTACGAAAAATGCTCATCACTCTTATGTTTCAAACACTTTCGGCATATAGATTGGTTGAGTTTGATAATCGTATTTATTGTTCAGCATATGGTGATGCAAACCTTTGGAATTCTGACAAAGAATTCTATGATTTAATTAAAGCAAGATATTTTAGCAATTCGGGTTATGTAAAATGGCTTAAAGATACAAATATTTATTACTCTCGCTTTTTAACTAATCAAGATGGATATGCATATTGTGAAATGCTTGAAAGAGAAAAAAAGCAAATCATTGATGATCTTGAAGATTTAGGCAAAGAAGGTCATTACTTTGACGAATATGCTTTTGCATATCTTGGTCTTTTAAACGAGTATGATAAAGCATAACAAAAATAAATAATAACAAAAAATCCATTGAGTTATATATAATTCAGTGGATTTTTTTATGGAGGAAAATATGAGTAATTCATATAAAGAGTTAAAAGACAAACAAATGGCGGAAACTAACGCTTTTCCTATTAAAGCTGCTTTCAGTGATGAACAATTTAGAAAAGTTGTTGAAGAATGGAATTTATCATTTGATGAAAATTCTGATGATTATTTTGGAAAGCAACTTGCTTCATTAGGATACGGTGTACTCATCCGTAAAAAGGATGTAAAAGCATTTAATGAAATGCTTAACCGTCATCGTGAAGAACACCAAAAAGCTATTGAGGAAGACACAACAGGCGAAGGATATATCTATGATATGTTTGTATACGAGTTACAAAACTATGAATATGGATATACCGGATGTGTTGATGATACTCTTGAAGCTTTGGGTATATCAAGAGAAACATTACAGCAAAATGCTGCAATGAATCAAGCATTAGCAAAAGCTCGTAAATTTGTTATGAGCTTGGATGATTAAGGAGGAACATTCAAATGAGAGTTTATGATCAGATAGATATGATGATAAGCCCGGACCTTTCAAACGAGGAGAGAGCTTACGAAATATTTAAGCGTTGCTGGATTAATCAACATATTGATGACATAACAATGACACAAACAGAGGCTCTTTATGAAAATGATGAGTCTAATAAGAATCTTCACGAATGTGAAGATTCAACAAAAAATATGTCATTCGATGAATATGTTGAAGAATATGGATTTGCCAACGGTGAAATTTATCCTTGCTATGAGGAATTTCTCAATAATGATTTTGAAGATTTCCTTTATTATCCGGAAATTGAAAAAATTATTGATAATACTGATGAAGAAGAATCCGGAATGCTAAAGCTTATTTGTTATCGTTATAGGCTGTCACAGGTTTTAGGTAGAGAATGTATTGATTTCCCAAGTGTTTTTAGTGACAATAAATTACTTATTGAAACACTTAAAAAATTGAAAGTTGATAAAATTTCTTTTGGAAACTATGGCAACACTGTTGTTGACGAACGTCAAGAAAACAGTAACAAACCAATTTATTATGACGAATACGAAGATAAAATCATTATTGATGAAAAATCATTTTCAGAGCCAACAATTCTGCGTGATGATTATCTTCAAATCAAAACAACTGGTCATGATTATGATTTTGTTGCATCTGTTCAAAACAAAACTGATAAACCTATTCATCTGATTTTTGATGAAGAAGTTGGAGTGGATGTTGACGAACTTGAAATTGATTCATTAAATTGGTTTGGTATTCTTGCTAATGATAACGGTTACAGGATGCTTGAAGCACTTGTAAATAACAAATTTTCAAAAGAATAAATTTAAAAAATTTTGATTTAATCGCTGCTGCCAAAAGTCAAACAGCAGGGTAGGAGGTATATTATGACTAACAAAAATTATATGGTTACATACACAAAAGAAGGCAATGAAAATTTCAGTTGTGTATTGGTTGAGGCAATCAATGAAGAACTTGCTGAAAAAAACTTCAAGGCGTTTAAGCCTGATTGTGAATTCATCAGCATCAGAGAAGAAAGTAATCCTGAAACATACATCAAAAGAGGTATGTCAGTTCTCAACAATGATTTGTTTAATTCAATTGTTGCAAAAATGGATAAAATTACTCTTGTCGATGAAGTTGATAGTGACTCTTTTGTTATGATTGCAAAAGTAAAAAATCAAAGAGAACTTGGTGCTCTAAAAATTGATTGTAGTGTTGAAGATGCTACTATATTACAAGAACCACTTCCTGATTTTCCTTTCTTCGTTACACTCGATTGGAATGGTTTGGAATATAAAGTCAGAGTAGTTGAAGCCATTGATAACATAAATAATCCGATTTCTGATGTTGGTTATTTTTACGGAAGTTCAAAAAACAAAGTAAAGGATATTCAAAAGCTTGTTTTTGGTGATAAATATTTCGATTTTGAAGATAAACTTAATCAGCTTATTGATGCGTTTTCGGATAAACCAAAAGCACAAGAACAAATCCTTAATCGTTTAGCGTATGAACTTCATTACGGCAATTCCAAGGGAGATTTAAACGAACACAGTCACATCAGATTTACTAAGGAAGATGTATTAAAAGATAAAGTTCTTATTAATGTATATAAGAAATTTTATCCTCAAAATGAATATTCATACTGTGTTAGGTCTTGGAGAGATAAGTATGGCCGAAATAATGGTAAGTCTACTACTACAGCAGGTTATGAAAGCCTTGATAAAGCACTTGAAGATGCATTTGATACATTCAAAGATAATGAATCAGTTGAGGTTATTGCAATTGACAGTGATCATGATGAGTATTCAATTCTTTATCTTGGTCCGGATGATATTGCAGATGATGATTACGGCTTTGGCAGTGTAATTGTTGCTGAATTTCAAGATATTGAAACAATGAAAAGAGAAGGCTATTTGCCAGAAAATTATTAATCGGAGGTTTATTATGGCTAATACAACTGTTAAACATAAAGAACATACTCTTTGGAGTAATTATCCTTATGATTTGAACTTTGATGATCGGAAAGATGATTTAAAGGCTTCTTATCCTGAATTAGATGAATCAAAACTTGAAGAGAAGATGTATGAAGATAATAATTCATATCTTGATGATGAGAGGGTTTATCTTAAAGACATTGTTTTTGATTTACCTATTATAGTTATTGCTGTAATAGGTAGATGGAACGGTACATTAACAGGATACAAAACTATTGAATCCGGTAAAGTTGTTGATTGTCTTTATACCGATTGTGATTATACACAATGGTATGTAGATGAAAACAATGATTTAAGATGCGACTGTTCACATCATGACGGTCATAACCATTATCTTTACAGAACCTTCAAGACAAGTCTTGATGAAGATGAGATTGAAGAGTTTAAAGATAAAATTTTAGATAACACCTTCACATATGAAGATATTGGAAAATATACCGACAGTGTTGGTGTTGCTATTCGCGAAGTTCACGGTTGGAAAGATTAAAAGGTGTTTTATGTTAGAATTATGCGTTCAGACGAAGGTTTTAACTGTATTCTTAATGCGTTATCTGAAAATAACATTTTATTTGTGCCGACTCTCACGACAGCAGTTTTAAATTTTATAAGAAAATTTCGAAAAAATAAGGAGAAATAAAAATATGTGTAAAAAAATATTTGTTGATATGGATGGTACACTTTATAAATGGGATGAACATCTTGATGCACAAGACAAACTTTATAAAAAAGGTTATTTTTTAACTTGCAGACCACATCTTAAAATGATTGAGGGCATTAAAACTTTTATCAAGAGAAATCCTGATGTTGAAGTATTTATCCTTTCGTCATATTTTGATGATTCACTTTATGCAAGAAGAGAAAAAGATCTTTCGCTTGATTATTTCCTACCGGAAATTAAAAGAGAAAACAGAATATTTGTACCATATGGTACAATCAAAGCTGAATTTGCAGCTATGCATCAAAAAGTCGGCAAAATTGATGAAACTTGTTTTCTTCTTGATGATTACAGCAAAAACCTTCACGAATGGGAAACTTGTGGCGGTGTTGGAATCAAATGTAAGACAAAAATAAACGGAACTAAAGGTTCTTGGCACGGAAATACCATTTATTACAAAGAGGATGATATTACTATCGCGGAAACTCTCGAAAAAATCATGGGAATTTCTAAAAGTAATTGCCAAAAAGCAAGTTAATTATTATAAAAAGAACATCCGAATGGGTGTTCTTTTTTATTGACAATATTTTTACAATGTAATATAATATTAGTATAAATTATATTTAATATTAAGTTATTTTTTTATTAGACAGTTATTTTTGATTTATTCAAGGGATAACTGTCTTTTTTTATACTCATTTTTATGCTTTTACATAAGAATGAGTTTTTTTAATGTTATTTATAATTTAAAATTTTTATAAAAATAAGGAGAAATATTATGGCAAATAATAAGCCGTATTGGGTTTCAACTAATCCAATAAAAACAATTGCTGAATTTTACAATAAAAACGAAGCAAAGAATAAAGGATCTTTGCTAAAAGTGTATTTTGATGCTTTCTCTATTGGAAAAGTAAGATTTTCTTTTGCTGAATGTGATGCAAACATGAAAAGGTTATCAAATCAAAAAACTGATTTTTATTTGGATATTGATAAAGCACTTGTTTTAGCAGAAGACATTACACGAAACAAACTGACTAAGGATATTTTGGAAGAACAAAAGAAAAACCCGAAATATACAAATCCGGTTAGGGATTTTCCGAGTGGCGTTAATGCCGAAAAAGCAAAGGAAAGAGGCATTCGTAAAGATGGAAAACCTGAATGTGTAAGATTAAAAATTTCAGCATCTATTCTTAAAGATTGTGATGTTTGCATTATGTATGAAAGTGGTCCGGGAAAAATGGTCGAAAACGGCTTGATTGCACCTGACTATTCATTTGGTAAAGCAGAGAAAACAATTAGAATTGGTGCTAAATGGGAAGAAGTTCGAGCAATGGCACTACAAATAAAAGTACAATGGCAAGCTTATGCTACATCTTGTGCTGTTATGGATGCTATAGCTCATGAAAAATTTGTAAGGCAACAACAGAAAGGAAACGATAAAAATGCAGGTTGATATTTATAGTGCCGTTTCAGTTGGGAAAAAAGGCGCAGGTTGGGCTTGTATGTTGAAAATGGGTGAGCACAAAAAGATTTTGCGAGGTTATACAGAACAATCAAAAAATGATAAAACTGTTGAATTTGCAGCAATTTTAAAAACTTTTGAATCGTTAAAGAAACCTTGTGATGTCGATTTATATTGTTCTCCGTTTTTAAGTACAAATTATCTACTTTATGACAAAAAGGATAAAAATGTAAAGTATCCTAAACTTTGTCAAATATTAGATAAAGAACTCAAAAAGAATAATGTTACTTTCAAGTTTGAAGAAAGCAATGAATATTTTGCCGAATGCAGAAAAATTGCAGATGAAGAACTTGATATTAACGAATTTATTGAAAAATAGTAAGGAGAGAAAAATATGAGAGATATAAGAGAACTCTTAGAAGAAGATGATGCGTTGTTTAGATTTACTACAACACAAAATTATTATGGATATTTATATGTAATCGGTGAATCTAATAGTGATGATATTTCCTGTCAACTTGAAGAAACTTTGCATCGTATGATTGATGCTGATTGGTCAGATGAAGATATTGCTTCTACACTTGGTGCGCATAAAGTTGATTCAATAGAAGACTATGATGAAGATGATTCTATTTGTATAGATTTAGATTATGTTATTGATGGTCTTTTACAATCTTATGAAGAAATTTCCACTGACGATTTTATGAACGAGGAAGGTAATAAATTGTGCTAAATATATCAACAACATTTAATCTTGTAGAAATTCCAAATTTTGTATTTTCAAAAGATACATATGTTTCATTCGAATACTACAATATAGATTATTGCCACAAAAGATTCTTTGGTAAAGCAATTTACTTGTTTGATGATTGGATGAATGAAGCTAATTATTGTCCTTCAAACGATGAACTTGTTTTTGCTCTTACCTTTATTGATTTCGATAAGAATGTAACAACTGCATATATTGATTCTATTAAGTTTGAAAAACTTATGAAATTTATCAGTAAAAAAGTTGTTAATACTCAAAAACAAGCCGGCGGTTCAGATGATATTTTATCCGATATTGAAATATATACTGACGGTTCTTGCCTTAAAAACCCCGGTGAAGGTGGCTATTGTGCCATAATTATTATGGGTGACAATGAAAAAATCATAAAAGGTTATTCGGAAGACACTACAAATAATATTATGGAACTTACTGCAGTTATTGAAGCATTATCTAAAATTAAAAGAAAATGCAACATTACCGTTAACACAGATAGTCAATATATTTCTAATGCATTTAATAAAGGTTGGCTTACTAAATGGCAGAAAAACAATTGGAAATCGTCAACCGGTGAGCCTGTGAAAAATATTGATTTATGGAAACAATTGTATGAACTATGCAATTTTCATAATGTAAAATTCATGTGGGTAAAGGGTCATAGTTATAATGAATTAAATAATAAATGTGACGAAATCGCTCATATGATGGCAACATCACATGGTAAATATATTGATTAGAAAGGAAAAATTATGAGTTCAAAATATTTTAAGTTGATTCTCAAATCATCAAAAACAGTTATTACTGAATTAAGTGAGAAACAAATTGATGATTTATTTGATATTGAATATTTAAAAAAGAATGCACCTGAGAGGGTCTATGACGGTCAATTCACAGACATTTCGGGTAAGGCATGGAATTATTCGGATATAGAAAAAATGGCTTATGTGCCTAATTCTAAAAATAATATGTATGAGCTGTATTGTACTCTTACATCAATGGGTTTGGCACAATACAAAATTGAACCGAGAGAATTTCTCTTAAATTTTGTAGGCACTAATGCATCGGCAAATGATGATTTGGCTCAAATCAAAAAGCCTATTCTTGAAAATGAGGATGCAAAATATTTTGCAATAAATCTTTTGTCATATCGAAATGACATAGTAAAGCCATTGTTTACAACAGCTGATATGATTGAAGCTTGTAAAACTAAATAATATTACATAATAACTACCACCGTATATTCGGTGGTAGGGGGGAGGTTTTATGGATAATAACAAGAGAAAAGTAATCAATGAACTTACAACGGAAAGAATCAACGATTTCAGTAAAAGAAAAAAAGACATAATGGAATTCATGTATAAAATGACTGAAGCATTTGATGGACACCATTTGCCTTATTCTTTTGATGAAGATTGTTATGATTATTTTGCCAAATTTGAGTTGTCTGATTCAAATTATCCGGAAATTTATGAATTTCTTAAAATATATAGCCATGAAATTGATACTACCGGAATGACTGTTGAAGAAATTGAAGATGAAGTAATCAGATATTTATACAGAGATGTAAAAAAGAAAGGAAAATAAAAATGAAACAGTTAATTACTGAAACATGTCCTAACTGTGAAAAAGAAATAACAGTGAATTGGGATATAAAAAAAGACGGATACAAAGCCTTTTGCCCTAATTGTGGCAAAACATTAATGCTTTGCAGTGCTTGTCTTGATTCTGACCCACATTGTTTGTCTTGCGATTGGAATAAAGAAAATGGCTGTTACCGTAGCAGAGAAAAGCCTAAACAGGAGTCTCTTGTAAGAAATCAATTGGTTGAACATAACGGTAATTTGTACAGAGTTGTGGAAAACCAATCTGATAATTCAAAAGAAACGCCAATATACCTAAGTGGGTTAAATGGTTTTTATCGTTTAGTAAAATTAAATGAAATTAAAACTTTTACTAAAATTACAAAAACTGCACGCAGATATACAGTGAAAGTTATCAAAGACTTTTTGTCCGGTAATTGTGATTGGAATAAAGAATATCAAGCAACAACACTGGAATTAAAGAATCATAGAACTTTATACATCGTCAATGATTACGATAATTGTAGTGGTGTTCAATTAGTTTACACTTCAAGAGAATTTGACAAAAATTGCAATGACAATATTCTTTATGAATATGATTTTGATACAGACAACTTTGGTTCTTTGTTTATAGCTATACAGTTAGCTTTGTATGTCAATGAACAAACACCGTTGTCCGAATAACAGGAGGTAATTATGTCAAATACGGTAAAATTTATAACCGAACAAGGTGATATTCTAAATCGTTCATATTATGATTTTGTATGCCATCAGGTGAACTGTATAGGAAAAATGGGTGCAGGTCTTGCAAAACAGATAGCTGATATGTATCCTGAAGTTAAAGATGGCTATATTGCTCATTCTTCAATACACAAGCCTGATGAACTTTTGGGTACTTGCTTTTTGTCGGAAACTTTTGAAGGTTTAAATGATTGGCGTGGACCAAAATATATTGTTAATCTTTACGGTCAGCTTAATATTGGCACGAATAAACAGCAAACCGATTACAAAGCTTTGGAGAAAGCAATACAAGATTTTTACAAACAATTATCTGAAATAATACCACAAAAAAATGGATATAATCTTTCAGATCCATTAAGAATTGCATTTCCTAAAAATATGGGATGCGGTCTTGCCGGCGGCAATTGGGATATTGTTGAAAAAATCATTATTAAAGAAAGCAGTTTTGCTGCTTATCATTACAATATGAATTTAGATATTTATATTGTGGAGTATTCTAAATAATTCTTACAAAGGAACATCACTTCGCTACCATTCATGTTTGGAATGACGGCGATATTGATATAAACGGTAATTCTGTTAGTATACCAGTGTAATATATGCTTATGAACTACCACACACCATGAAATGATTTATAAAAAAGGAGAAATAATCTATGTTTATTTTAACAAATTGTACCCCACAAGGAAATTATACACCTTCTTTATTTGATACTGAAAAAGAAGCTGTCAATTTTTCAAAACAGCTTTTTTGTGAAAATTATATTTCTGCATTTGAAAATAATTTTGATGAAGAAGATATAATTGAATTGTTTTGTTGTGCAAACAATTGTAAAGCTATTAACATTTGTGAAAACGAAGATTTGATAGATGATTTTATAAATTTCGTTTGCAATAAAGACAAAGAAAATGATTTTGAGTATACAGAAAAAGAATGGCGTATTAACTATTCAGATGATAGTTTTAATATCATCGAGATTTTTGACTCAAATAAAATTAGATGAAATTAGAATAAATTTATAATCTTTAATTATTTTGAACTATGAAAACATTTGTTTTCATAGTTCTTTTTTTATGTAGTTTTTGATTTTAATTACTATATATATGTAGAAAAACAGAAAGTGAGGCAAAAATATGTGATTAAAGAAAATATGGCAAAACTATGTCCGTTCTATACTTGTGTTGATGATGGCAATTGTAATTGTTTTGACCATCCGGTTTACATACAAACTTGCTGTAAAAACCATCAAAGGACCTCACTTGTGAAGTGTAGTCATTGTAAAGACGGAGATTATTATAGAAAACTAATTGAAATAAGGTTAAAAGAATTACAAAAATTATCTGCTGTAGTTTTTGCGGATTGGCTATGCAACAATTTGTTACAATGTAAGAACTGTGGACTCAAATACCATAATTGTAAAAAACAATTAGTTTTTAATCTTAGCCAACCTTTGTCCGGTGGCTATGGTAATAAGCATTACAACGAGTTATCAACAGAATTATTCTATGAATTTTTAGAAACACAGTGGCTTTTTAATGACAGCAATAATATCAACAAAAATTTCAGTAAAAAGTTAATTACGATAATCGAAAAGGAGAAAAATTATGAAAGTAAATAATGTTAAAGAAAATTTAAAAATGAAACAGACCTATAAAGAAATAAAAAAGAACAAAAAACAAGAATTTTTTTCTGAATTAAAAGAGATATTTAATTCAAGCGAGTTTAAATACATAGTTGTTAATATTATATTGGCAATTATTATAGTTCTATGCAGCTACATTTGTTTTAATTTTATTGTTCCAATTGATTATGATTCTGTTTCACCTGATAAAAGAATTATACTAAAAATTTTTATTGGGTCTATATGTGTTCTTTGTGTACCATTAGCAGCATTTGTATTGAGATTAGTCGAAAGCAAAATTCAAGATTTGGTAATAGGAAAAAAGTTAAGTAAAATGTCATATAAAAAAATGCAATATATACCTTTAACCAAATCTGAATTTATCAAATTAGAAATTCATAACATTACTGATTATGTAATTTTTTTAAATGATTTTTTGAAAGCAAAAATAAAATATTTTGATATATATGCTTTTGAAACTACTCACAGCGCAGTAACCGCAGCACCACCACAAATGATTTTAGACAAAATCAATGAATCACTAATATTCCTTGAAAAATTACCTGAAAGTAATCAACAAATTACCTTTGATAAGAAAAATGAAAAATTTATAATTGGTGGAAGGTAAATAATGTTGAATGAAATAATTCAAGATAACTTGAAAATAAAAGGAGATTACTACAATGCCAATTAAGAATTATACAACTAAAATTGATTGTTACCAGTCAATAGGAGAAATACAAGGTGCTCTTGCAAAACATGGCGCAAGACAGATTATGATTGATTATGATGAAAACGGTAAGCCTACCGGAATTGCATTTAAGCTTGTAAACGGTAATCAGTCGCAAGCATTTATATTGCCGGCAAATATAGACGGCGTGCTTGAAACATTTAAAAAACAAAAAATCAAAGTTGACAGAGAACAAGCTGAAAAAACAGCTTGGCGCAATGTACGAGATTGGATTCTTGCACAAATGGCATTTATCGAATCGGGTAATGTAGAAGTTGACGAAATATTCTTACCTTACCTGACTGACGGTAAAAAGACTTTATATCAAGCGTATAAGACAGGACAACTATTAATCGGTAACAGAAGGAATATGGAATGATTACAAAAATTAGTGAAGACAGAAAATATGTAATTGTTTCTAACTCACATAAGGCAATCATAAGAGATGTATTGCTATTTTGGGGAATTTTAACTGCTGATGATGCTGCTCGGTCATATGCAGGATACACCTGTTGTTTTGATAAATGCGAAAAATATACAAAAGAGGAACTTGAAAATTTTCGCAAAGGTTGCGAAAAAGAATTACCTTTTTTTGAAGAATTGGAAAAAAAGTCGGATTTTTTTAAAAAGAGTGATGTCCTCATTTCTGTTGATGATTTGAAAAATGAACTACATTATCAAAAGTTTCTTGTTATGTCAAGATAATAGTAGAAGGGATGATAGTTTGAAGCCAATTTACGAACCTAAAGGCGCTGCAAAAGAATACGGTGATTATGCCATTAATATCTACTCAGGTTGTCCTCATAACTGTTTTTACTGCTTTGCACCAAATGTGTTACATAAGAAAAAAGATGATTTTCACAGCCTTGTAGAGCCTCGCAAAGATATTGTAAACGAAGTAAAAAAGCAAATAGAAATAGAAAAAATAACAGGTAAAACTATTCATTTATGCTTCACTTGTGACCCTTATCCACTTGGATATGATTCAACACCAACAAGAGAAATTATCAAAATTATTAAAAATTCCGGCAATTATGTTCAAATTCTTACTAAAAACGGCAAGGATGCAATGAGAGATTTTGATTTGCTTGATAGTAACGACTGGTTTGGTGTAACCTATGCAGGTTATCCTGCTAAGGCAAATTTAGATATTTCTCCTGATGAACCTAATGCTGGTAAAATTTCAGACAGATTAACGGCGTTGAAAACAGCTCATTCAAAAGGTGTTAAAACATGGGTATCTGCTGAACCGGTACTTAATGCAGAAAGTGTATTAAATTTATTTAAAAACGCTGATTATGTTGATTTATTCAAAGTTGGCAAGCTTAATTATCATAAATCTGATATTGATTGGAAATCTTTTGGTAAAAGTGCAGTTGAGTTATTGGACCTTAACAAGAAGTTATATGGTTCTGATTACTATATCAAAGATAGTTTAAGAAAAGAAATGGAAAAATAACTTATGGAAACAGAACTTACAAAAACGCTGAAAAAATTAACACATTATTTTAAGCCTATAATGCATACTCAAATGAGAACTTTGAGATATGCTGACGAGGTTTGGACTCCTACTGGCATTGTTGATAGCATTCGTTTTGAGGATATTCCAACTAAAGAATTAAACGATTGTAGAAAGCTAAAACATAACGAGCCTTGTAAATTAGGACAAAAAGAAGTCAGTGAATATTGCAAAGGGTGTGTATTTTATCAACATGCCGTTTTAGAAACAGGTATTTGTGTTACTTGCTTTGAAGTAAAAATTACATTTGATGATTTTAAAAGCCCTCACGGACATAATTTTTGTGGTAACAGAAATTATTATGTTGTATCAAAAGAATTAGCACCTAAAATAGTAGATTTAGTACCGGAAGATATTGGTATTATTGCTTATTATGGTAATGACCGTATGAGAGTGTACAAAGAATGTGAATTTAAAGAAATCACAGAAGAATTAAAATGCCGATTGCTATATGACGGACTGAAAAAATGGTGTGATGGCAATCAAAAAAATTAAGTAAGGTATTAAGTTGAAAAATACAAAAAGTGTTAGCAGCTATGAAGGTATTATTGTAAATACTCTTCTTGGCAGTAATCATTCTCAAAATGATGATATTCCTGCTGCACAGAATATTTACATTGAGCGGACTGATATTTATAAAGAAAGAAAAATTCCTTTTATCGGAACTGAAAAATTATACGATTGTTTGGAGGTATAAAAATATGAGTAGCACAAAATTATTAGGGATAAAAAAAGAAGGATGGTTGGGAGAGGAAATTAAATTTTATAAAAATGGCATGTTATTCGTACCTACTGTTTGTGATAAACTTCTACACAAATATGTGCCGGAAAGTGAAAGAACAAAAATTGATTTTGATTTTTCAATTATTGATTCATATTTATTTGTTGGCAATTGGAAAAAACTTAATGACAAGATTAGTGATTCTGATTGTTTTGAAGATCGTATTGTATGGAATTTATGTCATTCTTGTATTTTCTCCGCAAAAGATAAAGAAAAGGTAGCTAACTGTATTATTAAGTTTATGAATGATAATTCTTCTGATGATTATTTACTTGATGTTAAAAGAGCCAAAGAAATTGCTGAGGATATACGAAATCTTGATGAAAAATATAAATATTTTTGTATTCATTCCACTTCTTGTGATGATTTTGTGGTAATTACATCAGATAATAAAATTTCACATATTAATACTTTTATAGGATAGTAACAAAATTTTATATATAAATAATTGAAAATAAAGAAATAATAAAATTATATGATTGTTTGGAGATCTAAACTATGAGTTATACTGAACTTTGGGGCATTAAAAAAGATTGGTACGGTGAAGAAATCAACTCGTATCAAAACAGTTATATGTTTGTACCTGCTATTTGCGACAAACTACTTTGTGAATACATATCGGAAAGTGAAAGAAGAAAACTTACAAGCTTTGATTCAAAAGTTATTGATTCTTATTTGTTCTTTTGTTTTATCGGATTTGGTAATTGGAAAAAACTTAACGATAAGATTAGCAATTCTGATTGTTACACTAACCGTATTATGTGGAATTTATGTAATTCAGGTATTTTTTCTGCAAAAGACAAAGAAAAGGTGGCTGACTGTATTATCAAATTTTCTAAAAAATATTTTTCCGATAAAGAATACGCCATTACTGCCAAAAGACTTGAAAAAGTTGCAGAAGATATACGAAACCTTGATAAAAAATATAAATATTTTTGTATTCATGGAACTTCTTGTGACGATAATGTAGAGCGTTGGTTTTACGACTCGGAAGGAGAAGTAGCACCACTATCTGATTGCTGTGACCCTGATTGTTGTTTTGTGACAATTTCAGATAATAATGAAATTTCATATAAGAATTGTTCAGAAGTAACTAAAAGAATTAAATTAAATGATTTGGAGGATAAAACAAATGATTGATAAAAATAATTATAAAATTATTAAGTATTATGATAGATATTATATTGCTGATAAGTCAGAAAAAATACTTGATTTGGCTAAGAATAACTTGGGCTTTAATGATGAGAAGTCTGCTCAAAATTGGTTTGAGGACTTTTCTGCATCTTTTAACAAAACTTATGGTGACAGAATGACTCTTGAAGCATTTTGCAGAAAAGAACATACGACTCTATACTAAAAAAATTGATGAAAGGAGAGTAAACACTAAATCAGTGGAGGAGATGACTTTGTGATAGAATAAGGGGAGTTACTTGACAATTATATATTGTGAGCAAGTAAACGATATGTGAAAAACAAAAAATAATTTATGCTGCTTTGCGTACTTTTGTGCAAGGCAGTTTTTATTTTTGCAAAAACAACTGATAATGTTAATAAATTGTAAAAAAACACAATAAATTTCGGTAATTCAAAAAATATTACTATATATCTTCGAAGCAACAAAAAGATTTTATTTTTTGAAAGGAAATAAAAATATGTATAGAAATGATGAATTATGGAATAAAAACTTTGATGTTTTTAAAGAGTATATAAAAAATCCAAAAAACACAACATTTTCTGTAACTACAATTTATAAAGGCGTAAAAATTGGAAATTGGTACAGACATCAATTAAATGAATATAAAAATTGTTCATTGCCATTTGAGCGTTCTAAATCATTAAAAGAATTTTATCCAAAATGGTTTGATTATCAGTCATTAAAAAAGCATTATAAAATTATTTACGAAAAAAGTAATAAGGATTTTGCTTGGGTATTCACTTTAAAAGTTGAATCAGACAAAGCTTTTGATTTTATAGTTACAAATAATATAAAAGACAGCAAAGAACTTTTTAATTTTATTGTTAAACATCAAAGTAATTTTCGTTTGTTATCTCGTTCAGAAAAAGAAGAATTAAAATTTGGAGCTTTTAAACATGTAACTTCTGTTTCTATTACGACATATAAATTACTATCAAAACTTTATGATTTTGATGATTTTTCCGGTAAAAAGAACCCAATATATTATTGCAATGAAAAAATAAGAAGTTTCGTTAAACCTGAAGAAGAATTGATTTATCGTATTAAAATGATTTTTTCATACTTGCTAAACGAAAAGTGTTACAACATTTTTTTCTCAACTTATGATTTAAAAAACAATAATATAAATACATATCAAGCAGTATCAAATGAATATAAAATTACTCGTGAAAGAGTACGACAAATTTCAAATGCTGCAATTACTAAATTCAAAGACACAGATGTTTTAAAAAAGTTATTACTTTGCCCTTATAAAGACATCGTTATTGATTTACCTAAAGATTTCTTTTCATATAAAACTATTGAGACTTTATTTAAAAATGAAATTTTTACTATGAAAAATCTTGAAAACACATCTGTTGACGAACTTAAATCAATATATGCTATGAGTTCTACTGCGTATAAGCAGATAAATGAATATTTATCAACATTAAATAGTAATTACTATAAATTAACACGAAGAAAACGCTACGCAAAAGCTAAAAATGAAAGTAATATGTTTGAACCAATTGTTTTTACTAATAGGACAAAAAATGCTTTACTCAGAAATAAAATAGATTCTATTGATTCAATTTTAAATTCAATAGGTGAAATACCAAAATTACGAGGCGTAGGCAAAGAAACAATAAATGAAATTTATGACAAACTTAATAAAGAAGGGTACTCATACATTATTCCGGAACAAAAGGAATATTTTTTTAATCCCGAATTTGTAGGTGAAATCGAACAAAATTGATGTCACAAGTGCTCAGAAAACCGTTAATCAAAAATGAAATAGGAGCAGAATTATGGAAAACGATGTTAACGTTCTATCATTAGGATTACTTATCAATGAAGATGATCGTAATTATCTCAATAAGTATTTTGAATTTGTAAGAAAAATGCAAAACTATTTTATATCATATGAGTTAAAAAAATTTAACAAGATGCACAAAGCGTATGATTGTAAATACGATAAGTTGAAAATTGCTATTGAAAACAAAGTAAAGGAATATAGCAAAATTCAAAAAGAGATTAGCTTATTGAAAACTTCGAAGGAAGACAAAGAAATCTCAAAAGCAGACAAGAAAAAAATTTGTCAGCAAATAAAAAATAAAAAAGATGAATTGAAGGAAATAAAAGAGTGTCAGAAAAAAATTAAAAAAGATTTTTTCGATTTACTTAAAGAATTTGAGATGACTAAATTTTCTTTTATTTCGGATTTAGCTATTTTTGATAAAACAGATTATTTCACGAAACCAATTTACAAAACAAAAAATGGTAAGGTTGTAATAGATAAAGACGGCAACAAGGTGCCAATTCTTGACAAGGATGGTAATATAAAAAGAAAATGCTTTGTGAGTTCAAAAGTTCGTTCTTATTCTATTGCATTACCGATTTGGTCTGCTTTCGAAAAGAAAATTAACGAAGATAGCATTGTACACTTTAAAAGCTATCGAGATAAATCTTCAATAAATTCAATTGCATTTCCGGCAAGTAGTACAAAATTTACAAACAACAGTTTTTACATTCCTTCAGTTAAAAAACATATAAAATTTAAAAAACCGAAAACTGATTATGAAAAGGAAATTTATAATCAAGAAAAAATGACCGTTATAAGGATAAAAAGATTTTGGGATAATACCAAGTATCAATACTCGGTCCAATTTGCATTCAATAGTTCACCGGTAATAAAAAAAGATTATAATGGAAATATTAAACATCCGCTTGGGAAAGGTACTGCGGAACTTATTGTTGGCATAAATTACATATTACTTTATAAAAATGACTATACAGAAAAATATACACTCATACCGCCCGATTCGCTCAATATTGATAAAGAAATCAGGAAAATCAACAGGGCAATGGATCGTAGCAAAAGATCTACAAATCCAAATAACTATGATGTAAATGGAAAGCCAAAAAAATTCTACGAAAAAATAGATACTAATAATCCTGATAAAACAATTAAGCTACGATTACGCTGGAAATATTCAAATCACTATAATAAATTGTCACAACGCAAAGCGTATCTTGAAGGTGTTAATGCAAGAAAGCGCAAATTATACGATGAACAACTTGCAAATGAACTTTTAAAATATTTTGATACAGTCAATATAAAAAAGCCTAATATTAAAAGCCTTCAAATGAGTAAGAAAAAATTCAGTGTAAACGATAACAAGAAAACAGCCGAAGACAAAAGTGTTGGCTATTATATAAAAAATGGTGCACCTGCTCAATTTATTGATATTCTTACTCGAAAAGTGGAAAACCGTGGTGGTATAGTCAATGTAAGCAAAATTTGATGAATATGAATTGTTGTTTTTTTACTTGATTTGGCTTTTAACCTTGACAAATTGAATAAGCTTAATTATAATAAAAGTATAAATTATTTTTGTTTTTTAAGTTATATTTTAATTTTAAGTATCGTTTATTCTTTTGGCATAACTATGTCAAAAAATAATACGGTGCTTATTTTTTTTGCTCATTTTTCTAAATGAGCTTTTTTTATTTTTAATGAAAATAATTTAATTTTATAAAGGAGGTTTTTCAGTGGAAATAAATATCCAGAAAAACAAAAAGAAATTTGAAAAATGGTGTAAAGGATATATCGTTTCAAAAGAAAATACTAAAAACCTTGATAAGTTTTTAAAATATCTTGAAACAACAGATTTTTACACTGCACCTGCTTCAAATAAGTTTCATTTAAGCTGTGAAGGTGGACTTTGCCAACACACAATTAATGTTGCTAAAAGATTATTTGAGGAAAGCAATTTGTATTATGAAGAAAACGACACAAAGAAACCGGAACTAAAAGAAAAGCTGTTTCTTGTTGCTGCTCTTCATGATTTGTGCAAAATAAATTATTACCATGAAATTGATGGAAAGGATACAACACAAAAAAAATATGTTGTTGATAATGAACTTCCATTAGATCACGGTGTTAAATCTCTTTATATTGCGCAAAAATTTTTCGAATTGTCTGAAGAACAGGCAATTGCAATTAGATGGCATATGGGATTTTCAGATGCATCCGTAAAAGGGGGAAATTGTGATATAGGAAATGCATTTAAAAAATATCCGCTTGCTGTTCTGCTAAATATTGCCGACACCAAAGCAACTTTTTTTGATGAAGAATAAATTGAAGAATAAATTAGGAGGGTATAAATTTGACAATTAAACTTTCAAAAGAAGAACTCGTAAGCAAAATTTCAATATTATCAAAAATATGTTCGGGATGTAACACTAATCCTATATTAAACACGATATTGTTTAATGTAAAAAATAATACAATTGAACTTGTAGCTTACAATCTCGAAATCGGCTGTTGTACAAATATTAAGAATGAAAATAATAATGATGATGAATTTTCATTTACAATAAATGCTGCTTTTTTCATGAATTGTCTAAGTAAAGCACCGGCTAAATCGGTAATAAATATGGAAATTGAAAAAGCAACAGAAAAAGTTAATATTTCTTATAACAACGGAAAAGTTAAGTATTCTACTTCATATCTACCGGCAGATGAATTTCCGGAGTTACCAACAATAAAGAAAAGCCAAGATTTCACTAAAATAAAGGTAGAAAAATTCATCAAGGGTATTGACAATACTCTGTATTGTGTAAGTTCAGATAAGAACTTTACCAAATCTCCGGGATTAAACATAAGTGTTAATAAAGAACATGTTATGTTTGAAGCTGTAGACGGATACCGGTTATGTAAATGGGAAACAGAAAGCGATTATGATGGTGAAAACTTTGATGGGGAAACAGAAAGCGATTATGATGGTGAAAACTTTGATGCTATCGTTTCAAAAAATAATGCAAAATACATCAGAGATATTGCATTTAAGGAATTCGACAAAGATGATGATGTGATTGAAATAACAAAAAATTCAAAACACATTATTTTTTCACTTTATAATTACACCATAATTAGTAGAATATGTTTTGGTGATAAATTCGATTTCACCAATTTCATTCCTAAAAAATGTGATACAAAAGTAAAAATCAACCGCAGTGCATTAGAAAGTGCATTGAATTGTATTTCACCAATAATCGAAAATGCCGCAAGGAATCCTGTAATTGCTAAAATTGATGAAACAGGTATCAATTTGAAAACAATTTCAAATCTTGGAAAATCAGAAATTTTTGCAGAGATTATTGAATTCGAAGGAAAATCCATAAACAAAATAGGCTTTAATGCAACTTTTATGATTGAAGCATTAAAGAACATGTCCGTTGATGAAGTAGAAATTGAATTTACTTCACCACTTTCTCCGATTTTGATTTACAATTCGGAGAACAGAAGTAATTTCGCAATGGTATTGCCATTAAGAACAAAGTAAGAAATTTTAAGGAGGAATTTTATTATGAATAATTTAAAAATTTTTGAAAACGGTGAGGAAAAGGAAATCAATTTATTCAAGTTGGTTTCTAACAACAACGAAGACACAATTGGTATCAAGCCAATTAAATCATGTTTATTTGAATATGGAAAGTGTTCCATTTTAAATAATCATTCATCAAACAGCAAATATAAGCTTATGATGAATTCGGCATTTGCTGATTTGGTCGTAAGTTGTTACAACAAATACAAACTTCAAGCAATTGTTAATTCTGAAGTTTCAGACAACATTTTGGTTAATGAAAGTTTTTTTAACGAGTTTGTTGAAGTTGTTTTTGTTTCATTAGTCACTGTAAAAAATGTTCTTGATTTTGAAAAGTATTTCATTGCTAATCTCAAAGAACATTTTTCCAAAAATTTAAAATTATCACAATTCGCAATTAAGGAGAATTAAAATGATAAAAAATGATTATGATAACGAACCATTATCATTTGATTTATTTGAATATGTATCATATAAATCAAAAAATGAAGAGTTCAAATTACTCAAGAAACCTCAGCTTAACAAGAAAGTTCTTGAATGGCAAACCTTGAATTTTGAAGGTAAAACTTCAAAAACCAAAAAAGCGCAAGCTGATAATTTATTCCTTGAAATATTGACTTATTGTTTCCATTTTTGGAAAATACAAAGTTATATTTCAAATGCCACCTATAAAGGTAATCGAAATTATCTTCAAGAAGAAGACTATTTCCAAGAGTATGTATTTGTGTTGATGAATACAATGTCAACATATACCGATGTCGTCGGTAACTTTGAAAATTATTTCATAAGTTCGTTGTATAACAGATTTATGGAAAAGGTAAAATGTTCTTTTCTTTATATAACCGGCAATATCCCTGCTGATGAAAGGCTTCAGCATAAGGTCATAAATATTGATAAGTTTGCAAATAATCTTGGTAAACATACCGATATGAATTTAAAAGAAATGAACAAACACTTCTTTAAATGCTTACACGAAATCTTATCTGATGAAGAATTTTCATATATAAGTTATAAATATTTTGAAAATTCTGATAAAAAAATATCCGACAGAGAATGTGCAAAACATTTTGGAATGGAAAAAGAAAGAGATTTTTATGAAACTCGAAGAAAAATTTTCAAAAAAATCCGAAAATCTGTTCCGGAATTGCTTGAAGATTATTATTACGATGAAGGTGAATACATATTTGACAACTTGTCAGAAAATCTTGATTTTAATAACGAGATAATTTAATACAAAATAAAAAAGGTCATTTATTTGTTTTTTCAAATAGATGACCTTTTTCTTTGGAGGAAATAATGATTAGAGATAAAATCGAAGAAATATGCAGAACATTAAATAATGAAAATTTTTCTAAAAATGCTGCCACTGTTCTTGCGAAAGAAATATATGAAAAATTTGACGAAAACAAATTCATATATTTATGCGCCCTTATGCACAAATATTGTAAAATTGAGTACCGATGCAATGAGGCTATGATTGACGGAAATAGAGCATTTATGGATGCTGAAGATTTTTATTCAGTTTTCATAAGTCTTATGTATGAATCAATATATGACTATGATTATGAGACAACAGGAACATTTCAAGGATATGTTCATTTTCGACTATTGTATACATTTGCAGAATACAAAAAATGTGCGTATTTTCGGGTTACAGGAAACATTCCAATAGAAAAACGAGGAAGTGAAACACGAAAAACAATTTGTGGTAATTTCATTTTTGATAAATTAGGCACAAATTATGCTGATGATTATGAAAATACAAATCTAAAAGATTATATTTATAAATGCATCAATAAGCTTCCGGAATTGTATAGAAAAATAATAATCTATATGTATTTTGAAGGAGAAAAGCGCAGTATTAAAGAAACCGCTGAACACTTTAACATTAAATATAATACAATGCGTTTGTATGTTTCACAAGCTTATAGCTTATTAAGGAAATTTGGAATACCAACTGTGAAGGATTATGTTGAAACATCTGAAAATACCAATTTATTTGAGTTTAGGGAAAACGATTATGATAAATATCTAAAATTTATTTCCTTAGATGAATATTCATATATTCCAATCGAATATTGTTCTAATTATCAGATTTATGCGTTTGACAGAATGCCATCACATTGCTTTTAAAAAATAAAAAGGAGTGTATTATTATGAAAAATAATGATATTAGTAAAAAGTTTTTTGAAGAACTTAACAAATTTGAAGAAAACACACATTGGGAACTGGCTTTCATTCCCAACATGAAAATCGAGAAAATTGATGGCTCAAATCAATTGAAATTAGCCGATGAGACTAACACTAAATTTGCAAATTATCCATACAATGATAATGCTGTTCCTTCAATGTGTGGAAGGGCTGAAATTTCAGGAAGAGGCATTACAAAACTTCCAAATGACTTGTTTATGCAACATTTGAATGATTATTTCAGATATTCTGAAAATAAATATTCGATTGTTAATTTATATAACGGTGTGATATATGCATGTCATTCTGATAATTATAAAATTCTCAGTATTAAAGATTGCGTAAGAGTTTTAAGAAATTATTTGAATCGTAATTTTAAAAATGCTGAAATTGTTGAGTGGTACATTTCACCAACATTCACTTCTGTTGATATTAAATTGAATGATGACAATATTAACAGAACATATTCACAAGCCTTCAACAAAAGGGTAGGGGAATCCACAGATCTTACGCCAATTCTTAAATTAATAGCATCAAATACAGGGTTCTGTGGAGTTAATCTTATTCCAATGTTTAAAAAAGAAAATTCAGCTTTCATTCTTACAGAACCAATTGTATTGACTCATAAAGGTGAAGCACATCTTGATAAATTTATCGACAACTGCGAACTTATATATTCTTTAATGAATGATGGTTCAGAAAAAATGAAAGAACTTGCTAAAATTAAAATTGAATATCCGGCTAATTGTGCAGCCAATATTGCAATGGAATTAAAACTTTCAAAAAGAAAGGTTATGCCTATACTTTTCGAAATGCAAGATGATTATGGCAACGCACAAGGAACGGCACGAGATGTATATATTTATTTATCCAAACTGCTTAAAGAATATAACAATATTGCTCAATTTAAAATTGCAGACCAGTTATCGAGAACATTGAATCTTGAATTTAAAAAATATGATAGAGCTAATGCTCCATGGCTTGACAGCAAAGCAGGTTCGTTCCAGTATTCATTAATTGCATAGGGGGATAAAGATGTTTGAAAATTTAGTTTTTGATACGCTTACTCCTATCCCAAACACTAATATTTTCGCCTGTGATGTTGATATATCAGATACAAACATTCTGAATATTTTTCCTTTATCTATTCCACATAAATTAGATGTATATTTTGATTCTTTAATTAGCTGCTGCATTTTCTATATCAATAATGAACTTACAAATTGTTCACTTATTCTTGAAGTAGAAAATGATGAGCCTAATACCGAATCGACTTATAAAGCAGATTTGACAGAAGCGCAAAAAGCAGAATTGATTTCAATTTTTAAATCACAATGGCAAATTGTTAATTCTATGAAAGAGGAATAATTTATGAAATTTACAAAAGAAGATAGGGAAGAAATCATTAGGGTATTAAATAATATGCCTGATATTATATCATCAAAGAATGAACCTATTCCGATTGTAGATATTAACACAATTTCTACAAACACTTGGCTTTTTTTGCGTAGTATTCTTGGAATAGGTGGAAGTGATGAATCTGCTATTCAAGGTATTTCACCATATTCTAATTCAATAAAAATCTTCAAAAATAAATTTCCAAACTTATATACTAATCAAAAAATTACTGAAAATGATGTTGAAAGTATTATAGAATCATTAGAAAATAATAATCAAGATGAATCTTATAATACAGAATTTCGTCTCGATTTCGGTCATTATATGGAAGATTTTATAAAAAATCAATTCATTAAATCTTTTGATGATAGATATAAAGATGATTTTGAATTACAATTTGCAAAAGAAAGAGGTAGTTATGTTGCTATTACAGACATTGAAATTTATAAAGATTCAATGCTATACAAACACCCTAAGCTACCTCTTTTTGCGGATTACGATTATAAAATCAAAATTTGTTTTGAAGATGGTACGATAAAGAATGGAATATTTGAATGCAAAACCACATCAATATTTAAGGTGAAAAATGATTGGTCTGAGTCTTATCCAGAATATTATCATATGCAGGGAGAACATTATTTAGCTGTATCAGGATATGATTTTTTTGTTATTGCCTGTGTTGCAGACAATAATGCAAATAATTTTTATGCATATTTGTCTTTTAAAGATGAAATTTATCAAGACAAAATCGTATCCGCCGCTGTTTCCTTTTGGCAAGAAAATGTACTTCAAAAAGAAATGCCGGTTGCTAACACGAAAGAAATGCTTGACGAAGCAATTGATTTAATTGATGTTGATGAAAATGTAAAACCTTTTTCTTTATCCGATAGTTCTTTTGATTTGTTACAAAAAAGAGAAGAACTAACTAAAAGAAAAGATAAAATTTCCAAAATCAATGAAAGTTTAAATGAACAAATATCCGAAATTGATGGAAAAATCATCAAAGAGATGTCAAAAAATACATCTTCTGTTCCTAATATGGCAGTTGCAAAAAGAGGATTGTGTATTTATCAATTAAATATAAAAAAAGCACAATCATCTCGTTTTAACAGAAAACTATTTGAATCAACATATCCGGAATTAAAAGACAAAATCAATTCTTGTGTTGATGTAAATAGTACAACTCAAATGAACATTAAGAAGATAGGGTATTAAGGAGGATTATTATGAGTAAGAAAAGCAGATTACTTCATTCTACTCATATCGAAATTTGTCCGTTTTGTAGGAAAACAGTTGAAGTAGAAAATACAAATGTTGTTTTGTGTCCTATATGCGGAAATGAATTTAACATAAAAAAATCAAATAGTTAATTATTTTAAAAAAGAAACATCTATTTTAGATGTTTCTTTTTTGTTATGTAAAAATATATAATAATTACTATATATAATGTGAATAGGAGGGCGTTGATATGGATGATTACAAAAAAAATCAAATGAGAACAAAAATATTAGCTATTGGCTTGTTAGTAATAACTATTATTATCATTGCTTTTTTTGTTTTTTTTGGCGGAAAAATTGAAGCATCATACAACAAACACTATAATAATACAACTAAAATTGAAAGTTCTGTTAGTTCTGATTCAAATTTTTCTGATCCTTTTAAAGATGAATTGTTCTCGCAAAAATTCGACTACTTTATTGTAGAATTAAATAACGGCAATTACAAAATCTACAACAATTCATCTTCGTTTAACGGAAATTATGAAGTGAAAAACAATCAAATAATATGCTACTTTGATTGTCATACTACAAAAACAGGCACCGAATATGCAATCGGGAAATATAAAGGTTTCATTTTTGAATTAGATGAAAAATCAAATCTCATTCTAAATGAAGGCGTAAGCAAAAATGATTTTGATAACTTGATATTCTAATATTAGAAAGGAAAAATATTTTGAAAAAAATAAATTTTGATAACGAAAGTAATAATAAAACAAACAAACTGAATTTTGACGAAGATATAAAAGAAAATGATAAAGACGATAATTCTACCGTTGAAAAATATAAAATTGTAAATTCAAAAAAAGAAAATTATAAAAAAATTATATTTTGCGTAATTATAGTTTCAATAATATTATTTTTTCTGTTAAATGCAATTTACACAAAAACTCAAAAATCAGTAACAATAGATAACTTGACAAATTATCTATCTCTTAATAATAATTTAACTGTGCATCTTGACAACACAATTTCTATATAATATAATAATTATATAAATTATTTATAATTATTAAGTTATTATTTTATTAGACAGTTATCAAGAAATTTATTTCGGAGATAACTGTCTTTTTTTGTCTTAATTGTTATTCATAATTTATAAAATATTATAAATTTTAAAATCCTATAAATTTATAGGTAGAAGGAGATTATATTATGAGTTTTTTTAATTCAGTAAGATTAATGGGAAGAATTACATATCAGCCGGAGCTTAGAAAAACAAGCAATGACATTAGTGTAGTTAATTTCCAAATAGCCGCACCTCGCCCTTATCAGAAGGACAAAGAAGCAACATCTGACTTTATTGATTGTCAGGCTTGGAGAAATAATGCTGACTTCATTGAAAAGTATTTCAATAAAGGTGATATGATTTGTCTCGAAGGCACTATTCAGACCAACAGTTATACTGATAAAGAAGGTAACAAAAGAAAGAGTGTTTTGGTTGTTGCCGAGGACATTCAATTTGCACCTATTAACAAGGGCAGAAATAACAATAATGGCGCAGGTAACGATAATACTACAAATCAACCTGCACCGAAATATGCTTCTGCAGACAACACTGATTTTGAAGAAATTGTCGATGATGATGACGATGACCTTCCGTTCTAAGGAGGTATTATTCATCTTGGAATGTGTTTAAAATTAAATAATAAAAGAAAAAAGGGTGATACATTTGTATTGCTCTTTTTCTTTTATATAAGGAGAATTGTATTATGGCAGTAAATAAACTTATTGCAAAATTACGACAAGAACAAAATATAGACATTGATGGATTAGAAAATAAATTTAATCAAATATTCGGCTCTGATAAATATGACGAATTATGTACTATGTTAGATGTTCCTGTTGAAGCATTTCTTGTCAATGGCATTATTTCACTATTTACAAGAAATACAACACCCATTGTTATTGCAAGAAACAATACCGGTGATTTACTAATCGAGAATCAAGGGCTTGTTATAAGTGTTCAAGATAAAGATTGTTTCGAAAAAATTTCATTAAATCAAAATCCCGAAGACAAATTGAATGCTATTTTGATTTCATTAATATTGAGCAATATATCAAAAACAACACTTGATAGAATCAAAGCTGAAGCAAATACTAATGAAATAAGAACTTTTGCAGACTTTTACAAAAAGGTCCGTATTCAACTTTTTTCTTTGGAAACTTGTTACTTTTTTGATGATAACGGTAATGTTTTTTTGTTAAATTTAAACCTCAAACAAAAACGCACCACCAATATGGAAGCTTTTTGCAAATATGAATGTAAAGGCTCACTTGATACTGCTGAAATTTCACAAGCATATCCTGAAGATTTCGAGATTGTATATTGCGAAGATAATACTTCTAATTATGAATTGACAGATAGTTATGATAAACAATTTGACGACATTGTTGATTATAATTTAACGCCAAATCGTGAATTTACTCTTGATGAAGAAGAAATAATGGCACATAACGAAGATATAAATAGTTCGTTAATTATATCACCGGAATGCAGAAATTATTTAAACGACTATTTTGATTTATCAAAAGCAAACGCACAACCACAATCGGTAGCGTTTTATGGTCCGTCAGGTGCCGGCAAAACCGTTTCTGCTCAGGTTATTGCAAGAGAGTTACACAGACCTTATGTTGCTTTTAAAATGCGTGAAAACAGTGATGAGGACTCTTTAAGAGGCAATATTAAAAAAGTAAGTGGCAAAAACGGTGAAATCGAATATGAAGATACTCCAATTATAAAGGCTTTAAAAAACGGTTGGGTATGCGAGATTCAAGAATTATCATGTTGTACTAATCCCGGCGCAGAAACATTTTTTAATCCAATTTTGGATGGCACAAAAACTTTTGAAGATGCAACCGGAAAAACATTTTCTGTTCATCCTGATGCACTGCTTATTTTCACTTATAATCCATCATATTGTGAAAGTAATCAAGTTGCGACCTCATTACTTAACAGAATAGAAGATAGTTATCATATGAATTTTCCTGATTGCGATACCGTTGTCGAAATTCTTAGTAATGCTACCGGTTATAACAATACAAGTGTTTTAAGAAAAATATACGAAGTATGTTTTGATGAAAATGTTGATTCTTCAAGTTCTATCGTAAGTTATTTACAAGAAAATGACATTGAAGAAGAGTTGTCAATTCGTCAAATAATCAATTGGATAAAAAGGTATACAAATTGTCGTTCTTATTATGGCAAAGAAAACGGTTTGCTTTTAGCTGCAGAACATACTATTATACAATCTCTTGCACAAAGAGAACCTGAAATTCAAGATGATTTAAGAAATATCCTCGAAATGTTTTTCTAATAAAAAAGGAGAAAATTATGGGTATATTATATTTTTTTATTTTTTCTACTGCTTTTGTATTTCTGATCGGCACTTTTTCATTAATGTTTGATGTGATTGATTATTTTAATCCAGATTATATTGATGAAATTTACTTGAAATTTTTCAAATAAAGTTGACCTTTCAAATTGAAATATTATAAAAGAGGTTATCAATTTTGATAACCTCTTTTTTAGGAGTTGCTATGAAACAAACACAAAATAATCTTAATATGATTAAATATATTAAGAACAGTTATAATGATGAAGCTTTTTTTCTATCAAAAGAATTCAATAACAAAATGCAAAATTTAGCGAAATTTTTAACTGGTCGGTATAGACATTCTGCCGATTACCAAAAGATTGATGTTGAATTATTTTGGGATATAAATCAATATATTGCCAAAACAAACAATAGCACGATTTATATCAATTGTAATAATTATCTTATAAGTGATTTAACAAAAGAAAATCGCTGTTTGGCAATTATTGGATTTCTTGGTCACGAAGTAGGGCATTGCATTTTTACAGATTTTCAGGCACTAAATCAATTTTTGAATGATCAATATGATTATTCTCGTTTGTCAGCAAAAGCGTTTGAATTCTATAAAAAAAACAAAATTCAATTTTTTAAATATATTAGCAACATTCAAAATATATTAGAAGATGCTTATATTGAAAATCGAATGTGTCAAAATTTTTCTGGTTCAATAAAAAACGGTATTGAATTTTCAACCAAACTTCTACAAAAGAGCATTGTAAAAAGAATGTTTTCTGAAAAAGCTGATATATATACATATTTATTAGCGCAAGCCAGAAATTGTCTTGATGATGAATTTTATGATAAATTTGAATGCTTTAACAAAACAAAGTTCTGTTTTGACGAACTTTATGAACAACCATATCCTTCTTCCAAAAGAAGAAATGAACTTGTTTTAGACATATTTTCTATGGTTTTTGATGATTTTATTTCTGAGGATGAACTTATTTCTAATAATAATGAAAAAGAAAAAAATGATAATAAAAACAACAAACCATTATCATTAGAAAAAGCCATTAATAAATATAACAAACCATTAGATTTATCAAATATGAACATACCAAGCATAATACCATCAAGTAACAGCAATAATGCATTTGACATTCATTCAATTATTCGATCTGTTTCGAAGTCTATATTGACTAATGATAATAATGTATTATTATCTTATAATAAACACGAATTTAACGAAAAAATGAATTCTGTTGAAAGCGAAGTTAATATAATAAAAGATGGAAACGAAGAATTTTACAAAAAAATTGTTAATGAATGTATGCCAATTATTCGAAAAACAACATTATTGGTCCGTGATTCTGTTTTTCAAAAGCGAAGAAGTCTACAACAAAAAAAGCAAGAAAAAGGTTGTAAACTTGACATAAATGCATATATTAAACGAAAAAATATTCAAGATAATAATATTTTTATCAATAGCAAGAAGCCAAATAAAAAGCCACAAATCGCAATTACAATGATAATTGACGAATCCGGTTCAATGGAATCTTCGATAGTCACAGTCAAAAAGGCTGTAACCATTGTAAATGAGTTTTGTAATAGGCTAAATATTCCTTTGCTAATTATAGGACATAATTGTTATAACGAAAAAATAAACATAGATATTTATAAAGATTTTGATTTGATGAACAATTGTGCTCTAACAAAAATTAAAACAAAAGGAACAAATAGAGACGGCTATGCCTTGAAATATGGATTAAACTTAATAAAAAAAAGAAACGAACCATATAAAATTGTTTTTGTTATTTCTGATGGTGCACCAAGTGCTTACAATTCATACGAAGAAGCTTTTGATGATATTAAAGATGCACTTGCTTTGTATAACAAAAATAAAATTGATTATATAGCATTTGCCATTTCAGACGATTTTGACACACTTTCAGAATTGTATGGAGATAAGAATATTGTTGATTCAAGGAATTTAGAACAATTTCCAAAAGAATTAGCAAAAATTATCGCCAATAAAAGTAAAAAAGCTTATAAAAAAGAAAATTATTAAGTATAAATTGATTAAGTTCGTATAGGTATGACCTATTAAATAATTTTCATTGTTAATAATAAAAAAAGAAGCACTAAATTTAGTGTTTCTTTTTTTTATGTAAAAATCATTATTTTTTACTATAAATAATAAGAAAGGCAGGTGAGTAATATTGAATAAACATTTTTATGTATTAAGTATTGATGATTTAATGAAAATTTTAAATTTAGATGAAGAAAGGGCAATTGATTACGCAAAAAACTTTTCGTATTTCTATATAAATAATAAAATGTATATTTCGGCAGAAGAGTTTTACGGAGAAAAATACATTATTGATGATTGTATTGAATTTGAAAATATAGACGAAAATAACAATATTAAAATCATTAAATTATTGCCAAAAGCGTATTCAGTTAAAGATATTTCTAAAATTTTTAATTGTAGTATAAAACAGGCATATGTTATTATAAAAGAAATTCCATTTTCTTTTTCGCTACATAATAAATTATATGTTACTAATTATGACTTACAAAAATGGATTGAATCGAAAATAAGTATTTATCATAAATAGACGAAATATACAACATGTAATAAATTTAATTGAGTTTGATAAAAAATATATAAAAACATAAAACAAACTTTGTAGCCTTTTAAAACAAAAACTATTGACATCTAAAACAGCTAATGATATAATTGCTTCAAAATTCGGCACAAAATTGTATTAGATTTTATGCTCAATTTGTATCAATTAGTGGTGTTTAAAGTATTTTGTTAAAAGCTCTGCAAAAGCTTTATGCCCCAGTTCAAATCTGGGTGGTGCCTCCAATAAAACACCGAAGAGTATTTATTAACTCTTCGGTGTTTTTATATCTGTTGTATTTTTTGTTTTATCTTATGTTTTATTAAAAATTTATAATCATTAAATCAAAAACGCCATTGGTTTAGCCAATGGCGTTTTATTTAAGCGTTGTAATAATTAAGCGTTTGCTTGGTGGTCTTTAGCGTCTTGCTCAGCAAGTCTTTGTGCACGCTTTTCAGCAAGTTCAACTATCATTTGTTGCTGAAGGTCACCGTGGATTGGATAGATGATGAATGAAATACCGTAAAGTCCTCTTGCAAGAGCAGGGAGGATACAGAAGACTGCCCAAATACCGTTAAGCATTGTTGGGTCAGTCTGTGGAATTGCGTTACCGAGTGAATCGGTAAGAGGTACATAGTTAATCCAAGTAAGTACCATACCTGAAAGCCAACCGGTAACAGATGTGGCAAGTTTACCGAAATAACCCTGAACAGTTGTTACAAGTGCTTCGTTTCTAAGGCCGTGCTTCCATTCCATGTAGTCAAGTGCTTCTGCTGTAACGATTTGGCCGCTGACATTAAGAATTTTGTTAGGAAGACCGCAAATAGTAAGACCGAAGATAACCCAAATAAGATTAAATATGTAATGATCTTTAAAGGTTTGACCAAACGGGTGAAAACCAACAAAGAATAAAGTCATATATGCGAAGAAACCAAATAAACCTGCAATGATTGATGTGGCTCTTGCGCCCCATTTTTTAACCATTTTTGCTGCAACCGGCACCATAATGTAGTTTGGGATACCTGTAAATAAACCGCAGATTGTTTGGTTAAGAAGTGAACCTGTATTATTAAGCCAAAAGTATGATTCCGATGAACCGCCTACCGACTTGAAAGAGTTAAAGAAGTTAGCAAGAATTACTGCTAAAAGCGGTCTGTTAGTGATAATGTTTTTAAGTGATTCAAGAACTGATGTTTCTTTAATTTCTTCACGGCTCATAAGCGGAACGCGTTCTCTCATATTAAAGAAACCGAATACTGCAAACACTGCTGCAAGAATAAGCATAAAGTATGCAAAACCTGAATATACACCTTCCATTGTGATGTTTTTATTTATTTTAGGAAGAAGTGTTACAAGTACAGGTACAAGTGACGGAAGCCAAGTACCAAAAAGTTCAAAGAATTTTGTAATGGTAATAAGATCGTTTCTTTCATCGGTGTTTGGAGTTATGTTATAAATCATAAGTCCCCAAGCGCCGAAGTAACTCATACCCAAACCGTAAATTACAATAGCGATTGCAGCCCATACAATTTTACTGGTAGCACTTATATTTGGAGCTGTAAACATCATTGCACCGCCGATAACCCACAGCGGTAACGGAATGATAAAGAATGGTCTGATTCTTCCCCAACGGGTACGCGTACGGTCAATAATCAAACCGGAAATCGTATCGTCAAGTGCATCATATACTGATGCAAAAAGGTTAATGTTTGCATATGCGGTAGAGTTGAGCTTTAAGAACTGAATCATAAAGAACTCTTTAAATGCATCTACAAACTGTGATAAGTTTTTCTGACCGAAATTTACAAGAACATAAGCGGCAATTTCCTTAGGGGTAAGGTAACGCTTGTGCGTATAGGCGAGCTTGTCAAGTTCATCCATTTCGGATTGTGTTAATTCTTCGGTAAGTGTTTCTTCTGCCAAATTATTCCCTCATTTCTTAAGGCTTTTCGCCTTTGAAAATATAACATATTTATACTAACATATTAAATTATCTAAATCAACACTTTTTTATGCGATTGGCATAATATTTTTTGAAATTGGGATATGAATATGTTATAATTAAATAAATTCTTTTGCATAACTTGTTAAATACTATTGACAATTTGTTTTTTTCAATATAAAATATCAAGAGTAAGTAACTTTGAAAGGGGTACATATTTATGGCAAGTACCTGTCCTAACTGTGGCAAAACACTACATATATGGAATGTAAAAGCTGAGTGTTCAGCTTGTGGCGTTTCTATTCCTAATCATAACTGGCAGGAAAGACTTGAGGAAGACAGTGAAAAAGCTGAAAAGCAATTTGCGGTTTTCTATAAATCTCTTAACAGAATAGCATATTCTATTTGGGGAACAAAATTAAGAATTGCAAGGCTTGTTTTAACTTTTTTACCTGCTATCGGTTTTATTCTTCCTTGGGCAAATTTGAATAGTGACGCTGAAAGCTTCAGTTTAACCATTATTTCAATATTTAATAAGAATAAATCTTTGATTGACTTTTTCAAAAGTTTTTTCGGCAATGCGAGTTTGTATATGACCAATATGAAATTTGAAGGTTACGGCGGTCCTTTAACATTTGCGGTAATCGGTTATCTTTTCTTTGTTCTTAGTGCATTGTTTATCGTATTGGCATTTTTAATGACTATTATTCTTTGTAAAAAGCCGAAGACAAAAGCTATGGTAGGCCTTGATATTGTATCAATCGCATTTTCGGTTGTATCTGTTGTAATGTTTGTTATGTCAGGCCCACTTGCAAGCCAGGCAGGTGCATTTAATTTTGGTGATATGCCTGTTTTTGCCGGTTCTGCTTCAATTTCTTGGGGATACTTTGTTGCTCTCGTACTTCTATTAGTTGCAACCGGTATCAATATTGCGGTTGCAAAAGCTCCTGCTAAAAGTGATGAAACACTTGAAGAAGAAAGACTTTCCCGCAAAGCTGTTAAAGATGAAAAAGAAAGACAGAAAGAAATCGAGCGAGAAAAGAATCGTGAAGCCGCTGAAAAAGCTGCTAAAGAGGAAGAAAGAAAAAGAGTCGAAGAAGCCAAGGCAAAACTTGCAGCCAAAGCTGAAAAAAGAAAAAAGAAATAATTTGAATTTTAGCAGAGTGAAGCAGAAGCTTCACTCTGTTTTTTCTTGACCTGGTAATAAGTATTTGTTATAATCAAATTATAAATTCCTTATTTAAGAAAGGCTATATGTTATTATGGAAGAAAAAGAAGTACTTGTAACTGATAATGTTACCCAAAAAAAGAAAATGAATCCTACAAAGAAAAAAATCACTATTGCAGGTGTAATTGTAGGCATTATTGCTGTTATTGCTATTTTAATCGGCGTTAATCACACAGCTATAATGTCAGATATTACATATTCATTTATGCCAAAGTCAATAACTCCTGATTTTAGCGGAACTAAAGTTGAATTCTATAAATATAAGAATAAAGATTATAACCAATTCAAGGATGAAAATAAACCGCTTAAAGCTTTCGGATTTTACTATATTGATGAAAACGGTAAAAAGCAGGATTTAAGTTGGGATGGGGTTTATATTGCTCCTGACGGAACTAAATTTACACCTAATATTTGGTTTATGATTAAGGCACAGGAAAAATTAACTACTTTTAAACGCACTGCGGCAAAAGTAATACCTATTGTTGTAATTGTAGTTATAGTTGCACTTATTTACCTTTGGTTTAGATTGTGGTGTATTCGCGAAGATAAAAGGATGGAAGCTCTTTATGGAAATAAAGAGCAAAAGAAACTTACAAATAATAAGAAAAAGAAGAAAAAGTAATTTTTAACTTAAGGGGTATTTATGAATTACGATATGCTGTTTTCACCTATGAAAATAGGCAATGTGGAAATAAAAAACAGAATAGTAATGGCACCGATGTGTATGGGTTTTGGGCAGTATAACGGTTGTGCTACCGAAACTATGATGAATTATTATGAAGAGCGTGCAAAGGGTGGAGTAGGCCTTATTTTTACCGAAATTACACGAATTAACGATATTACCGGTGCGTCATCATTCGGTCAGCTTGGTATGAGCCATGATTATCAAATACCTGCGCTTAAAGAAATGGCTGACAGAATACATAAGCATAATTGCAAAGTCATGGTTGAACTTCACCATCCGGGAAGGCAAAATCTTGGACTTATGATAGGTACTGTGCCTATTTGCAATATCGGCAGTAAACTTTTGGGTAATATGTATACCAAAATTCTTACCGGTGCAGTTATACCTCCGGGTAAAGTATTGCAGGATAAAGATATTGTTCCACGCACAGTAGCTCCAAGCAAATGCGAAAAAAGCAAAATGAGCGAAAGCGTTAACCGTGAACTTTCAAAAAAAGAGATTAAAAAGCTTATATGTCAATTTGTTGAGGGTGCCGTTAGAGTTCAAAAAGCAGGATGTGACGGCGTGGAACTTCATGCCTCGCACGGTTATCTTATTCAGCAATTTTTATCACCTAATACTAATAAGCGTACCGACGAATACGGCGGTTCGTTGAAAAACAGAATGAGATTTCTGCTTGAAATAATTGACGGAATCCGTAAAAACTGCGGTAAAGATTTTCCGATTGTTGTTCGCCTTACTGTTGATGAAATGTACAGTAAAATAGGGCAGGACGGTAAGGGCTACAATTTAGAGGAAGGTTTAAAAATGGCGAAAATTCTTAATGATAAAGGAATTGATGCCATTGATGTTTCATCAGCTGCATATGATACATTTAACTACTGGCTTGAACCTACAACTTTTACTCCGGGTTGGAGAAAATATCTTGCATGCGAAGTTAAAAAAGTTGTAGATATTCCTGTTATTGCTGCAAATCTTATTCGTTCACCAAAGCAGGCAGAACTTCAGCTTGAAGAGGGCTGCCAGGACTTTATTTCACTCGGTAGGCCGCTTATTGCCGATCCCTACTGGGCGAAAAAAGTAAAAAACGGTAACGAAAATTTGGTTAAACGCTGTGTTTGCTGTTTGTACTGCTTTGAAAGTATGATGAATGGAGCATATAAATATACACACGGTAAATGCTCGGTTAATCCATTTGTAGGGAGAGAAGATGTCAAGTTAAAACATAACGGTAATGCACGCAAGGCAGTTATTATAGGTGCAGGTTGTGCAGGTTTAACTGCGGCAGAATTACTTGCAAAGCGAGGTTTTGATGTAACCGTATTTGAAAAAGATAGTAAGCAGGGTGGCCAATTAAACCTTGCAAGTAAACCTCCACATAAAGATAAAATGAATTGGGTGTGTGAAGATTTACTTGCTAACGCTGTTTTGGCCGGTGCAAAAGTTATTTTTAATACCCTTGCAACTAAAGATATAATTGATTCCTATTCACCTCAAATAGTAATCAATGCAACAGGCGGTAATGCAGTTCACCCTAAAGCTTTCAGCGGCAACAACATTTCAACTGTTACTGAAATACTTGATGGTTCGGTTAAACTTAAAAATAAAAATGTTGCTGTCATCGGCTCGGGAATGACAGGGCTTGAAACAAGTGAATTGCTTGTTTCACAAGGAAATAAAGTGACAATTATTGAAATGGCAGATGAAATTGCGCCGTCGGCGTGGTTTCAGCATGTTGATGACGCTTTGCCTGTTCTTGAAAAAGCTGGTACAAAATTTTTGACTTCTCACAAACTTCTTTCTGTGTCCCAAAGCGGTATTGAACTTGAAGATTTAAAGAGTAAAAAAACGATTTCATTAAAAGTTGATTATGTTGTATTGTCACTTGGGGTTAAACCGGATACTGTATTATTTGATACTATCAAGAATTCAAGTAACTACAAAGTGTATAATATAGGTGACAGTCTTAAAATAGGCAGAATTGCCAATGCAACAGAATCTGCATATCAGTTGGTGATGAGTATTGAATAATGTATTTTCAAGACCTTCTGCAAGGGAAATCTTAAGACGAAAATTAGATGAAATCAGTGTTAGAATTGACGATAATTTGGATATTGATTTTAGCCATGTAAGTAAAAATATAAACACAATTAAAGAATTCAATCAATTTATATTGGACCCATTTCTTTCAGGTGAAAAACTTTTTTATCGTGGGGAGCGTATCAATGACCCAAATAGGCACCTACTTCCTACAATTTATCGTGATCAAAATATTGTATTAAAAGATTCGGATTTGGGAATTAAGCATATAAATTCGCAATTCTTATTTGATTATTATGAGTCATTAGGCGATTTTGTGTATGTTTTTAATCATACTATGGGCAACGCAAGTCCAAATCATTTGTATGAAATTTGCTCTTTTGCACAGCATTATTATCATCTGTCACCGCTTATTGATTTTACCAAGAGTTTATATCCTTCACTCTCTTTTGCTTTGAAAGATAGGAAAATATTTAATGATGATATTGTTTTATATGTTCTGAAACTGCGTGATATGGAAGATTACACACAGGATATTAAGGTTGCGGATGAATGGCTTAAAGATTTAAATGTTTATGTCAGCTTTTTTGATGAAAACAGTGTCAGAAAATCTGTTAGAGAACTTATTGAAAATAAAAAGGTGAGTATTCCTACCGATTTTAAAAAGCACCTCGATACCATTTCTTCCAATCCGGTTGCAAAAGCCAAGCTTATTGATGTTCCCACAAATACCCGTATGAAATTTCAGCAGGGTGTGTTTATGCTTTTAACCGATTTTCAGCTTTATAACGATACATATTTAACAAAAGATATTCGCAACTCTTTTGAAATTAAAAAGTATATCATCAGCAAATCTTTATGTCCCGCTTTGGTCGATATGATTAAAAACGATGCTCCTTGGTACACCTTTAATAACTTAATGGATATTGAGTCTGCTTTTAAAAGTACAATTTACGCTAAATGAATTATAGTTAATAAACGCTTTCTCTATGAAGGCGTTTATTTTTTTTGATAATAAACTTTACAATTATTGTGTATTGCTATATAATAAAGTCATTATATGTTAAAGACGGTGTAAATTTGAATTTTAAAAAATTTATAAAATCTCAGTCGCCGGCAAGAATTATTGCCCTAGGCTTTGCTGCTACAATTTTTTTAGGCTCTTTTATTCTAATGCTGCCTATCAGTCTTAATGACGGTGTTAATTTAAAATATGTTGATTCGCTTTATACTGCTACAAGCGCTGTTTGCGTAACAGGTCTTGTTACCGTTGACCCGGCTAATACTTTTACTCCGTTTGGTAGATGCGTTCTTGCTGCTTTAATTCAAATCGGCGGTCTTGGCGTAACATCATTCGGAACCGGAATTATAATAGCTATGGGAAAGAAGCTTAATCTAAAAAGCAGAAATATTACTAAAGAAGCTCTAAATTTAGATTCCAGAAAAGGCATAGTATCCTTTATAAAAGAAATATTTTTAACAACGCTGACTATTGAACTTTTAGGTGCTTTTTTCAGTTTTTTTACTTTTAGAAAAAAGTTCAGTTTTTTTAAAGCTGTCGGCATCAGCCTTTTTCATTCTATTGCTGCTTTTAATAATTCCGGATTTGATATTTTAGGCAATTTTCAAAGCTTGAGTGCATATAAAAATGATGTATATATAAATATTGTTACTTGTTTTTTGATATTTTTTGGCGGTATTGGCTTTTATGTTATTAAAGAGCTAAGAATGAATAAATTCAAGTGGAAACCGCTTTCAATGCATTCAAAAGTTGTATTATCAGTCAGTATGATTTTGATTATTTTCGGTACAATTATGCTTAAATTAACGGAAAATATCACTTGGCTGGGTGCATTGTTTAACAGTGTGTCTGCACGAACAGCCGGTTTTTCAACTTTTAATCTTGGTGATTTTTCAAATGCGGGGCTTATAATAATGATGGTTTTGATGTTTATAGGTGCTTCGCCGGGTTCAACCGCCGGCGGTATTAAAACAACTACCATTTTTGTCTTGTTTCAAGGTGTTAAATCATCAGCTATCAATAAAAGTGAAAAAGCTTTTAAATATGCAGTTCCTAAAAACGCTTTTAAAAAAGCTGCTGTCATTACCGTTATCGGTATAACCGTTGTTTTAACAGGTACTTTTTTAATGTCCTTGTTTGAACCTAATCTTGAAATCAAGGATATTGTTTTTGAAATAGTTTCTGCTTACGGAACAGTCGGTGATTCAACCGGTATTACACCATCTATTTCAACAGCTTCTAAAATTCTTTCAATGCTGGTTATGTTTATCGGCAGGTTAGGCCCGATGACAATAGTAACCCTTTGGTATTTCTCGCATGGGGAAAGGGTGCGCTATCCTGAGGGCAATATTTCTATTGGTTAATTTTGTAAAGGTGAAATTATGTTTAATAAATCTAAAAATGATAATATGACTTACGGTATTGTAGGTTTAGGCAGATTCGGTATGGCATTGGCTATTGATTTGGCTGAATCCGGTTCGGAAATCATTGCACTTGACAGCAATGAAGAAAAAGTGCAAGCAATCAGAGAATATACCGAAAATGCGTTTATTGTAAAAAATCTTGAAAAGAAAACTCTTATTGAAACAGGTATTCAAAATTGCGATGTAGCGATTGTTTGCATTGGTGAACATATGGATACTTCTATTTTAACCACACTTAATCTTGTATCTATGGGTGTGCCAAAAGTCATTTCAAAAGCTATGAGCAGTGAGCATGGCGTAATTCTTAAAAAGCTTGGTGCTGAAATTGTTTTTCCTGAAAAAGATATGGCAGTTCGCCTTGCAAGCAGGCTTGAAACTGAAAGAATGCTTGATTTTGTACAGCTTAGTGAGAAAATAAATGTATCTAAAATGAATGTACCTGATAAAATGATTGATAAAAGTGTTGAGGAAGTTAATTTGCGTAAGCATTTCGGACTTAACATTATAGCTATTGAAAATAATGAAAATGTAAATGATGTTATTTCACCAAAGTATATATTTAGGCAAGATGACATTCTTTTTCTTTCAGGTAGTAAGGATGGCATACTTCAATTAAGTGTTTGGGCAAAGAAATAATGTTTCGGAGGAAATTCACTTTAAATGTTTAAACAGATTATATTGCAAATTATACTTATTGCTTTAAATGCCTTTTTTGCAGCTACTGAAATAGCTGTTATTTCCCTTAATGAAAAAAAGGTGAGGGCGCTTGCAGAGGACGGAAACAAAAAAGCAGTTAAAATGCTTAAAATTATTGAAGAACCTACTAAATTTCTGTCAACAATTCAAATCGGTATAACTCTTGCAGGATTTCTCGGTTCGGCTTTTGCTGCCGATAATTTTGCTGAGCGTTTATCTGCTGTAATTGCAAATACATTTAATTTATCTGCTGACAATACTAAAATAGTTAATACAGTAGCAGTAGTAGTAATCACGCTTATACTTTCATATTTTACTCTTATTTTCGGTGAGCTTGTTCCTAAGCGAATTGCAATGAAGCATAAGGAAAAACTTGCAAATTCGGTTTGCGGTGTTATTTCGTTTTTAACCGCTGTGCTAAAACCAATAATTTGGTTTTTAACTGTATCTACTAATGCTGTACTCAGAATTGTAGGTATTGACCCACATGAAAAGGAAGAGCCGGTATCAGAGGAAGACATTGTACTTATGCTTGATGCCGGTGTAGATGAAGGCTCGCTTGACCATGATGATATTAAATATATTAAAAATGTGTTTAAGCTTGATAAAATGACTGCCGAAGATGTTATGACGCCGCGTAAATCGGTTATAAGTATACCTATAAATGCCGATGATGATAAAATCGTAAATATTATTGAAGAAGAGGGTTATTCCCGTATTCCGGTATATGAGGATAATTCTGATGAAATCATTGGTATTTTACATTCTTGTGATTATTTATTAAAGCGTGATGAAAGCAATTTCAACTTGAAATCAATTCTTCACGAACCTGTTTTTGTTCCTGAAACAGTATGCCTTGATGTTTTATTTAAAGATATGCAGACCGACCATAATCATTTGGCAGTTGTAGTAAATGAATACGGTGAAACATCAGGCATTGTTACTATGGAGGATATTCTTGAAGAAATAGTGGGCGAGATTTGGGATGAGCGTGATGAAGAAATTGATGAATTCCAAAAAATAGGAAACAATGTATATAAGGTTCTTTGTACAGCTTCACTTGATGATTTCAGAGAGTATTTTGATCTTGATGATGAAGAAGAACTTGATGTAACAACCGTTAATGGCTGGATTACTGAAGTTACAGGTATTATTCCTGAAGCGGGTTACACATTCGATTATAAAAATCTCACTGTAACTATTGTTAAGGCTGACCAATTTATGACTCACGAAATTAGGGTTGAAGTACATCCACAAAAAGAAAATATCGAAGATTAAAAAATGCACTCCTTATTTTTTATGTAAGGAGTGTATTTTTTGTCAAAAAATCGTATAATCACTTGAAAAATGATTATTAAATTACTATAATATTTTTATCATCATAGAAAAGAGGCATAAAAATGGTATCACAAATTTTTGCCATAGTAATTTTCGTGCTTATGTTTGCACTTATTATTATGGATAAAATCCCAAGGCATTGGGTAACACTCGGTTGCGGACTTGCAACTATTGTTATTGTATTTGCGATTTGTATGAAAAGTCCGAGTGCGATAATGGAAACACTTAATGTTAAAAGTATATTTACCCTTGAATTTTGGCATACATCGGGGCAGGGTAATGAAAGCTCAAGCGGTATTAACTGGGCAACAATAATTTTCATTGCCGGTATGATGGTTATGGTTGAAGGTATGGCAAAAGCAGGATTTTTCCGCTGGCTTTGCCTTACTATTGCAAAAGCTGTAAAGTATAAAGTTATGCCTATACTTGTTACTTTTATGATTATGAGTGCGGTTCTTTCAATGTTTATTGACAGCATTACAGTAATCCTTTTCCTTGCGGCAGTAACTGTTGAACTTTCTCAGTTACTTAAATTCAGCCCTGTACCAATGGTTTTGGCAGAAATCTTTTGTGCTAATCTCGGCGGTTCGGCTACAATGTGCGGTGACCCGCCTAACATCATCATAGGTACAGCACTTGGTTACAGCTTTGCTGACTTCCTCACAAATACAGGTCTTATTGCCGGTATCGCACTTATTGCAATTATTGTGTTTTTCTTCTTTGCGTTTAAAAAGGAACTTTCGGCAAATAAGAATGAAAAAGTTGATCCTTCAACTTTTCCTAATCCAAGCGATGCAATTGAGAATAAAAAAGATTTCATTATAAGCACTGTTATTTTTATTATTGCAATTGTGCTTCTTGTATCCCACGCACAGACGGGATTGACAGTAGCGTTTATTGGTGTGGCAATAGCACTCATTACTCTTCTTACATCAATTAAGGATATAGGATTTATACTTAAAAAGGTTGATTATAAAACGCTTCTTTTCTTCATTGGTTTATTCATTGTAGTTGGTGGACTTGAACAAACAGGCGTACTTGAAATGATTGCGTCATTTATTGAAAAAGTTTGCGGCGGTAATGTATTTGCAATGGTACTCATTATTATGTTTATTTCAGCAATTGCAAGTGCATTTGTTGATAATATTCCGTTTGCCGCAACTATGGTGCCTGTTATTAAAAGTTTGGCAGCAACTACTGCCGGTGCTGATTTGTCAGTTTTGGCGTATGCACTTTCTATCGGTACTGATATCGGCGGCAGTGCTACACCTATCGGTGCTTCGGCTAATGTTGTCGGCACATCGGTTATTTCAAAAGCAGGTCACCCGGTTGGCTGGGGAAAATATTGCAAAACTGCAATTCCGGCAACAGCAATTGTTCTTGTAATCGCTATGGTTGTAATTAAATTCAGATATTTCTAATGAGGTGTTGATTATGAAACAGCAGTTTATAATTTCTATCGGCAGAGAATACGGTTCAGGCGGCAGAGTTATCGCTGAACAGCTTGCAAAAACATTTGGTATTAAGTTTTATGATAAAAATATAATTGAACAAATTGCAAGCGAAAAAAGTCTTAATCTCGATCAATTAAAGAAATTTGATGAAAAAGCACGCAATATTTGGCTTTCAAGATCTGTTGACGGGCACAGCAATTCACCTGAAGATACGATTGCACAAATGCAATTTGATTTTTTGAAAGAAAAAGCTGAATCAGGCGAATCATTTGTTGTTTTAGGTAGATGCGCAAGTTATGTTTTGAGAGATTACGATTGCTTAATTAAAGTGTTTGTAACATCTGATATGCATCATAAAATGGAAAGAATAGCCTCAATCGAACACCTTGACCCACTTAAAGTTGAGGATTTAATTATTAAGAATAATAAAAAGAGGAAAACTTACCATAATTATTATTCTAAAGAAAAGTGGGGTGATTCCCGCTATTACGATTTGATAATCAGCACTTCTAAAGTCGGAATCGACGGTGCTTTTGATGTAGTAAGCAATTATGTTAAAAAGGTTATAGATGAATAAAAAATCCACCATTGGGACTTCTTTATAAGCAAGGTGTGTCCAATGGTGGATTTTATAATTTTACATATGTATTTGATTTGACGGTGTAGTATTGGCTATGCCGTTTTTGTTTGCATTTTGGCTGTTGGCTTATTATTTGAATGAGCGTAACATATTTGTAATTAAAGTTTTTTGTAAGCTAATAAAATTTTCCTTTATTACCTTTAAATGCAATGACAATAAAAACAACCGCTACAAATATCAACGGAAAATAATTGGTCAAAAACATTTTCAAAGTCAAGATTTCAAAATTTTCATACAAAAGAAAGACTTTGGTACTGCTGACAAAAGTGTTTATCAAATCGTACAATAACAAAACCATTATAGTTATCGGTGCGGATTTTGAAAAAAACATTACAAGCATAGATAATCCGTAATAGAACACAGCTACACTTAAAATCTTAAAAAGAAACCCTATAAAATCATCTATGCAATAAAAATGCAAAAGTATCACTGCTAAAGCATTGATCAAAGAGCACAAAAAATACACTATTGTAGTTTTAAATCGTTTTTTATTGCCGTAAAAGAAAAATACATCTTTTGTTTTTTCCGAAAAAAATATTTCCGCCACAAAAACATTTGTCCATACAGAAAACATCGGAAAAAAGAAAAAAATAATTTTTTCTATATCTATTACCATATCATTGTTATTTAACTTATATATAAAAAAATTAAACAACGGCACAATCAGGTTAACGATTACTATGGGCAGAATCCATAATCCGTGAATGGATTTCAGAAAGTATTTGTGTTTTTTCAACTCAGATTTTCTATAAAGCATATATAACCATCCTCTACTGTGGGAGCAAGCGGCAAAGCATCAATTTTGTTTAAACAAATAACTTTTTCATATGTCTTGCCGTCAATATAAATCGTTCCCATTGAATAAAATGGATTATCAATATCATCAGTGCTGTTGACTGCAAAAACTTTTCCGTTTGCAACATTAGCCAATTCATCACAAGAGTTAAATTGTGTAATAACCCCGTTTGAGAGAATCAGTATTTTGTCACATAAGGATTCTATGTCGGTTATTATGTGCGTTGAAAGAACAACACATCTGTCTTTTTTTATTTCTCTGACAACATTTTTAAAATTCAATCTTTCTTCAGGGTCAAGACCTGCAGTCGGTTCATCAAGCAAAACAATGTCCGGATTTCCTATCAATGCCTGTGCAATTCCGAGTCTTCTTTTCATTCCGCCTGACAGTTTTTTTACAACAGTATCTTTTTTAGAAAAAAGATTAAGTGATTTCAACAGATTGTTGATTTCGTCATCTGTAATGCCATAATCCTTTAAATTTGCAAAAAATTGCAAAACTTCATACGCAGTAAGTTCATTAAAAATCTCAAAATTTTGCGGAAGATAGCCAATGTGAGTCAAATAATCATTTGTTTCTTTAACGCCATCTGAATAAGTGATGCTTCCGCCGTTAAGTTTTTCTATCTTGGTTATGCACCGCAACAAAGTGGTTTTGCCGCTTCCGTTTCTGCCCAACAAGCCGTATGTGCAATTTTCAAGCTGAACATTGACATTATCAGCCACAACGATAGATTTGAATCTTTTATCAATATTGTTAAGCTTCAACATACAATCACCTCAATTTGCAAAGAAATTCCGAAAAACTTCTGTCATCAGCGTTATCAATCAAATAATCATTTATTTTTTCAAGCTTTTTACCGTCATTATCCTTTTTTAAAATTTCTTCCAAAACAGGAATTGCTTTTTGTAATTCTTCGGAAGAATTATCTTTTAAGAATTCAAAGTATTCGGGATAATTCATATAAGCGTTTACGGCATCGTATAACTCCATCTTGTTTGCACTGATTTTGGAAACAAAGCCTAGTTTGTCTATGTCGTCAATCGACGCTGTTATCATATAATCGTTGAAAGTTTTTACAAATTCAATATCTTCCAAATTTATATCGGGAATAATAAATATTTTCTTGATGTTCGGATTTTTTGATACAAAAGTTTCCAATTTTTCGTTAATGGTGTCGCTGTTATATGCATCGTTAAAATACGGATAATAAATCTGTGTTTTATTGATTGTAACGCAATTTATAAATCCACTTAACAATGTTAGGGAATCACTTTTTCCTTTGAATTCGTTATTAGTGCTGCTTTCTAAATTACATTGCACTTTCTTCAAAGAATGAACGGTAACATTAAAATCAGTTTCATAGGGAAGTGATAAATCATCAAATCCGGAATATGAATGTGTGCTATACATTTCGTTAAATCCCGGAATAGGATAAAACGCAAAATTCCCCGGAAGAAATACGGATAAATAATTGCTGTAATATTTATCGCAAGAGCCATGGTAATATATTTTTATCAGTTTGGATTTTGAAGTGTTTTTTATTGTAAGATAATCCGAATCTCTTGTAAAATTAAGCTCATCATTGTTACCATCGGTGATTTTACTGATTTTATATCCATGATACAAAGTGAATTTGTATTCGTCTTTAAAATCATCTGTTTTAATTGTTGCAACGGCGTTTAAGTCGTTTCTGAAATTAAACTCCAAGTCGTAGCTGTCAACCATAAAATCGGCAGGTTTTGAAACTTGCTCATTGTTTTCGTAATATCTTTTATCTGCCGACACACCCGAAGCGCTCAAATTCATTTGCGCAGCAGAAAACGGCAATATATATCCAACTAACGTTATTACACACAGGCAAAAACAAATCGTGCTTTTTAATATCTTATTATTCTTTGTAATCTCATTATCAGTTAAACAGTAAAAAAGCAATGCCAAAAATATAAAAAACAATATTTGAGATAGATTGTCCAAAGTTATTATATATCCTGAATGCATATTTGGAGTCCAACCGATTGAAGCGGGAGCTATGTTGAAAAATTTAAGGGATTTTGTTATGTCTGTGCCGGTTGAATTATAAACGCCGACAGAAAGCGAGTCCATAAGATTTGTTTCAGATATAGCAATAATAAGCATAATGATATAAGAAACAAATCTGCCCTTTATTTTCGACAGCAAAAAGCCAATAAATATTGCAGACAAAATGCACAGCAAAAAGTAAATTGTCAAAACAACTAAAGTATGTATCACTAAAGAGAGTGAAAACTGTTTATTTGCAAAAATATAAATAACATTAAAAAGTAATGCCTCTGCAAACAGCAACAAATCATACAAAAAAATTGATTGCAACTGATTTTTGTATACAGACCTCATACCTTTTTTAGTGACGCATATAGGCTCATAGTACCTATTGAGTTTATAACAACATTCAAATGTGAAAAATATAAAGAATATTATTAAATAAGGTAATGTGTATAATGTGTTGCCTAACATATACAAAGACGGAATGTCAATATCTTTTATACAAGAAATAAATGAATACATTAAAAACGCAGAAAATGACAAAACCATAAGGATAATCAATATCTTATAAAATTTATTTCTTTCTATTGACTTTTTTTGCAAATATAAATTAGTCATAAAATCACCACCAAAAGAATATTGTATATAAGCTCAATACGACAAAACTATTGTTTAGTGCTTTACTTTTTATAATTAAAACCAAGTAGGTTTTTTATTAAATTTACATCCGCGATATGCAATTCCGGGTGCAAGCTTGTCACCGTTTCTGCATAAAAGTTCATCAACTCTTACAAAGCTGTAACCCTGTGCTTGAAGTACATCAATTGCTCTTAATGCGGCTTTTACGGTAGTTTCTTTTGTATCGTGCAAAAGTAATATTTCACCGTCGTGAGCCTTATTTACTATGTAATTAAATACATATTCTTCATCTTGATGTTTCCAGTCAATCGAATCATTTGACCATTTTACAGCTATCATATCATTAACGGCATTTAAAGAAGTGCCGAAATAATGGCCATATGGTGGCCTGTAAAATTTTACATCTGTTCCTGTAATTTCTTTAATTATTTTGTTAGTTGAATAAATTTGGCTGGCAATAGTGTTCTTACTGTTTTTCATCATATCAATATGTGAATATGTATGATTGCCAAGCAAATGACCGTCTGCAACAATATTTTTTATTGTTTCGGTATTTTTTTGCGCTTTTTTACCGAGAACAAAGAAAGTTGCTTTTGCATTTTTTGATTTTAATCCGTCTAAAAGTGCCTGTGTGTAGTCACTCGGTCCATCATCAAAAGTTAAAGCTATCATTTTTCTGCTTGGATTTTCAACCTCAACGCCAAAACTTTTAGAATAAGGAGTGAATATATAGCTTATAATTATAAATGCAGTCAGTGCTAGTGCAATTATAATGTAAGTTTTATTTGTGGTTTCTTTTAAATTTAACATAACATATCCCTCTTGCACTTATAGGATAGCATATTTAAATTTGCAACTCAATAATTATAGAAACTCTTTGAAATATCTTAATATTGTCTTTATAATGTCTTAAAACTCGTTATATTTAGCCATTTCGTTGAGGTCAATGTGCTTGAAATGAAGCGGATTAACTTGCGCATCATCAGCCGGATAACCGGTTGGCATAAGTGAAATAACATCAAGATTTTCCGGTATATTTAATACATTTTTTGCAATTTCAGGATTAAATGCCATTACCCATGTTGTTCCCAAACCGAGTTCCTGTGCCTGAAGCATCATATGAGTTAAAACAATGCTGCTGTCAACCTCGGCTGATGATAAATTGTCATATTTTCTTGTCCAAGCTTTAGCTCTGTCAACGCACATTACAAAAATAAGCGGCGCATCAAATGTATATCTGGTGCATTTTTCTTCATCAAGTGCTTTGATTTTATCTTTATCGGTTAAAACCAAAATTCTTTGAGGTTGCAAGTTGCATGCAGTAGGTGCAACAAGTCCTGCTTCAAGTATTTTATCTATTTTTTCCTGTTCAACAGCCTTGCCTTTAAATTTTCTGCATGAATATCTTTCTTTAATAAGTTTTTCAAATTTCATATTTATTGCTCCTTTCGTTGCTATATTTTAACAAATAATTTATACTTAAACAACATTATTACAAAAAATATCTTTAAATTTTAGTATCAATCTGTTAAAATAATCATATTACTTTGAAAGGACTAATTATGGATATTTTACAAAAACTTACTCAGGAATTTTCCGTTAAGCTTTGGCAGGTGGAAAATGCCGTTAAACTTATTGATGACGGAAACACTATTCCGTTCATTGCAAGATACAGAAAAGAAGCAACGGGTTCACTTGACGACCAGCTATTAAGAGATTTATCAGATAGGCTTACATATTTGCGAAATATGGAGGAGCAAAAAGAAAAAATAATTGCTTCAATTGAAGAGCAGGAACTTATGACGGATGAAATAATGGCGTCAATTGAAAGTGCGTCTACTCTTACCGAACTTGAAGATATTTACAGACCTTTCAGACCTAAAAGAAAAACAAGAGCTTCAGTCGCTAAAGCTAAAGGCTTGCAGGGACTTGCCGATTTTCTCTATGCACAGGACAAAAATTCAAATCAACCGCTTGTTGAAGCCGAAAAATATCTTAATGACGAAGTAGAAAGCGTAGAAGACACAATAAACGGTGCTAAAGATATAATTGCTGAATTTGTTTCTGATGACCCGGCAGGCAGAAAGATGCTGCGCTATTCAATTAAAAATCACGGTAATATCGTTGTAACAGGGGCAAAGGATGATCTTGGCGTATATGAAATGTATAGGGAATATACTGAGCCGATTTCAAATATTGCGTCACACAGAGTTCTTGCATTCAACCGTGGTGAAAAAGAAGGCTTTTTAAAAGTAAATATTGATTATGATAAAATTACCGCTTTGACTATTCTTTATAATCTTCATATAAAGGATAGTTCACCGACTCAAGAACTTGTTAAGGAAGCTATCGAAGATTCGTATACCCGCTTGATTTTTCCGTCTGTTGAGCGTGAACTAAGAAATTCTTTGTCTGAAAATGCAGATGACAAGGCTATAAAAGTTTTTGCGGAAAATACGCGCCATTTGCTAATGCAACCGCCTGTAAAGGGTAAAGTTACTTTAGGGTTAGACCCGGGTTACAGAACAGGATGTAAAGTTGCGGTAGTTGATGCAACGGGTAAAGTATTGGATACAAGTGTAATATATGCAGTTCCTCCGCATAATAAAGTTGAACAGGCGAAGAAAATAATTAAAGACCTTGTTAAAAAACATAATGTTCAAATGTTTGCAATCGGCAACGGTACCGCATCACACGAAACAGAGGTTTTTGCTTGCGAAGTTATTAAAGAACTCAACTGTGGTATTACTTATATGGTTGTAAGTGAGGCGGGAGCATCGGTTTATTCGGCTTCCAAACTCGCCGCAAAGGAATTCCCTGAATATGATGTATCATTGAGAAGTGCAGTTTCAATTGCGCGCCGCCTTCAAGACCCGCTTGCCGAACTTGTTAAAATTGACCCTAAAGCAATCGGCGTAGGCCAATATCAGCACGATATGCCGCAAAACCGGCTTTCAAGCGCACTTGACGGTGTGGTTGAAGATTGTGTTAATACAGTCGGGGTAGACCTTAACACCGCATCTGCGCAGCTTTTAAACCGAGTTGCAGGCGTATCATCAAAAATCGCTGATAATATTGTAAAATACAGGCAGGAACACGGTATTTTTAAATCACGCGATGAAATTATGAATGTTTCAATGCTTGGTCCAAAAGCATTTGAGCAATGTGCAGGATTTTTGAGAGTGAGTGAAAGCAAAAATGTTCTCGATAACACAGCCGTTCACCCTGAAAGCTATGATGCAACACGCAAACTTCTTAAATTATGCTCGGTTACTGATGAAGATGTAAGGAGTGGTAATGTTTCTGCTGTTAAGCAATATGTTGAAACAGTAGGCACATCTGCACTTGCAAAACAACTCGATATCGGTGAGCCGACTCTTATTGATATTACAAAAGAAATTGCAAAACCGGGCAGAGATCCAAGGGATGAACTGCCGGCCCCGATGCTTCGCACAGATGTTATGGATATTGAAGATTTAAAAGTCGGAATGGAACTTAAAGGAACAGTTCGTAATGTAATTGATTTTGGAGCGTTTGTTGATGTTGGTGTTCACCAAGACGGACTTGTGCATATTTCTCAAATTACAGATAAATATATTAAGCACCCAAGCGATGTTTTAAAAGTGGGGGATATAGTAACAGTTTGGGTGATTTCAGTTGATGTGGATAAAAAGCGTATTGGTTTATCTATGAAAAAGCCTAAAGAATAATGAATTTCAAAATAATTAAAAGCAACAGAAAAACAATTTCACTCAGTGTTGATGATGAACTTAACGCAATAGTTAAAGCACCGTATTATGTTTCAAATTATCAAATTCAAGAATTTATAGATAGAAACAGCGGATGGCTTGAAAAGGCTGTGTTAAGAAAGAAAAAGCATATTGATAAATATAATATTAGCGAAGAAGATAAGAAACGCTTGATTTTAGAAGCAAATGATTACCTGCCTAAAAGGGTAGAATATTATTCCGATATTATGAAGGTCAAGCCAACAGGTTTAAAAATCACTTCTGCAAAAAAGCGCTTTGGCTCCTGCAATGGTAAAAATTCTATTTGTTTTTCATATTATTTAATGCTTTATCCGAAAGAAGCGATTGATTATGTAGTTGTGCATGAACTGGCACATATAAAACACCACAATCACAGTAAAGAGTTTTATAATTATATATCAATATTTATGCCGGATTATAAGCAAAGGGAAAAACTTTTAAGAGATTAAATAATCAAAGTCAAGAGTTAATTTTAATCATTATTTGAAATTAACTCTTGACTTTAGACTTGAAATCTATTATTATATCTGTTGTACGCTGGTGTGGCGAAATAGGCAGACGCAAGGGACTTAAAATCCCTCGGTAGAAATACCGTACCGGTTCAAGTCCGGTCACCAGCACCAAAGAGCAACCGTTTTGGTTGCTCTTTTTTAATACTGTCATTTCTTTAAATATTGCAGATTTTTCCTTATCTTCTATTGAAAATGCGAATTTAATATTGTATTATAAGTGTAATTAAATAAGTAAGAGGTATTTTATGCAGGATTATAAATTAAATGGCAGTGAATGCTTAGGTATCGAGTTTGGCTCAACAAGAATCAAGGCTGTTTTGATTGACAGCGAATATAATGTTTTAGCTTCCGGCAGTCATGATTGGGAAAACAAACTTGAAAACGGATATTGGACTTACGGCATTGATGATATTTTGAGTGGTTTGCAAAATGCATATAAATCACTTAACGATGAATGCTTAAATAACTTTTCCGCTAAGATAACAAGCCTTTCATCAATCGGCTTTTCCGCAATGATGCACGGTTATTTACCGTTTGACAAGGATGATAATTTACTTGCCGAGTTTAGAACTTGGAGAAATACCACAACAGGCAAGGCGGCAAAGAAATTAACCGAACTTTTTAATTTTAATATTCCGCAGCGTTGGAGCATTGCTCATTTGTATCAGGCAATTTTAAACGGTGAAAAACATACTGAAAAAATATCATACATAACTACTTTGGCGGGATATATTCATTATATGTTATCCGGCAATAAGGTTGTCGGCATAGGTGAAGCTTCAGGTATTTTTCCTATTGACAGTAATATTAACGATTATAATCACGAAATGCTTGATAAGTTCAGTACACTTGATGAAGTTAAAAAATTCAAGTGGAACATTAAAGATATTTTACCTAAAATTTTAGTTGCAGGCGAGAATGCAGGAACGCTTACTGAAAAAGGAGCTTTGCTTCTTGACCCGACAGGTACATTAAAACCGGGCACTTTAATGTGTCCGCCTGAGGGCGACGCAGGAACAGGCATGGTAGCTACAAACAGTATTGCACAAAGAACCGGTAATATTTCTGCCGGAACTTCGATTTTTTCAATGATTGTGCTTGAAAAGCAACTTTCAAAAGTTTATGAAGAAATTGATATGGTTACTACGCCTACCGGCAAACCGGTTGCTATGGTGCATTGTAATAACTGCTGTACTGATCTTGATTATTGGGTTAAGTTATTTATTGATTTTGCAAGTATTTCAGGCAGTTCTTTAACTAAAGCACAAATTTATGATATGCTTTATAACGAAGCGCTTAAGGCTGATGAAGACTGTGGCGGTCTTGTATCATCAAACTATTTTTCAGGTGAACCTATTACCGGTTTTACACAGGGCAGGCCAATGTTTTTAAGAAGCGAAAATGCAAAATTCACTTTGGCTAATTTTATGCGAACAAATATCTATTCGGCAATCGCTACGCTTAAAATCGGTATGGAAATACTTGAAAAAGAAAATGTTGTAATTGATAAGTTAATGGGCCACGGTGGCCTGTTTAAGACTGAATATGTAGGTCAAAAACTTATGTCCGGTGCAATGAAAGCACCCGTTTCCGTTCTTTCAACAGCGGGTGAAGGCGGTGCTTGGGGCATAGCTGTTCTTGCAAGCTTTGCAAAAGAAAGTTTTGGCTTATCACTTGATGAATTCCTTGACGAAAAGGTATTTTCAAAATTTGAAATTAAAACCACTGTTCCTGATGAAAAGGATATAAGCGGTTTTGAAAAATATATGCAACTTTATAAAAAATCATTGGCAGTTGAAAAATCGGCTGTTGAAAACATATAAGGAGAAATATTATGGCAATTAAAGATTATGAATTTTGGTTTATTGTGGGTACACAGCACCTTTACGGTGAAGAAATATTTGCCGACATTAACGCACACGCAAAAGAAATGTGTGATGAATGGAGTGCTAAACTTCCTTGCAAGGTTGTTGCAAAGCCTTGTGTTAAAACTTCATCTGAAATTTTGAATGTTATTCAAGAAGCAAATAATACAACTAACTGCGCAGGTATTATTACTTGGATGCATACATTTTCTCCGTCAAAAATGTGGATAGCAGGACTTAATGCACTTAACAAGCCTTATCTTCATGTTAACACTCAATTTAATCGTGATATTCCTTGGGATTCAATTGATATGGACTTCATGAATCTTAATCAGTCAGCGCACGGCGACAGAGAACACGGTTATATCCACGCAAGAATGAGAAAAAAGGTTAAGGTTATTGCAGGTTATTGGAAAGATGAAACATTTCAAAACAAAATGGGTGTTTGGATGAGAGCGGCAGTCGGCGCAAACGAATCAAGAAAGCTTCGTGTACTTCGTATTTCTGATAATATGAGAAATGTTGCAGTTACCGACGGTGATAAAATCGAGGCTCAAATCAAGCTCGGCTGGCAGGTAGACCATTACGGTGTCGGTGACATTATCAAATATGTTAACGCTGTCAGTGAAGATGAAATTGATGCTCAAATGGATGAATACAAGAAAAATTATGATTTTGATACAAACAATATTGATTCCGTGCGTTATCAAGCAAGGGAAGAAGTAGCAATAAAAAAATTCCTTGATGAAAACGGTTTTGGAGCATTTCACACCAATTTTGAGGACTTGCAGGAACTTCGTCAGCTTCCGGGACTTGCTGCACAGGATTTAATGCGCCAGGGATATGGCTTTGGTGCAGAGGGTGACTGGAAAGTTGCAGCAATGACAAGAATTATGAAGCTTATGGCAGAGGGTATAAACGGCGGTACTGCATTTATGGAGGACTACACATATCATTTTGAACCGGGAAATGAAATGCTTCTTGGTTCACATATGCTTGAAGTTTGTCCAAGTGTTGCTGCCGAAAAACCAAAAATTCAAGTTCATCCTCTTGGTATAGGTGACAGGGAAGACCCTGCGCGACTTGTGTTTAAGGCACAAACAGGTGATGCAATTGTTGTAACTCTTGTTGATATGGGTGACAGGCTCAGGATGATAGTTAACGATGTAGAGTGTAAGGAGCAGGTTAATGATATGCCAAATCTTCCGGTTGCAGGTGTTCTTTGGAAACCGCTTCCTTGCCTTCAAACTTCTGCTGAAGCTTGGATTTATGCCGGCGGTGCTCACCACTCTGTGCTTTCGTATACTCTCACAGCAGATCATATGAGGGATTTTGCAGAAATTATGGGTATTGAGTTTATTCATATTAACAAAGACACAGAAATTAACGAATTTAAAAAAGAACTTTTCTACAACGATGTTGCATATAAGCTCGGTATGTAAGGGGATTTAAAATGTTAGAAGAACTTAAAGAGCAGGTTTTTGAAGCTAATCTTCAGCTTGTTAAATACGGTCTTGTAGTGCTTACTTGGGGTAACGTTTCGGGCATAGACAGAAATAAAGGATTATTTGTAATAAAACCTTCCGGCGTACCATATGATGATATGAAGGCATCAGATATGGTAGTAATGGATTTAGAAGGTAATAAAGTAGAAGGCGACTTAAATCCGTCTTCCGATACTCCTACTCATCTTGAACTTTATAGAAATTTTGATAATATAGGCGCAGTTGTACACACACATTCACCATGGGCTTGTTCATGGGCACAGGCAGGCAGAGATGTAAATGCTTACGGTACAACTCATGCAGATTTTGCAAACTGTGCAATTCCGTGTGCCAGAGGTTTGAGTGAGGAAGAAGTAAAGGGCGAATATGAACTTAACACAGGTAAAGTTATTGTAGAAGAATTTGAGCAAAGGGGAATTAAACCTGAAGAATGCCCTGCTGTGTTAATTCATAGGCACGGACCTTTTACTTGGGGTAAAAACCCGTTTAAAGCTGTTGAAAACGCCTTGATTCTTGAGGAAGTATCAAAAATGGCTTATCAAACAGAACAGATTGCTTCACTTGACAATGATTCAAATATCGGAATTGAGCAATATTTACTTGATAAGCATTACCAAAGAAAGCATGGTAAAAATGCATATTACGGACAAAGTAAATAGGAGTGTAATTATGAAAAAAAGTTTGAGCGTTATTTCTTCATTGCTCTTCGCAGCACTTTGCTTGGGCTTTGCATTTAATGCATATGCACAAGATGTTACTGCTTTAAATGAAGCAAATACGGTTATTTCAATTTCTGAACAAAATTATGTGTATGACGGTACACCTAAAAAGCCTACGGTTTCTGTTTATTATAACGGAATTTTGCTTAGCGAAAATGTTGATTATTCGCTTAAATATGATGATTTTGTTGTTGCCGGAACAGCTAAAGTTACCGTTACCGGTATAAATTCATATACCGGCTCTGTTACAAAGGTGTATACAATAAAGCCAATAACTTTTAACAGCAAAAATTTATCTGTCACATTTGATAAAACTTCGCTTGTATATTACGACAGTGCTGTTCATCCTGTTATGTATGTTTCGTTTAATGGTCAACTATTGGTGCAGGATGTTGATTATAAGGTTACTTATTCTAAAAATAACGCACCCGGCAGAGCAACCGTTAAAATTACCGGTATAGGAAATTTTGCAGGAAGTGTATCAAAAACATTTATAATTTCACCGCAAAAAGTAAACTCTGTTTCAATTGCAAAAAATTCTGCTACAACAGCAACAGTAAGTTGGGGCAAAGTTGATAAAGTTTCCGGTTATGAAATTTTAAAGTATGATGCTAACAAGAACAGCTTTGTTCATGCTGTTTACGCTTCTGCCGATAGTACATCTTATAAGTTTACAAAACTTCAAAATTCAGCTTTACATTCTTATGTAGTTAAAGCTTATAAAACTATTGACGGTGATAAATACTTCGGTGAGCAAAGTGATGCTGTATCAGTATTTATAAAGCCGGCTAAAGCACAGCTTACTTCTGTAACCATGAAAAATTCAACACTTAATGTTGAATGGAAAAAGCTTGATTGCACAGGTTATGAAATCATTTATACAACTGACAGTAAGTTTAAAAAAGGTTTAAAAACTGTAAAAATCAAAAATTCAAATAAAACTAAAAAGGCTATCAAAAAACTAAAAAAAGGTAAAAAATATTATGTAAAAGTAAGAGCATATGCCGTTTATAACGGTAAAAAGCTTTATGGTAGCAAAAGCACTATGCTCAGCTCTTATTTTTCAAATATTTATTCCACCTATTGTTCATATTATGTAAATAATAAGGACAGAACAACTAATTTGAAGATTGCTTCTAAAAAAATTAACGGCACAATTATTCAGCCGGGTGAAACATTTGATTTTAATAAAGTTGTAGGTTCAAGAACAAGCTCAAAGGGCTATAAAAAAGCGCATGTGTTTACCGGAGACGATGGTGTGGCAATGGGTCTTGCCGGAGGTATTTGCCAAGTTGCTTCAACCGCATTTAACGCAGCTTTGCTTGCAAATGTTCAAATTGTTGAACGCCACCAACACAGCCAAAGGGTTTCTTATGTTCCTCTTGGCAGGGATGCAGCTATATCAGGCAATGTACAAAACTTTAAATGGAAGAATAATACTAAATACGCCATTAAAGTTGGAATGACAGTTAAGGGCGGCAAAATCACTTGTACTTTTTACACTTGCCAAAAGGTAAAGCCTAAAAAAGTAAACTTAAATGTAACTCAAAAAGGAAAAAAATTCACCTTAAAAAGAAGCGTAAAAGGAAAAGTTAACTACACTTGCAATTCGAAATATTGATAATAAATAAGAAAACACCGTCTTTTGGCGGTGTTTTTTAATTGTAAATAATGTATGAATATTGTAAACAATATATTAACAAAGCGTTGACTTATATGTTTGAGCTTCTTATAATATATTTTAAAATAATGTGTAGAGGTAATTGATATGGTTAAATCTATGACCGGTTTCGGCAGAGCAAGCAGAGAAATTGACGGTTATATGATTACGGTTGAGCTTAAATCCGTTAATCACAGATACTTTGAATTTTCGTGCCGCTGCCCGAGGCAATATGGCTTTATTGATGATAAAATTAAATCGTTTGTAAACTCTAAAGTAGCAAGAGGTAAGATTGAATGTTATGTTGGCATTGAAGCACTTAATACAGAAAGTGCTGATGTTGTTGTAAATAACACCCTTGCTAATGCATATGTAAAAGCACTTAAAGAAATTTCAACTAATTATGATTTAAAAGAAGATTTCGGTGCATCTACAATTGCTCGCTTTCCTGATGTATTGATTGTCAGAAAATCAGAGGAGGACGAAGAAAAAATTTGGCAGCTTGTTAAAACGGTTGCAAATGAAGCTGTTGAAAAGTTCATAGATATGAGAAAAGTCGAAGGCAAGAAAATGTATGACGATGTGTATTCACGCAGTCAGTTTATTCTTGATACTGTTTCTTTTATTGAGGAACGCTCACCGCAAACCGTTAAAGAATATAATGATAAATTGGTTGAAAGAGTTCACGATTTACTTGGTGATGTTACTCTTGATGAGGGCAGAATATTACAGGAAGTTGCAATTTATGCAGATAAAGTGGCAGTTGCTGAAGAAACCGTAAGGCTTCGCAGCCATATTTCTCAACTTCGTGATTTTATATCAAGTGATGAAGCAGTTGGCAGAAAGCTTGACTTTTTAATTCAGGAGATTAACAGGGAAACAAATACAATCGGCTCAAAGTGCAATGATGTTGAAATTGCACGCAAGGTTGTAGAAGTAAAAGCTGAAATTGAAAAAATCAGAGAACAAATTCAAAATATAGAGTAATTATTATGAAATTAGTTAATATTGGTTTTGGAAATCTAATAAATGCAGACAGGGTAATTGCAATTTTATCGCCCGAATCTGCCCCGGTTAAAAAAATTGTTAAGGAAAGTAAGGCTAAATCAACGCTGATTGATGCAACACACGGCAGAAAAACTATGAGCGTAATTGTTACAGACAGCGAAAATGTTGTACTTTCTTATCTTGATTTAAAGCAGGTTGCTGCGAAGTTTGATGTGGAGGTTGAGGATGAATAATAATGGTATGCTTGTTGTTGTTTCAGCACCGAGCGGATGCGGAAAAGACACAGTATTTAAAGAAATTCGCAAAAAAAGAAATGATATAGTTGAATCTGTTTCAGCTACCACACGAAAGCCGAGAGAAGGTGAAGTCGAAGGCGTTAATTATTTCTTTTTAAGCGAAGATGAATTTAAAAATTTGATTGAAAATAACGGACTTCTTGAATACGCTGTATATAATAATTGCTATTACGGCACGCCGATTAAAGGCGTTAATGATGCAATCAGCAACGGTAAAATCTGCGTTTTGATTATTGATGTTCATGGTGCGGAAAATGTTAAAAAGTTATATCCTGACAGCGTTTCGATTTTCTTGGTTCCGCCAAGCTGGGAAACACTTGAGCAAAGACTAAGAGCCAGAAATTCGGAAGAGGAAGAAATGATACAGAAAAGGCTTGACATTGCTAAAAAAGAGCTTTTATGTCAGGATGAATATGATTATAAAGTAGTTAATGACAATCTTGATGATTGTGTTAATGATATAGAAAAAATACTTTGCGAAGAATTAAAAAAACGCAATGAATCCAAATAATTAAATTTAAAGGAGATATTTATATGTTTAACCCGGATTTAAAAAAATTATTAAAAGGCTGCAATAGCCGTTACAGTCTTGTAGTAGGTACTGCAAAGAGAGCAAGAGAAATTCGCGATGAAGCAATTGAACGCGAAGAACCTATTGATGTTAAAACTGTATCAGTTGCTATTGATGAAATTCTTGATGGAAAGTATGTAATTGAAGAACCTGATGAATTAAAATCAAATAAAAAGTAATGAACAATAATATTGCTACTGTTGCCGTTGAAAAAACTTTCTTCAATATTGATTCTGATTTTGATTATTTGATTCCTGATGATTTGGTTAAAGAAATTAAAATCGGAACAATGGTTAAAGTACCTTTTGGAAATGGTAACAGGCTCAGGGACGGAATAGTTGTTAATCTGTATTCGGCTATTAACACATCTTTGAAATCTATAAAAAGCACTGTTGGTGATAAGCCGATATTAAGTGCAGAGGCAGTATCACTTGCATTATGGCTTAAGGAACGCTGTTTTTGCACTACTTACGAATGTTTAAGGCTGATGTTACCGAGAGGAATAGGTAAAGTTTCTGACGCATCTGCAAAAGTTGCAACACTATTGACAGCAAATGAAAATGATTTGCCAAAACTTACTCAAAAGCAAAAAAGCGTAGTGGATTTGCTTTTTGATGTTAATACTGCATCTGTTTCTGAAATATGTGAATTTTGCAGTGTTGGTGTATCGGTTATTAAAAATTTAGAAAAATACGGTGTTATTTCTATATATGATAAAGAGGTTTTGCGAAAACCTTATAAAAATGTACAAATAACAGAAAATAAGGATATTGAGCTTTCACCGCAGCAAATGGAAGCGTATGCTACTTATAGCAATATGCTTGATGGCGAAGGCGGCACGGGGCTTCTTTTCGGTGTTACCGGCAGCGGCAAAACACAAGTATATTTAAAACTTATTGATAAAGCACTCGAAAATCAAAAAGATGTTATTGTTTTAGTTCCTGAAATTAGCTTAACTCCGCAAGCTCTTTCAATATTTCATAAACGATACGGTGATAAAGTAGCTGTTTTTCACAGCGGTTTATCTCTCGGTGAAAGAAATGACGAATACAAAAGGGCGGACAGGGGAGAAGCTAAAATTGTTATAGGCACAAGAAGTGCTGTTTTTGCCCCGCTTCATAATTTAGGTCTTATAATAATGGACGAGGAACAGGAAAGCACTTACAAAAGTGAAAGAACACCGAAATACAACACAAAAGATGTTGCTAATTTCAGATGTAAGTATAATAAAGCATTGTTTTTAATGACTTCTGCAACCCCATCGCTTGAAACATATTCAAATGCTTTGAATAATAAATATGTACTTTGCGAACTTACACAGCGGTTCGGTGATGCTAAATTGCCGCAGGTAATTACTGTTGATATGAAGCAGGAAATGAAAAACGGTAATAAATCGCCGATTTCCGCAAAACTTAAAGAACTTATTGAAGATACACTTGATAATAACAAGCAGGTTATTCTTTTAATTAACCGCAGGGGTTATAACACCTTTATCGCTTGTAATGATTGCGGGCATGTAATTACTTGCCCTAACTGTTCAATTTCTTTAACCTATCACAGTGCAAATAACAGGCTTGTTTGCCATTACTGCGGATATACAAAAAAGCTTGATAATGTTTGCCCTCAATGTAAGGGCGATAATATACGATACAGCGGCTTCGGTACTCAAAAAATTGAAGATGAACTTGCATATCTTTTTCCCGACGCACGCATTTTGAGAATGGACGCTGATACCACTTCAACTAAATTCAGCCATGAAAAAATGTTTAATGCTTTTGCAAATCACGAATACGATATTATGATTGGTACGCAAATGGTAGCAAAAGGCTTGGATTTTGATGATGTTACTTTAGTTGGTGTTGTAAATGCAGACAATTCACTTTATGATGAAAGTTACAACAGTGCCGAGCGTTGCTTTGATTTAATTACACAAGTAGTTGGCAGAAGCGGAAGAAGAGACGGAAACGGTAAAGCTGTTATTCAAACTATTAACCCTTATAACCAAACGCTTGAATACGCTTCAAAGCAGGATTATAAAAGCTTTTATGAAAATGAAATAGAATTGAGAAAGCTTTTAACATATCCGCCGTATTGCGATATTATTTCAGCTTCATTTATCGGTGATAATGAAAATAAAGTTGCACTGTGTTCAAAAAAGTTTTTTGAACTTTTAATTGAGGAAAACGAGAAATATAAGCATAAAATCATTGTTCTCGGCCCAAGTGTAGCAAAAATAGCAAAATTAAATAATACATATAGATACAGATTATCTGTAAAATGTAAAAATTCAAAAAATATTCGTAATATGTTTAATGATATTCAAAAGAATATAAGTAAAATCAAGGAATATAAGGATATTTCGGTATCACTTGATATAAATCCTTGTGATTTGAATTAGGAGAATATAAAATGGCATTAAGAAATATAGTTAAATTAGGTGACCCGGTTCTTAATAAAACCAGCCGAAAAGTTGAAAAATTTGATGAAAAACTTGCAATACTTATTGATGATATGCTTGAAACTATGTATCACGCTAACGGTGTAGGCCTTGCAGCTGTTCAGGTTGGAATGTTAAAAAGGGTTGTTGTAATTGACATCGGTGATGGCCCTATGGAACTTGTAAACCCTGAAATCACGATGAAAGAAGGAGAACAGAGAGAATCTGAAGGATGTCTTTCACTTCCGGGAAAATACGGTGTTACTGTTCGCCCGATGAAAGTTCAGGTTAAAGCGCAGGACAGAAACGGAAAATGGCAGGTATTCACCGGTGAAGGCTTAAAAGCTCGTGCTTTTTGCCATGAAATTGACCATCTTGACGGAATATTGTTTACTTCACATGTTGTGGGCGAACTTCAAACACAGTAACGGAGAATAATATGAATGTAATTTTTATGGGTACGCCTGATTTTGCTGTACCTTGCTTGCAAAAGTTAATTAAAAATCACAATGTTATTGCTGCTTTTTCACAGCCTGATAAGCCGGTAGGAAGAAAGCAAGTTTTAATGCCGACACCGGTAAAAGCGTATGCAATAGAACATAATATTGATGTATTTCAGCCTACTTCGCTTAAAAATGATGATGTTGCTGCACAAATTGAAAATATGAATGCAGATGTCATTGTTGTAGTAGCTTACGGAAAAATTTTGCCGAAAAGAATACTTGAAGCGGCAAAATACGGTTGCATAAATGTACACGCTTCACTTTTGCCTAAATATAGGGGTGCTGCTCCGATACAATGGTCGGTTATAAACGGGGACAAAGAAACCGGTGTGACCGTTATGCAGATGGATGAAGGGCTTGATACCGGTGATATACTCCGTATTGAAAAAACTGAAATCGGCGAAAATGAAACAAGCGAAGAATTGTTTAACCGCCTTTCGCTTATCGGTGCAGACGCACTTATTAAAGCTCTTGATGACATTGAAAAAGGTATAAGTAAGCCTATACCGCAAGGAAAATCAGATAATTCATATGCCGAAAAAATTACCAAAGCTTTAAGCCCTATTGATTGGAATAAATCTGCTGTTGAAGTACACAATTTAGTCAGAGGACTTCAAACTTGGCCTTGTGCGCAAACAAAATTAAACGGTAAAAACATTAAAATTCATAAGTCGGTTTTAACTGATATTACCGGTGCAAAAGCGGGCGAGGTAATTGAAAATAATAAAAAACTTATTGTCAGCTGTGGTGACGGACATTGCATTGAAATTCTTGAAGTACAGCTTGACGGTAAAAAAAGAATGGATACTAAATCATTTTTAATGGGAAACAAGATTGAAATCGGAGCATTGTTAGGAGAGTGATATAATGGGATCTTATTTTGCATATTATTTAACAGGGTTTATTATGATACCTGTTTTCATCTTTGCAACATACTGCCAAATTAAAGTTAAGAGGTCATTTTCAACTTATTCACAGCTTTCTAACCGCAGAAGAATGACAGGCGCGCAGGCTGCATATGAATTATTGCAGCTTAACGGTATAAACGATGTCAAAATAAAAAAAATAAGCGGTACTCTTACTGATTATTATGACCCTAAAAATAAAGAAATTTGTCTTTCGCAGGATGTTTTTGATTCTACAAGTGTTGCCGCAGTAGGTGTAGCTTGCCACGAAGCGGGACATGCATGCCAGCATGCACAGGGATATGCACCTTTGAAACTCAGAAATGCTGTTATTCCTATGACTCGCATAGGTTCATTTTTAGGTGTTCCTTTAGCGTTAATAGGTATGTTTTTATACAGTAACACACTTATTTATGCCGGCTTAATTCTTTATTCAGCTGTCGCTGTTTTTCAGCTTATTACACTTCCGGTTGAATTTAATGCATCGAAAAGAGCACTTGAAACAATTGAATCAAATCACTTCCTTGAAAATGAAGAATACATGGGTGCAAAAAAAGTATTAACCGCTGCCGCACTGACTTATGTTGCCGCACTTGCTTCGGCACTTGCAACATTATTAAGGCTATTATTGATAATTAACAGAGGTAACAGAAATTGAATAAAAGTCCGCGACTTGTAGCTCTTGAAACTTTATACAGTATTTTTTATGACGGTTCATATTCCAATATAGCGCTTGATAAGGCACTTTCTGATATTAAAGAAAACAAAGCTTTTATATCAGCACTTGTATATGGTGTAACTGAAAAAAAAATAACACTTGATTATTTTATTGATAAATACGCACAGGGCAGAATAAAACCTAAAGTTCGTATAGTGCTTTGGCTCGGTGCATATCAACTGCTTTTTATGGATAAAGTACCGTCTTCGGCCTCGATTAACGAAAGTGTTAAACTTGTCAAAGAAATTAAGCAGGATTATTATTCAAAGCTTGTAAATGCTGTATTACATAAGATAGATAATGACAGACAAATCCCTGATGATTTATCAGTAAAATATTCAGTCCCGGAAAATTTGATAAATATGTGGAAAAAACAGTACGGCGAGGATGTATTAAACGAATTCTTACCGTGCATTAACGATAAACCGCCGCTTTTTGCCATACCTAACAAGAAATTTGTAAACAGTGATGAACTGCTTTATGAACTTGAATGTGACGGTATTTTGGGCGAAGCGTATGATGAATTTGTTTTAATTGAAAATGCTAATGATTTGACTGATTCAAAAGCATTTAAAAACGGATTGTTTTATATAGAGGATTTATCAAGCTTTAACTGCGCAAATGCACTTGACGCCCTCAGTGATGATTTGGTACTTGATATGTGTTCTGCCCCCGGCGGAAAGGCTTTTACAATATCACAAAGTATGAATAACAGCGGAAAAATTTATTGCTATGATTTACATGAGCATAGACTAAATTTGATTAAAAACAGTGCGAAGCGATTATCTATTGATAATATATATACTGATGTTAATGACGCAACAGTATATAATGAAAACATTCCTAAAGCTGATAAGATTTTGTGTGATGTACCGTGTTCCGGTTTTGGAATTATAAGAAGAAAACCTGAAATAAGATATAAAGATTTAGACAGCGTTAAGGATTTACCGCAAATTCAATACAAAATACTTGAAACATCATCAAGGTATTTGAAAGACGGCGGCAGGATTATTTATTCTACCTGCACTTTAAATAAAAAAGAAAATGAAAATGTGGTAAATAAGTTTTTAAAAGATCATTCTGGATATAAATTGCTAAAAGATAAAACAGTGTTTCCGTCAACAGTAGGCGGTGACGGATTCTATTACGCTATAATGGTTAAAAATGAAAATTGATATTAGTTCACTTACATATGATAAATTAAATAGCGAACTCAGCTTGCTTGGTCTTCCTAAATTTAGGACAAGTCAAATTTATTCCTGGCTTCATAAATACGGCTGTGCATCATTTGACGAAATGACGAACATCAGTAAAGACCTTCGTGAAAAGCTTAGTGAAAAGTATTATATTTCATCTTGCCGAATTGAGGATAAATATGTATCAAAATTAGACGATACGGTAAAATACCTATTTAGGCTTAATGACGGTGAATATATAGAATCTGTTATTATGAAATATAAATATGGCTATACTATTTGTGTTTCATCACAAGTCGGCTGTAAAATGGGTTGTACATTTTGTGCTTCAACTCTTGCAGGGTTTAAAAGAAATCTTACTGCCGGTGAAATTGAATCACAGCTTCACAGCGCGCAAAAGGATTTGAATATTAAGATTTCGCATATAGTTTTAATGGGTATCGGTGAACCGCTTGATAATTTTGATAATGTTATTGACTTTTTATACAATGTTAATAATGAGAATGGACTTAACATAAGTATGAGAAACATTACAATTTCAACTTGCGGTGTTGTTCCGAGAATTTATGATTTAATGAATCTTGATTTACAGCTTACTTTGACTATATCTTTGCACGCACCTAATGATAAAATCAGAAGCAATACGATGCCGATAAACAATAAATACGGTATAGATGAACTGCTGTGTGCTTGCAAAGAATATGCTAAAAAGACAGGCAGAAGAGTGAGCTTTGAATATACTTTGATAAATAATGTGAATGACAGTAAAGAAAATGCACTTGAACTTGCATCAAAATTAAAAGGCATGAATGCACATGTTAATTTAATACCCGTTAATGATGTTAAAGAAAGAGGCAATGTCAGGTCATCCAAACAGGCAATTATGAATTTTCAAAATGTATTGAAAAATCACGGAATAAATGCTACAATAAGGCGTACTTTAGGCTCGGATATAAATGCATCATGCGGCCAATTAAGGCGGCTTAAAAACAGAGGTGAAAGTAATGAGAATTGTTGCTAAAACAGATAAAGGGCACGTTAGAAATTCTAACCAAGATGCTTACGCAGTCGGTGAATTTTCCGATGAAGTAGTGTGGGCTGTTGTTTGTGACGGTATGGGCGGTGCAAATGGCGGAAATATAGCAAGTGCTTTAGCTGTTAAAGTTATAAGCGATAGAATAAATGTGTCATATCGTGAGCAAATGCGTGACAGTTCAATTATAAATATGCTTGATTCTGCATTAAATGCCGCTAATGTTGAGGTATTTGACTTGGCACAAAGCAAAGCGGAATTAAACGGAATGGGAACTACTGTTGTTTGTGCAATTGTAAAAAATGGGCAAGTGTTTATTGCACACGTCGGTGACAGCCGGGCTTATATACTTAAAAATGGTAATATTACTCAGCTTACTACGGACCACAGTATGGTGCAAGATTTGCTTGACCGCGGTAAAATCACTTCTGAACAAGCGTTGCATCATCCTAACAAAAATATTATTACCCGTGCTGTGGGTGTTGATAAAAATATTGATATTGATTTTGACGAAACTGAATTAGATGATGAATCTACTTTGCTTCTTTGTACGGACGGTCTATCAAATTATGTGTCTAATGACGAAATTCTTGAATTAACAAGTGATGGTAAACATTACGCTTTTGCAGACAGACTTGTAAACAAAGCAAACGAAAATGGCGGCGGGGACAATATCACCGCAGTAGTAATTTCTAAATAAACGGAGTTTTATATATGGATAATTATGTAGGAAAAAGACTTGACGGAAGATATGAAATACAAGAAATCGTTGGTGTTGGCGGTATGTCTGTTGTGTATAAGGCTTACGATAATGTTGACGATAGGGTAGTTGCCGTTAAAATTCTTAAAGATGAATTTTTAACCAATGATGATTTTGTTAGAAGATTTAAGAATGAATCAAAGGCAATTGCACTTTTATCACACCCTAATATTGTAAAAGTTTATGATGTTAGCTTCGGCGAAAAACTGCAATATATTGTTATGGAATATGTTGACGGAATTACGCTTAAAGAGTATATCCAAAAGCAAGGTGCAATTACTTGGAATGACGCTTTGTTTTTTACAACTCAAATATTAAAGGCACTTCAACATGCACATGATAAAGGCATTGTTCACAGGGATATTAAACCACAAAATATAATATTACTTCCTAACGGTAATATTAAAGTTGCCGATTTTGGTATTGCCCGCTTTTCAAGAAGTGAAACAAGAACACTTACAGATACAGCTATCGGTTCTGTTCACTACATCAGTCCCGAGCAGGCAAAAGGTGAATTTACCGATGAAAAAGCCGATATATATTCAGTTGGTGTAGTGTTGTATGAAATGCTTGCAGGCAAAGTACCGTTTGAAGCTGAAAGTGCTGTGAGCGTAGCTTTAATGCAACTTCAAAATAATGCCAAAAGACTTACTGAAATCAATCCGGATATTCCGCTGGGACTTGAGCAAATTTGTATTCACGCAATGGAAAAAGACCCGAAGGACAGATACCAATCTGCCACGGAAATGCTTTTGGATGTTGAAGAAGTAATCAACAATCCTAAAACAGTATTTGATTATTCTTGCTTTGTTGATAAATCACCCACTAAATATATAAGCGATACTGATAAAATAACAGCCGAAACTCCTGTTATTAACGAAAAGCCGATTGAAAAAGCAGTTGACAGTGATGAAGATGAGGTTGAGTATTATGATCCCGACCATAAGAAAAAAGTAATATCTGCTGTTTTGATTGGTATAATCATTCTTGTAACAGCCGCTGTGTTACTTGTAATGGCAATAACAGGCTCGTTTAAAACAAGTACAAACACCCTTGATAATTTTGTAGGCTTTTCATATGATGAACTTATAAGTTCAAATAAATATGATTACGAATTTGTTTTAGAACAGAAAAAGACTGATGAAGTTGAACCCGGCATAGTTGTTGATCAATCACCGGAGGCAGGCTCAAAGGTTATTTCAGGCTCTCAGGTTAAGCTTGTTGTTTCTGCTTCAATGGATGATATAAATGTTCCTAACATTTACAATTTGAATGATGAAAAAGCAAAGAAAGCACTTGCAAATGAGGGACTTACAAATTATAAGTTTACAACAATTTCAAGTGAAACGGTTGAAGAGGGATTGGTTGTATATACAGAACCAAAAGCCGGTACAGTTGTTTCAAGTGATACTCAAATCGTTGTATTCGTAAGTTCCGGTCCGACCACAAAAGAGGTTGTAAATATTGAAGTTCCTGATGTAACAGGCCTTAAACAAGAGGGTGCAAGAGCTTTTCTTGAAAAAATGGGCTTTAAAAATGTTAATTTTGTAACACAGGATGATTTAAGACCAAAGGGTGTTGTAATATCACAATCACCCGCTGCAGGTTCATCGGCAACAGCAGATGATAAAATCAAAGTTGTTATTTCTTCAGGTGAAACAACAACTACTACAAAACCTACGTCTAAAGTTTCGCTTTCTGTTTCACTTCCTAAAATCGTTGATGAATCAGGTGAATATATAACAGATACACTTGAGGTTACAATTGACGGTGAAACATATCTTAATCAGGCTGTTACACTTAACGGTACAAACGCAAGTGTTAGTATTACACTTGACGGTGAAAATGAAGCCAATGTTAAAGTTTCACTTACCGACATAGGCGCGCTTGAAACTAAAACTGTAAGTCCGAAAAAAAATATGAATTTAAAAGTTGATTTCAGCGGTTTTTCAAACGAAAAAACTACTATTTCATCAAATGATTCACAAACAGTTCAGGCTTCTAATGTAAACGGAGCGCAATAAGATATATGGTTGATACAGGATTGATTGTTAAAGGAATTGGCGGTTTCTACTATGTAGAAACTGCCAATGGCTTATATGAATGTAAAGCGCGCGGTGTTTTTCGCAAGAAAAAAATCACTCCGCTTGTTGGTGACAAAGTAAGTATCAGCATAAATGATAATGCTGAAAACACTATTGATGAAATATTTGAAAGAAAAAATTCATTGATTCGTCCGCCGCTTGCAAATATTGATACACTGTTTATAGTATCTTCAATTATTGACCCGCAGATAAATACAGTTGTGCTTGATAGGCTTATAGCAATTGCCGAATATAAGGAAATTGAACCGGTAATTGTATTTACAAAAATTGATTTAGATGAGTCATATAAAAAATATGTTGATATTTACAACAAAGCCGGGTTTAAAACCATAGTTTGTGATAATAAAACAGGCAGCGGCTCTGATGAAGTAAAATCACTTTTAAAAGATAAAATCAGTGCATTTGCAGGTAATACCGGTGTCGGCAAATCATCACTTTTAAATAATATTGATTTTTCTCTTTCTCTTGCAACGGGGGAAACAAGCAAAAAACTTGGCAGGGGTAAGCATACTACAAGGCATTGCGAATTATTTAAGTGTGCAGGCGGATATATAGCAGATACGCCGGGTTTTTCTTCGCTTGATATTGAAAGATGCGAAAAGATAATGAAAAATGAATTACCGCATTGCTTTAGAGAATTTGATGATTATATATATAATTGCAAATTTTTAAATAACTGCTCGCACATAAATGACAAAGGCTGTGCAGTAAGAAACGCTGTTGAAAACGGCATTATCAGCCAAAGCAGATATAACAGCTATGTTCAAATGTATAATGAGGTAAAAGACATTAAAGAATGGGAAAAGAAATAAAAAAATGTTTGATTATTTCGGGTGCGCCTGAAAATGAAATTGAATATTATAATGATTATCTTGACGGCAGATTTGTTATATCGGCCGACAGCGGATATAACAAATGTGCAAAGCTTGACATAAAACCTGATTTAATCATAGGAGATTTTGATTCATCCGATGTTCCCGATACTGATATTAAAACAATTATTTTACCTGTAAGAAAAGATGATACCGATACTTTTTTTGCTGTTAAATATGCAATAAAGCAAGGGTTTAATGATTTGGTTATTTTGGGCGGTATCGGCAGTAGGTTTGACCATACTTATTGCAATGTTTTGGCTTTAAATTACTGCTTTGAACGAAATGTTAAAGCCGTATTGATAAATAAAAATAACAAAATAGAACTTCTTGATAAAAAAGCGGTTATAAATAAAGATAAATACAATTATTTTTCTTTTTATGCTTTTTTGGAAGACTGCATAAAGCTTACAACGAGAGGAACGCAATATGATTTAACGGATTATGATTTAACCGTAAAAAGTCCGCTGGCTCAAAGTAATTCATTTAAGGATGATAATATAACGGTTTCTTACGAATCGGGAAAACTTTTGCTTATTTTGAGTAACGATTGATTAAAAAATGCATAGTATGTAGTAAATACAGCAAAAGAGGTGTTTACTATATGAAAAAAATGTGCAGGCGTGACTATTTGTGGATAGCGTTTGGTGTTGGCTGTGTGATAGCCTGTTGCTGTCCTACAATATGGATAACAAGAATACTTGCAATTGTAGTAATCATTCTCGGAATTCTTTGCTGTAAAAGATAGCGAGGTAATGATTATGAAGGTTGTACTTATTAAAAGTCCTAAATTTTTAGCTCCTATTCTCAGAGCTGTGTTTAAAATTGAAAAAGTTAAAAGCGAAACATAGCACATCCTTGAAGCACATTCAAAAGGATGTGCTTTTTTAATTTAAATAGGTATATATAATTGATTATTTATACTTTATGTGATAAAATAAAACTAATATTGTTTATTGGTGATAGTATGACTGAAATTGAAAAGAAAATTGAAGAATTAAGAAAAACTTTAAGGTATCATTCTGACAGATATTATAATGATGACGCACCTGAAATTGAAGATTATGAATACGATATGATGATGCGTGAATTAAAAGAGCTTGAAGAAAAGTACCCGGAATATGACGCGCCGGATTCGCCGACCAAAAAGGTTGGCGGTGTGGCAGATAACTCATTTGAAAGTGTTGCACATTCGGTAAGAATGGAAAGCTTGCAGGACGCTTTTTCAAAGGACGAGCTTCGTGAATTCAGTAACAGAGTAGAAGATACTGTTTCAGATGTAAATTATGTTGTTGAACCTAAAATTGACGGATTATCAGTTAGCCTTGAATATCGTGATGGTGTGTTTTTACGAGGCTCAACCAGAGGCAACGGTGATGTAGGTGAAGATGTTAGCGGTAATTTAAGAGTTATTCATAATATTCCGCTTAAGCTTAATAAATCAATACCTTATATTGAAGTTCGCGGTGAAGTTTATATGCCGAAGAAGAGCTTTGAAAGAGTTGTTGACAGACAAATAATAAACGGTGAGAAACCTTTTAAAAACCCGCGAAATGCCGCCGCGGGTTCTTTAAGGCAAAAAGACAGCAGCGTTGCTGCAAGCAGAGGGCTTGACATATTTGTTTTTAACATTCAGCAAATAGAGGGCGTTGAGCTTAACTCACACAAAGAATCGCTTGATTTTATAAAAGAACTTGGTTTTAATACTATTCCGACATATAAAAAGGTTGACAACATTGAAGATGCAATCGCTGAAATTGACAGAATCGGCGAAGCAAGAGGTTCTCTTGAATATGATATTGACGGTGCAGTTATTAAGGTTGATGATTTTTCACAGAGGGACATTCTCGGTTCGACTGCAAAATATCCTAAATGGGCAATTGCTTTTAAATACCCACCTGAAGAAAAGCAAACAAAACTATTGGATATTGAAATTGCAGTCGGCAGAACAGGTGTTTTAACACCTACCGCAATACTTGAAAGTGTTCATCTTGCAGGTACAACCGTGAGCAGAGCAACTCTTCACAATCAAGATTTCATTAACGAAAAAGGTATCGCAATAGGTGATGTTGTTACGGTCAGAAAAGCCGGTGATATAATACCTGAAGTTCTGTGTGTTAATGAGCATAATTCAAACAGTGTTTTCAAATTTCCGGCTGTTTGCCCATCCTGCGGCGAAAAAGTTTACAGAGATGAAGACGAAGCCGCAATAAGATGTATCAATCCTGAATGCCCGGCGCAGCTTTTGAGAAATTTAATTCATTTTTGTTCGCGTGATGCTATGGACATTGAAGGTTTAGGCCCTGCGATTATTGAAACTTTTGTTAACGAGGGTATGATAGCTAAAACATACGATATTTATAACCTTGATTTTAACAAAATCTTGTCACTTGAAGGATTTAAAGAAACAAGTGCAAACAATATTATTAACTCGGTAAATAATTCTAAAAAGAATGATTTATCAAAGCTCATTTTTGCGCTCGGAATTCGGCATATTGGTGCTAAAGCAGGAAAATTGTTAGCTGATTATTTTAAAGATATTGATTTGGTTATGAATGCAAGCGTTGATGATATTTTACAAATTGACGGATTCGGAAAGATTATGGCTGAAAGCGTTGTAGAATTCTTTTCAAGTGATTCAACTAAAGAATTGATAGCAAAGCTTAAAGAAGTCGGAGTTAATATGAAATCTACAAATGTGGTTGAAGATACACGCTTTAGCGGTATGACATTTGTATTAACCGGTACTTTGCCGACTCTTAAGCGTGCAGAAGCTTCTAAAATTATTGAATCTTTCGGCGGTAAAACTTCATCATCTGTTTCTAAAAAAACGACTTATGTTTTAGCAGGTGAAGAGGCAGGCTCGAAGCTTGATAAAGCAAATAAACTTGGTGTTCAGGTAATAATTGAAGAAGAATTTAAGGAAATGATTAAATGAGAAGTGTTAGAAAAAAGCAGAAAAATTTTTATAAGTTTTTAAAAGGCCTTGTAATATTCAGTGTAATATTCATTTTTGTTTATATTGGTGCTGAACCTTATGTAAAGGCATATAGTGCAAACTTGGCTGTCGGTGTCAATTATGCCTGTGATATTTTAGTATTAGCTAATTTGGTAGTAATATTTCTGTATTATTCAAAGTACGGCAAGGTTGAATCTTTCTTAAAAGATATTGAAAATGAACTTGAAGATGCAGGTTATTATATATCTTCAAGGGAAAAAGAAAATATAAATGACAGATGTGACACTATATGCAAGGATTTAGAAAATAACGGTTATAAAATAAGCAAAAATTTTGATGTTAAAGATTTTTCGTTTAATGTCAGAGCGTTAAAAGGTAAAAATTATTTTTATATTATCAAAATTGAAAATCTTGATAAAAATGATGTATTGGCTTACCTTGATGAAATGATATATGACCTTACATCAAATTGCTTTAAGCGCAAGGGTAACGGTGTTTTGTGCTTGATTACTGATAATGCGCAGGAAGACGCTGTTGAAATCAGTAAAATGATTACACCTCTTGGCAGAAAAGGGCAACTTAAAATTGCTCTTGCTATTGATGAAACAGATACGGGTAATGTTTATTTTCAAGGAAATGAAGAAACAAAAAACAAAACTTTGATAGCAAATTTTGTTATGAATTGTGATATGCCTATTAAAGATAATTATATACATAAAGAGAAGATGCCTTTTCAACTTGAACTTGAAAAGAAAGCTGAAAAATTTACATTAAAAGATTTCAATAACGGTAATTTTTACCTGCATTGAGTATTGGAGATGAAATGCTATGAACATTAAAGCTAAGGAATATTTTGATTCGTTAAAAGGTAAAAAAGTTGCTTTTGTCGGAATGGGTGTTGCAAATGTTCCGTGTGCAGAATTTTGTGCGAAGTACGGAATCGAAGTTTATGCCTGCGATAAAAGGGATAAAGAATATATCGGCAAAGATATATGCGACAATCTTGAAAAACTCGGAGTTCACTTCTCGTTAGGCGAAAACTATCTTGATATTTTGCCGCAAATGGATTTGATTTTTCGCTCACACGGCATTTTACCGTTTCAAAATTCGTGGATTGGCGAATGTATTGAAAGAGGGCAGAAAGTCACAACAGAAATGGAAGTGTTTTTTAAATTCTGTCCATCTAAAATTATAGCTGTAACTGGATCAAACGGTAAAACTACTACTACAACACTGATTTCAAAATTTCTTGAAAAGCAAGGCAGAAAGGTGTATTTAGGCGGAAATATAGGTAAAGCACTTATGCCTGAACTTGAAACCATTACTGAAAATGATATTGCAGTTGTTGAGCTTTCATCTTTTCAGCTTTTAACAATGGGAAATATGAAAAATACGCCTGATGTCGCAGTTGTAACTAATATTGAATGTACACATCAAGATCATCACATCAACCTTGATGAATATGTTGACGCAAAGCGTAATATTTTGATTTATCAAAATGAAAACTGCAAAACTGTGCTTAATGCTGACTGCGATTATTCAATCGGTAACAGGGTTTACCATGATATGCGATTTGATGTTAGGGGTAAGCTTGCGCAGTTTTCTATAAAACACAAAGTTGATAACGGATGTTATATGAATGATAAAGGCGAGATTGTTTATAACGATAACGGCAATGAAACTTTTGTGATGAACAGCAGTGATATTGTTATTCCGGGTTCGCACAATATAGAAAACTATTGCACAGCTATTTGTGCAACATGGGGACTTGTTGATATTTCCGTATATAAAGATATTGCTAATACTTTTGGCGGGGTTGAACACAGAATTGAATTTGTAAGAGAATTTGATGGCGTTAAATATTATAATGATTCAATTGCTACATCACCGTCCCGTGTAATCAGCGGTTTAAGAGCGTTCGGCAAAAAAATCATAGTAATTATGGGAGGTTCTGATAAAGGCAACGATATGAGCGAAATGGTGCCTGATATTTTGAAATATGTTAAGGTACTTGTGCTAAACGGTGCCACTGCTCAAAAAATATATGATACTGTTACAAATTATGAGGGATATAACAAATCCGGTATTAAAATAATTAAAACAGATAATTTGGAAAATGCATTAAACGAAGCTAAAAATGTTGCCGAAAAAGGTGACATTGTTTCACTCTGCCCGGCATGTCCTGCATTTGACCAGTTTAAAACATTTGAATATAGAGGCAGAAGATTTAAAGAACTTGTAAATGGATTTGATGAATAATGGAAAATATTGAAAATTTATTAAAAGAACTTACATCGGCAGTCGGTGTTTCGGGCGAAGAGGAAAACATAGTAAAATTACTTACTGAAAAGCTTGAAGCTTACGGCGATGTAAGTGTTGATGATATGAATAATGTGTATTGCACATTCGGTGAAGGCTATCACTTTTTACTTGATGCTCATCTTGATGAAATAGGTATGATAGTTACTGACATTACTGATGACGGATTTATTAAAGTAAACCGTTGCGGCGGAGTAGACAGAAGAATGTTGCTCGGCTATGAAGTATCTGTGTGGGGAAATAAGGAAGTAAAGGGTGTTATCTCCACTTTGCCGCCGCATTTGCAAAGTGCTGATGATGAAAAGAAAGTTCCCGAATTTAAAGATATTGCAATTGATGTGGGAATGAATAAAGAGAAAATTGAAAAATTTGTTTCACTTGGTGATAAGGTTACATTTAAGCGTAATTTTACTCCGCTTTTAAACAATCAATTGTCTGCCTCATGTCTTGATGACAGGGCAGGCGTGGCTTCAATATTATTATGCCTTGATAGGCTTAAAAAAGTTCCTTGCAAGATTACAGTGATGTTTTCATCGCAGGAAGAGCTTGGCACACGCGGCGCAAAAATAGGTGCTTATTCAAAAAATATTGATGAATTTATAAGTGTTGATGTATCTTTTGCATATACACCTAATTGTGACAAGGCAGATTGCGGAATTATTGGAAATGGCGCAATGATTGGTTTTTCGCCTATACTTGATAAAAATATTTCCAATAACCTTGTGAAAGTTGCCGATAAAAATAATATTAAGCATCAGCGGGAAATTATGGCAGGAAGTACAGGTACTAATGCTGATGTAATTACACTTTCTGAAAGAGGCATAAAAGGTGGACTTATTTCAATACCTGAAAAATATATGCATCAGCCATGTGAAGTTGTTAATATTGATGATATTGTAAGTGTCAGCGATTTAATTTGCGCTTATATTGAAGAAAAGGCAGGTGTGCAAAATGCTTAAAGAACTTTGCCTACTCAACGGTACATCAGGTGATGAATGTGCCGTAAAAAACTATATTGTTTCTAAAATCAAAGACAAATGTGAATATAAGATAGATGCATTAGGCTCAATAATTGCATTTAAAAAAGGTGTTAAAAGAGCAAATAAAAAAGTGATGATTTGCGCCCATATGGATGAGGTAGGCTTTATCATTACCGATATTACGGATGATGGGTATTTAAAATTTTCACCCGTCGGCGGAATTGACGCGCGCGTTGTTGCCGACAGAAAAGTTAAAATTAACGATATTTACGGTGTTGTAGGTCTAAAACCTATTCACTTGCTTTCAGGTGATGAAAAAGACAAGGCTGTAAGCTTCAAAAATCTGTTTATTGATATTGGTGCTAAAGATAAGGCACAAGCTGAAAGGTATGTATCCTTGGGCGATTATGCTTATTTTTCAAGTGATTATTACGAATTTGGTGATGGATATATTAAATCTAAAGCACTTGATGACAGAATCGGCTGTATGCTGATGATTGAACTTATTAACAGTGAACTTGAATATGACACTTATTTTTGCTTTAATGTTCAGGAAGAAGTCGGATTAAGAGGCTCAAAATGTACTTCTTTTGATGTTCAGCCTGATGTTTCAATTATTCTTGAATCAACTACTGCTGGTGATTTATGCGGCGTTACGGGCGGAAACAGAGTGTGCGTTTTGGGCAAAGGCCCGGTTGTTTCTTTTATGGACGGAAGAACTGTTTATGATAAAGAACTTTATAAGCTTGCACGCAAAGTCGGTGAAGAAAACAATATACCGACTCAAACTAAAACTGCCATTGCCGGCGGAAATGATGCAGGTGCAATACAAACCAGCGGAAAAGGAAGCAGAGTTATTGCTGTTTCACTGCCAAGCAGATATATTCACGGTGCTTCAAGTGTTGTGAAAAAAGATGATATTGAAAACACAAGGAAACTATTAAATAAATTATTGCCTAAACTTTATGATTAAACTGATTGAAAAGAACAAAGAATTTGATGATTTTTTTAAAGATGATATATTTTATATCAGAATAATGTCACTTTTAAAAGCATATTCCACAAATTACAATTTTGCACTTTTTTATAAACAACTTGATGATAACGGTAATATTACATCAATTATTTCTCGGCTTGATAATGATTATACCGTATGCCATAATGATGATTTTGATTTGATTGAGTTGGAAGATTTCTTTACAAGGATAGGATTTAATTCAATTTTAGGTGATGATGAACTTGCACTCTCATTTTCTTATGATTACGGTATTGTTATGCGTACGAATAAAAAGGTGGAAAAAATAATTAACTATGCCACAATTGATGAATATCCGAAGCTAATGGATTTGTTTAATTTGGAAGATTATTCGACTGCTGATTTTGAAAGTTGGTATGTGGATGTCAGCCACAGAATCAGACATTCGTGTGCAAAGGCAGTCACTTTAAATGTAAATGATGAAATTGTATCAAGCGGTATTTTTTCATCAATTTATAATAATGACGCAATATTGACTTCTGTTTCAACCGTACCCGAATTCAGAAGAATGGGATATGGAAGTGCACTTGTAAGTGCAATGATTTGTGATATTAAGGGAAAAGTATATTTAATGCGTGATAAAAACAAAAACGAAAAATTTTATAAAAAACTCGGTTTTGAAAATATGGGTTATTGGAGAATGTATAAATGAATGAATTTTTCAAAATAGATAAAAGAATTTTGGATGCTTCAGACAAAGCACTGAAACTTTGCAAAGAGCAATTTGAAAATATTGAAAAAATAACAGAATATAATCAGCAAAAAGTTCAAAAAGCTTTTATTGATAACAGAATATCCGAAACACATTTTGGTACAAGCACAGGATACGGATACGGAGATATTGGCAGGGAAACGCTTGATAAGGTTTGGGCGCAGGTTTTGGGTGCAGAATCTGCACTTGTGCGCCATAACTTTACTTGCGGAACGCATACACTTGCAACTGCACTTTTCGGGGTTTTAAGGCCGGGGGATAATATGCTTTGCGTATCAGGAACACCTTATGATACAATTCATAATGTTATCGGTATCAGCGGCGAGGGTATGGGTTCACTTAAAGAATTCGGTGTTAACTATGACGAAGTGGCTTTGAAAAATGAACGACTTGATTTTGAAAGCATTGAAAATGCTGTTAACAGCTCAACCACTATGGTCTATATCCAGCGCAGCCACGGATATGAGCTTAGGCCAAGTCTTTCTGTTGACGAAATAGGCAAAGTTTGTGAAATTGTAAAAAAGAAAAATCCAAATGTAATTGTTATGGTAGATAACTGCTATGGCGAATTTGTAGAAATGCAAGAACCTACACAAGTAGGCGCTGACCTTATAGCAGGTTCAATGATTAAAAATGCAGGCGGCGGCATAGCTACAACAGGCGGTTACATTGCCGGCAGGGAAGATCTTGTTGAAAAATGTGCTTATAGGCTAACAACTCCAGGACTTGGCAGGGAAGTCGGCGCAACAATCGGAATGAACAGGGAACTTTATATGGGGCTTTTTTATGCGCCGCATACAGTTGGCGAAGCGCTGAAAAGTGCTGTTTACATATCCGCATTATATGAAAGCTTTGGTTATGATGTAACGCCGAAATATAACGAAACAAGGCACGATATTGTGCAGTCTTTAGGGCTTGAAAATGCAGAAAGTCTTGTTGCATTTTGCCAGGGGGTTCAAAGCGGCAGCCCTGTTGATAGCTATTTATCACCTGAACCGTGGGATATGCCGGGATATGACAGCAAAGTTGTTATGGCAGCCGGAGCGTTTACACTCGGTTCATCAATTGAACTTTCAGCAGATGCTCCTATCAGGCCGCCGTATTATGCTTGGATTCAGGGCGGACTTAACTTTCACAGTGCAAAGCTCTGTGCGCTTTTAGCCGCTCAACAAATGGAAGATAAAGGACTATTAAAATGAGCGAATATAATTTCAAAGGTATTAAACCTGAAAGTATAGAACTTCTTTGCCTTAACAGGTTTAATGATTCAAAAGAATTTTATGAAGAACACAAGCTTGAATTAAAGGAAGGCATCACAGTTCCTATGCGCCAGATTGTACTTGATTTGAGTGGTATGATGTATGAAATTGATGATAAAATGTTTACTGACCCAGTACGCTGCGTGTCAAGAATATACAGAGATACAAGAGGTAACAGAAGCAAAATCAAATATCGCGAAAATATGTGGCTGATGCTTCGAAGATATAAAAATGAATATCCGAGCGCACCGTTTTTCTATTTTGAATTTTTCCCAAACAGTTTCGGTTACGGCTTAGGATTTTGGACTTGGAAACAATCAGCTTTTAAAGAAGTTCATAATTTGATATTGGATAAGCCTGATGAATGGTTTGAAGCACTTGACGCTTGCAAGCAAGCAGGTTTTATTTACAGTTCAAGAGACAATTATAAAAAAGATATGTATCCAAATGCACCTAAAGAACTAAAGCCGTATTTAAGTGCAAAAAATATGCAGTTTTCGTATAACTCTTTTGATATGAATAAGATTAACTCATCTGCACTTATTGATGAGATTAAACTTGCTTTTGATTTAGCAAGCCCAATGTACACTTTTTGGGCTAAAGCTTATGATAATATGCTTTCCAAAGGGATTATAAAACCTGAAGACGCAATGAGATAATAGGTGATTATTTGTTAAAATTTGTATTTGGCAGAAGTGGCTGCGGAAAAAGTGATTATGTATTTAATCAAATAAAAGAACTTGCGATTTGCGGGGAAAATAATATTCTTCTTTTAACACCGGAACAGTATTCGCTTGTGGCAGAAAGAAGATTACTTAATGATTTAGGCGAGGATAAAGTCAACTGTGTCGACAACTCGTCTTTTTCGCGTATCTCCAATGATGTAAGAAGAAAGTATGGTTCAGACGCTTTGCCTACATTATCAAAAGGCGGCAAAGTGATTTTAATGTGCAAGGCTATTGATAATTGTAAAGATAATTTTCAGCTGTTTAACAAAAATCTTGATTCTTTAAGCTTTGTGACTTCAATGATTAACATTTATGATGAAATGAAATCCTGCAATCTTGATTCATTGCAAATAAATGAACTTTCAAAAAATATTGATAATCAGGTTCTTTATAAAAAGCTTGCTGATATTTCACTTATTATGAGTGCTTATGAATTGCTTATTAAAGATAGATTTAACGATTCATCAAACGAACTTACAAGAATTTATAATCAAATCTTTGATAAAGGCTATTTTAAAAATAAGTATGTATTTATAGACGGATTTAACGGCTTTGTTGCACAGGAATATAAGCTTCTTGAATTGATAATTGCAGAGGCGAACTGTGTTACAATCACGCTTTGTACAGATTCATATGACAGTGATAATAACTACGATTTATTTTCGTATGTAAATAAATCTTTTCAAATAATTAAGAGAATTGCCGATAAATCTGATGTTGAAACGCAAATTGTTAAGCTTGAAGAAAATTACAGATTTAAAAATGACGAACTTAAAGTAATTGAAAAACATTTTTTTGATAATTCAAATGAAACTCTTGAAGCTAATGAAAATGTACATATTTATGCTTCAAAAAATATTTCTGATGAATGTGAAAATGTTTCAAGAGAAATTAAACAGCTTTTAAGAAAAGGGTATAAAGCTTCTGAAATCACTGTTATTTGCCGCGATTTACAAAAGTATTTAAGTGAGCTTGAATATAACTTTTCTAAATATGAAGTACCTTATTTTCGTGATGAAAGACAGCCGGTTAACACCCAGTCACTTGTAGTAATGATTGAATTTATGCTTAGGTGTATTAACTTTTCGTTTAAAAGCGATGATATATTAAGCCTTGCCAAAACAGGATTAACCGATATACCGGACGAAGATTTAAACGAGCTTGAAAACTATATTTTTTTATGGAATATAAATGGTTTAAAATGGACTAAACCATTTGAAAATTCAACCAAGGGTTTTGTAAACGAATTAAGCGAGGCCGACAGAAATGCTCTTGATAAAATAAATATAACAAGAGAAAAATTGATTGCACCGCTTGTTTTGCTGAAGAAAATTACAAAAACCAAAGATTCAAAAAAAATAAGCGAGGGAATATATAATACGCTGATTTCCTACTGTGCTGATAAAAAAGTAAAGGAATATGCTGTTTTGTTAAACAAAAACGGATTTTATTCGCTGGCTCAGGAGCAGGGCAGAATTTGGGAACTTGTTATGGAAATATTAAATCAGCTTGCAACTACCCTCGGCGAAATTGATTTAAAAACATATGCAAAAATGTTTTCACTTATTATTTCTTGTGAAGATCTGGGTACTGTTCCGAGTGGGATAGATAATGTACAAATCGGACAGGCAGACAGAATAAGAACCGATAATCCAAAAGCAGTTTTTGTTTTAGGCGCAAATGAGGGTGAATTCCCGCAATCAGCCATTACAAACGGGCTTCTTTCCGAGGCGGAGAGAAGAATTATGCTTGAAAATGATTTTAAGCTTTATTCATATGCCGAAATATTTAATTTGCAGGAAAGATATTTTGCTTATATGGCGTGTTCCTGCTCAAGCGAAAAGCTGTATATTTCATATTTAAAGGGAAGTTCAAAAGATTCTGCACCGTCGGAAATAGTTACCGATATTGAAGCAAAATACAATTATTTCAAAGAATATGATATTTCTGATTTGGACGAAATTGAACTGATTGAAACAAACAAAAACGCTTTTGAACTTATGAGTGAAAGATTTTACGATAACACTCCATTTTATGCTTCGCTTAAAGAATATTTTAAAAATGACAGCAGATACGAAGCAATAAAGTATCTTGCAGAAAACAAACCGATTGAAATTAAAAGCAGAAAAAAAGCTATTGAACTTTTTGATAAAGATATGTATATTTCTGCTTCAAGAATTGAAGATTATTATAATTGCCCGTTTAGATATTTTTGCAAATTCGGTCTTTCAGCCAAAGTTATAAATAAGGCTGAAATTGACCCAATGCAAAGGGGTACGCTTATTCACTATATTCTTGAAATGATTTTATCCGATGTGGGTACTAAAAAATTATCAACTCTTAATTACACTGAAATTAAAGATTTGGTTAATAAGTATATGGAAAAATATTTTGAAGAAAATATGGCTCTTATTAAGGATAAAAATAAACGCTTTGATTATAATTACAAAAGGCTTTCAAAACTAGTTTATGATGTAGTAAACCACCTTGCTTTAGAGTTTAAAAATTGCGATTTTGAAGCTAAAGCATTTGAAATGTCAATTGATAAAGACGGTGAAGTTAAACCCGAAATTATACCGCTTGAAAGTGGCGGAAGTGTGCAAATTCGTGGCTCAATTGACCGTGTGGATGTGTTTGAACATAACAACGAAAAATATATCAGGGTTGTTGATTACAAATCAGGCAACAAGAAGTTTAAGCTTGCCGATATTATGGACGGTTTAAATTTGCAAATGTTTGTATATCTTTTTTCATTATGTGAAGATAAATCATCTGCACTTAACGGTATACCTGCCGGCGTTTTATATATGCACGCAGCAAGAAATACATTGAATTTTGATTCCGCAAACGAGGCTGAAAAGTCGATTGACAGCGAAGAAGCTTCAATGTTTAAAATGAACGGTATTGTACTGAGTGATGATGAAAATGCAGTAGCACAGGCTATGGAACACGATTTGAGCGGAAAGCATATTCCTGTTCAGGTGAAATCAAACGGAGATTTGAAAGGAAGTTTAGTATCACTTGAGCAGCTTGGTTTAATACATAAAAAAATAAATCAATTGGTTGAAAAAATGGGAAATGATTTACAAAGCGGATATATTGACAGAAAGCCGATAAAAAATCCAACCCACAATAATACTTGTGACTATTGCGATTACCGTGATGTATGTGCCAATTCCAAAATGATTTTTAACAAAGTCAGCGAACAGCAAAGTGACAGCGAAGTTATTGAAAACTTATACAAGGAGTTTGAAACTAATGCCAAAGTGGACACCACAACAGAATAATGCAATTACAGCCCGCGGCAGAAACATACTTGTAAGTGCTGCTGCCGGTTCAGGAAAAACCGCTGTTCTTGTTGAAAGGGTTATAAAAAAAATAACCGACAGCAAAAATCCTGTTGATATTGATAAGCTTTTAATCGTTACTTTTACCAACAATGCGGCAAGTGAAATGAAGTTCAGAATTACCAAGTCGCTTAAAGAAATTTTAAGAAATGAACCATTTAATCAAAATGCACAGCGCCAGCTTAATTTAATGCCTAACGCCAAAATTTGCACTATTGATTTATTTTGCATAAACCTTGTCAGAGAAAACTTTTTTGAACTCGGAATAAATCAGGATTTTACAAATTTGGATGAAAATGAAGCAAGCTTGCTTGAAGATGAAATCATAAGCAATCTTACAGATGAACTTTTTGAAAATAATGATGAAGAGTTTATAAAATTAGTTGAACAGTTTAATACACCCGGAAATGAAAAACCATTTATAAATGCAGTAAAAAAAGTCAGACACTTTATTTATGCACAGCCTTTTCCGTATAGTTGGGCATATAAAATGTCTGAACTTTATAATTCAAATACTGCTTTTGAAAACTCAAAATGGTTTGAATATATTAAAGATGAGGCGGATTATTTAATTTCTATTGCAAAAAAATGCGTAAATAACAATCTTGCACTTTTAAATCAAATTGATGATTCAAAACTTAATGAAAAATTTGAAAATTTATTTTTAAATGATAAATCTTTAATTGATAATGTAAGTGATTTGCTTAATACTTCTTGGGATGATTTGGTTAAACTCGGCGTTCCTTCATTTGCAAGGCTTGTAAGCACCGCTAAGCTTGATGAAGAACTTGCAAGTGAAATCAAAGCTAACCGTAATACATATACAAATATAATTAAAAAGGAAATCCCTGCATTTTTGATATGCAGTAAGGAAGATTATGTAAAAAGCCTTAACACCCTTTATCCTATAATTAAAAAACTTATTGATTTTGTAAAAATCGTAGATGCAAGGCTTATGGTTGAAAAAAACGAGCGTAATTCTTACTCATTTTCCGATACGGAACATTTTGCAATCAACTTACTGTTTACTCCTGACGGTGATAAAATTATCAAAAAAGAGCTTGCTGACAGATTATCCGCTGAATTTGAAGAAATACTTGTTGATGAGTATCAGGATACAAACGAAGCGCAGGATTTGCTGTTTGCATACCTATCAAACGGGCATAATCTGTTTACGGTAGGTGATGTTAAGCAGAGTATTTACCGCTTTAGACTTGCTATGCCTAATATTTTTAATTCAAGAAGAAAACTTTACACAGATTATAACCCAAATGACAATGAAAAAAGTTCAAAAATAATATTGGACAAAAATTTCAGAAGTTCAAAGGGTATATGCGAATATGTTAATTTTATCTTTTCAAAAGTAATGAGTGAAAGGGTAGGCGAGCTTGATTATGATGCCCAAAACAGATTGAATTTTGGTGCTGATTATAAGAAAAATGATATTCCGAGCGCACAGATACATATTTTAGACGGTGCAAAGGGCGAAGAAACAGACACACGCGAAGCAATGCAAATTGCCAAGCTGATTAGAAAAAAGATAGATTCAAAAGAGCAAATAAAAGACGGTGATGAATACCGAGATATAAGATACAGCGATTTTGCAATACTGTTTCGAAGTATGAAAAATCATGTCGACTCTTATGTTGAAGTGTTTACGGATATGTCAATTCCCGTTCAATGTGATAATTCAAGCAATCTGTTTGAAAATAATGAGATAAAATTGATTTTATCTTTGCTCAGAACTATTGATAACCCAACTAAAGATATTTCACTTCTTTCTACAATGATGTCGCCTGTCTATGCCTTTACGGCAGACGAGCTTGCTCAAATCAGGATTGAAAATAAGCGGAAGAATTTTTATTTTTCTGTTGTTAATTCACAAAATGAAAAAGTATTAAACTTTCTTGAAGATATAAAAAATCTTAAAAAGCTCAGTGTTACAATGTCTGTTTCTAATTTTATCAGATATTTGGTTGAGAATAAGGGAATAGTAGCTTTTATTAACGCTATGGGCAATGGTGAGCAAAGGTATCAAAATATACTTGCTTTAATATCATTTGCTCAGAAATTTGACAGCGGAGTTAATATCGGCCTTACATCTTTTATAAGATATATTGATAAGATTATAGATACCGATAAAGGTATTGACTCAAAATCAATTGTATCGGGCAAGGATGACGCGGTAACGATTATGACTGTTCACCATTCAAAAGGCCTTGAATTTCCGATATGCATTTTGGCCGGGGCTGCAAGAAATTATAATACCGGTGAACTGACAGAAAATCTTTTAATCAATACAGTTTACGGATTTGGATTAAAGGTTCATAATGAAGAAAGAATGTATAATATTCAATCTATTCCGTATTCTGTAATTAAATCTAAAAGCGCAAATGAGTTGATGAGTGAAAACTTGCGTGTTTTATATGTTGCTATGACAAGGGCAAAAGAGCAGTTTATTACATTTATTTCCTGCCAAAATATTGAAAGGAAAATGCAAACGCTTTATTCCAAACTGATTGATGGTGAAATAACACCGTATTCAGTGAAGTCCTGTAAAAGTGATGCGGACATTATTTTGCTTTGCTCGCTTTTTCATCAAAATGCTGGGCAGCTGCGGGAACTTGCAGGGTGCAGATTATTTGCCAATCCTGCCGATTTTGATATGAGTATTGATATTGATAAATCGGAAGGTTTTGAAGAAGATGAAATCAAACCTGAAAAAGCCGAATATCAAGAGGGTACAGTTAAAGAAATAGCTGAAAAACTTTCTTATAAATACGATTATTTGCCTTTATCAAATGTTACATCTAAAATGACGGCGTCTTCACTTGATGACAGCGATACTAATTTTGAATATATTACTTCTTCAAAGCCTGCATTTATGAATAAGGCTGAAATGACACCTGCAATGCGCGGTACTGCGATGCATACATTTATGCAGTTTTGTAATTATAATTTGGCTAAAGATAATCTTGATAAAGAAATTGAAAACCTTGTATCCGGCGGATTTATAACAGAAGAGCAGGGAAAAAGTCTTGATAAAAAAAGACTTGCTTCGTTTTTTAATTCGCCGCTTGCAAAAAGAATGTTTAATTCAGATAAAATATACCGTGAAATCAAAGTATCAACTTTTTTAAGCGCAAATGAAGTATACGGTATTGATTTTAATGATAAGATTTTAGTTCAGGGTATTGCTGACTGCGTTTTTGAAGAAAGCGGACAGCTTGTGCTTGTCGATTATAAAACCGACAGAGTAAAAGATGAAAATGAGCTTTTGGAAAGATATAAAAAGCAGTTGACTTTTTATAAATACGCAATTGAAAAAACGCTTAAAATGCCTGTTAAAAAAGTTATGTTATATTCATTTTATTTAGAAAAAGAGTGCATATATAAATAATTTTAAAAAAAGCTTGCAATTTACCACAGCTTGTGGTAATATATCAAAGCGTAATGAAGAAAACCAGTAAAGAGGTGAAAATAAATGAAGGACGGCATCCATCCAAACTATGATACTTGCACAGTTAAATGTGCTTGTGGTGCAACTTATGAAACTAAGAGCACAAAGAGCGAATTGAAGGTTGACATCTGTTCAAAGTGCCACCCGTTTTATACCGGTAAGCAGAAGCTTGTTGATACAGGCGGTCGTGTAGACAGATTCAATAAGAGATATGCAAAAAAAGGCTAATCTGAAAAATGAAGGCAACGGTATTATATCGTTGCCTTGTTTTTTATCGGTGAAAGATGAAAGAGTACAAAACAGTTGAATTTGAAAGTAAGGATGAATTCATTGAAAAGAAATCGCGATTTATAGGTTATGTTAAACCTGTTAAAACGCAGGAGGAAGCAACTGAATTCATAAACGCAATTAAATCAAAACATTGGGATGCTACACATAATGTATCTGCATATGTCTTAAGGGATAATAATATTCAGCGTTCAAGTGATGACGGTGAGCCGAGCGGTACTGCCGGTGTACCTACTCTTGATGTTTTACTTAAAGAGGGAATTGTTGATACCTGCGTGGTGGTTACAAGATATTTTGGTGGTACTTTGCTTGGTGCCGGCGGTTTAATTCGGGCATATTCACACGCTTCCAAAATTGCGATTGACGCAGGGCATATAATAACTATGGCACCTTGCAAAGTTATTAGCGTGAGTGTTGATTACAGCTTTTATGACAGGTTAAATATATTACTTAATGAATTTTCAGCTAATATTGAAAACAGCGAATTTACAGACAGTGTTACCGTTATTTTCAGTATTAGAGAAAATACGGTTTCTTTACTTCAGGATAAGCTTACGCAGCTTAGCAACGGTAAATATCTGCTTAAAGAAATCGGAGAAAAATTTGCTAAAGTTGAATAAAAATGTAAAAACCTACCAATCATTTGTTTGAAAGGTAGGTTTTTCTTTTGAAATTCAATAAAATATTTATCCCTTTATTTCTTACTTTTACAATAATTTTAGGAATTGCACAGCCTGTTGTTGCGGCAGTTAAAACGAGCGAAGATATTAGTAATAAAGTATTTAGACTTCACATTCTTGCTAATTCAAATTCTACCGAAGACCAAAATACAAAACTTATGCTTAAAAACTTCATTCTTGAAAATTCAGAGGATGTTATCGGAGGCAAAACATTAGATGAAGCGATTAGCAATGCCAAAAATAATCGCAAGGAAATTACAGAAATGTGTAATGAGTATCTTAAATCAATCGGTATTGATTATAAAGTTGTTGTAAGTGTTGTGAAAGAATACTTTAAAACAAGGGTATATGATGATTTTACATTGCCGGCAGGGAAGTATAATTCATTAAAAATAGAATTGGGTGAAGCAAAAGGACATAATTGGTGGTGTATTGTATTTCCAAGCGTTTGCTTATCAGCCTGTACAGAGTCAATGAACGATTATTTGAGCGAGGATGAAATGAAACTTGTGTCAAATACTTATTCGCCTAAATTTAAGGTTGTAGAAATTTATGAGTCCGCAAAAGAAAAAATTAAAAATATGAGATAAATTGCAGTTTAATTTTTCTTGAAAACATCAAGCATATGCTGTGAAAATCCTACTAAATCTTCACGCTCGCATATGACTGATAAGAACTTCATATATTCTTCAAACTCTTTTTTATTTAGCAAATTTAATTTGTTTGAATATAAATACGACAGCATATCTACACCAACAAAATGCAGTCTTGTTACATCATAATTTTTCATTAGCTTGTCAATATCGCTTTTTCTGTATAATTCAAATATTTCATCAGGTGATGATACTGTATGAAAATCTTTATCAATCCTCTCATCTTTAATGTACTGTATAATTTTTTTATTATAAAATAGCTTATATACACAAGTGTCATTATTACAATAAGAAGAATATATAATTCCGCCGATTTTTGCAACCCTTATTGCTTCGCTCAACGCCTTGTGTTTGTCATTATCATTAAAAAGATGGTACATCGGCCCGAGTAATAAAACTATATCATAAGTATTATCCTCAATAAAAGATAAATCACAAGCGTTACCCTCAAAAACTTTGATTTTGTGTTCTGCTTTAATCTTTGATTTAAGTATTTCTATATTATGTGGGACAAGCTCAACACTTGTTACATCATATCCCATATCTGCAAGCGCAATCGAATATCTGCCGGTACCTGCACCTATTTCAAGAATTTTTGAATTAGGTGTCAGGTACTTTTTTATGTATTTCATAGTTATTAGATATTCCGGTAAATGCGTTTTGCTTTTTAGCCTGTTATCTTCATTGTAACTGTTATAATATTCAATTATTTTATTCATCATTTATCTCCTTTTCAAATTCAGTTATTGTCATTTTATCGTTGATAATTTTTTCTTTTCCGTTGGGTTTATATCCGAGTTTTTGATATAGGTGAACATTTTTCTTTTCCTCTTTAATTGTATCGAGTCGCCAATGATAATATTGTGAATATAGTTTTTCTATATCAATAATTGCTTTTGCTGCATAGCCTTTATTTTGATATTTTGGAAGCACAAACAATCTTGCAAGTTTTGCTGTATCGTTTTTAGTTGCAATCCAAATTTGACCTACTTTTGTGCTATTGTCAATTATCCAATACATTTGAAAACTCGACTTTGTTGTTCTTGATACAAATTTTGCAAATGACTCTTTGTAGGGGCTTGTTTCATCGTAATATTTTTCATATATAGGTTTAAAACATTTCTTTTGCATACTAAATGCTTTTAAAAGTTCATAAATTTCAATTTTGATAACCATTTAAATACCTCCTAAAAAAATAACTGCTGGCAAACATCGGTGTTCGTCAGCAGTTTAATTTATGCTATAAAAATCTAATTACCGCTATTGAACACAACACAAATAAGCCCAAGCATAATGCTTCGGCTGGCTATACATCTGTGTGCTGTTCACTTTTGCAATTAGATTAGTCATAGTAATTACCTCTGATTAAAAGATAACACATACTTTTCAGCTTGTCAAACAAAAAATGAATAAGCTTTGTAATATCGTTTTGAAAAGAAGCATATGTATTGTTAGAAACTGAAAAGGAGATTCGTTATGGAGCTAAGCAAAGAATTTAAAGAAATGAACTGTAATGAAACAAAGGAAAGAATAAACGAAAGCTTTGATATTGATTATCAGCTTAATTTGCCGCAATATCTTGATGATGTTGAAAAATTGATTAAATGCTGCGTCAAAAATGTAGTGGCAGATTATAATTTATCTTCATCATCAATAATTATTTACGGTAAAAGTATAATCACAATTATGTATAAAACAGCTGACGGCTCTACACTTTCTAATATATTTGAAGAAGAGTTTTCAAAAAAGTTTGATATAACATCGTGTGATTATCCTGATTTTGCAGATGTGAATGTATTTACTGCCTATTCAAACAGCAGACTTGTAAATCAGCGCAGAATTGATGTTCACACCGCCTTAAACGCTCAAATTAACATTTTTTGCAAAAAATGTACACACTCGCTTTCACAATGCGAAAATGCTTTTATACGCAGTGATGAAGAAGAAATACTGAATGTTAAATCAACCGGTGTATGCTCGGTAGATTTTGATGAATCTTTTACATTACCTAAAAATGACAGCCAAATCAAAAATATTGTAAATACATATCTTGATACGGTTGTCAGTGATAAAAAAATAATCAAAGATAAAATGCTTGTTAAAATTGATAATGAAATATCGGTGGTTTATTGTGATGAAAATGACAATATTGATAAAATCAAGTATTCATTTTCTGTAAGCAGAATTATTGATATAGCAAATTGTGTTGATAATGATTGTTCGGTAGTAGACGCAAAGGTATGCCAGCTTTATATTAAGCCGAAAGTTAATGAAAATAATTTGCTTTGCGATATTGAAGCAGTTGGCAGAATAGCACTTAATTATAAAATTTATTCTGTTGAAAAAGAGAGCTTTTCGATAGATTCATACATTCCGCATTTTAAAACAGTAAGTCAAACCGAAAAAATCACACTGAAATTAAATCCGATTTATTACTTTGATTCTAAAAGTTTTGAATTAAGTTTTGAAAACGAAAAAAGTGTTGTTGAAATAGTAGATTTAAACGCACAAATTACAAGATATAACATCGTTTCATCTACTTTAAATTGCAGTGTTTTATTAAGATACTTTTATTTGGATGAATCATCCGAACTTTGCTATTTTGAAAAAGAGGAAACATATTCATTAAAGCTGAATGATATTGAAATGAGCGGCGAAGCCGGTGTAAACTTGGTGAATTATGATTTTGTTATCAGTAATACAAATAAAATAAATTTAAGGCTTAATATTGATTACACCGCCTTTTTGTATAAAGAGAGTTCACTTGAATACATTACTGATATTTCAGCCGATGAAATGCTTGATGATAAAAATTCACCGGAATTAACGCTTTATTTTGCAAGGCAGAATGAAAGTGTGTGGGATATTGCAAAAAGCTTTTCAACCGACTCAAAACTTATTATGGAAGAAAACGAATTAACATCGGATATTATTGATACCAGACGAGTATTGCTTGTTCCGGGAATGTGAGGGTATAATTATGTATAATGATATTTACAGTGATATTTCCAAAAGAACAGGCGGAGATATTTATATTGGTGTTGTAGGGCCTGTAAGAAGCGGAAAATCAACTTTTATTAAGCGTTTTATGGATACGCTTGTGATTCCTAATATCAGCGATGAATATGTGAAGCAAAGAGCTATGGATGAATTGCCGCAATCGGCTGCCGGCAGAACTATTATGACTACCGAACCTAAGTTTATTCCCGAAGAAGCTGTTGAACTTAATATGAATGATAATATCAATATGCGAGTTCGACTGATAGACTGTGTGGGATATATTGTGCCGAGTTCCGTGGGCTATATTGAAGAAGAACAGCCAAGAATGGTAAAAACACCTTGGTATGATGAGGAAATACCGTTTAATATGGCGGCTGAAATCGGCACTAAAAAAGTCATTACCGAACATTCAACAATAGGCTTGGTTGTTACAACAGACGGTACAATTACATCAATTCCGCGTGATGAATATGAGGAAGCAGAGGAAAGGGTAATTGATGAATTAAAGGCACTTGATAAACCTTTTATAGTATTGATGAATACCGATAATCCAAAATCTCCGTCATCAATAGCGCTTTGCACTTCGCTTACAGAAAAATACGGTGTACCGGTTGTACCTGTAAACTGCCTCGAAATGACTGAACAGGAAATAAATGATATTTTGACAGATATTTTATATGAATTTCCTGTTTGCAGTGTGGGTATCAATTATCCTTCTTGGATAAATAATCTTCAAAGTGACAATTATCTTAAATCATCAATTTATACATCTATTAAAGAAAACACAAATATTATAGGCAATGTAAGAAGTGTTGGTGTATTTGCCGAAAAGATAAAAGAAAACGAATATGTTGACTCTATAAACATAAATTCCTTGAATTTATCAACAGGTAAAGTGAATATGAAAATATATGTTGATAACAGTTATTTTTATAAAATTTTATCTGAAAGCTGTAATGTTGTAATAAACGACGAAAAAGATATGATGAGCCAATTTATTACACTTGTTCAAATGAAAAAGCAATATGAAAGATTTAACAAGGCATTAAATGATGTTGAAGAAACAGGATACGGAATCGTAATGCCTGAAATGAATGAATTAACTCTTGATGAACCTGAAATTATGAAACAAGGTGGACGATACGGCGTTAAACTTAAAGCACAGGCACCGTCAATTCATATGATTAAGTGCAACACTTATACCGAAGTTGCACCGATAGTCGGCAGTGAAAGCCAAAGCCAAGAGCTTGTTATGTATCTTTTAAAAGAATTTGAGGAAAATCCTTCGGAAATTTGGGATACAAATATCTTTGGTAAATCGCTTCACGAACTTGTAAGCGAAGGACTTAACAATAAGCTTTACCGTATGCCGATTGACGCAAGAAACAAATTCAGAGAAACAATAGAAAGAGTTATAAATGAAGGCTGCAACGGACTTATATGCATAATTTTATAAAAGGAAAAGGTCGCACAAGGTGCGACCTTAAATATTATTAAACTTCTGATTTGAATTCCTTAAGCGGTTTTAAATCAAAATTTCCTATTGATAGTTTTTCACCTTTTTGAAAGGCTTTACCTCTTGCTTCTTCAACTGTAAAAACAGATGCACATTCAGGGCATACAAGAAAATATACAGTTTTGCAGTCAAGAAGCGTTGCTTTAACTGCAAGGCGCCTTTCAAAATTTGAGAAAACTCCAAAATTAACTTTATTCTTACATTCGGGACAAACAATTGAAACTGTTTCTCCTCTTTGATGCACCCATCTTGAGTTGCCAAGTCTAAATTCCATTTTAATCACCATTATTATTTTACTATAAAATTAGGATGTGTTCAAGTGTATAAAAAAATTATTTTATCAATATTTCTTGTTTTGTGCTTGGCAGGATGTACTTTTACTGCCGATAACAGCAAAATAAATGAAAATACAGATAATCAAAATACCTATGTTAAAAGTGTTTTCATTGCTTATTATGAATTATCTGAATTTACAAAAAACAGTGATAAAAAATCATTTAGTAAATTAATTTCAAAAGCTTTTAAAGAACTTTCAAATAAAGGCTTTAACCGTGTAACAGTTCAGGTAAGACCGTGTGCTGACGCCTTTTATAATTCATCGTATTTTCCTACAAGTGAATATTGCTTTGGCTATCAAGGTGCAAAGCTTATTTATGACCCGTTGGAAATAATGGTTCAAATTGCACATAAATATAATTTATCAGTAGAAGCGTGGATAAATCCTTACAGAGTTTGCCAGAGAAATGATTTTAACTCCTTGGCAAAAAATAATATAGCGTTAGAGTGGCAGGGTACCGATAAGCTTATTGTTCTTGACAGTGGTATATATTTTAACCCCTGTTACAGAGAAGTAACAGATTTAATAGTTAACGGAGTAAAAGAAATCATTTTAAATTATGATGTTGATTCAATATGTTTTGATGATTATTTTTACCCGACTAAAGATAAAAAAATTGATAAAGAAGCATATTCGGCATATAAAAACAACAGCGGTAAAATGAGCCTTTTTGATTGGCGACGCGAAAATGTAAACATTATGATTAAATCTGTTTACAATGCGATTAAATCTAACAACAAAAACATCACTTTCGGTATAAGTCCAGCTTCAGATATGGATTATGATTATTCAACGCTTTACGCCGATGTAATTAAATGGTCAAGAAATGAAGGATACATAGATTATATTTGCCCGCAAATATATTTTGGCTTTAAAAATGAAAATCAACCTTTTATGCAAACTACTAAAATGTGGTGCGATAATGCAACTTGCAAGCTTTATGTTGCATTGCCTATGTATAAATCAAACAGTGAAGATGAATATGCAGGGGAGAGCGGCAAAAATGAATTTAAAAAAGAAAAAGATATAGTAGCACGGCAGATTACTTATCTTTCAAAAATTGATAATGTAAGAGGATACTATATTTTTTCTTATAGTTCATTAAAGGATAATGAAGAAACATCAAATGTTTATTCAGCTATGCAAAATTCATCACAGTAATTAGTAATTTTTACTTCGAGTTCTTCACCTACTATATTTCTGTCATATTTCATTCTTACCGGCAGATAGCTTTTTGTATATCCTTGGTAAATTCCCGGTTTGATTTCATTTTCAAATAACACTTTTTTACTTGTGTTTACAAGGCTTTTGAGGTAATTATGGCGGATCTTTTCCGTTTCTTCTATCATAACGGCGGCACGGTGTTCTTTTTCTTGTTTTGAAACATTATCACCGCGCTTTGAAGCGGCTGTTCCAACTCTTTCACTGTATGGGAATACATGCACTTTTTCAAATGCAATGTCTTTAATAAAATCAAGGCTTTCATTAAAATCCGCCTCTGTTTCATCGTTAAAGCCAACCATTACATCGGTGGTTAAGCTAGCGTCATCAAATGATGCACGAAGCTTGGCACATAGTGCTTTATATTCTTCGGCAGTATAGTGCCTATTCATACTTTTAAGTGTTTTGTTACACCCGCTTTGAAGTGAAATATGAAATTGAGGGCAAAGTTTTTCACAACTTGCAAGGCCGTCAATAACTTCGTCGGTTAAATGGTCCGGTTCAAGCGAGCCAAGTCGTATACGCTTGATTTTTTCATTTTCATTGCAAATTTTCACTGCGTCAACAATATTGAAATCTTCACCTTTACCGTAAGCCGATAAATTTATGCCTACAAGTACGATTTCTCTAATTCCGCCGTTTGCAAGGGCTTCAATTTCATTTTTCAATGTGTCAAGCGGCTTAGAACGAACTCTGCCTCTTGATTTTGGAATAATGCAATATGAGCAAAATCTTTCACATCCGTCTTCAATTTTTACAAATGCTCTGATTCTCTCGTGAAAGCGGTCTATTGAACAATCCCAAAATTTATCTCCGGTTTGGTGTTGTTCTATTTTTACAAGTCTGTTTTTATTAAGGTTATATTCGTTTATAAGCGAAAGTATATCACCGTCATTTTTGTTTGAAAAAACAATATCGGCTTCTATGAGTTCATTGGCTTCTTCAGGAAAAGCCTGTGGCATACATCCCGTTAATATAACGGTTGAATCAGGATGATTTCTTTTAAACTTTCTGATACTTTTTCTTGTCTTTTGATCAGCGGTAGCTGTAACGGTACAAGAATTTACAATGTAGTAATCAGCTTCATCATTTTCTTTAACTATTTCAAATCCGGCATTTCTCAAAAGTTCTGCCATATATTCGGTTTCATATTGGTTTACTTTGCAACCAAGTGTATAAAAAGCAGCCTTCATTTTTGGCCCTCCATCTTTAATTTAAGTAATTATATCAAAATATTGTAATCAAAACAAGATAATTATAATAAATATTAGTGGGTGATTTTATGAAAAGAGTAATTAGCTTAATATTGGTATTATCATTTGTGCTGAGTTTTCCCATTTGCGCAAACGCCGCCGAAAACAAAAAATCAAATGTAAAATCAAGTATACTGATGAGCCTTGATACAGGCGATGTAATTAAACAAAATAATGCATACGAGCATCTTTCACCGGCTTCGGTAACAAAATTGATGTCAATACTTCTTATACTTGAAGCGATAGACAGCGGTAAAATCAAGCTTACCGATGAGGTTGCCGCAACGGAAAACGCCGTATCTAAAGGCGGCTCGCAAATTTGGCTTGAAGTAGGCGAAAAAATGACCGTAAACGATTTATTTAAAGCTGTTGTAATAGCTTCAGCAAATGATGCTTGCACGCTTCTGGGCGAATATGTTGCAGGCAGTGACAGTGCATTTGTTGATATGATGAATAAGAGAGTTGAAACATTAGGTTTAAAAAATTCACATTTTGAAAATTGCACCGGCCTTGACGATGAAGTTACAAATCATTATTCGTGTGCTTACGATTTGGCTGTAATTGCCAAAGAAGTTATGAAGCATAAATTGATTTTGAAATATTCAACAGTTTGGCTTGACAGTTTAAGAAACGGAAAAACCGAACTTAATAACACAAATAAGATGATAAATAAATATAACGGTATGACGGGGCTTAAGACCGGTACAACTTCAAATGCAGGATTTTGCCTTTGTGCCACTGCAACTCGTGACGGCATAAGCTTTGTTTCAGTCGTTTTGGGAGCGCAAACCAGTGATGAAAGATTTGCACTTACACAGGAACTTTTAGATTACGGATTTGCAAACTATAAGCTTGATAATATTAAAATTGATAATTCAAAACTCAAAACCGTAAAAGTAAAAAACGGAGTTGATAAGTCCATTACCCCAAAATGCGAGTTAAATAAAAAATTGCTGTTACCCAAAAATTCCGATAAAATAACTTATGAATATTCCTTTTTAGATGAAGTTAAAGCACCGGTTAAAAAAGGTGATAAGCTTGGCGTTATAACTGTTTACAGCGGAAATAAAAAAATATCTTCTATTGAGTTAAAATCTGACAAAAATATTAAATCTGTAACTTTTTTATATATTTTTAAGAAAATGTTTAACAATATATAAAAAGATGTTGAATATTTCGACAAAATAGTGTATTATATCATTTCGATGAATTTATATTAACATTATTTTTGAAACAGAGGCGATTATTTTGGCAATAAAATTTTTTAACGAACATGCAAAAAGCATTGTATCAGATGAAGACATAAAGGCAATTGCACCAAAAGCAGTTGAAGCACTTCATACCCTTAATGATAAAACAGGTGAGGGTAATGACTTTCTCGGTTGGGTTGATTTGCCTACAAATTATGATAAAGAAGAATTTGCAAGAATTAAAAAAGCAGCTGAATATATTAAATCAAATGCAGATATACTTGTAGTTATCGGCATCGGCGGCTCATATCTCGGTGCAAGGGCGGTTATTGAAGCTTTAACTTCACCAAACTATAATTCATTAAAGAAAGATACACCTGACATTTATTTTATCGGCAATTCTATAAGCCCTTCAGCTCTTAATGAAGTTGTTTCTATCTGCGAGGGCAAAGATATTTGCGTTAATGTAATAAGCAAGAGCGGCACAACAACAGAGCCGGCTATTGCGTTTAGAGTATTTCGTGACCTTGTTAACAGCAAATACAGCAAAGAAGAAGCTGCTAAAAGAATATTTGCTACAACAGATAAAGCTAAAGGAACATTAAAAGAACTTTCTGATGAGGAAGGTTATGAAACATTTGTTGTTCCTGACGATGTAGGGGGCAGATATTCAGTTCTTACTGCTGTTGGACTTCTTCCTATTGCTGTTGCAGGAATTGATATTGACGAACTCATGGCAGGCGCACAAAAGGCTCAAAATGAGCTTTGCAGTGAAAATATTGATGAAAACGATATGCTCAAATATGCAGCTGTACGAAATGTATTTTACAATAAGGGTACAAAGCTTGAGTGTTTTGTATCATACGAGCCTTGTATGGCAATGTTTAACGAGTGGCTTAAGCAATTATTTGCAGAAAGTGAGGGTAAAAACGGCAAGGGACTTTTCCCTGTATCTTGCATTTTTTCAACAGACCTTCATTCACTCGGCCAATACATTCAGGAAAGCGGAAGCAAACTTATGTTTGAAACAGTTATTAAGTTTAATGCGCCGCATAATGATTTCCTTATCACCGAGCAGGAGGGTAATATTGACGGCCTTAACTTCCTTGCAGGCAAGAAAATGAGCTATGTAAACGAAAAGGCAAGGGAAGGCACACTTCTTGCACATACAGACGGCGGTGTAGGTAATCTTGTTATTGAATGTGATACTATTACACCTAATGATTTAGGCTATTTAATTTATTTCTTCGAGAAAACATGTGCAGTTTCAGGTTATATGCTTGGTGTTAATCCTTTCAATCAGCCGGGTGTAGAAAGCTATAAAAAGAATATGTTTGCACTTTTAGGTAAACCGGGATATGAAAAGGAAAAAGAAACTCTTGAAAATCGTCTCGGTATATGCTAATATATAGTTAGAATAAAACTCGGAGGAATTTTAATATGATTAAACTCATAATCGGTAATAAAGGTTCAGGAAAAACAAAAAAGCTTATTGACCAGGTCAATGTTTGCGTTGAGAACTCTGACGGCAATGTAGTTTGCATTGAAAAAGAACCAAAGCTTACATATGATGTTTCATCAAAGGCTCGCCTTTTAGAAACTGAAACATACCTTATCAACGGTCATAAGGCATTTTACGGTTTCCTTGCAGGTATTTGTGCCGGCAACTATGATGTAACAGATATTCTTGTTGATGCTACATTTAAAATTGTAGGCAGGGAATATGAAAAGCTTCCTCAATTTTTTGAAATGCTTTCACAGCTTTCCGAAGCTTCAGATGTAAACTTCTATTTCACAATCAGCTGTGACAAGGAAGATTTACCTGTTGAAATCTTTGATTACTGCGAAGAATTATAATCAAAACTATTATTAAACAGTACAGCATAATCAAGCTGTACTGTTTTTTATTTATTCTATAAAAAACAGAGGCTGATAATTCAGCCTCTGTTTTCATTTATAAGTATCAATTACATAAGTGAAAGATAAAGTTCTTTGATTTCTTCTACACTTGTTTCTCTTGGGTTACCAGGGCGACAAGCATCATCGTATGCAGATTGAGCAAGGAAATCAACATCTTCCGGTTTAACAATATCTTTAAGATTTTCAGGAATTCCGACATCGTGTGAAAGCTTTTTAACTGCGTCAACAGCAGCTTTTCTTGCTTCATCAAGTGTCATTTCATCAACACCTTCAACACCCATTGCTTTTGCAATATTTCTGTATTTTTCACCGGTAGCAGGTGCGTTATATTCCATAACTGTCGGAAGAATTATAGCATTTGCTACACCGTGCGGTGTGTCATATAATGCACCGAGCGGGTGAGCCATTGAATGAACAATACCAAGGCCGACATTTGAAAATCCCATACCGGCAACATATTGACCGAGAGCCATACCTTCTCTTCCTTCAGGTGTGTTTTCTACTGCACCTCTAAGGCTTCTTGAAATAATTTCAATTGCTTTAAGATGGAACATATCAGAAAGTTCCCAAGCACCTGCGGTAATATAACCTTCGATTGCGTGGGTGAGTGCATCCATACCGGTAGCAGCTGTAAGTCCTTTTGGCATTGATGACATCATATCAGGGTCAACTACTGCAACAACAGGAATATCTTTAGGGTCTACGCAAACCATTTTTCTGTTCTTTTCAGTATCGGTAATTACATAGTTAATAGTTACCTCTGCTGCTGTGCCGGCTGTGGTAGGAACAGCGATGATAGGTACGCACTTGTTTGTTGTAGGTGCTACACCTTCAAGTGAGCGAACATCTGCAAAATCAGGATTTTTTATGATAATACCGATTGCCTTTGCAGTATCCATTGATGAGCCGCCGCCAATCGCTATAATGCAATCTGCACCTGAATCTTTAAATGCTTTTACACCTGTTTGTACATTTTTAATTGTTGGATTAGGCTTGATTTCACTGTATATTTCATAATCAATTTCAGCGTTATCAAGAACATCTGTAACTTTTTTAGTTACACCAAATTTGATAAGGTCAGGATCAGAACATACAAAAGCTTTTTTGAAGCCTCTGCCGTTTACTTCTGTTGCAATTTCCTTAATTGCGCCTGCGCCGTGATAGCTTGTTTCGTTTAATACAAATCTGTTAACCATAATAATATTACTCCTTTGCATTTATTAGGGATAATCCCTTTATATAATAATACTACATTGACAATAAAATATCAATAACGAAATGTAATTTGCAATAATATTTAAAAGTTTGTTAATTATTAGTCATAATTCAAATAAAATATGAAAGAAATCGACGATTAAGCCAAAAATAGTTCTCATTTTCAAAATAACTATTGACAAAATGCGCCCTTATATATATAATACTTAAAGTGCAAGTGCGAGGTGGTTTTATGAGAATTGACCTTAATAATTTATTGAGCGGTGTTGTTACAAAGCTTGATATTGATTATAATCTCGATTTAAGTAATCTTATTTACAGCACTTATAACCCTATTAAAAACGGTGTTAATGTTATCGGCAGTTTATATTCTAAAGCTGATGTTTTATATCTTGATATAAATATCAGTTTTGATTTTTACGGCTTTTGTGACAGATGTGCCGAAGAAGTTAAAAAGAATTTTTCTTTTAATGTTAAGCGCATCGTAGTTGAAAAGCTTGAAAACGAAGAAGACGATGATGATTACATTGTTGTAAGTAATAGGGAACTCGATTTAGACGAATTAGTAAACGAAGAAGTTTCGCTTTCACTGCCTAACAAAATTCTTTGTAAAGATGATTGCAAAGGTTTGTGTCCGAAATGCGGTGCTAATTTGAATGTCAAACAATGTAACTGTAAAAAGGATGTTGACCCAAGAATGGAAGCTCTTTTACAGTTGCTCGAAGATGAATAATATGGCTTTTTAAATAAAGGAGGCAATTAAAATGGCAGTACCTGCAAGAAAAACATCTAAAGCAAGAAAGAACAAGAGAAGATCAAGCGTTTGGAAAATGGACGCTCCTACACTTGTAAAATGCCCTAACTGTGGCGGCTATGCTGTATCTCACAAGGTATGTGGCAACTGCGGCTACTATAACGGTAAAGAAGTTATCAGCAAGGAAGCGTAAGATTTTACATTTGTTGGCGGACATTATTTGTCCGCCTTTCTTGTTTTATTGTGATATTTAAGGAGGTTAGCTTATGGCAAAGCCTGTTGTAGCAATTGTCGGCAGACCTAATGTCGGCAAATCTACTCTTTTTAATAAATTGATAGGAAGCAGACTTTCTATTGTTGACGATACTCCCGGTGTAACAAGAGATAGAATTTACGGTGACTGCGAATGGCTTAATCATAAATTTTTGTTAGTTGATACCGGTGGTATAGAGCCAAATACATCTGATGTAATTTTAAGTCAAATGAGAACTCAGGCTGAAATTGCAATTTCAACAGCGGATGTTATTATTTTGGTTACAAATATTCGTGACGGTGTAGTCGCAAGCGACTACGAAGTTGCAACTATGCTTCAAAAAAGCGGTAAGCCTATTGTTTTATGCGTCAATAAATGTGACAGTATCGGTGAGCCTGAACCTGAATTTTATGAATTTTATAATCTCGGTTTAGGGGACCCGGTTGCAGTTTCAGCCTCGCATGGGCATGGCACGGGTGATTTGCTTGATGAAGTGCTTAAATATCTTCCGGAATGTGAAGATGAAGAAGACGATGATGAAATAATTAAAGTAGCTATCATCGGAAAGCCTAATGTCGGCAAATCATCACTTGTAAATAAAATCAGCGGCGTAAACCGTGCTATTGTATCTGACATAGCAGGTACTACGAGGGACACTACTGATACTTTCATTGAAAATGAATACGGAAAATTTAATTTTATTGATACAGCCGGATTAAGAAGAAAAAGCCGAGTTGACGATGCTATTGAAAAATACAGTATTATTCGTGCAAGAATGGCTGTTGAGCGAGCAAATGTTTGCGTAATTATGATTGACGCTGTTGAAGGCTTTACCGAGCAGGATTCAAAGGTTGCCGGCATTGCACTCGAACAGGGAAAAGCGTGCATTATTGCTGTAAATAAATGGGACGCGATTGAGAAAGACGGAAACACTATGAAAGAATACAGGGATAAACTTACTAATGATTTTTCATTTATGAGTTATGCCCCTATAATGTTCATATCCGCTAAAACAGGACAAAGAATTGATAAGCTTTATGAAATGATTTCATTTGTTCATTCTCAAAATTCAATGCGTATTTCAACAGGTAAGCTTAACGAAGTGCTTGCAGGGGCAACTGCCCGTGTTCAGCCGCCTACCGATAAAGGTAAAAGGCTTAAGATTTACTATATGACACAGGCATCTACAAGGCCGCCTACATTTGTATTTTTTGTGAATAATGCAGAACTGTTTCATTTTTCATATCAAAGATACCTTGAAAATCAAATCAGGGATATTTTTGGACTTGACGGAACGCCTGTAAGATTTATTATTAGGGAACGGGGAGATGGCAAGAAATGATATTATCCTTAATAATTTCGGCAATTATCTCATATCTTCTCGGAAGCCTTAATTTTGGTATTATCATTTCAAAATCTTTAAATAAGGATGATGTAAGAAGTCACGGAAGCGGAAACGCCGGTTCAACCAATATGCTTAGAAATTATGGCAAAAAGTACGCTGTAATGACTATTATAGGTGATATGCTTAAAGTTGCTGTTGCAATTTTTATTTCGTTTATAATAGTAAGAAAATTAGGCAACATTTCTCTTGCTGAAAACAGCGATGCACTTATTTTTGGAATAAATGCAAGAATGTTTACCAAATCATTTGCAGGTCTTTTTTGCGTATTGGGGCATATATTTCCTTGTTTTTTTGGGTTTAAAGGCGGCAAGGGAGTTGCTACCGCCGGCGGAATGGTATTTATGATAGATTGGCGTATTGCACTTATTTTACTTGCAATATTTGCCATCATAGTATTTATTACCAAATATGTATCGCTCGGAAGTATAGCAATGGCTGTATTTTACCCTGTATTTATATTTGTATTTTATAAATCCATTTTGCTTGCATTTTTATCTATGGTTTTCACTTTAATAGTTGTTTTGGCACATAGAGAAAACATCAAAAAGCTGATTAACCATACGGAAAGTAAAATTGGCAGCAAAAAAAATAATAAATAGTTGTATAAAAAAATACCTTTTGATATAAATATCAAAAGGTATTTTTTGCATCAGCATCAGCGGGTATATGAGTGATTTTATATAGCATGCTTCAAAAAAATGCAAAAGCATATTTAAAAATTATTTATTTACAACATTTTGTGCATGTCCGTCAATGTACGCTTTTAAATTATCTTCTAATATACCTAAGAGCCTTGCTCTTGTTTCTTTTGCCGCCCAAGCAATATGCGGTGTTATATAGCAATTTTTCGCGTTTAAGAGGGGGTTATTTTTATCGGCAGGCTCTACGCTTAATACATCAAGCCCTGCGCCTTGTATCATTTCATTATTAAGTGCATTTGCAAGTGCTTTTTCATCAACCACCGGGCCTCTCGATGTGTTTATAAATATGGCACTTTTTTTCATTTTTGTTATTGTTTCTTCGTTAATCATACCTTTAGTTTCATTTGTTAAAGGGCAATGGCAGGTGATTATATCACTTTCTTTTAATAATTCATCAAGTGTTACAAATTTAACCGTTTTCAGTTCACCTTTATCTTTTGGGCGCGGTGCATAGGCAAGCAAATTCATATCAAATGCTTCTGCAAGCTTTGCAACCTTTTGCCCGATTGCGCCAAATCCGATTATACCGATTGTTTTTCCTGCAAGTTCAGCAAGCGGAGCTTTCCAAAAGCAAAAATCAGGGCAACTGCACCATTCGCCGTTATGAACTGCTTCACTGTGAAGTGATACTTTATTTGTGAATTGCAGGATAAATGAAAAAACAAGCTGTGCCACTGCGTTAGTAGAATATGACGGAATGTTGCACACTGTTATTCCAAGCTTTTTTGCACTTTCGCAGTCAACAACATTATATCCCGTTGATTGAAGGCCGACATATTCAAGTTCCGGCTTTAACTGTTCAAGTATTTCTTTTGTAAGGATTGTTTTATTTATTATAAGTGCATTTGCACCTTTTGCTCTTTCAATTATTTGGTCCGGTGAAGTTCTGTCATATACAGTGAAATCGCCGAGCTTTTTCATACCATCCCAGCTTAAATCACCCGGGTTTGTGGTAACACCGTCTAAATTAACAATTTTCATACATATACCTCCTGATAGTTTTCTGTCCTAATTATATCCCTATGTAAGGTAAAATGCAATATCGCTTGATAACTTTGTAATAATATAGTATAATTTATTCATAAGTATTAACGGTGATTATTATGAATAAAGGTACAATAATATTGTTTACCGTTATATTTACTTTTTGCTCGTGCGTAGGTATAAATGCTTGCTTTAAGAATAGCAGTGCAGTTAACAACAGTGCGCAAAACAGCAGAATAAATCTTGTTATTGATGCGGGTCACGGCGGTATTGATGCAGGCACTATCGGTGTTGACGGTGCCAAAGAGAAAAATATTAACTTAAATATTGCATTAAAATTATATGATTTTGTAAGAATTTCAGGTGTTAATGCAAGCTTAATAAGAAATGGTGATTATCTGTTTTATAAGAAAAACGATAATCAAAAGCGTTCCGATTTATATAACAGATTAGATTATGTTAATTCAATAAATAACAGTACACTTATTTCTATTCACCAAAATCATTTTGAAAATGAAAAAGAAAACGGCATGCAAATATGGTTTTCACCAAATGATGATAAAAGTCCAATACTTGCAGACAGTATTTTAAACATAACTAAAAAATTTTTACAGCATGATAATAAGCGTTTTAATAAAAAATCTGACAGCGCATATTATCTTTTGCATAAAGCAACCGTACCGTCTGTAATGGTTGAATGCGGATTTATGAGCAATACTGAGGAAAACAGCAACCTGCAAAAAGAAATTTATCAAAACAAACTCGCATATTTGATTATGCTTGGGTTAAATGAGTATATTACTGAGGAATTGTAAATGGCAAAAATTAAAACTTCTTACATATGCAGCGAATGTGGATTTGAATCGCCAAAATGGTATGGCAAATGCCCAAGTTGCGGAGAGTGGAATACACTAAATGAAGAATTAAATAGTCAGCAAACTAAAAACAGCTTTTCAAATTCATTCAGCACCGTAAATCAAGTTTTAGCACTTGATGACATTTGCGGTGAAAATGATGAAAGAATACCTACCAAAATTGAAGAATTTGACAGGGTATTAGGCGGAGGAATCGTAAAAGGCAGTCTTGTTCTTTTAAGCGGTGACCCCGGTATCGGTAAATCAACCATACTACTTCAAATTTGCCAGAATCTTGGCTCTAAAGGGCAAAAAATTCTTTATGTAAGCGGCGAAGAATCAGCTAATCAAATTAAGCTTCGTGCAGTAAGAATAGGTGTTACTACCAATAATTTATTTATTCTTTCACAAACCGACTTGGCTACAATCGTTGAATGTATTAAAGCAGAAAAGCCTGATATAGTTATAATAGATTCAATTCAAACTATGGTATATGAACAGGTGAATTCATCTGCTGGGTCAATAACACAGGTTAGGGAATGCACAAATGTATTTATGCATACTGCTAAAGGACTGGGTATACCTATTTTTATCGTCGGCCATGTTAATAAGGATGGGGCAATTGCCGGTCCTAAAGTTCTTGAACATATTGTTGATACGGTTTTATATTTTGAAGGCGAAAGGAATTATTCATACAGAATTTTAAGAGGTGTTAAAAACAGATTTGGTTCTACAAACGAAATCGGTGTTTTTGAAATGACGGCAGACGGCCTTAAAGAAGTGCTAAATCCTTCGCTTATGATGATTTCAGGCAGGCCTAAAAACACTTCGGGTACTTGCGTGGCGTGTGTTATGGAGGGAACAAGACCTATTCTTGCCGAAGTGCAAGGCCTTGTTTGCGCAACCGGATTTGGCACACCGCGAAGGATGAGTACCGGATTTGATTATAACAGAATGAGTATGCTTCTTGCAGTACTTGAAAAAAGGGCAGGGTACTTCTTTAATAATATGGATGCATATGTTAATGTTGTAGGCGGATTAAAGCTTGATGAACCTGCCGCTGATTTAACAGTTGCACTTGCACTTGTATCATCGCTAAAAGATAAAGCTGTTGATGATAAAACCATTGCGTTCGGTGAAGTAGGACTTGCAGGTGAAATAAGAGCTGTAAATAATTGTGAACAGCGAATTGCCGAAGCTAAAAGGCTTGGATTTGAGCGATGTATTATTCCTTTTCATAATTATAAATCAATCACCAATTCCTTAAAATCAACATTCGATATAATTCCCGTAAGAAATATAAGAGAAGCTTTTTCAGCATTAGTTGAAGAATAAAAAATAAACCACCGAAAAATCGGTGGTTTATTTTTATGTATAAGTTATTATGCTTAGTGCTTAATGTCGTCCCACTTAACGCCGTCAATGTGGAAAAGGTCATCAAACTTATAAACATTATGTTCTTCTTTTGTATGGTTTGGATACCAAACTTGAGCGAAGAATGGGTTAGTTTTAGCAACTTCATCATAGTTCCATTCTTTTTGCGGAATGTAACATTCAGGGCACCAATGACCGCCAAGAAGAATAAGAGCAGGTGATGCTTCAAATTCAGCACCGCAAGTACCACATTTCCACTTAAGCTTTGTAGCCATATCACCCTTAACCATTGTTTCGCTGAGGCATTCACCGCCACGGAATTTAGCTGCTTGCTTCATATCTTCAATATCAAGTTCTGATTCAGGCTTGCTTTCATCATAACCGTGGTCAAGCTTAAACTGTTCAGCAGCACTGTTATCCTTATCAAAGTGAATGATTTCAAAATCTTCCCACTTTGAAGGAATCTTGTTGTATTCTTCAAGAGAACCATAGTATGATGACATTCTTTCAGGGTTGTTAGTCTTAACCCAGTCAAGTGTACCAAAGTCAGGTGTAGAAGCAATTTTCTTCATAAATGGCTTTGCACAAGCTGCAACAAGGTTCTTTGGAAGGTATCTTGGTATTTTGAAGTAAAATTCAACATGGTCAGCAAGTCTGTTAAAATAATCCTGAATAGGAAGATTTTCTCTAAAATGGAGATAGTTTTCAAGCTTATCACCATCAGCATAGAACTGACCGTGGAAGTTCTTTGTAATGAACCAGTTTGGTTCAAAAAGCTTTTCAGGGCCTGCAAGACCAAGAGTGCCAAGAAGAAGGCATTCAAATTCATAGTTAGAAATTCTGTATTCCTTACCTGAACCGATGTTATAGAAATGATTCCAGAAATCTGAACCAAGGTTACCTGCTTCATCTTCAAGAACAAGGTTGCACATAAGTCTGCCTGAATCTTCTACTGTACACCATTCAAGTACACCATTTATAGGAACATGGAACATAATAGGGTCCATATTCTTAAGAATGTTAGGATAAAGGATACCTGACTGACGCATTACAACCCAATTCTTAATTCCGCTTTCAACGAATGTGCGTTCAGCAACAGTCTTTGAAATAGCATAATGGTCATAAATAGAAATTTTGATAGGGTCGCCGCATCTGCCCCAATGGATAGGGTAGTTACGGTCGCCTGTTTCAGCAACAGTGCCGATATAGCAAACTTTAATATCATCCGGATTCGGTTGAGCAAGAACTGCTTTGCAAATACTCTGTGCAGCACCGATGTTTGTTTTCTGTGTTTTGTAAGGTTTCCAGTCAGCAGTCGGAGATACCATACCGCCAACATGAAGTACATAATCTGCACCTGTTACGCCTTCAAGAATTGAATCGTAATCGTTAAGGTCACCCCAAACAATCTTTAAATTTGGCTTTGCCATTAAATCCTTAAGTTTTTCTTCGTTTTTTGGGCTTTTTCTTGCAAGCATCTTAATATTGATTTCATTTGGATGCTTAAGCATTTCCTGAACAGCAGCCCAACCCATATTACCTGTACCACCGGTAATAAATACGGTTTTCTTTGCCATAATTTTCCTCCTTATAAGGCATATGCCTTTTATTGCTATATAATTATAAACTATTTATTAAGAAATTACAATAGTAATTATAAAATAACATTGATTATTTATAAATATTTGTTGACTTTATCAATTTTATGATGTATTATAGCTGTGATGTTAATATGCTTTATCAAGAGTGGTTGAGGGACAGGCCCTGTGAAACCACAGCAACCTGCATTTGCAAGGTGCTAATACCTGCGGCTTACCGAGTGATGATAGCTTAATGCACACGCTCGTTTCGTGTGCTTTTTTCTTTCTAAAGCAATTAACAAATATTTTTGATTAGAGGATATTATTATGTCAAAACATTTGTTTACCAGTGAATCCGTAACAAAAGGTCATCCTGATAAAATTTGTGACCAAATTTCAGATTCTATTCTTGATGCTATGCTTGAGCAGGACCCACAAAGCCGTGTTGCCTGTGAAACAACATGTACAACCGGCCAGGTTCTTGTAATGGGTGAAATTACAACAAAGGCACAGGTTGATATTCCGTCTATCGTAAGAAAAACAATTTGCGATATTGGATATGATGACGATAAGAAAGGTTTTAACGGTAATACTTGCGCTGTTTTGCTTGCACTTGACCATCAGTCTGCCGATATTGCAATGGGTGTTGATAAGTCACTTGAACTTAAAAACGATGATGAAGATGAGTATAACCTGAACGGTGCAGGTGACCAAGGTATGATGTTCGGTTACGCTTGCAACGAAACAAAGGAGCTTATGCCACTTCCTATCAGCCTTGCGCATAAACTTGCAGTTAAGCTTACAGAAGTCAGAGAAAACGGTACACTTCCTTATCTTTATGCTGACGGTAAAACACAGGTTACTGTTGAATACGATGATGATAAACCTGTAAAGGTTACTACTGTCGTTGTATCAAGCCAGCACAGTGCAGATGTTGAGCTTTCACAGCTTCGTTCAGATATTATTGAAAAAGTTATTAAAGCTACAATTCCTGCTGAATTTATTGATGATGATACAAAGTATTTTGTAAACCCAACCGGCAGATTTGTAATAGGCGGCCCTCACGGTGATTCAGGCCTTACCGGTCGTAAAATCATTGTTGATACATACGGTGGATACGCACGCCACGGCGGCGGCGCTTTCAGCGGTAAAGACCCTACAAAGGTTGACAGAAGTGCTGCATACGCATCACGCTGGGTAGCTAAAAATATTGTAGCTGCCGGCCTTGCTGATAAGTGTGAAGTTGAACTTGCCTATGCAATCGGCGTTGCAAAGCCTGTTTCGGTTATGGTTGATACTTTCGGTACAGGTAAAATTGATGATGAAAAAATCGCCGATATTGTAAATAAGGTATTTGACCTTCGCCCGTCAGCTATTATAGACAGACTTGACCTCAGAAAACCAATTTATAAGAATGTTGCTGCTTACGGTCATATGGGCAGGGAAGACCTCGGTGTTTCTTGGGAAAAGACCGATATGGTTGATGAAATCAAAAAGTATATGTAATTAACATAAAAACACAAAAGCTCGGTTATACCGAGCTTTTGTTTCTTTTTTTAGTTTTAAGTTTTGCACCTAAATAATAAAATAATGCGGGCAGAAGCAAGATTATATAACTTGCATTTCCGAAATATCCGTCAACTAAAAGTATTGAAGTAAATAAATATGCAATTAAGCCATCTTCCATAATATTCCACAATAAATTTATAAGAAGCATTATTGCAGTTACCGTCAAATATGCATTAGTTGATTTTCTGCATACATTTTGACCGAATAAAATTCCAAATATAAAAGGTAAAATGAAAAGTAAAGCTATTGAAATATAACTGATAATAGAAATTATATCGTATTTACCGTCACTTCCACCTTTAAATTGTTCATACAAAACCAAATAAATAATTGACGGAAGCCAAACAGATAAGCCAAAAATGAATAAGTCAATAAAATAGTTTTTTGCTGTATATTTCATATAACCACCCCCAATTATTATACAATATAAAACAAAGAAAAAATTTTTAACAGTTAGCTCATGCTTTTTTAAGCTTATTTTTAATTGCTGAACCTAAAAAATATAAGAGTGTGTATAAAACCGGTGTAATAATAGATATTGTTATTTCTCTGATTTCATTATACTTATTAAATAATCCTCTTATCCATTCTTCCTGAGGAAGTAAAAAAACAAAATAACTATCCGGAATTTTGATATGAAATATGCAAATTATTTCCATTATTAAGAAAACTGTTAAATATGAAGATATAGATTGTTTGCAAAGTTTTCTTGAAAGAAAAATGCCGAATATAAACGGTAACAAAAATGAAATGAAAATTGCTAAATATAAGTAAACAGGGGTATTTATATAATCAAATTTGTTTACTATTATAAATGTTGACAAATATATAATTGGGGTAATTGATACAGATAAACCAAACATAAGTGTATCAATAAGATAATCTTTAAAAGAATATTTCATATAACCACCTCCAACTCCTGTATATCATATAAAATAGACATTGTCAATAATTTAACAATATCTTTATAAAAACTTTAGAAAAAAGCTCGGTTATACCGAGCTTTTGTGTTTTGTATGATATGGGTAATTATTGTTTGTAATCAGTTGGCGGCTATGCCGTATTATAAAGTTAACGCAAAATCAATGCATTTTTTGAATAAATCTTTTCTTTGCTTTTCTGTCATTGTCCATTTCCATGATTTCTCATTTTCGTTTAATGGATGCTTGTCAGATGCGATAAGAATTGAAATTGAATTTAAACCGAGATATTTGCTGACTGAATATATTGCAGATGTTTCCATATCAACTCCGATTGCTCCTTTGCTGCGCCATAATTCCTCTTTAAAGAAAGTTTGACGATATACCGCATCAGTTGATACGATAGGGAAATAGTATGAATTATTCATAAATCTCGTCGCTTTTTCCAAAAGCATTGCATCAGGTTCAAAAAATTCAGCGTTTTCATAATAATGCAAAGAGGTTCCTTCTTCGCTAAATGCTTTATTAGGAATTATAATATCACCACTGTTTACATTACTTGAAAAAGTGCCAAACATACCTATTGTTATTATGTTTTTAACATCTAAAGCGGCAAGAGTTTCAATGGTATCAACTGCTTGAGGTGCGCCATATCCGCCGTGTAAAAAGCAAATATCCGAATTTTTAATTTTATAAATGGGACAAGAATTTAAAAAACGTGGAAAATGATTACTGATTTTTTTAGTTTTATAATGTTTAGTTGTATATTCAATACCGCCACGCATAAAAAATAAAATTGCTGTTTTTGGTAGTTTTTCTATTTTATTACTGTGCGAACTCGCTATATGTTTTTTAGCATTGATTATGGCAGGTGTATTGTCGTTTTTAAATTTCCACATAGTTCTTCCTCATTAAAAATAAAGGGTGAACTGTGTTCACCCTCAAAGAGTTATTATAATTTCTTATCCTTATCAAGTGCTTTATCAACAGCGTTATGAACTGCCGATTCAAATCCGTCCGCTTGAAGGGAAGTTACGCCTTCAATAGTCGTACCGCCCGGTGAACAGACATTATCAATAAGCTGCCACGGGTGTTCATCACTTTCCAATATCATTTTTGCACTGCCTAATACGGTTTGAGCAGAAATTTTAAGCGCATCGCTTTTTTTCATTCCGTTTTTAACGCCGGCGCGAGCCATGGCATCAATAAACATATATGCAAATGCAGGGCCGCATCCGCCGATTACACCGAAAAGAGGAAAGAAGCTTTCATCAAGGCAGAGAACCTTACCGATACCGTTTAAAAGTAATTCAACATTGTTTTTATCTTCATCATTTACTAAATCATTAAAGCAATAAGCAGAAATTGCTTCGCTGACTTTTGCGTTGATATTAGGCATTACACGCACGATTTTAGCCTTACATTTTAAATTGCTTTCGATAAAATCAATAGTTTTGCCGGCGGCTATTGAAATTAAAAGTTTATCACCGATTTCACCGTCGATAGTATTCAAAACAGAAGCCTGAATGTTCGGCTTAACTGCAAGGAATATAATATCACTTGATGATACAACATCTTTTTCACAATTGCATACATTTATATTTAAGCTTTTCTTAAGTTTTTCAGTTGCAGGTGCATATATATCAAAAGCATATACATCTTCACCGTTAATTGCATTATTTGAAGTAATACCGTTAATAATTGCAGTAGCCATATTGCCACAGCCGATAAAACCGACTTTCATATTTACACTTCCTTTAAATTATTACTTTAATAATAACATTATTTCAGTAATTATTCAATGTTTTTATTATCTTTTAATTTTCTGTATTTTTCTTTAGTTGCAAGTCCACCTCTTATATGCCTTTCGGCTTTATTTTGTTCTAACACAGCCTTTACTTCGCTGCAAAGAAGTGGGTTAATCATTGCAAGTCTTTTAGTAACATCATTATGAACAGTAGATTTACTTATTCCGAAAACTATACCCGCCTGCCTTACGGTTGCACCCGTTTCAATTATGTAATGGCCTAAATCGATGCATCTTTTTTCTACATTACCAATCAAAGAAATTCACCTTCCTTGGTAATGTATATGAAAAATATGAATAAATAGAACGAAACCCACATCAATGATGTGGGTTTTATATCCTATTCAGCTTTTTGGGTAGTTGTATTATTGTCGCTCACTGCATCACCGATAAGGTCTGCAAGAGTTTTCATTTTAAGTTCCTTAACAGAATCAAATTTGTGTTCATCAGTTTCCTTACCGTCTTCAATAAGAGTAAGGGTAAGAACTTTTCCTTTAACCTTATATTTATATACAACTTCACCGCTTGTTTTAGGGTTAGTTAATGTTAATTTGTTGCCCTTTACAGTATATTCACCTGTGAAATTTACTGTTGATAAATATGAATCATATGTACCGTCATCATAAAAAACATAAGCTGACATACCCGGTGCTTTTTGGCTTTGCCATTTGCCGATAAGCTTTTCTTCATTAGAAAACATTGAAGTAACAGCCGAAGCAGGGGATTGCTCGGTGGCAACACAATAAATACCACCTGCCGCTAATAAAATGAATAAAACAGCAGCAACTATTATAATAGCGATTTTTGATTTAGACAATTTAACATTAGCCATATTATTATCCTTTTAAACCTTTATTTTTTAAGATTGCATCAATTTTTTCTGAACTGTCAAGAAGGCTAGATACTGACATATCGTGATTTAATGTATCGATAAAATATGCAGCATATTTTGAAAGTTCAACGCTTACATACCATTCTCTGCTTAAAAGTTCAGGTGTTTGATATACACCGTTTGTTGTGAATACTCGATAGAACACACCATCAGCATATGCTTTATCAAATATATCAAGTCCATTGCAGAAAAGGCCGAATGTTGTGCATACAAAAATTCTGTTACAGCCTAAATTTTTAAGCTTCATAGCAACTTCAAGCATTGATTCGCCTGAAGAAATCATATCGTCAACAATAATAATATCTTTGCCTTTTACAGAATCACCCAAATACTGATGTTCAACAATAGGGTTTCTACCGTTTACTACTCGTGTATAATCTCTTCTCTTATAAAACATGCCGAGGTTTATACCAAGCTGAGTAGCAAAATAAATGCATCTGTGAAGAGCGCCTTCATCAGGAGAGATAACCATTAAATGGTCTTTATCAACTTTTAAGTCATCAACATTGTTTACAAGTGCTTTAATCATTTGATATGTCGGCATTACATTTTCAAATGATTTATCAGGAATGGCATTTTGCACTCTTTGGTCGTGTGCATCAAATGTAATGATGTTTTCTACACCAAGATGTACAAGTTCCTTAAGTGCCATTGCACAGTCAAGTGATTCCCTTGAACTTCTTTTATGCTGCCTGCCTTCATAAAGCATTGGCATAATTACAGAAACTCTCTTTGGTTTTGAGCAAAGTGCCGAAATAACTCTTTTAAGGTCAGCAAAATGGTCATCAGGTGACATACATACTTCTTTGCCATACATATTATATGTGCAACTGTAATTAAATACATCACATACAATATAAATATCGTACCCTCTTACACTTTCGTTTATAACACCTTTGCCTTCACCACTGCCAAATCTCGGAATAGTAATATCAATTTTATATGAATCTCTTTGATAGCCGAAAAATGCAATTGATTCCGCATGCTCAATGGCCTGAGTTTTGCGCCATTTAACAAGGTATTTGTCGATTTTGTCGGTAAGTTCTTCACATCCCGGCATACCGATAATGCCAAGCGGACCGATAGGAATTGTGTTGATGCTGATTGCTGTTTGTCTAGCCATAGTAAAAAGATGCTCCTCTCTAATGTTCACGAGTATTCTACAATAAAAGCACAATATTGTAAATAGGTTTTTGTAGAATTATGAGTATTTATATCTATTCAACAATTATTTTGTCTTTTCTTCTTTTGCTTTTGTTTAGTTTTAAAGAAGACTTATTGTATATATAAAATCCACATAATCCAAATACCGTAACTGCTGAAATTATAATACCATATAAAAATCCGACAGGGAAATACTTATATTCAATTTTGTGCTGACCCGGAGTCAATTCTATGGCTAAAAGTGTGCCGCCGATTTCAAATGTTTCTGCTTTTTTGCCGTCCACATATACACTCCATCCGTCATCATACGGAATTGACGAGTATAAATAGCAATTTTCTTTCGCATTAACAGTTCCTTTAATTGTTGTATCACTATATGATTCAACATTAAGTGAATTGCCTGCAAGCGAATTATACATATTTTTAACAACAGTATCATCTGCAGTATAGCAATAAAAATCAAATGATGTACTTTCGCTTTCCATTGTACTTGCATCAAGTGATACTAATACTTCATCACCCTTATTGTGATAGCCAAGGTCTAAAATATATGCGTCTTCCATACTTTGAGTAATGTCTGAAACTTTTTCGGAATTCACCGTTATGGTTTTAAGGTCACTTGATTTGACATATAAATATAAATTTCCGTCAATAGTAGGGGAAAGTGAAACAGTTTCCGTACCGTAATTTGATGATGAATCGCTTTTTTCTAACCAATATGTTCCGTTTTCGGTAACATCATCGCCGCTTACAGCATCAAAATCCGTGCTGTTATATTCAACAGGTTTAAATAAATTTGAATATCCGGTTGCAAGTTTAACGAAATCACTTTGAATTTCAAAAGGATTTCCTTCATCTGTTACCCAATCATCAATTTTTGAATTTACACAATACGCAATAGGAAGATTATATTTGCTTTCATATACATTTGATTTCTTATCGGATGTAGTATAAATCTTTTTGTATAAATTACTTGACGGGGCAAGGCTTACATCTGTTTGAATTAAATATTTGATATTAAACATCATATTATAAACAGGTGTTTGGGTATTATAGGTGTAACTGTTGACCTTGTTTGACTGCATACCTAATGAGGATTGAAGCTGCGAATACGATTCATATGCCATTGAAGAAAAGACTGATATGCCGTTATATCCGTAATATGCCGGGTCCATTCTTGTGTTTAAATAGCATAATTCTGTTCTGTAAAATCCGCTGTCTTTATTATCAATATAATTGATTGCGTCGGTATATGTTTTATAATTTTCTTTGTAATTTTTATTATCTTGATTAAGCGGAAGGCCTACAATACTGCTGATTATAGTTTCACAAAGGATAAATGTAACCAAAACAAATGAAACGGTCTTTTTTTGTGCATTCTTATTTTTAAGTAAGAATAAGAAACCGCACCATAATGTAACAAAAATAATGGTTGCATATATCGTGCTGTTAGTCATTTTGTTTGTCAGGAATTTTTGACAGACAATAACAAAAGAAATTATTGCAAGCCCGGTATATGCTATATCCTTAACTTTGATACCTTTAAAATTAAGAATTGTTTTATATCCCATTACAGCAATGATGAATGAATACATATATGAATATCTGTACGGTAAATCATTTGGAAAATGGAAAGCGTGCCAAATATATTCGGCGCAGTTATTGTTAAAAGAAAATACAAAGAAGATTATTAAAACAACATAAGTTGCTTTTTCTTTAAGCTTAATTTTGTTATTTACAAGGAAAAGCGGTAATAAAATAAAAGTAAGAATACCGGTGTAAATATTAGGCAATACATTGTCGCCGCTACTTCTGATTGTGGTTTCAAGAAGAGCAAAATGCGATGTGATTAAATCAAGTAAATCAAAATAACTTTTAAATGTTTGCGGGAAGGTACCTGATGTTGCAGAACTGTTTTTAAGAATCATAAATACAGGCACAAGCGTAATTGCACAAATTAAAGCTGCAATAATGCTTGCAAATGCAAATTTAACTCCTCTGTTAATGAAAACATTATTCATTAAAGCTTTTGTGGAATACTTCTTTTCATAAACAGCGTTTTCATTAAGCTTTCCGTCATTGCTGTATGTGTTGATAAAACATACGAAAAAGTATAAAACAGCAAAAATACAGCACATATATCCCATATAATAATTTGCGAAGAACAAAATTACAAGCGAAACTGTATAAAGCTTTATATCACCGGTTTTAAATATTTTTTCGATTCCGAGTGCGATAAGCGGCAACATAATCATTGCGTCAAGCCACATAACATTCCAGTAGTATGCAAGAAAATAGGCACTAAACGCATATAAAATACCGAATACGCTTAAAAAGTAATTATCCTTATTAAAGCTTTTTTTGAGATAATAGCTAAAGCTTGTAGCACTCAATATACATTTAAATGCCACAATAAAAGTAATAGCATATGAAATATCTTCTTTATCAAACAAAAAGATTAAAAATGAAAGCGGACTTGATAAATAGTTTAGGTAATTACCCAAAAAGCTTGAGCCGCCACCTGTAATCCATGAATAAAGCAGACTTTTATGTTCAACAATTCTGTCATATAATTCTGCAAAGAGCGGACCGTATTGGTGATAAAGGTCCATTCGCATAACTGTTATACTGCCAAAAGGAAAAACAGAAAATATTACATAAATGACTGCAATGCAAGCAGTTGCCAAAACAGTAGTTAAAAATACATATCTATTTTTATAGAAAATTTTATAAGTTTTTGATTGCTTTACGCTTACGGCGTCATATCCGCAGTCAAAAATAAGTGTTCTGTCATACACATAATTAAATAAAAAGGAAGTTACTATTGCAATAAACCAAGCAAAAGAAATCGGCATATCAAGCATATTGAAAAATCCGAATTCCGCAAGCTTATAAAATCCGAAATTTACAGCAATTCTTATAACAAAAAATATGATTTGCTTAATGTTTGACGATAAAATCTTTTTGCCGAAAACATATTTTCTTTCAATAATAAATGAAACAATACTTGCAACTAAAAAAGCAATGATACAACTCGGTGTAACACCAATGCCGATAAATACTTTCAAAATTTGTTTAATTGAAAACAGAATAAAAAGCGAAACTGTTGCCATAAGGGTATAACTCACTGTTTCGCCGTTAATAAATTTATTTGTTTTTGGGATGTTTGCTGAAATACTTTCCATTATTGCACTCCGTATATTTAGATATTATATACATATATTAACACAATTGTTTTTTTAGTTCAACAGAATTTTTGTTATATCTTTTTAAATTTTTGCATACTATTAAGCGAGGTGATTATATGGACAATATTTATTCAATAATCGGGCAGTTACCTAATGAATTGAAAAGCTGTTTTATGGCATTTGACAATGTACTTTTATCAAACATTACGGAAATACGACTTAGAATTAACAAGCCGATTATTATCTACATATTAGATAAGCCTTATTTTATCAGTAAATATGACAAGCTTATCAATCATTATACCGATTCGGTCAGATATTTAAGCGGTGAAGAATTTAAATTTATTCTTGATAATATATGTAACAATTCATATCACACGCATATTAACACAATGATTAACGGGTATGTGACCGATAACTACGGTTCAAGAGTCGGAATTGCCGGTGAAGCCGTATATAAAGATTCGGCACTTACAAGCGTGAAAAATATTGAAAGCTTAAATATAAGAATATCACATAACATCATTGACTGTTCAAGAAATATATTAAACACACTTTATTTAAAATCAAGTCCAAGCATTATTATTGCAGGGCCGCCGGCAAGCGGAAAGACTACGATTTTAAGGGATATGACACGCTTGCTGTCAAGCGGTTATGCAGGCAAATACAGAAAAGTAAGTGTTATTGATGAAAGAAAAGAATTGAGTTCTGGTTTTGATGTGGGAATTAACAGCGATGTAATTTCAGGCTATGAAAAAGCAAAAGGCATTGAAATGGCAGTCAGAACACTTTCTCCCGAAATAATTGTATGCGATGAAATAGGTAACTTACCGGAAGTTAATGCTATAAAATTCGGCTTTTCAAGCGGAGCGTCATTTATTTTATCGGTTCACTTGAAATCTGTTGAAGATATTGTAAGAAACAAAATATTAAAAGAACTGATTATGACAGGTGAATTTTCATATATAGTTTTTTTAAAAGGAGTTAACAAAGGCTACGATGTTATTGAATTAACGGAGGAAGAAATTGAAGGTAATCGGAATTTTAATGTTAATGGCAACATCTATCCTTATATCAATTCAAATATGTAAATACGAAAAATATAAGATTATTTATTGCGATAAAATGATATATTTGGCTTCGCAGGTTTCGATATTTATGAAATCTGTAATGCCTGATACGGATATGATTTTTTCATATTTAAAAAATAGCGAAAAATTAAAAGATATTGATATTTTTGATATAAATTCAACTTCACCTTTAAACAAAGTTGAAAATGAAAAAATAACAGAATATATCAATTCAATAGGAAAATATGATGCTCAAACGCAGATTGATAAATCAACCGAGTTTTGCGACTCTTTCAGACTAATAAAAAAAGACTATCAGCAGTTTTATTCTACTCATTATAAATTGATTTATGCCGCAGGCTTCAGCTTTGGTGCGCTTATATCAATTTTGCTGATATAGGAGGATAAAATGGATATTGAATTTATCTTTAAAATAGCGGCAATCGGAATTATTGTTGCTGTTTTGAATATGGTTTTAATAAGAAGCGGCAGGGAAGAACAGGCAATGCTGACTACATTGGCCGGTGTAATAGTAGTTTTAATGATGATTATTCCGCAAATAAGTAATTTGTTTTCCACTGTGAAATCGTTGTTTGACTTATGATAAAGATTATAGGAATTGTATTAACTGCACTGATAATAAATATTGTGCTGAAAAATTATTCTCGTGAATTTACTTTATTTGTAAATCTTGTGTGTGCTGTAATAATTTTTTCAATAATTGCTAATGATTTGAAAAGCATAATAGATAAAATGGTTTCGCTGACAGACAGTGTTTCAGTTATATCACCGTACATTAAAATAATGCTTAAAATATTAGGTATTTCAATGCTGGCGCAGCTTTTATCAGATTTGTGCAGAGATAACGGGGAAAACACCCTTGCAAATCAAACTGAACTTTCAGCAAAAATAATCATACTTATAACCTCACTTCCGCTTTTTACAGCTATTATCAATATTATGACAGGGATGCTTAAATGAAAAGAACAATTAAAATCATATCTGTGTTATCAATAATTATAATTTTACTTATGCCAAATACTTGCCTTGCGGATAACGAAATTGATTATAAATCAAAATTGAACGATTATGACTTATCCTCATTTGAACTGCTTGATGACGATGCATCAAATCTGCTTAAAGATCTTGGTATAGATGATTTTAATTATGAAAATATAAGTAATATATCTTTCAACCAAGTTTTAAAATACATCATATCGATATTTTCAAATAAAGCTCAAACGCCTATAAAATGCTGCCTTATTTTAGTTTGCTTTGTGATTCTTTCTTCAATTGTGAAATCATTTGATATGAGGCTTTCAGGTGACAGCATTTCCGAACTGTACGCAACCGTATCTAACCTTGTAATTGCGATATTTTTACTCAGCCAAATTTACGATTCGGTTAAATTTGCCTGCTCATCAATTAAAATATGTTCAAATTTTACATATGCGTTCTTTCCCGTTTTTTGTGTAATTTGTGCCACAAGCGGCGGTGCAATGACTTCGTTTTCCGTTAACGGAAGTTTATTGCTTCTTTCTCAGGCACTCAACTTCATATCAGCAAATGTATTTTTACCGGTTGTCAACTGCTTTATGGGCATATCTGTTTGTTCTTCAATACGGCGGGATTTGAATATGGGCAGCATTGTATCGGCTCTTAAAAATTTGATTACAAAATCAATATCAGCCCTTTCCGCAATTTTCGTATCATATTTATCGCTGAAAACTGCTGTTGCATCAAGGGCAGATGCTCTCGGATTAAGGTCAGTAAGATTTGCAATAAATTCAATTGTACCTATTATCGGCAGTTCAATAAGCGAAGGTCTTTTATCAATTCAAAGCTATTCAAGTTTAATTAAAACAAGCGTGGGAATTGTAGGAATAATTGCAATTGTAGCTGTTTTTTTACCGGCAATTGTAAATATAACTTTATGGCGGTTATCAATTTCAGTGGCAAATATTTGCTCAAAAGTATTTTTTGACAGTGAATCTGCAACTGTGTTTGACGCTTTTTTAAGCGTGCTGTTGATTATAAATGTATTGCTGATATTATCTATGGTTACTACAATTATTTCATTGGGAATTTTAGTTGCGTCAAAGACGGTGAATGTATGAAATTTATAAACGAATGGACTTATACGGTATGTATCACGCTGATATTTTCAGTTATGTTTTCTTTGCTTCTGCCAAAAGGCTCGCAAGGAAAAGTCGGCAAAATAGTAATCACAGTATTTATAATGATTTCCTTCATTTTGCCATTTAAGGCAAACGGTTTTAATTTTGATATTGATGAATATGAATCAATCAGCAATGTTGAAATTGATTCAAAAGAGGAAACATATTCGGATTTAATCAAATCTAATATAGAAAAAACGCTTGCAGATGCCGATTATAAAAATTCAAAAGTAAAAGTAACTGTAAAATTAAAAGATGATGAACTTTATATTCAATCGGCTGATGTTTACATATTAGATGATTATGATTCAAAAGAGGTTAAGGATTTTTTATTTGAAAAATTAGGAATAAATGCGAAGGTGTATTACATTGGAGAATAAAATAAAGGATGCATTATCATTTATAGTTAAATCAGACTCAAAAAAGATAAAAATAATTGTTGCAATGGGGCTTATCGCAATAATTTTAATAGCTTTTTCATCAATGTTTCAGCCAAAAGAGAGCAAATCTGATATTGTAGAAAACGATTCTTTTGATTATTCATCATACAGTGAAGAAACCGAAAAAAAGCTTAAAAACATAATTTCTTCAATAGACGGAGTGGGCGAATGTGAAGTAATGATTACATTTGAATATACCGGCGAAAACATATATGCAAAGGACAGCGAAGCCAAAAGCGACGACACCTCACAAAGCAACAGCGACCAATATGTATTATATGATTCACAAAACGGCGAAAAAGCTCTTTTGATAAAAGAAAAATACCCAACTGTTCAGGGTGTAAGCATTGTGTGTACGGGAGGGGATAATACTCAGGTCAGAGAAGCAATAATTAACACCGTAACTTCTCTTTTTGATATATCAACAAACAGAGTTTCTGTTTCTAAAATAAAAAATTAAAGGGTGATTATTTTGAAAAAAGAAAATAAGCAAAAAAATAAAGAAAAAAAGAAGAAAGAAAAACCTATTCTTACCGAAGAGCAAATTAAAAAAAGAAAAACAAGAAATACGCGTATTGCGGCTTGCTGCTTTTTGCTTCTTCTCGGTGTAGGCGTTGCAGGCAATTGGTATTGGGAAAATAGTGATATTTCAGCTAAAATCAATGCCGTTTCAAGTGACAGAGATAAAATTTTAGGTGAAGCTACATATGTAGACGCTACCACGCAAATTGCTAAAGAAAATGCATATTTTTCTTCAGCAAGAGTTGAAAGACAGACAGCAAGGGATGAAAGCCTTGAAAAATTACAAAAAATAGTTGATTCAACAAAAGAAACCGATAAGGCACATATTGCCGCCGCTGATAAAATTGCGTCAATTTCGGACATAATATCAACAGAAAATAAAATTGAAACACTCGTTAAAGCAAAAGGTGTAAATAATTGCCTTGCAGTAATTAACGAAGATGCAACCAAAGTAAATGTAATTGTTGATTCAAAAGACTTAACGGACCAAATCATTTTGCAAATTAAGGAAATCACTGTTTCACAGCTTGGTTGCAGCTATGAGGATGTTACCATTATTCAGTCAAACTGAATTAACAATTATTTTATAATATAATCTTGTATATTTATTCAGTTTGTGTTATAATGGTTCAAAATTAAGGAGGCTTAATTATGGAAATAATATCAAAAAGCTCTATGGGTGAGCTTGTTATATCAGATGAGGTTTTATCATCAATAGCAGTTAATGCAGCCAAGGATGTTGACGGTGTATCATCATTCTGTAATAAACCCGTTGATGTTGTTAATACAATTAAGCAGGGCAGTCTTAAAGTTATGAGTCCTGTCAGAATTAAGCAGGAAAATGACAGCTTTTCAATCAGCATATATATTAACATTGCCCCGGGAAAGAAATTTCAAACCGTTGCAACACAGGTGCAAAGTGCCGTTAAGGAGTCTGTTCAAAATATGACAGGCAAGCTTGTAACAAAGGTTAATGTTATTGTAGCCGGTATTGATTTTGATGAGCCTGTAAGCTCTGTTGAACCTTGTGAAACTGAAGAGTAACAAAATCTGCCGACATTTATTCACATTTGTCGGCATTTTATTTTGCATAAAATAGGAGATTATCAGATGAAAAGAAGTGAAATGAGGGAGCAGGCATTCCTGTTAACTTTTGAGGGTTTATTTTCAAGCGGCGAAGATATTGATGAAGTAATTGAACTTTACAGCGAAAATGTTGAAGCTGTAAGCAAATACGCAAAAGATATTTTTACCGGTGTTAAAGCAAATAAAGATGAATTTAACGAAATAATCAATAAATATTCAAAATCTTGGAAAGTTACAAGACTTCCTAAAGTAACGGTGGCTATTCTTTATGTAGCACTTTATGAAATGAAGAATGTTGAAGATGTAGCTGACAGTATAGCAATCAATGAAGCAGTCGAGCTTGCTAAAAAATATGCATCAAGTGCTGATGCATCGTATATTAACGGTATTCTCGGTGCGGTTGCAAGAGGTTAAATCTTATGTATCTTGGGTTTGATACAAGTAACTATACAACATCGGTTGCTCTGTTTGACGGTGAAAATGTATTTCAATCGAAAAAATTGTTAAAGGTAAAAAGCGGTGAACGCGGATTAAGGCAAAGTGACGCAGTTTTTCAGCACACCGTAAATATGCCTGAAATATTAGCCGAGCTTGAATACGATTCTTTTAAACTTAAAGCGGTAGGTGTTAGCACGCGCCCGCGAAATATTGACGGCAGTTATATGCCGTGTTTTACAGTCGGAAACAGCGTGGCAAATGCAGTTTCAAAATTTACAAATACACCGCTTTATACAACATCACACCAAGTTGGCCATATTTTATCTGCATTGTATTCTGTAAATAGACTTGATTTAATAAATCAGGAATTTATAGCTTTTCATGTAAGCGGCGGAACTACCGAAGCTTTATTGGTAAAACCTGATAAAGACGAAATTATTAAAGCTGAAATTATAGCAGAAAGCTTGGATTTAAAAGCAGGACAGGCTATTGACAGAACAGGTGTTTTACTCGGCTTAACTTTTCCTTGCGGAAAAGAAATTGATGCTCTTTCACTGAAAAGCGAAAAGAAATACAAAATCAAGCCTTCAATGAAAGGTTTAAACTGCTCGCTTTCCGGTGTTGAAAACAAAGCTAAAAAGATGATTGAAAACGGTGAATTACCGCAGGATGTTTCAAAATTTGTTTTAACTTATATTTCTGATTCACTTGAAAAAATGACAGAACTTTTGATTGAAAAATACGGCGATTTACCGCTTGTATTTGCCGGCGGTGTAATGTCAAACACGCTTATTAAGAATAATATAACAAACAAGTTTAACGCATACTTTGCAAAACCCGAATTTAGCTGTGATAATGCATCGGGAATTGCAATATACGCATATTTGAAAGATAATAATGATAAATAACGCATTAACGGTAACACAAGTTAATACCTATATTAAAGCTTTACTTGATGAAGATATTCACTTAAAAAACATTTTTGTTGTAGGTGAAATAAGTAATTTTCTGCATTATTTTCGTTCGGGGCATATTTATTTCACGCTTAAGGATGAAAATACGCAAATTAAGGCAGTTATGTTTTCATCAAGTGCAAGCAGGCTTAAATTTAAACCTTGCGACGGAATGAAAGTTTTGTGCAGGGGCAGAATTTCACTTTATGATAAAGACGGAGCGTATCAACTTTATGTTGATGATATGCAGCCTGACGGTATAGGTTCGCTCACAATAGCTTTTGAGCAGATGAAAGAAAAGCTTTCAAAAGAAGGTCTTTTTGATGATATTTATAAAAAAACCATTCCAAAATATCCCAAAAAAATCGGTGTTGCAACTTCAGATGTGGGTGCGGCAATTGAAGATATAAAAAACATTACCAAAAGAAGATACCCGATTGCAGAACTTGTAATTTCTCCTACAATAGTGCAGGGTGACAAAGCGGCTAATGATATTGCTAAATCAATCAAAATTCTTGATGAACGCAGTGACATTGATGTAATCATAGTCGGCAGAGGCGGTGGCTCTCTTGAAGATTTGTGGGCATTTAACACTGAACAGGTTGCAAGGGCAGTTTTCGATTGCAACACACCTGTAATATCCGCCGTAGGCCATGAAACAGACTATACAATCTGCGATTTTGTTTCAGATTTGAGAGCGCCAACACCGAGTGCAGCGGCAGAACTTGCTGTACCCGATTCAAATGTTTTGATTGATTTTCTTGACAATGCCAATAAAAGACTTTCCGCTTTGCTTAACGACAGGATAGAAAGAGAATATCAAAAACTTGACAATTTAATGCTTTCTTCCTTTATGGCTGAACCCGGCGAATATTTCAGTCAAAAATTTGATGAAGTTGATGTACTTTATGCAAGGCTTAAAGACGGATTTTCATACTTAGTAGAAAAAGAAAACAGCAAATTTTCAAATTTAGTATCGTCATTAGATGCTTTAAGTCCGCTGAAAGTTCTTGCAAGAGGTTATTCAATCACAACTAAAAATGGAAAAGTAATAAAAGATATTGAAAATATAAATATTGATGATGAATTAAAAGTTAAATTATCAAAAGGATATACAAAATGCGTGGTTAAAGAGGTAGTATCTGATGAGTGATGATATAAAATACGAAGAAGCTATTAAGCAACTTGAAGAAATAGTTTTAAAACTTGAAAACGGAAGTGCGTCTCTTGATGAAAGCATTTCGCTTTTTGAAAAGGGAACAAAGCTTGTAAGTGTTTGCAGTAATAAGCTTAAATCTGCACAGCAAAAAATCACTTTGTTAACAAAGGAGAATAATAATGACTGAAACGGAATTTAATAATATTCTCACCAATGATATAAAAAAAGTTGAACATAATCTTCTTTCATTTTTACCTGATTGCAAAGATGGGCAGGAAAGTGTTGTTCAGGCAATGGAATACAGCTTAATTAACGGCGGTAAAAGGTTGCGTCCTGTATTTGCGCTTGAATTTGCCAATGCCTGCGGCGGCAGTAAGGAAGATGCGTTGCCGCTTGCCTGCGCAATGGAATATGTTCATACTTACAGTTTAATACACGATGATTTACCTTGTATGGATAATGATGATTTAAGAAGGGGAAAGCCGAGCTGCCATAAAGCATTTGGTGAGGATACCGCACTTTTGGCAGGAGATGCCCTATTAACCCACGCTTTTGAAATAATTGCTATGTCAGATTTATCAGATGATAAAAAAGTTTCCGCTTCGCTTTTACTTGCTCAAAATTCAGGTGTAGGCGGAATGATTGGCGGGCAGGTAATCGACCTTATTTATGAAAAGCAAAACCCAAGTGTAAAGCAATTACTCAATGTATATAAAATGAAAACAGGCGCATTGATTTCCGCAGCTTGCCTTATGGGATGTATAAGCGCCGGTGCAAACGAAAATCAAATGGCTTGCGCTTCAAAATTTGCGTATTCGCTCGGAATAGCTTTTCAAATTCAAGATGATATACTTGATATTATCGGGGATGAAAAAGAGCTTGGTAAACCAATCGGATCGGATGCTCAAAATGACAAAACAACATATGCAACTTTACTCGGAATAGATAAGGCTAAGGCAGATGTTGAAAAGCTTACTCAATCTGCCATAAGCCAGCTTGACGCATTTGAAAAAACGGAATTTTTAAAAGAGCTTGCATTAAAGCTTGTTAACAGAAAAAAATAACCAGCATATTGAAAAGAGAGATATTATGTCTGTTCTTGATAGGGTTAATTCCCCAAAAGACTTAAAAAAATTAAATGATAACGAACTAGAAGAATTATGCAGTGACATTAGGAAATTGCTTATTAACACAGTTTCAAAAACCGGCGGTCACCTTGCATCAAATTTAGGTGTTGTTGAACTAACCGTTGCTATGCATAAAGTATTCAACAGTCCAAATGACCAAATTGTATTTGATGTAGGCCACCAATGTTACACTCACAAAATTCTTACAGGTCGTAAAGATAAGTTTTCTACACTTCGTACAGAAAACGGTATCAGCGGCTTTACAAGGCCGGTAGAAAGCGAGCATGATATTTTTTCATCAGGTCACAGCTCAACTTCAATTTCTTCGGCAGTCGGTCTTGCAAGAGCGAAACAGATTAAAGGTGAAAAAGGCAAGGTAATCGCAGTTATCGGCGATGGTGCTTTAACCGGCGGTCTTGCTTATGAAGCACTCAACAATTCAGGCAACGATAACAGCAATTTAATAGTAGTTTTGAATGATAATAATATGTCTATCAGCAAAAATGTAGGTTCAATGGCTAAAAATTTAACTACTATAAGAACATCGAAAAGATATGTTACATTCAAATCGAATTTTCAGCGCCATCTTTCAAGAATACCTAAAATCGGAACTCAAATTAACAGATTTTTCACTTACATAAATACTAAAATCAGAAAAGTAGTATATAAATCAACATTTTTTGAAGATTTAGGTTTCAGATATTACGGTCCGATTGACGGGCATGATATTGATTTACTTGTAGATGTATTTAATGCCGCAAAAGCTCATAATCATTCGGTTTTAATTCATGTAAATACCGTAAAAGGCAAGGGATATTATCCCGCAGAAAAAAATCCTACTCAATTTCACGGTATCGGCAAATTTGATATAAACACAGGTGAGCCAAAAAGCAGTGGCAAAAACTTTTCTGCTGCCTTCGGCGAGGTTATGTGCAAATTTGCACAAAAGGACAGTAGGATTTGCTGTGTAACAGCCGCAATGGCAGAGGGTACGGGCCTTTGCAATTTTGCCAAGCAGTATCCTAAAAGATTTTTTGATGTAGGTATTGCAGAACAGCATGCCGTTACATTTTCAAGCGGACTTGCTAAAAACGGACTTATTCCCGTTTTTGCAGTGTATTCAACATTTTTACAGCGTTCTTATGACCAACTTATTCACGATGTAGCAATGCAGAATTTAAAAGTGATTTTTGCTATTGACCGTGCAGGCTTTGTCGGTGAGGATGGCGAAAGCCACCAGGGTGTGTTTGATACTTCGTTTTTAAATTCAGTTGTCGGATTAACTGTTTATGCTCCTTCAACATTTGATGAACTTGAAGCAATGTTTTACCAGGGTATATATAAAACCGACGGTGCAGTTGCAATAAGATACCCACGCGGCGGACAGTTTGAAATTCCGGTTGAATATACTTATAATCACGAAAATTATACAATCATTGGCAACGAAAATGCAAAAAAATGTATTGTATCATACGGCAGGGAATTTTCAGAATGTGCAAAAGCTTATGAAAATTTAAGTGACACATTCTTAATTAAATTAAACAAAATCAAACCGATTGATACATCAGTTGTAAATACCTTAAAAAATTGTGACACTGTATACTTTTTTGAAGAGAGTATAAAAAACGGTTCAGTAGGTGAAACATTCGCATCAATCTTAATTGAAAATGATGTTAAAGCTCATTTTAAGCACATTGCTATTGATAATCAATTTGTTAAGCAGGCAAGTGTTAGCAGGCAGCTTGAACATTATAAATTAGACTCAAAATCTATAACAGAAGAGGTCAACAATGGCTAAAAATAAAACAAGACTTGATGTTGCATTGGTAGAACAGGGCTTTGCTGAAAGCAGAGAAAAAGCCAAGGCAATTATTATGTCGGGAATAGTATATGTTAATAATCAAAAATCGGACAAAGCCGGCAAAGATGTTAAAGACGATGATGTTATTGAAGTGAGGGGCAAAACCCTTAAATATGTAAGTCGCGGCGGCCTTAAGCTTGAAAAAGCAATGGAGTGCTTTCCGATTACTCTTGAAGGTAAAATTTGTATGGATGTAGGCGCATCAACAGGCGGATTCACGGATTGTATGCTTATGAATGGTGCTGTAAAGGTTTATTCAGTTGATGTGGGTTACGGTCAGCTTGCGTGGAAGCTACGCACAGATGATAGAGTTGTAAACCTTGAAAGAACTAATTTCAGGTATGTTACCGATGAACAAATTAAAGATAAAATCGATTTTTCATCTGTTGATGTTTCATTTATTTCACTTAAGCACATTCTTCCGAACTTAAATACTTTTTTAAAAGATGACGGAAGTGCTGTTTGCCTTATTAAACCGCAATTTGAGGCGGGCAAAGAAAAGGTAGGCAAAAAAGGTGTTGTAAGTGACCCTAAAACACATCTTGAAGTATGCGAAAAAGTGATAGGCTTGGCAATTGAAAACGGATTTAGCGTTGCCGGACTTGATTTTTCACCTATTAAAGGGCCTGAAGGAAATATTGAATATTTAATTTACTTACTTAAATCAGACAAACCTGACGTTTACGAAAATGTTAACGCAAAAGATTTAGTATATAAATCACATGAGGAATTATAATGGTTATTTCAGTTTTTCCAAATTTGAATAATAACGGCGTAAGCGAACTTGCTTTTGATGTAATAAAAATACTTACCGACGGCGGTGCAGATGTTTATGTTCAAAATGAATATAAACCAATTTTTAAGTCTACAAAAGCAAAATTTGAGAATTTTGATAAAGCAATGTCACTTTGCGATTGTGCAATTGCTATCGGTGGTGACGGTACAACCCTTAATATCGCTAAAAAAGCTGCATTTTTAAACAAGTCTGCTCTTGGTATAAATGCAGGCAGGCTCGGTTTTATGAGTGGTATTGAAAGAGATGAATTAAGCTTACTTACAAAGCTAATAAATAAAGAATATATTATTGATGAGCGAGCTATGCTCAAAGCCACGATTGAAAAAGACGGTGAAGTATTATCATCACATCACTGCCTTAATGATATAGTTGTATCAAGAGGTAATTTTGCAAGGCTTATTGATGTTACAATCACTTGTGACGGCAGAAGCGTTTCAAATATGAGAAGTGACGGTGTAATAATATCAACCCCAACAGGTTCTACTGCATATTCCATGGCCGCAGGCGGCCCGGTTGTTAGTCCTGAAGCCGATTGTATCATTGAAACACCGATTTGCCCGCATTCTTTAATGGATAGAAGTATTATTTTTTCGGCTGATAAAGAATTGATTGTTACTGCAAATAATGACCAAAACAATTCGCCGATAATGACTGTTGACGGGCAGGAAGCTGTTAATTTAACACCCGGTTGCCAAATACATATCAAAAAATCAAATATTACAACCAAACTTATAAAACTTAAACCTGAAAATTTTTATGAAGTTCTCAACAAAAAGATTATTGAGAGGAGAGTATAAATGAAAAAGAGAAGACACGCTAAAATATTAGAACTTATAAATTCTCACGATATAGAAACACAAGAGGAATTGCAAACTCTCCTTTTAAACAACGGATATGAAGTAACACAGGCTACAATATCCCGTGACATTAAAGAACTCCGCCTTGTTAAAGACTTATCGGAAAAAGGCAGATATGTTTATTCTACCGGTAAAAAGAATAATAACGAAAACGCAAGGCGAACAGGCGGAATATTCGGCGAATCAATCATAAATGTTGAATATGCACAAAATATCGTTTGTATTAAATGTTTTGCAGGTATGGCGGTAGCAGTTTGTACCGCAATTGATTCAATGGAATGGACGGGTGTAGTTGGCACCATCTCGGGTGATGATACAATATTTGTTCTTTGTAAAACTGAAGATTTTGCAAAAATATTCACAATGAATATGGAGAAGATTTTAAATGCTAAAAACTCTTGACATTGAAAATATAGCTGTAATTGAAAAGGCGAGTGTTGATTTCAGCGGCGGATTAAATGTTTTAACAGGTGAAACAGGTGCCGGTAAATCAATAGTTGTTGATTCAATTAACGCAATTATGGGCGAGCGCACATCAAGGGAATTGGTGCGATACGGTGCTGACAATGCATATGTCAGTGCATATTTTGATGATATTTGTGACTCCGCGCTCAATAAATTAAAAGAATTTGATATTGAACTTGAAGAAGATAATTCACTGCTCATTACAAGAAAAATCTCTGCAAACGGAAAATCACTGTGTAAAGTGAACGGAAAAACCGTTACAGTATCAATGCTTAAAGAAATTTGCTCATATTTGGTTAATGTTCACGGGCAGCACGACAGCCAGGCTCTTTTAAACCCTGATTTGCAGTATAACTATATTGATATGCTTTTAGAGGATAAATCTGTTTTATCCGATTATAAAGAAACTTTTAAAAAGCTCATTTCTGTCAGAAGAAAATTAAAATCTTTCGCTAAAGATGAGGATAATAAGGAAAGCCTGCTTGAACTTCTTAATTTTCAAATTGAAGAACTTGAAAAAGCCGATATTAAAGTAGGCGAAAGGGAAGAACTAACACAAAAAAGAGCGCTTATTCAAAAAAGCGAAGATATAATCAAAAGCCTTAACCTTGCAATTTCTGTTATTAACGGTGATGATGAAAATATCGGAATTGAGCAAGCTTGTGCAGATGTATCAAGAACACTTTTTAAATTTGATGAAACTAAAGATGTTTACGATGTTTTTAATGATATAAACGACAAATTGGAGCTTGCCAAGGATAAAGCAGAAGCTTTGCTTTTATCAATTGATTTTTCACCTGAAGAAATTGAAATGATTGATGAAAAGCTTGACCTTTATTATAAGTTTTCAAACAAATACGGGCAGACTGAGCAGGAAATGCTTGATTATCTTGAAAAAGCTAAAGAAAAGCGAAATTCAATTCTTTTTGCTGACGAAGAATTAAACAGACTTAATGAAGAATATGAAAATTTGCTAAACATCACGGTAAAACTTGCCGATAAATTATCAGTTGAGCGTAAAAAAACCGCCAAAGTATTTGAAGAAAATGTAAAACAAGAATTAGCTTTTCTTGATATGCCTAAAATGCAGTTTTATGTTGATTTTAATAAAGGCAATTTATCATCAACGGGATATGATAAAATCGAATTCTTAATTTCGGCAAATCCGGGTGAACCGCCAAAATCTTTATCAAAAGTTGCTTCAGGCGGTGAACTTTCAAGAATAATGCTTGCAATTAAAAACATTATATCGTACAATGATACAATCGGTACTTTGATTTTTGATGAAATTGATACCGGTGTAAGCGGCAGAGCAAGCCAAAAAATCGGCTTAAAGCTTAAATCCGTTTCAAAAAATACACAAGTTATTTGTGTAACGCATTCTGCGCAAATTGCGTCAAATGCAGATGAACATTTTCTCATTCAAAAGAAATTTAATGATAATAAAACTTTTACTTGTGTTACACCACTTGATTTTGAGGGCAGGAAGCAAGAACTTGCACGAATTATGGGCGGCCTTGAAATAACGGATACGCTTCTTCAAAGTGCAGAGGAATTATTAAATCAGAATTTATGCAGTGATTAACTATGGGTGTTAATGTTGAACAAAAAGTTAAAAACCCAACTTGCGCCGCAGTATTATTATGAATTGTTTTTATTTTAGGAGGATATATAAATGGGAGTTTATGAAGAATTAAAAGAAAGAGGACTTATAGCTCAAATTACTGATGAAGATGAAGTAAGAGAGCTTATCAATAATGGTAAAGCAGTATTTTACATCGGCTTTGACCCAACCGCAGATAGCTTGCATGTAGGTCACTTTATGGCACTTTGCCTTATGAAAAGACTTCAAATGGCCGGCAATAAACCGATTGCACTTATCGGCGGCGGTACAGGTATGATTGGTGACCCAAGCGGTAAAACCGATATGCGTAAAATGCTCACACCTGAAATTATTCAACATAACTGCGATTGCTTTAAAAAGCAAATGTCTAAATTTATCGACTTTTCAGACGGAAAAGCATTGATGGTTAATAATGCCGATTGGCTTCTTGACCTTAACTATATCAATGTTCTTCGTGAAGTCGGTGCTTGCTTCAGTGTAAACAGAATGTTAAGCTTTGAATGCTATAAGCAGAGAATGGAAAGAGGACTTTCTTTCCTTGAATTTAACTATATGATTATGCAAAGCTACGACTTCTACACTCTTTATAAAAAATATGGCTGCAACCTTCAGTTCGGCGGTGACGACCAGTGGTCAAATATGATTGGTGGTATGGAACTCATTAGAAAGAAGCTTCAAGGCAATGCTAATGCTATGACAATTACTCTTCTTACTAATTCAGAGGGTAAGAAAATGGGCAAGACCGAAAAGGGTGCTGTTTGGCTTGATGCTGAAAAGACTTCTCCTTATGAATTTTATCAGTACTGGCGAAATGTAGGCGACCAGGATGTAATCAAATGTATGAAACTTCTTACATTCATACCTATGGAGCAGATTAACGAATACGCAAAGCTTGAAGGTGCAGAACTTAATAAGGTTAAGGAAGTTCTTGCTTTTGAACTTACAAAAATGATTCACGGTGAAGAAGAAGCTACAAAGGCTCAAAATGCCGCAAAAGCACTTTTTGCCGGCGGTGCAGATAACTCTAATATGCCTGAAACCGTACTTACAGATGATGATTTTAACGATGGTTCAATTATGCTTCTTGATATGATGGTTAAGGCAGGAATTATTAAATCAAAGGGTGAAGGCAGACGCCTTATTACTCAGGGCGGTGTCAGCGTTAATGATGAAAAAGCAACTGACCCGAATATGTCATTTACCGTTGATGATTTTAATAATGAAATCATAGTTAAAAAGGGTAAAAAGGTATTCCACAAGTTTAGTAAATAAGTTTTAATTTTAGCTGTCGTGTTAATTCACGGCAGCTTTTTTATATAGACAAAACATTTAATTTTTGTTATTATAAAAATATTGAGGGGTGTAGTTATGAATTTAACTGATATTTCTGATGACAATATTGCCGATTATAAAAAATTCGAACAATTATATAGTGAAAATCTATCAATGTATTTATCTCGGATTTACCCTGATAAAAAATCAATTGAAAAATGGTGCTATATCAATGTGAATGACGAGAATATCGGCAGTATTTGGCTTGAAAAAGTAAGCGAAAACACATTAAAGTTAGGCGTTTTTATCGCTGATGAAAAATACAGAAATAAAGGTTACGGAACTTTTTCAATAAAAGAAATGCTCAATTTTGCAAAACATAGTAAATATGAAATCGTTACACTAAATGTGAGAATAACTAACCATATGGCAATTAACACTTATCAAAACCTCGGTTTTAGAAAAACAAATCAATATGTTAAAAACAACGGTATTGAAGTAATTTCAATGATTTATGAATTATAATAATGAGGAGAAATTATGTTAAACAAAAGATACGAACAAATTGAGCTTACAAATATGTGTATGATATATGACAACGAAGGAAACGCTGTTGTGCAGGACAAGGTTGGAAAATCTTGGGGCGGAATTACTTTCCCCGGCGGCCATATCGAAAAGGGCGAAAGTTTTGTTGATTCCGTAATAAGAGAAATTAAAGAAGAAACCGGGCTTGATATTAAGAACCCTAAGCTTTGTGGAATCAAATGGTGGAGTGTTGGAGCGAACAAGCGTTACATAGTGTTACTTTTTAAAGCTAACGAATATTCAGGCACATTAAAATCCTCAAAAGAGGGTAAAATATTTTGGGCAAGTCTTGATGAAATTCCTAAAATGAAATTAGCGCCATCATTTGACAAAATGCTTGAAGTATTCATAAATGATGATATTTGTGAATACGCAAGCGTTAAAGTAAATGATGAATGGATAGATATTTTTAAATAAGTATTTATTAAAAGTGATAAATCTATTGACTTTAGGCTTTGAATTTTATATAATAAAAAAGCTGATTTGCCGGCGTGATGGAATTGGCAGACGTGCTGGACTCAAAATCCAGTCCTGGCAACAGGGTGCGGGTTCGACCCCCGCCGCCGGCACCAAAGGGTTGTCATATTGACAGCCCTTTTATTTTTTATTGTTTTATTTTTTATTTTTGGATAATAATTATAAGGGTGATATTATGTGCACAGCAGTAACTTATAAAACTAAAGATTTTTATTTTGGAAGAACACTTGATTACGAGTTTTCATATGGTGACCAAATAACAATTACACCAAGAAATTATCCTTTTAAGTTTAAATTTATGGGAGAGGTAAAAGAGCATTATGCAATTATCGGAATGGCACATATTGCAAAAGATTATCCTCTTTATTATGACGCTGTAAACGAAAAGGGAGTTTGCATTGCAGGTCTTAATTTTGTTGGCAACGCACAATACAGCGAATATGATGATACGAAAGAAAATGTAGCTCAATATGAACTTATTAACTGGATTTTATGCAAGTGTAAAGATATGAAAGAAGTTCACACATTGCTTTCAAAAATCAATATTACCGCCACATCGTTTTCAGATAAATTGCCATCTGCACAGCTACATTATATTATTGCAGATAAAAACGAGTGTATTACGCTTGAATGCACCAAGGACGGAATGAAAATATATAATAACGAAATTGGGGTATTAACAAATAACCCGCCTTTTGATATGCAGATGTTTATGCTAAATCAATATATGCCGTTATCTCCAAAACAGCCAAATAATAATTTTGGCTGCGATTTAACACAATACAGTAGGGGAATGGGCGCAATAGGCTTACCCGGTGACTTATCATCAACATCTCGCTTTGCAAAAGTTGCATTTACCAAGCTAAATTCCAAATCAAGTGATGATGAAAGCGAAAGTGTAAGCCAATTCTTTCATATTTTAGGCTCTGTTGACCAGCAAAGAGGTTGTTGTGAAGTAGCAGACGGTAAATATGAGATTACAATATATACATCCTGCTGCAATGCTGACAAAGGAATTTATTATTACACTTCTTACAATTGCCACAGAATAAATGCTGTTGACATTAACAAAGTTGATTTAGATACCGAGAAATTATATTCATACAATTTAATAGAAGAAGAACAAATTTATTTTCAAAATTGAGAAAAGCGTACATTCCAAATAGAATGTACGCTTTCTTTATGCCTTCTTGCCGCTTACTATATAAATATCATCAGTTGATTTTTTATAAATATCCTCAATACCTGCCATAACAAATATTTTTTCTAAATCATCTTCACTCATAAGCCCATTAGATATTTTACTTGCATGAACGCTTTTATGGTGATTATCAAGGCTTTTTCTGCCCCTGTCGTGTGCAACGGTAACAGTACCGCCCGATTTTACGGCTTTTACAAGATTTTTAATTAAGGCTTTTGGATTTACAAAGTGCGGAAATGCATTAAATACCATTATTGAGTCATATTTTTGATTAAAGCGGTAAGTTTCCGCATCACAGCAAATAAAATTTATATTATCATATTTTCTGAATTTATTTTCTGCAATTTCAATCATTTTACTTGATATATCAACACCTGTTACATCAGATACATTTCTTTTAATATAATAATCTATCATAACTCCGGTGCCGCAGGCAATATCAAGTACCGATTTACCGCTTTCTATTTGAGCCGCATCAAGTATTTGATTCATTTTATAATCATCTGTTTCCATTTCTTTATCCCACGATGATGAACGGCTGTCAAAAAATTCAATAACATCTTTTTTATTCATTTCTTATTCCTCACAAATTACATATCTTGACGGAATTAAATTTGCCTTTGTAAGTGTAGCAAATACAACAGGAACTAATATGATTTGCATTATAATTCCCGGCAGGCAGGTAACAAAATATGCCGTTGCCCAGGAAGCAATAGTAATTTCACCGCGCGCAAATATCAAAGCTTTAACTATGCCGGCTATAACTCTGCCGATAATGAGTGCGCCTGCTAATGATATATATAAATCAAGTGCAGATTTTTTTGTATGTACAAATTTCATCAAAAGTGACGATATAAGTGCATAGCATGTGAGTTCAACCAGCATTGAAGGAAGCATTGCAACAGGTGGCATACCGGTAAGCACACTTGAAAGAAGTACGCCTGAAATGCCACACACTGCCGCATATTGCGGCGCACAAATAAGTCCGCATATCAGCACCGGTATGTGCATCGGGCAATATATTATTCCTGCTTGCGGTATGCTGTGAAACGCCATTGGAAAAACAACGCAAAGTGCAATGCATACAGCAGTAATTATAGATTGTTTAACTAAACTCATTTTACCTAATGTGTTAATTTTTAAATTATTATTTTTCATTTATTTTTCTCCTTTATATCCTCTTGCTTCAATAGCAAGCGAAAGTTCATCGGCGCGTTTAAAAGCATTTATAAATATCGGCACAATCAGCGGAATTACACATTTAGCTTTTTTTAGCGGATTTTTTGATTCAAATTCAGCACCGCGTGCTGTTTGTGCTTTTTTTATATTTTGCGTTTCAATCAAAAGAGTGGGTACAAACTGAATTGAAACAGATAAAATTAAAGCTAAATTTTCTGTCGGAATTTTAAAAATTCTTAACGGCTTTAAATAAAAACTTATTGCTTTAGTTATTTCTATCGGGGAAGAAGTTGAAATGAAAAGCTTTGACCAAAGAATAACTAAAAGCACATTTAATACAATTATTGCACCCTGCCTGACACCGCCAAGTGTAATATTTATTTTCCAAAAGGATAATAACACCTCTCCTTGATTATAGAAAAGGGAATTCATACAGAAAATGATTAAATAAAATGACCACAAGCTCTTAACAGCTGATAAAAAGTATTTCAATTTTATTTTGGAAATTATGATTAAAAGTGAAAGTACAGCAAAGTTGATTAAATACATTACAGCATTATTTGATATTACCGTAAAAGCCAAAGCTAATATTAAGCAAGGTATTTTATATTTTACATTTAATTTATGAATGGGGGAGTTAATATGTATGTAAGTCCCCGTTAAAATATTTTCCATTCTATTCTCCAAAACAAGTTATCAGTGAGTTAAGCAAATCAATATATTTAATTATCTTATCCGGCATTTGAATATCATTTGCTTTAAGCAAATTTATAATATTTTTACTGCTGCAAGTGCCGATATTAAGTTCATCGAGCATTTGCTGTTTGCCGAAAACTATATTCGGTAAATCATCAAGAACAATTTTTCCGTTATTCATAACAATAATTCTGTCGGCATATTCTGCCAAATAATCTAAATTGTGTGATATTATAATAATTGATGTACCTTGCTCTTTAAGTTTTAATAAAACTTTCATAAAACTTTCACGAGATGAATAATCAAGGCCGGCAATCGGCTCATCAAAAATTAAATATTTGGGCTTACATACCATTACACCGGCAATTGCAACTTTTCTTTTTTCTCCGCCCGATAGTGCTAAAGGTGATTTATCCCTTATTTCTTCAAAATCAAGCCCAAGCAGTTCTAAAACTTCTTTGGCTCTGGTGCATTTTTCCTTATAACTTAAATTATATTGCTTTAAACCGAAAAATATATCTTTTTCCACGCTCTGCTCAAAAAGTTGCATTTCAGGAAACTGAAATACGATTCCAAGCTTTTTTCTTAAAATCTTTTTGTTAAACTTTTTCGCTGTAATATCATCATTATCAACAATTATTTTTCCTTTATCGGCTTTTAACAACCCTGCAATAAGCTGAACAAGGGTAGATTTTCCGCTTCCCGTATTACCGACTATTGCCAATATCTCGTTATCGTTTACTTTTAAATTTAAATCGTCAATAATCATCTCGGAATTATATGAAAAACATAAGTTATCTATTTTAATCGGCATAATAATTCCACCAAGCTTTCATTGTTTAACGGGCATTTTGAAAGTTCAATTCCGTTATCTTTTAAATCATAATAAATCTTAACGCAGTAAGGAACACCTATTTCTGATCTCTCAATAAGCGATGAATTTGAATAAATTTTTTCAGGTGAGCCTTGTGCTAATACTTCACCGTTTTTCATAACAACAATTCTATCGCAATCAACCGTTTCCTGAGCATACTGTGTTATGGCAATAATTGTAATATCAGTTTTTTTATGAAGTTCATTTAAAGTATTTAAAACACTTTTTCTTGAATTAGGCGAAAGCATTGTGGTCGCTTCATCAAGTATAATAATATCAGGGTTTACGCAAAGAATACCAGCAAGTGCAAGCCTTTGCTTTTGACCGCCGGAAAGCGAATATATATCCCTGTTTTCAAAATTCTTAAGTCCAACAAGTGATAACGCTTTGCTTACCGTACTGTCATCATAATCAATATTGTAATTTTTTAACGAAAACTCAATATCTTCCTTTACAACCGATGAAACAAATTGATTATTTGGATTTTGAAAAACCATACCGCATTTTTGCCTGATTTTATATATGTTTTTATTATTTTTACAGTCGAGTGTTGCAATTGTGATTTCACCATGCTGTATATCAATCAAAGCGTTTAAATGTTTCACAAGGGTGCTTTTACCGCATCCGTTTTTACCGACTATTGATATATATTCACCTTTATTTATGCAAAGCGAAATGTTTTTTAAAGTTTTAATTTCCTTTTGTGCAAACACATATGAATGGCTTAAATCATTTATGTTGATTATATTCATTTTCATACTCCAAAATAATATAATTTATTATACACTATACTATATGTTATGCTAAGCCCCACATGGGGATAGAAATGCAGAAAATAAAAGAAGCACCGAAAAATCGGTGCTTTTTATGCGAAATTATTAAGCTCTTTCAACCTTACCTGAGCGAAGACATCTTGTGCAAACGTTTACTCTTTTAGGAGAGCCGTTAACAATAGCCTTTACTTTTTTAATGTTTGGTTTCCAAGTTCTGTTTGATCTTCTGTGTGAGTGAGAAACCTTGATGCCGAAAGATACGTCTTTTCCGCAGTATTCACATTTTGCCATTTGCGAACACCTCCTTGTCAATTTAGAACGAAGATATATTATCACAATTGTAATCAAATTGCAAGCTTTTTTTTATTATTTTTTAATTTAGAACAAATATTTGCATATTTTTTATTTACTATTGATTTTAATTGTTGAATTTAGTATAATATTAAAGAATTTTGTTAGGAGGTTATCTTATGGCAGCAGATAACAAAAAAGCGGCACTTGAAGCCGCTATGAAAAATATAGAAAAAAGATTTGGTGCCGGTGCAGTTATGCGCCTCGGCCAAAATTCAAGTCTTAAAGTTGACGCTATTTCAACAGGCTCACTTACACTTGACATTGCTACCGGAATCGGCGGTTTGCCAAGAGGTCGTATAGTTGAAATCTATGGCCCTGAATCAAGCGGTAAAACAACACTTGCACTTCACTGCATTGCAGAAGCACAAAAGCTTGGCGGTGACGCAGCATTTATTGATGCCGAACATGCACTTGACCCTGAATATGCGGCAAGTCTCGGTGTAGATATTGATTCTTTAATCGTTGCACAGCCTGATTTTGGTGAGCAGGCACTTGAAATTACAGAAAATCTTGTAAGCAGCGGTGCTGTAGATATTGTAGTAGTAGACTCGGTTGCGGCACTTGTACCTAAAAGTGAAATTGAGGGTGATATGGGTGACAGCCATGTAGGCCAGCACGCAAGGCTTATGTCACAAGCTTTAAGAATTCTTGCAGGTACTATTAACAAAACCAATTGTATAGTAATATTCATTAACCAACTTCGTGAAAAAATCGGTGTTATGTACGGCAACCCTGAAGTTACAACAGGCGGCCGCGCACTTAAATTCTACTCATCAATGCGAATTGATGTAAGAAAAGTTGAGCAGCTCAAAGGTGCCGGAAACGAATTTATCGGTTCACGAACAAGAGCTAAAATTGTTAAAAACAAAGTTGCACCTCCGTTTAAGAGTGCTGAATTTGATATTATGTACGGCACAGGTATCAGCAAAGACGGTGAAATTCTCGATATGGCTGTTCAATACGACATTATACATAAAGGCGGCTCTTGGTTCTCATACGGCGACCGCAGGCTCGGCCAGGGCAGAGATAATGTAAAAGAAATTATTAAAAATGACCCTGAACTTGCAGAAGAACTTGAAAAGAAGATTAAAGACACATTAGCCGAACAAGCTGAAAAAGCAAGACAGGAACGCGCAGAAAAAGCCAAAGCAAACTCTGCAAAAGTTTCGGCACAAAAGCCTGAAAAGAAAATTACACGCGAAGAAGCTTTGGAAAAAATCAACATTATGGTTGAGGATGATGAGGACTGATGATTTTAACTCATCAAAAGGGCAGAGGTACAAAAGTTCATTTGTATCTTGACGGTGAATATGTTGCCACTACGGATGAAAACTGCTGGTTTGATAATTACATTTCAAACGAAACTGACATAAATGAAGAGCAGTGGCAACAGCTTCTTGCAAAAATAAATTATAAAAAAGCACTTAACAAATGTGCCGATTACCTTTCAAGACGTGACTATTCAGCTAAAGAAATAAAAGCCAAACTGTTAAAAACAGTTGATGAAACAAGCGCACAAAAAGCTGTTGACAGGTATATCGAAGCCGGCTATATAAATGATGAAAAATATTGCCAAAGGCTTATTGAATATTTATTAAATGTAAAAAAGTTTTCACTTACCAATATTAAACAGGAGTGTTATAAGCGCGGTATCAGCAGGGATATTGTTGATGAAAAACTTTCCAACTTTGAAATTGACAATGTAGCGACATTAGTTGATTTGATAAAAAACAAATATGCAACTAAACTCCAAAAAGAAAACGGAAAAGAAAAAGTAATCGCGTCACTTCAAAGAAAAGGTTTTCGCTATTCAGACATCAAATCAGCATTTTACAGGATAGAATATTATGACGAATAAAGTAGGTATGATTTCACTTGGATGCCCTAAAAATCAGGTTGACGGTGAGATAATGCTTGAAAAATTAAATAAAAGCGGCTTTGAAATTGCGCAAAGCATTGAAGACAGCGATGTTATGATTATTAACACCTGCGGTTTTATTGAAGATGCAAAGCGTGAAGCAATTGAAACAATATTAGAAGTTGCCGAATACAAAAAAGCAGGAATTATAAGTGCAATTGTAGTAACCGGTTGCCTTGCTGAAAGGTATCAGGATGAAATTATAAAGGAAATTCCTGAAGTTGATTCCGTAATAGGTATCGGCGCAGATAACGACATTGTTAAAGTATGCCACAAGGCACTGCTTGGTGTAAGAACAAGCTTTTACCCTGATAAAAAGTATTTACTTCTTGAAGGGGACAGAATGCTTTCAACACCAAAGCACTGGGCTTATTTAAAAATCAGTGACGGATGCGACAACAGATGTTCATACTGTGCAATTCCGCTTATTCGCGGTGGGTATATCGAACGCCCGATGGAAAGCATAATTAAAGAAGCACAAGAACTTGCAAACAAAGGTATTAAAGAACTTATAATTATCGCACAGGACACCACCAAATACGGATTAAAATTATACGGTGAATACAAACTTGCAAGTTTATTAAAAAAACTTGTTAGAATTGACGGTATAGAGTGGATTAGATTATATTACTGCTATCCTGACAGAGTTACAGACGAACTAATTGATGTAATAGCAAATGAGGAAAAAATTTGCCCTTACATTGACATTCCGCTTCAACATTGTAATAAAGATATTCTTAAATCAATGAACAGGTCAGGTTCGTACGAAGAATTAAAAGAGCTTTTAAATAAAATGAAAGCTAAAATTCCCGATTTTGCAATTCGTACAACTTTTATGGTTGGTTTTCCGAACGAAAGTGAAGAAAACTTTGAAGAACTTTGCAAATTTGTAAAAGAAATCAAGTTTGATAAAATGGGATGCTTTACTTATTCACTGGAAGAGGATACTCCTGCTTGCTCTTATGACAATCAAATAGATGAAGAAGTTAAAAAACGCCGTGCCGATATACTTATGGATATTCAATACTCTGTAACAGAAGAATTAAATCAAAACAGAGTAGGAAATACATATAAGGTTATAGTTGACAGTATTGAAGATGGAATGTATAACGGCAGAGCTTATTTTGATTCACCGGAAATTGACAGTGGAATTATGTTTAAAAGCGATGATAAATTAAACATAGGCGATTTTGTTAATGTAAAAATTACAGCTTGCGAAGGCTATGATTTGATTGGAGAAAAAGTATGAATTTACCAAATAAAATAACTGTTTTTAGATTTTGTTGTATTCCTTTATTGATGTTTTTTTCACTTGTAGAATTCAAATACCATTGGGTAGGCGCACTTCTTGTATATTTCATTGCCTGTATGAGTGATAAAGCAGATGGTATTATTGCAAGAAAACACGGATTGGTTACAGATTTTGGAAAAGTCATGGATCCGCTTTCGGATAAAACTCTTGTATTTGCCGCGTACCTTGTATTTATAAATATGGGATGGCATACAGAACTTTGCATTTTACTTATGCTTGCAAGGGAATTCCTTGTTGCAGGAATCAGAATGCTTGCAGCAACAAACGGTGAAGTTATTGCAGCAAATGCTTTTGGCAAATGCAAAACATTTTTGCAGATGTCAACTACCGGTATGACTTTCCTTTTACTTGCAATAGGCGAGGGGGCAGCGGATATTACCACATCTACACATTGGCTTAATGTTTACTGTGCAATTGCATTTTGGATTGTAAGTGTCGTCACTGTTTTAAGCGGACTTATTTATGCTAAAGACGGCTGGCATTTAATAAAAACAAAATAAATGTTGCAAATTTTTAAAAAATAGATATAATGGTAGTAGATAATAGTATTAAAAACTATGAAGCAGAGAAGTAAGCAGGTATGTTTATTCAGAGAAAAAACCATTTTGCTGTGAGGTTTTATAATCTAACTGCCCAAATGCACTGCCGAGTTACTCAAAGGAAATCAGTATTTTGAGTCGTTTTGCCGCGTTATAGGCATAAGCTGTATATATGCAGTTAAGTTATAAACAAGAGTGGAACCGCAGTAATTTATTGCCTCTGTCATAATGACAGGGGCATTTATTTTTATTGTTTTAGTTTATAAGGGAGATATATTTATATGTTTGACTCATTTAAAGAGGATATTAAAAGCTTTATGGAGCATGACCCGGCAGCAAGAAGTCCTATCGAAATTGTGCTTCTTTATCCAGGGTTTAAAGCACTGCAGAGCCATAAGCGTGCTAAATGGTTTTTAAATCATAAAATGCCGTTTATTGCAAGATATATAAGCCAGCGCAGTGCGCACAAAACAGGAATTGAAATTCATCCCGGTGCTACAATCGGCAGGAGGGTATGTATTGACCACGGTAACGGTATTGTTATCGGCGAAACAACTGAAATAGGTGACGATGTTATGATTTACCAGGGTGTTACGCTTGGCGGAACGGGTAAAGATGTCGGCAAGCGCCATCCCACTATTGAAAGCGGAGTAATGATAGGCTCGGGTGCTAAGGTCCTCGGCCCAATTACCATTGGCAGAAATGCAAAAGTTGCCGCCGGTGCAGTTGTGGTTAAAGATGTTGAACCTAATTGTACTGTTGTAGGTGTTCCGGGTGAGGTTGTAAGAATTGACGGTGAAAGAGTTGATGACCTTGACCAAATCAACATTCCTGACCCACTTATGAATTTAATTAAAGAAAACCAAGCTGAGATTAACAGCCTAAAAGAAGAAGTAAAAGAATTAAAGGAGAAGTTAAAATGAGAATTTTTAACACAATGACTCGTCAAAAAGAAGAATTCATACCAAATAACCCGGACGAAGTAAAAATTTATGCTTGCGGTCCTACTGTTTATAACTATATTCATATTGGTAATGCAAGGCCGCTTTGTGTTTTTGATGTATTAAGAAGATATTTAGAGTACAAGGGTTACAATGTAAAATTTGTGCAAAACTTTACTGATGTTGATGATAAAATTATCAAGCGTGCAAATGAAGAGGGTATAACTTTTGAGGAAGTTTCAAAAAAGTACATTGAAGAATTTTGGACTGATGCAAACGGTTTAAATTTCAAAAAAGCATCTGTTCACCCAAAAGCAACGGAAAATATTGATGAAATTATCAATATTATTAAAACGCTTGAAGAAAAAGGATATGCATACGCCGTTGACGGTGATGTATATTTCAGAACTCTTAAATTTAAAGAATACGGTAAACTCAGCCACCAGCCTATCGAAGATTTGCAATCAGGCGCAAGAATTGCAATTGGTGAAAAGAAAGAAAATCCTCTTGATTTTGCACTTTGGAAAGCTGCAAAAGAGGGTGAACCTTATTGGGATTCTCCTTGGGGCAAAGGCAGACCAGGCTGGCATATTGAATGTTCTGCAATGAATAAAAGATTTTTAGGCGACACAATTGACATTCACTGCGGCGGTCAAGACCTTATTTTCCCACACCACGAAAACGAAATAGCACAAAGCGAATGTGCTAACGGCTGCACATTTTCAAAATATTGGATGCATAACGGCTATATCAATGTTGATAATGTAAAAATGAGTAAATCTCTCGGTAACTTCAAAACAGTTCGTGAAATTGCAAATGTTTACGGATATGAAGTAATCCGATATTTCCTTATTTCATCACATTACCGTTCACCTATCAATTACAGCCTTGAAATCATTGAACAGTGCAAGAGTGCGCTTGAAAGGCTTTATACTTGCCGAGAGAGCCTTGATTTTGCTCTTAAAAACGCGAAAGACATTCCGGATGATGAAGAACTTATAAAAAAACTTAACAGCCACAGAGAACAGTTTATAACCGCAATGGATGATGACCTTAATACAGCAGACGGTGTTGCCGCTGTGTTTGAACTTGTTAAGGATATTAACACATCAATTCTTGATAAAGAAGTATCAAAAAATGTTTGCCAAACAGCCGCTACTGTTTTTGATGAATTATGTGATGTTCTCGGCATTCTTTACAATAGAAAAAACAACGATGTTGATTCAGACATTGAAGCACTTATTGAAGAACGCCAGCAGGCAAGAGCAAATAAGGACTGGGCAACAGCAGACAGAATTCGTGATGAACTCAAAGCAAAAGGTATTATCTTAAAAGATACACCGCAGGGTGTTACTTGGACTAAAGAATAATATAAATAAAGAGCAGGAACTTTTGTTTTCCTGCTCTTTTTAAAACAATAGGAGTAATTATGGTAGATAAAAGAAGATTTAAGGATGTCGAAGTATCGCTTTTAGGCTTAGGGACTATGCGACTTCCGTGTGAAACCGAGCAAAAAAGAGAGTCAAACCCTAATATTGATTATGAAAAGGCTCAAAAACTCGTTGACTTAGCTTATAAAAACGGCGTTAATTATTATGATACCGCATATATGTATCACTGCGGTAAAAGCGAAAAGTTCATAGGCCATGCGTTAAAAAAATATCCGCGAAATACATATTTCATTGCCGATAAACTTCCTATTTGGATGTGCGATACAAAAGAGGATATGCAGCGTATATTTGCAAATCAACTTGAAAGAACAGGTATGGAATATTTTGATTTCTATCTTCTTCATTCACTTGATAAAGAAAATTTTGAAAAATGTGAAAAATTAGGTGCATATGACTTTATTAAGCAGAAACAAAAAGAGGGAAAAATAAAATATATCGGTTTTTCATTTCACGGAACAGTTGATGATTTAAGGCATATAGTTTCGGCTCACGATTGGGATTTTGCACAAATTCAAATGAACTATCTTGATTGGGAAAACCAAAATGCCAAAGCACAATATCAAACACTTGAAGATGCAAACATTCCTACAATTGTAATGGAGCCTGTAAGGGGCGGCAAGCTAGCTTTAGTCAATAACGAGATAAAGGATATGTTTAAAAGTAAAAAGCCGAATATGAGTGTTGCATCCTGGGCTATGGGCTTTGTTGCAAGCCATAAAAATATAATTACAATTTTAAGCGGAATGAACAGTGAGCAACAGATGCTTGATAATCTGTCAACTTTAACCGATTTCAAAGCATTTGGTGATGATGAATATTCAATTTGCTTTAAAGCGGCTTCAATACTTAATAAAAGTGAGGTTATAGGATGCACCGGCTGTGATTATTGCCAGCCTTGTCCAAAGGGTATTAAAATAAGTTCCTTTTTCTCACTTTATAACAGTGTTGTTTCAGGTGATGTTAACATTCAGCAGGGTAGAGAAGTATATGATTCATTTGCTGTTAATCCTACCGCTTGCGCCTGGTGCAATAAATGCAAAAATCATTGCCCGCAATCTATAAGCGTACCAGATGTATTGGAAGGAAAGGTTATAAAACTGTTTATGAGATAAAAAATAAGCCTAAGTATTAAGGTTATCTTAAATACTTAGGCTTTTATTATTTTTCTATATGAAGTATTTTTTCGGCTTTTTCAACCTCTTCTTTTGTAGGCGGCTTATAGCCTTCGAGAGGATATTTGATACCGAGGTTTTCCCATTTGAAAATACCTAAGGTGTGGTAGGGAAGTATTTCAACCTTTTTAACTGTTTTAAGTGATGAAATAAAGTCGTACAAATTATTAAGTTCTTTATCATCATTAGTTAAATTAGGAACGAGAACTCTTCTTATCCACATATCTTTGCCAATATCCGATAGGTACTTAGCCATATCAAGTATATTTTCATTAGTTCTGCCTGTAAGCTCTTTATGCTTTTCAGTATCTGTTTGCTTTAAATCAAGCATAACCAAATCTGTATACTTCATAAGTTCATTGAATTTGGAGAAGAAAGGCTCTTCTCTTGTAAAAGCAGAGCCGGAGGAGTCAAGCGTGGTGTGAACACCTTTTTCTTTTGCAAGCTTGAAAAATTCAGTTACAAAATCAATTTGAAGGAGAGGTTCACCGCCGCTTACTGTAATACCGCCGTTTGGCTTTCCGTTTTTTCTCCAATAATTCTTATACTTATATGCCTTGTTGAATGCGTCCTTTGCCGAAACGGTAAATTTCGCATCATCAAAGCTCCAAGTTTCAGGGTTGTGGCAATATTTGCAACGCATATTGCAACCTTGCAAAAAAAGTACATATCTAACACCCGGTCCGTCAACAAGACCAAAAGTTTCAATGCTGTGAATTTTACCGTCCAATTTCAACAAATCCTTTATAAGTTAATAATTACATTCTGTCGTGGCAGGTTCTTGAAATAACGTCCATCTGCTGTTCCTTAGTAAGGTCAATGAACTTAACAGCATAACCTGATACACGAATTGTGAAGTTCTGATATTCTTCTTTTTCAGGATGTTCCATAGCATCGATAAGCTTTTCAGTACCGAATACGTTTACGTTAAGGTGATGAGCACCCTGGTCAAAGTAACCGTCCATAACCTGAACAAGATTGTTCTTCTTCTCTTCTTCTGAATGACCGAGAGCACCCGGGTTGATTGTCTGAGTATTTGAAATACCGTCAAGAGCCCATTCGTATGGAAGCTTTGCTACTGAGTTAAGAGAAGCAAGAAGACCGCTCTGTTCTGCACCGTATGATGGGTTAGCACCAGGTGAAAGAGGAGCGCCTGCCTTACGACCGTCCGGCATTGTACCTGTTGCCTTACCATAAACAACATTTGATGTGATAGTAAGGATAGAAGTTGTAGGCTCTGAATTACGATATGTGTGATGCTTCTTAATCTTGTCAAGGAAAGTCTTGAGAAGCCATACAGCGATTTCGTCAGCTCTGTCATCATCGTTACCATAACGAGGGAAGTCGCCTTCTGTTTCGTAATCAACAACAACACCGTCTTCGTTTCTGATTGTCTTAACTTTAGCGTACTTAATAGCACTGAGTGAGTCAACAACGTGTGAGAAACCTGCAATACCTGTTGCAAATGTTCTTCTTACATCTGTATCAATAAGTGCCATTTCAGCAGCTTCATAATAGTATTTATCATGCATAAACTGAATGAGGTTAAGAACATTAACATAAAGACCTGCGAGCCAATCCATCATTCTGTCATATGCTTCGATTACTTCGTCATAATCGAGGTATTCTGATGTAATAGGTCTGTACTTAGGACCAACCTGATCAAATGTCTTAGCGTCAACACCGCCGTTGATAGCGTAAAGAAGGCACTTAGCAAGGTTAGCTCTTGCGCCGAAGAACTGCATTTCTTTACCTGTCTGTGTAGCTGATACGCAGCAGCAAATTGAGTAGTCATCGCCCCATACCGGCTTCATAACATCATCGTTTTCATACTGAATTGAACTTGTTCTGATAGAAATATCAGCAGCATACTTCTTAAATGTGTCAGGAAGTGATGATGAATAAAGAACTGTAAGGTTTGGTTCAGGTGAAGGGCCCATATTTTCAAGAGTATGAAGGAATCTAAAGTCATTCTTTGTTACCATTGAACGACCGTCAACACCGATACCTGCAACTTCAAGAGTAGCCCAAACAGGGTCACCAGAGAAGAGCTGATTGTATGATGGGATTCTTGCAAACTTAACCATTCTGAATTTCATTACAAGATGATCTATAAGTTCCTGAGCTTCAGCTTCGGTAATTTTACCGGCTTCAAGGTCTCTTTGAATATAAATATCAAGGAAAGTTGAAATTCTGCCGACACTCATTGCAGCACCGTTTTGAGTTTTGATAGCAGCAAGGTAACCGAAGTATAACCACTGAACTGCTTCTTTAGCGTCTTTAGCAGGCTTAGAAATATCAAAGCCATAGCTTTCAGCCATCTTCTTCATTTGAGCAAGTGCCTTATACTGCATTGTGATTTCTTCTCTGAGACGGATAACATCGTCAGTCATAGTACCGTCACCGCAGTTAGCAAAGTCATGCTTCTTTTCTTCCATAAGGAAGTCGATACCGTAAAGAGCAACTCTTCTGTAATCGCCTACAATACGACCACGGCCGTAAGTGTCAGGAAGACCTGTGATAATCTTATTGTGACGAGCCTTAAGCATTTCAGGAGTGTAAGCATCAAATACGCCCTGATTATGAGTCTTGCAATATTCAGTAAAAATCTTATGAAGTTCAGGATCAGGCTCATAACCGTATGTTGAGCAAGCCTGTTCAGCCATCTTAATACCGCCGAATGGCATAAATGCTCTCTTAAGAGGCTTATCTGTCTGTAAACCTACTACTTTTTCTAAGTCCTTATCAGCTTCGCTGATGTAGCCCGGACCGTAAGCGGTGATACCTGAAACTACCTTTGTTTCCATATCAAGTACGCCGCCCTTAGCACGCTCTTCCTTCTGAAGACCCTGAAGAATACCCCAAAGCTTGTTTGTAGCATCAGTAGGACCTGCAAGGAAAGATTCGTCGCCGTCATAGACTGTGTAGTTCTTCTGAATGAAGTCACGAACATTAACTTCTTCTTTCCAGAGAGAGCCTTCAAAGCCTTCCCATTGTTCGAAATCTACCATGATTATTCCTCCTTAATAGAATAATTTATTATTTAATGGATTTTTTCTTTTCCGTTAATGAATTTTAACATAATAATTATAATAATAGTAATATAAATTTTTGTATATAACATATCAATTATGATATGCTATTATCGACATATGTCAATTATTGGATACTTTGTTAAATTTGTATCATATATTTGTTAAATAAAAAATTATTTTAGTATAATATTTGGAAACAGGCACAATAATCAATTATTGTCTATTAAATATTTACAGTTTATTCATATTTATTTTTATAAAAAAAACGGTAAAAATACAGATTCAATCTGCATTTTCACCGTTTTCAAGTGCATATTTAATTTCAAATATATTTTCAATGAATTTCTTTTCAAATTCGGAAAGAGAATAATTTTTAGGATAAATAAGAATATCAACAAAAGATTGCTTATTATCAATACATTTTTTCATTATGAGTTTATGATTATCAAGCAGTGTCTGCGGAATAGGGGTTGCCCACATATATGTTTTTACAAGGCGGGATAAAATATCAAATTGGCTGCCTCTTTCCTGTATTAAAATCTTGCTGGATGAATCATATGAAGGAGTGAGTTTCTTTATTTCTTCTTTAGATATAAACGGAACATACTCATCATCGTGCAATAATACGGAATATTCTTTTAAATCATTAAAGCAAAGTTTGTCTTTGCCGGCAAGCGGATGATTTTTTGAAAATACAACATTGCATTTAAAATTCCATATTTCCTTAAACTGCATTTGTTTTGAAGTAAGCATCTTTTTATATTTTGCTTCCAAATCTGCCGGAACTCTGATAATACCAAGATTGTAACCGTTCATCATTACATCATTTAAAATATCTGTATTATTACACTCCTTAAATGAAATATTAAAATTATTATTGTCAAAACATTTAATGGTATCACAAAAAGCAACAGAAATATACGAAGCGCGCGGAACAGCAAGTTTAACATTTATTTTTTCTTTATCATTATTATATAGAAAATGATTTAAATCATTAGTCTTTTTAATAATTTCCTCGGCTTTTTCAACAACTTTTTTGCCATTATCGGTTAAAGTAACACCTTGGGAATTTCTTATAAATAATGTTACGCCGTATTCTTTTTCAAATTCAATTACCGTGCGGCTTAAATTAGGCTGATTCATATATAGATTTTCCGCCGCTTTTGTAATTGAACCTACTCTTGCTATTTCCACAATACAGCGAAGCTGCTGAATATTCATATTCCATTCACCACCATAATATATTATATATATTAAAACATATTTATATAAAAAAAACAAGACAAACCTTTAGAAGTTTGTCTTGCTATAACTTAATCAATAAGTTCTTTCATATCATAAAGACCGGCGCCCTTGCCGTTCATATAAACCGCAGCATTAACAGCACCGACAGCAAAAATTTCCTTGCTTCTTGCTGAATGTGATAGGGTAATTATTTCATCCCTGCCTGCAAATATAATTTCGTGTTCACCGACTATTGTGCCGCCTCTTACAGCGTGAATACCGATTTCATTTTTAGTACGCTTTTCACGCTTTGAATGACGGTCATATTCATACTTCATAGGCTTTTCTATTTCCTCACACATTGCATCTGCAAGCATAAGGGCGGTGCCGCTCGGTGCATCAATTTTTTGATTATGATGTTTTTCTACAATTTCAATATCAAAATCATCACCAAGCACTTCAACTGCTTTTTTAGCAAGATTAGCAAGAAGATTAACACCCATACTCATATTGTATGTAAAGAAAATAGGTGTTGTTTTTGATGCTTGGGCAATCTGCTTCTTTTGCTCATCACTGTAACCCGTTGTTGCAATAACAAGTGGGGTAGAGGTCTTTTCAGAATAAGAAAGTAAATCATTAAGAAGTACAGGATTTGAAAAATCAATAATCGCATCTGCACTTTCTTTAATATCATTTATGCTTGAATAAATAGGGAAGGCACCGTTATCATCAGTATTAAGGTCAACACCGGCAACGATTTCGCAATCATCACGATTTTCAACAATACTTTTAATAACTTTTCCCATTTTTCCGTTAGCACCGGTAATAATTAGCTTAGTCATTTTTAACTTCCTTAATAATTATTATTTTACTAATCCGTATTCTTCCATTGTTTCTTTAACATATTTCTTGTTAGCTTCATCCATTTCAACAAGAGGAAGTCTTAACGGGCCTGCGTTAAAACCGATAAGACTTACTGCTTCTTTAACAGGAATCGGATTAACATCAACAAACATTGCCTTGGCAAGCTTTTCATACTTATCCATAAGTTCCTTTGATGCCGGCTTGTCACCATCTAAATATTTGGCAACAATATCATGTGTTTCTTTTGGTGCAATGTTAGAAAGAACGCTGATTACACCTTTACCGCCGCGCTCAAGAATATCATAAATTTGGTCGTCATTACCGCTCCAAATATTAAGTTCGTCACCGCAAAGTTCATGAATCTTTGCTACTTGGTCAAGGTCACCTGATGCTTCCTTAATACCGTTAACTCTCGGAAGCTTTGCAAGCTCGGCTGCTGTTTCCGGCTTAATGTTAACGCCTGTTCTTGAAGGAACATTGTAAAGAATGATAGGAAGATCTGTTGCATCGTGAATAGCTGTATAGTGAGCTATAAGACCTCTCTGGCTTGTTTTATTATAGTACGGAGTAACGAGTAAAAGCGCATCAGCACCGTTTTTACAAGCTTCGCGGCTGATTTCAATAGCACAAGCTGTGCTGTTTGAGCCGGTACCTGCAATAACAGGAACTCTGTGATTTACATATTCAACGCACCATCTGATACATTCATTATGCTCAACTACTTTGAGTGTTGAGCTTTCACCGGTGGTACCGCATACTACAATAGCATCAGTACCGTTTTCAATTTGAAAGTCGATAAACTTTGCAAATTCATCATAATTAACAGTGCCGTCTTCGTTCATTGGTGTAATGATAGCAACTGCCGCACCTGTAAATATAGGATTCTTCATAATGATTATCTCCTTAAAATATACAAATTATATTGTTTAGTCAAAATAACCTTCAGCAGCAAGAAGTTCACCAAGAAGAACTGCGCCGCCTGCTGCACCGCGAAGTGTGTTATGAGAAAGGCATACGAATTTATAATCGTACTGTGTATCTTCTCTGAGTCTGCCGATTGAAACAGCCATACCGTTTTCAAGCATTCTTTCAGAATGGATTTGAGGGCGGTCAGGTTCTGTGAAATAATGAAGGAATTGCTTTGGAGCTGACGGAAGTTTAAGCTCTTGCGCTCTGCCTGCATAATTTTCCCAAATTTCAATCATTTCTTCCTTTGTAGGCTTCTTATCTTCAAACTCAACAAAAACAGCACCGAGGTGACCGTTTGAAACAGGAACACGAATGCATTGAGCTGTAAAAGCAGGTGAATCAGCTGAAACAATTTCATCGCCTACAATTTTACCCATAAGCTTGAGAGGTTCCTTTTCACTCTTTTCTTCTTCACCGCCAATGTAAGGAATAACATTATCAATCATTTCAGGCCAAGTTTCAAATGTTTTACCTGCACCGGAAATTGCCTGATAAGTACATACAAGAACTTTCTTAATTGGGAACTTATCTTTAAGAGGGAAAAGAGCCGGAACATATGACTGAAGTGAGCAATTAGATTTAACTGCAATAAATCCTCGCTTTGTACCAAGTCTTTTTCTTTGTGAAGGAATAATATTTATATGCTCTGCATTCAGCTCAGGAACTACCATAGGAACATCAGGTGTAAATCTATGTGCGCTGTTATTTGAAACAACAGGGCATTCGTGCTTAGCATATTCTTCTTCAAGTGCTTTAATTTCATCTTTTTTCATATCAACTGCACAGAAAACGAAATCAACCTGTGAAGTGATTTTATCAATATCATTTGTTGCGTCCATAACAACAATGTTTTTCATATTTTCAGGAATAGGTTTATCCATACACCATTTTTTACCGACAGCTTCTTCATAAGTTTTTCCTGCACTTCTTGATGATGCTGCAAGGCAAACAACATTAAACCAAGGATGGTTTTCAAGTAATGTTGCAAATCTTTGACCTACCATACCGGTTGCGCCGACAATGCCGACATTGTACTTTTTACTCATAGTTTGTAATCTCCTTAAAAAATAACTTGTAAAACAAGATAATATGCAATATAATACTTGTTGACGGTTTCGCACACCTGAGCTTTGAGCGTGTACCGTACTTATTTGTTATAATAACACTTATTATATATATATGTCAATCAAAATTTACGGAGAATATGATGAAAACTTCAGACTTTTATTATGATTTACCACAGGAACTTATTGCTCAAACCCCGATTGAGCCGAGAAATGCATCAAGGCTTATGCTTTTAGATAAGAAAACAGGTGAAATTGAGCATAAAATTTTTAAAGATTTAACTGATTATTTGGTACCTGGTGATTGCTTAATACTTAATGATACAAGAGTAATACCTGCAAGAATTTTCGGCGTAAAAAAAGAAACCGGTGCTGTTGTCGAATTTTTACTCTTAAAACAACATGAAAATCTTGTATGGGAATGCCTTTGCAAACCAGGGAAAAAAGCAAAAATCGGTACAGAATTTGTTTTTGGCGATGGAAAGCTTGAATGCAAGGTTATTGATGTACTTGAAGACGGAAACAGAATAATCAAATTTGACTGTGACGCTAACATTTATGCCGTGTTAGATGAAATAGGTCAAATGCCGCTTCCACCTTATATTAAGGAAAAGCTTAATGATAAAGAAAGATACCAAACAGTTTACAGCGAGCATTTGGGTTCAGCCGCAGCTCCGACTGCCGGTTTGCATTTTACCAAAGAAATGCTTGAAGAAATTAAAGCAAAAGGTATAAATATCGGATATGTAACACTTCATGTAGGACTTGGCACTTTCAGGCCCGTTAAAGTTGATGATGTCACAAAACATACTATGCATACAGAGCATTATATTATGCCACAGGAAACTGCTGATTTAATTAACGAAACCAAAAAAAACGGAGGCAGGGTTATATCGGTAGGAACAACAAGTTGCAGAACATTAGAATCAGTTGCAACTAAAAACGGATGCATTTGTGCAGATGAAGATGATACAAGCATATTTATATATCCGGGTTACGAATTCAAATGTATGGATGCACTTATTACAAACTTCCATTTGCCTGAAAGCACGCTCATAATGCTTGTTTCTGCATTTGCCGGTTTTGACAATATTATGAATGCATATAACACCGCAGTAAAAGAAAAATACAGATTTTTCAGTTTCGGCGACGCAATGTTTATTCACTGATTATTTATTTTGAGAGGAAATTATGGCTAAATATACATTATTAAAACAAGAGGGAACAGCAAGAAGGGGACAGTTTGAAACCGTTCACGGAACTGTGCAAACACCTGCTTTTATGAATGTTGCTACTTCAGCGGCAATAAAAGGCGGACTTTCAACAGATGATTTAAAAAATATTGGCTGTCAGGTAATGCTTTGCAATACATACCACCTTCATGTTCGCCCCGGTGACGACCTTGTATACGATATGGGCGGCTTGCACAAATTTACTAATTGGGACAAACCAATTTTAACCGACAGTGGCGGATTCCAGGTATTCAGCCTTGCAAAACTTAACAAAATCAGCGAAGATGGTGTAGTTTTTAATTCTCATGTTGACGGTAGAAAAATATTTATGGGACCTGAACAAAGTATGCAAATACAGTCACATTTAGGTTCTACCATTGCAATGGCTTTTGATGAATGTGTAAAAAATCCTGCAACTTTAAAATATGCAAAAGAAGCTTGCGAGCGTACACTTCGCTGGCTTGAACGCTGTAAAAATGAAATGGACAGGCTTAATTCATTGGAAACAACAATAAATAAAAATCAACTTCTTTTCGGCATAAACCAAGGATGCACATATGATGAATTAAGAATTTCACATATGAAAGAAATTGCAAAAATGGATTTAGACGGTTATGCAATCGGTGGTCTTGCAGTCGGCGAACCAAAAGAAGATATGTATCGTATTATTTCCGCAGTTGAACCATATGCACCTAAAGATAAACCAAGGTATCTTATGGGTGTAGGTACGCCGGGTAATATACTTGAAGGTGTAAGCAGGGGTGTTGATTTATTTGACTGTGTAATGCCGTCAAGAAATGCTCGCCACGGTCATTTGTTTACTAAAAAAGGCATAATCAACATAAACAACGCAAAATATGAGCGTGATGATAAACCAATTGATGAAGAATGCAATTGCCCTACCTGCCAAAAACATTCAAGAGCTTATATCCGCCATTTATTTAAAAGTAATGAAATCTTGGGTATGCGCCTTGCAGTTATTCACAATCTGCATTTTTATAATAATTTAATGCAGGAAATAAGGGATAATTTGGATAACGGCACATTTGAAGATTATAAAAATGAATTTTGTGTTAAACTTGATACAAGAATTTAGAAAAGTCTTGCAAAATGTATAAATTTAATTTATAATATCATTTATCATATTATTGGAGGAAACTATTTTTATGGAATCTATTTTATTGTTCGCACAAAATGCAACATCAAATACTGCTAATCAGAAATCAAGCAGCATTCAAATGATTGTAATGATGGTTATTTTATTTGCTGTTATGTATTTTCTTATGATTCGCCCACAAAAGAAGCGTCAAAAGGAAGAGCAGGAAATGAGAAATGCTCTTGAAATCGGCGATGAGATTGTTACAATCGGCGGTATTGTTGGCCGTGTTGTTACAATTCGTGAAAACGACCTTATCATTGAAACCGGTGCTGACAGAAACAAAATGAAAATTGAACGCTGGGCAATTAACACAAACAAAACCAAAAATGAGCAGCGTCAAAAAGAAATTGAAGCTGCAAGAGAAGCTGCAAAAGAAAAGAAAGCTTCAAAAAAGTCAGATAAAAAAGAAGAATCAGATAAAGCTGACAAAAACGAAAAATAATTTTGTTCTAAAAAAACAACCCCTTGAATAGTAATTATTCAGGGGGTTTTATTATGCCTAAAATCAGTAATTTAAACGCAAAAAGCATAATTATTAAGTTTGTTTTAAAATCTATAATTTTTACAGCTTTATCAATTAGTGCTTTATCAACTATTTTTTCTTTTGCTGTATTAAAATTTGATTTAGACTTAATTATATGTAAATATTGCGGCTATGTTACTTGTGCTTTTTCGTCATTTATTGTGCCGACACTATGCTTAAAAGGATTTAAGCATAACATTTCAGCACTGTCTTTCGCTTCGATTATACCATTAGTAATATTTTCTATCGCGAATTATGCATTAAAAAACAAAGATTTTGTTCAGTTATTCATATCGCTTGCAATAATAGTTTCTGTTTCATTTATTGCTTCCGTTATATCGGCAGGGAAGAGGAAATAAAATATGAATGATATACCTTTGGAATTAAAAAAAGAATTCAATTTAGAAGACAGCGAAGACGAAAAGAAAATAGATTTTGAAAAAATAATCATTGATAATAAAACAATAATTTATTCAACTGTGTTGTATTCCTGCGCGCTTGCAATCGGCTCTGTAATATATCGTCTTTTGCAAAGCAATTCATTTGATAAACTCTTTCAATCTAAAAACACAACTGTAAGCCAATTGTTTTGCGAAAATATTTGTAATTATATGTCGCTTTTTTTAATTACGGTTTTTCTTGCATTTTGCCTTATCGGATACGGAATAGTTAACATAATTCCTTTTATATTAGGCTTGCAAACAGGTATAAGTACAGCTTATTATTACATGAATTTTCAAACAAAAGGCGTAGGATATGCAATAATATTGATTGCTCCTTTTTCAGCACTATTTTTAACAATACTCATGTTCACTATAAAAACAAGCAGTAATGTATCAAAAGAAATAGTCAGCATAACTAAAAAAGAAAGTGTATCAAAAATTGATTTTAAGCCAAGCATAAAAGAATTTTTAATATATGGTTTAGCAATTATCATATGTTCCGGGGTATCGGCAGTATTAGAAACTTTACTCAAAAGCATTATTACCATTTAGGCTTTTCATTTGACAACGGGTTTGAATCAACTGCTTTTTTAGTTGCGTCATCACTTATATGAGTATATATTTCCGTTGTACTCAAATTTTCATGGCCGAGTATTTCTTTTAATAATAACACATCTACATTACCGTATTGGTACATTAAAGTTGCAGCAGTATGCCTGAGCTTATGTACAGATAAACCTCTGTCACCAAGTCCGGCTTTTTTAATATATGTTTCAACAATATGCTGAACACTTCTGTTACTTATTCTTTGATTTCTCGAACTTAAAAACAAAGCTTTGTCTTTAACTTTGTCATGCGGCCTAACTTTCAAATATGCTGTTATAGCGTTGATGCAAGCCTGGTTAAGATATACTGTTCGCTCCTTATTTCCTTTACCGGTAATAACGATAGTGCCGTCTGTTTTTATATCGTTATAATCTATTGAAACAAGTTCACTCAGTCGCATACCGCAATTTAAAAATAAAGTAATAATTGCGTAATCTCGCTCTTTGTATTTACCTTCAATTACAGATAAAAGCTTTTCCGCTTCGTCAAGCGTAAGGTATTTAGGAAGCGATTTTTTTGTTTTTGGAATATCTAAATTTTTAAGCGGATTTTTTTCAAGAACGCCTAAATTATCAGTTAAATATGTATAAAATCGCCTAATACTTATTACGCGTCTTGCACGGGTAGCTTCATTGTTTTGGCGTACATTTTTACAATATATCATAAATTCATACGCGTCTTCAAGTTTTACGCTCTGTATAAATTCTAAATCAATAGGGGACAAGTCAATTTTCTCTTCATCTGTATCAAAACTGTACAAACCTTTTAATTTAGTCATATATCTAAAAAAAGTACGCAAATCAGAAGCGTATTCTAAAACTGATTTTTCACTGTGACCTTTAATAGCTTCAATATATACAAGATATTTTTGAACAAGCTTCGGTAATGTTCCAAATTCATCTTTACGCAAATTTATCAACTCCTATATATTAAATTGATTTTATAAATCAAAACAAAATTTTATCATGTAAAAATAATCAATCATCATTATATAAAATAAATTGTCATCAAATAGAATTATTTTGAATGATACAAGTATCATTCAAAATAAACTGAACGGCTGGAAATTATAGCCTGAAATAATCAGAAATGTTAAAATAATAATTACAATGCTTTATTTCGCTATTTTAACAAGATTTTAGCAAAATTTCAATATTTCAGCCTTTTCGCTTCCCTGAATTGCACAAAATATTTATTTTGTGCAATTATATCAAAAAAAGCACGGTATGTCAACGATTTTACCCTGGAAAAACAATTGCACAAAATTTTTGTAACTATTTTTGTAGCAGCTTATTGCCACTATCTAATGATTTGTAAAAGCCTAATATATCATTTAATTGATTTAATGCATCTTCAAACCCGGCTTGATTTATTTCTTGCTCTCCTGCAACTAAATTCAAGCTATAACCGTTTTTAAGATTTATTGAATCAATTTCCATTTGTCCCGGTACACTTTCCAAAAGTGCCTTAATTCTTTGTATATCCACTTTTTCGACTAACAAGATTATCATCCTTTACATAATGGTCACAGTCAATTACTGCCTGCGTGATGCTATCAAACATAATGTCACAAATCCTTGCCGGGCAATAAATTGATATATAGCTTTTAAATTTACAGTTCTTGCAAATATCTGCCATTTCTTAGTCTCCCTTGCTTATATATTATTGAATTTTGAAATTTACCGTTACTTGTATCGTATTCATAATTTGTGGTATGCATATGATACCAGTTTACCTGATCAAGAATTTCTTTACCAAATTCAACATCAGTTACATAGCCGTCGTGACAGTATTCAGTCGGTTTTTGAAGTCCCCTGCTGATATGATAGCTATGCCGGTTAAACTCTGAATAGGTTTCTTTTGTAAGATATTTTGATACATAAGCGCCTACATTGTTAATATCATTAAGCTTATGAATATCGGTATTCCCCTTACCCCAGGCTTTATTTATGGCATCAAAAGGAATGTATTCATCATCAAACAAAATGCAGTGTGAATGTAGCGAGCCTGCATTACCTTCTTTTTTGCCGCGTTCTATCTGATGTTCCATTATCCATAAATAATTTTTGTTGCAGTACCCTGCCCTGCCTAAATTTTTGAAAAACTGCTTCATATCATAAAGAAGTATTTCATAATCAAGCACGGTATCTTTGTATGTAAGCGTAATAAATTTTGAATACGGTGTAACATTCTGCCATATATAGCGGCGAATATTTGAGCGCGCTCTTTGTAAGTTTTCTTCTTTTTTATCTAAATCGTTTTTTGAACCCTTAACAATTTCATAATCTCTTTTTTCACAATTAACAGGTACTCTATATTGAATTAGCTCAACAATATCACCGCTGACTATAATTTTAATATCTCTTCGCTTGTAAGCAAATTTAGTCATAGGTTTTTCCCTCAGTTCTAAATTGAATAATGCATTGCCCGGTTTAGTTTAATTTGGTTCTTAAATGAGGATTAGCCAAGTTAAATAATATATAACTTAAAATGTACTATTATAATCTAAATGCATTTTTTAGGGTGTCTCCAGGACCCCGGCGGCTGAAAACACCGCCACCCCGGAGCCACCCGGTGAAAGTGCGTTTAAATCATCATCGAAGCATTGAAAAGTGTTATATATATTTGCATACTTTTTTCTTAATCGTATGATTTTAGAGCCTGTACGCGCTGCTTTCCTACCTTGACTGATTATTGGATAATTATAGCTAATCGTCTGAAAAAGACCACCAAAGAGCATATAAAGCAAAAATCCAAAGGTTTTATAGTATTTAAAGCTTCTATGCTCAATTTCAGTCTGAATGCATCCTCTGACTTGTCTATCAAGATACCTATCGTGCTGGCAGACTAAAAGAACCTTATAACCGTAATGCCGGTGAACTCTGAAGAACTTAACAAACTCCATTCTGTCTGATGCGCTGAAGTCTCTTGCATTAAACTTATCACCTGCTTCATCGAAGACCAACAAGCATTGATTTTCTTTACCTCGCTTTAAATGTTGCCTTGAAAATTCCTTGAGGAAGTCAACGGTTATTTCTTCATTATCTTTGATAAAAACGCGTTTTCGAGCTTCTGAAGGCTTCACAGAGCTATGCTTACACAATTTATCATAATCAACAGGCAAATTTGTAATAACATATAATTTCTTTTCTATTGCAAATTCCCTTATATCCATAGTAGCGTGATAGCTCTTGCCGGAGCCGGGAACACCTGAATAAAGATAAATCATATTATCCACCCCCTACAAGTCTGAAGAAGCCTGCTAAAAGCCTGTAAATCATCAATGCTATAAGACACAGCAACCAACCTGAAATAATCACTATAAACTGTTTAACAGGCAAATAGTAATTGACATAGCCTAATATATTTGCGACTTCTTCCGGAACAGCCAAATTTTCCATTTTGTTATCCGGGAAGAATGATATTATAAAATCACAGATACTTGCTATTCCCTTACACAAATAGTACCAAACATTTGATACGATTGATTCTATTGAAAGTGTTATCATTTCATCACCCCTTTAGAATTCAAGCTTTTTGGTAGCAAATACCAAACCTACAAGTAATGCAGCACACAAAAAGAAATCTGTTATTTTTGTTACCGTCTTTGCCTTACCGCTCATTGTTAAGTCTAAATCAATATCACCGGATAAATTAGCACTTTCAACTTTAAATGGTATTTTAAACTTTGGATCTTTTGCATCAGCTACTAAAATATTTAATTGATTATACAAAAACTTCGGCAGGCAAAAAGGAAACTTGTCAGCTATACCCTCTGCAGAAAATTTGATAAGCTTAGGGCCGAGGTCAAAAGGTATTGATTCTTCTGCAGGTGCATCAATCTTTGTTTCTTCACCGGTTGCAGTATCAGTAACAGCTAAATCAGTTGCACTTACACCTGCTACACCGATTACATCAGACACATCTAAACTTTTTACAGTATCAATTGCAGTCGATTCAGACAAACCGACAGAATCAAGTGTTACTTTACCTTTTACATCAGTCTTGCCGGTACTCTTAATAGCATCGGTTATACTTTTAGTTCGGTCTTTTTTAGAATCATATGTAACATCTTTATTACGGGTTCTTGTTTTTCTTAAGTCTGATGATTCCGTTGTAACTTTCTTATAATCCACATCAGACATATCTTTAATATTACTGTGATTATCAAGAATTGTTTTATCCTTATTTTTAGAATCGCCATACGCAAAAGCAGGACGATAACCCAAGTAAAAAGTGTAATAAAGGAAATTTTCAACACTTTTAGGTTTAATGATTTTACCGTTATCATCAACAACATATGCAACTAAATAACCGTTAGAAACACTGTAATAACAATAGTTACCATTATTTCCGCTATAAGTTATAAGATTGCTGCCGTTAATTTTTAACTTTGCAATAGAGGAACGATAGCCACCTGCAAAAGCTGTTTGCCAAGCTTCTGAAGCAATAAACCAACAACTTTTACTTGCTTTGTTTACAATCGGTTTTGAAACAAAACCACAAGCCTCCTGAAGTGTAACACCAGTTGTAAATGCATATGTAGCATCATCAACAACAAGACCAATATTACCGTATATATCACCGCTTTCACGATATGTACCAATATAATAATTACTAACATATGTAGTTTTTTGTGCTTCCTGACCGCTTTTACCATAATAAAGGCTGCCAATAGATGACACACCAGTTAATGGCTTTGGTAATTTATCCTCTTCAAGATCCCAAGAATTAAGCGTAGGAAGTCCCAAATCATCAATTGTCGGTGCAGCTGATGTAATAAATATATAATCACTTGCAGTCGGTTCGGGCGCAGTTCCGTCAATTCCTAATGCTTGCTTTATCTTTGCACATATCATTTGAAAAACCGCAGCACTGCAGACTACTTTTTGTTTTGCTCGATTCCAAGATGCTTGTAAGTCTTTCCAAAAACTTACATCTAACAAATCTAATGATTTTTCTGAAGTAATATGTGTAATCATAGTAGCAACAGTCATACCAACACCCATAGCAACAAGAAAACAAATAAGAGCTGCGGCTATATCAGAACACAAAGCAATAGTTAAAGTAACACCTGCAGTTGCCCACATTGCAGAAAAAGTTGCTGAACCAAAAAGCATACCGGCTACCACCCCGACAGCTTCACATACTTGATTAACTTCATTTGCTAGTGCCACCGTTTCTACCGGCGGAGCAAATGCCATTACCATTGCAAGCGCAATTACAAAAAACGCTACAAGAATTTTAGCGGCAAGCTTATTACTTTGCCGAAGTTCAAAAAAACTTTCAGTCATAAAATCACCCCCCTACTCCGTCTGAACAATAGCCAAATAACTACGAACAGCTTTTCTAATAAAGTCGCTTAAGTTTTCACCGGTACGCAGATTGTTTTTAATTTGATATAGTAGCTTATCATCTACTCTTAAACTTATAATCTCTGTAAACTCTGAAGTCATATAATCACCCTTTCATATAGATTTCTTTCGCTTGTGACGGAATAGTAAAGGTAACTCATTCGTCAAACCCCGCCGACTACAACTCACTTCGCTTTTCGCTCGTTCATACAGAAAGGCACCCCTAAACTCTTCAGGGGATAACCAATTAGAGCAATAGCAAGCGTTCCCGGTAATCGCACATTTCCGCATTTTGTAATACATTTTCACCCTAAAAAAATACAGTCAGAATACTGTATTCTGACCGTATTATAGATGAAATCACTGTTCTTAACATTAACCGTTTGAGAACTTTTTGAAGAATTTAATGCCCAACTTGATAGCAATAACAATACCCATAATTGCAAGAGCTGCAGGAAGGGCAAGAGTCATAAGGCTAACGGCATCAGACTTAACTGTCGAGAATGCAGTTGAAAGTGCTGTTTTAAAGTCTTCGGTAAGGTTTGAGCCATCAGCAGCAAGAGCAGGAACAGCTCCGGCAATCATTACTGCACCACCTGTTACAGCAGCTGCAATTTTTGAAGCATGTGCCTTAAGCTTTTCTTTAATCTTCATTGTTTTCACCCCCTTATTTAGTTGAATTATCAATTAGCTTGAGCAAGAAATAAATGACATATCCCAAAATGGAAAAACAAGCACTTATAACAAACCCAAGAGCCAAGCCGACTGTTAAGATATATACACCGTCTGATATATTCATTCAAATCAATTCCTTTTAAAACATTCGTGCCTTACTTATTTAGTAAGCCAGCAGTGCAATAACCGACACAGTCGGCTTTTATTACCACTTCCAAAAGCTGAATTGCTTTAAAAAGTGACAACCAATGATTATGCCGGAAGCCAGACAAAGAACAATTACAAGAGTTGTTACAGTATCGAGCTTATCGACAAGTTGCTGATAATTTATCAGCTTCGAGAAATCGTTAATTACTGTCTTTTCAGGAACATAAAAGCTTACAAGGTCACCGAACTTCATTCTTTGATTTGGATAAAGTTTTTCAAGCTGTTTTTCAAAGTCCTCTGATGATGAGCAGTCGATATATCTATAATCACCGCTATATGATGAATTAACATCAACAACAGCGATGCAGCATTTACCTTTGCTCATTGAAAAGCTATCAAGTCCGACATCACAATACTGCAAGTCTTCATAATTAACGAGTATGTAGAAATACTGTGTAACATCAGTATCAAGCACATAAGTGTTATTTCTATAAAGCACTTTATACTTGAATGTTGGTAAATCAAAGCCTAAATCGTTGATAACCGAGTTGTCCCGGTACGGTTCAAGTTCTGCATCTGATGTTGAATATGCATAAGCGTTCATTTGTGGAAGAAGAAAAGCACCTGCAATCATAATGATTGCTAATATTTTAGTTATTTGTGACCGGTGTAATATACAAGCCATACTGACTATTTTTTATATTGACACGAAGTTCAACCGGCTGAAGCGGTTTAACATCTGCGCCAAACATCATATTGTTAATCTGCACAGTTTCGTTACCGGCTAAAACAATAGCCACATTTAAAACCGTACCGTCCTTTTTCTTAATTGAATCGTTTTTTACAAAATTACCCTTTATTATTGCTTCCATAATCTTATTTCCTTTCTTTCTTTTAATTCTTTTATTATTTTTTCTTTAGGTAATTGCCCCGGTGGAACTACTCCGGGGCTTCTTGGTGCTTTCACTTTTTCAAGTGACCTTCCTGCGATACATAACATATTATGTATCTGATTACAATTATACACAAATTCTTATGTATGTCAATACATAATTTATTGTGTGTGATAAATTATATTTAGGAGGTACAAAATGAACGAATTAAAAGAAAGGCTATACAGCTTAAGAACTGACAATGATTTATATCAATCTGATGTTGCAAAAAGATTGGGAATATCACAACAGTATTATAGCGAATATGAAAAAGGAAACAGAGAATTACCTTTAAGACACTTAATTACACTTTGCAGATTTTATAATGTATCCGCTGATTACATTTTAGGATTTACAAATACATATAAGGAGTTACCGAAAAAATGAATGAAACATTACAAACAATAATACCTTGTCTCGTTGTATGGATTGGAATAGGAATATTCACATATTTTATTGTTAAAAAAAGTAGAAAAAAAATAGGAATTGATAAATACCACGAATTACTTAACATTGTTGTTCCAAAAGGAACAGTTGAAAAATTACGAGCTTACGCACTTATTAAAGGCTACAAAAACGAACAACAGCTAATAGCAAAGCTCATAGCAGACGAAATAGAAAAAGATAAGGACAAATTACAATAACGCTATATGCATTGCTATTAGCTAATAAGGTTACCCCACACCCTCCGGCGAGAATTATGCTCGCCTACCTTGCTTCCTGCGTGCAGGAAGCACCGCCCCCTAATCACCTTTAGGTGATTGCCGGCTAGGTCATTTTATTATTATATTATATTTATACTGTAAGTTATTATATTATAACAAAAGCACCCTGATAAACTCATTTAAGAGCCATACAGAGTGCTTTTTATATACTCATAGTATTTATTTTGTGCAATTATATCAAAAAAAGCACGGTATGTCAACGGTTTTACCCTGCAAAAGCAATTGCGCAAAATTTTTGTAACTATATATTTTATTATACAAAAAAACAGCCGATTTCTCGGCTGTTTTTTGTATTTTTTTATATGTTAAACTCACATTTTATAATTTGCTTTTCTCCATAACGCTGCGTTTTTTAGTATTTCTTCAATAAGCCGGCTTTTTCCATCGGCTGATAATTATATCTGCTATAATTCCGTTTATTATACCTGTAATCAAGCCTGAAAGCATAAGAATCGGAAAATAATAAATTATCCTATAAGTATTCATAACTATGCCAGCAACAATGATTTGACCGAGATTATGAATTGTTCCTCCAAATGCAGATACACCGATTGGTGTAAATTTATCAAACTTCTTAAAGATGCACATTACTGCAAACGAAAGCAAACCGCCGACTAAACTATAAATCATTGCAAATGTGCCATTAAATATTAAACCTGAAAGCACTATGCGAAGTAATGATATAAAAAAAGCATCTTTAAAATTCATTGTATAAAGGGCAACAATTACAACTAAATTTGCAAGGCCGAGCTTTATTCCCGGAATTCCAAAATTGAAAGGTACAAGTGACTCCAAATATGAAAATGCAAATGCCAAAGAAATCATCAACGCAAGTGTGCAAAGTCTTTTTACATCAATTTTTTTCACTTTGCCACCCCGTCTACATCTTCGCTTTTATCGCTGATTACAGTTACTTCAACTTTATTTGGCAAACAAATTATAGATTCATTGCTTTTACTTATCTCTTTATGATTTTTACAAATCTTATCCTTGCAATCAGCGTAAATCATTTTAACTTTTCCGTTTTTTATTTGTACTGTATTACAAATATCACCGTTATCATTATATACATTGTAAACACAGTCTTTATTTAAGTCTAAAACAGCTATTTGAGCTGAATTTTGCTCAACCAATACCCTATCACCGCTTTTAGAAAAAAGATTCATAATCAAGAATACGCAAGCCGTTATAATAATAATTGATAAAATCAGTATTAAATCATTTTTTCTTTTTTTATTTTGCACTGTTTACCCCGCTTGTTTTAGTAATCTTACCGCTATTATCCATCCAAATGACTTCTATATCATTATCTTTTGCAAATTGTAAACCGTCAGATAAATTCATACAAAATAATGCTGTTGAATAAGCATCTGCAAGCGCACTGTTATTACAAATAACTGTAACCGAAGTGAAATAATCAGCCGGAAAAAGCGTATTTTTATCAATAATATGGCAATACTTTTTACCGCCGACTGTATAATACCTTTGGTACGAACCGCTTGTAACAACGCTTGTTTTATCATCAGCAATAACTTTATCTAAATATTCGCTTGAATTCGGATTTTCAATTCCAATAATAAAATCTGAATTATCCGGCTTATTGCCGACTGTAATTATATTTCCGCCAAGTGAAATAACGGCACTCTGCCACAAATCATTATCTGTAATAAATTGATAAATTTTATTGCACACAAACCCTTTGGCAATTGCGCCGACATCAAGTTTTAATTTGCTGTCTTTAAAATACACAGTTGATTTATCAGTATCAATAATCAAGTCATCAATATCGGTATGCTTTGATGCATCAATAAGTATATCGCGCGAAGGTAATGATTTTCCCTCTTCTCTGTAATAGTGCCATATTGATAAAACACTGCCCATTGCTATATTAACTAATCCTTTTGTACGCTTAAAAACATCCTTACCGAAAGTCAGAAGTTCAATTATTTCTGCGTCAACTTTAATCGGAGATTTATAGGCATTTTCGTTGATATATTTTAAATTTTTAAGTTTATCATAACTGTTATATATATCAAAAAGCATTGAATATTTTTTTATTTGAGCATATAATTCTTCATATTTTTTATCAAACTCACTTTGTGAAATATCATACACAGTTACAGATGAAGCTGTATCAAATAAATCTAAAAAGCTTTTTGAATATTTTGAATATTTACTATTGCTGCAACCAAATAAGCTAAGCAATAAAACTAAGGAGAGGACTAATGAGATTGTTTTTTTCATAAGTCCCCTCCTCTCTTAATTTAGAAAATCCTTAATAACTTTAGTTGGGCATTTTTGAGCGCAAAGCCCACATTCGTTGCATTTATTATAATCTATTTTAGCAATGTTATCAATCACTTTAACAGCATCGTTAGGGCAATTTCTTTCACACATACCGCAACCTATACAACCGGCTTGACAATTATCTTTAACTACCTTACCACGCTGTTTATTTGAACACTGAACTCGATATTTTGAATCATATGGTACAATTTCAATAAGCTTTAACGGGCAAGCTTTAACGCATTTACCGCAAGCAATGCAAAGTTCTTGATCAACAACTGCTTTTCCGTTAATAATTCTGATAGCCTGATTATCACAAACATCTGCACAAGAGCCATAACCCATACAACCGTATTGACAACTTCTTTCACCGCCGCCGGGCGTAACGGAGGCTGAAGTGCAAGTTCGAGTTCCGTAATAATTATATTTTTGATGCCTTACTTCACAAGTACCCGAGCATTTAACAAAAGCAGTTTGCCTTACATAATCACCGGCTTGTGTACCCATAATTTCAGCAATTTTATCAGCACCTGACTTACCTGCAGGTGGGCAGGCATTAACCGGTGCTTCGCCTTTGGCAATTGCTTTTGCCAGCGCGTCACATCCTGCATAGCCGCAAGCACCGCAATTATTACCTGCAAGTGCCTGCCTGATTTTTATTTCCTTTTCATCAACTTCAACATGAAATATCTTTTCTGCAACACTGAGAAGTATTGCGATAATAAGACCTACAATTGCAACAACTGCTGAAGCAATAATAATATTTTTAATTTCCATATTGCTCCCCTCCTACTTTAATGAGCCGAAGCCATAAAAGGCTATTGCCATTAGGCAGGCTGTTAAAAGAACAGCAGGTGTACCCTTAAAAGCTTTTGGAAAATCGTTGTTTTCAATTCTTTCTCTAATTCCCGCCATAATTATAATTGCAAGAGCAAAACCGGCTGCCGTACCGAAACCTGTAATTACAGATGTTATAAAATTATTATTTTCCTGAACATTTGTAAGGGCAACACCCAGTACTGCACAGTTAGTTGTAATAAGCGGAAGATAAACACCGAGTGCCTGATAAAGCTTTGGTACATATTTCTTTAAAAACAGTTCAATAAGCTGAACCAAAGCCGCAATTACAAGAATGAAAATAATTGTGTTTAAATAAGTAATATGTAATTTATTTATAACAAAAGTATACAAAAGATTTGTTACTGCACTTGCTATTGTAATAACAAATATAACAGCACCGCCCATACCTGCCGCTGTTTTAACATTTTTAGATACACCGAGAAATGGGCAAATACCTAAAAACTGGCTTAATACAACATTATTTATAAGTGCAGTAGTCATTAACACAAGAAATAAGGTTTTTAACATTATTTGTTTACCTCCTTATTTTCTGTTTCTTTGCACAGCGAATTGCAGTGTGCACAGTCTCCGCCGCATACATTTTCATCATTGGTGTGCCTGTTTGCACCCTTTGCACCAAATTTATTTTGCAATGCACATAAAAATGCCAGCACAAGAAATGCACCCGGTGCTAATATAAATATTGATACGCCCTCATAACTTTTCGGTAATAACTGAAGATTAAATATTTTTCCGGTGCCGATAAGTTCACGAACTAGGCCTATTGAAGTTAAGCCAATTGTAAAGCCTAAACCCATACCAAGTCCGTCAAATATTGAAGGAATAACTTTATTTTTTGAAGCATAACTTTCGGCACGGCCAAGAATTATGCAGTTAACAACAATAAGCGGAATATAAAGTCCTAAAGCGTCATAAAGAGATGTGACATATGCCTGAAGTACCATTTGAACAATTGTTACAAATGACGCTACGATTACAATATAAGCAGGCATACGCACACCATCAGGTATTACTTTTCTTAAAAGTGAAATAAGCATATTACTCATTACTAAAACAACGGTGGTTGCAAGCCCCATACCAAGCCCGTTTATTGCCGAAGTTGTAACAGCAAGAGTCGGGCACATACCAAGCATAAGTACGAAGGTCGGATTTTCCTTAACAATACCGTTATATAAGCGTTCAATCGGTGTTTTCAAGTTAATCAACCTCCTTTAACTGATGGTTATATACAGCAAGTGCGCTGTCTACGGCTTCGCAAACTGCATTTGAAGTTATTGTTGCGCCACTGAGTGCATCAATTTCGGTATCATTTGACGCACCGTTTTTAGTATAATTTATACCGTTTGCCGATTTGCCGATAAATTGAGATTTAAATTCATCTTCAGTTGCTTTAGCACCAAGACCGGCAGTTTCACTATGTGATAAAACAGTAAATCCCGTGATTTTATTTGTTTTATTCGATACACCGATAGCCACTTTTATATCCCCGCCATAGCCTGACGGTGATGTGGCAGAAAAAACATATCCTATTAAATTACCGTTTTTATCCGTTACTGCCAAAACATCATCCACACTGCATTGTGAAAGATTTTCTTTTTCTAATGATTTTGAAGAAGCCTTAAGAATTTCATCAGAATTATCCATAACTTTAAATTCGGCATTAGGATATACGACTTCATAAGCTTCAAGCCTTGCTTTATCCTGAGCTTTTGCAATAGGCTCTTTTGTAACTTCGTTTACAAATGCAAGTGATACACCTGCAACAAGAGTTATTACAAAAAGTGCAAGACAGTTTTTTAAAAATTTATTTTTCACGCCTTACACCCCCTCTTTCTTGCGCATACCGAAAGCTTTAGGAACAGTTATTTTTTCAATAAGAGGTACAACAAGATTTGAGGTAATTATTGCATATGAAACGCCCTCTGCACTTGAACCTAAAACTCTGAAAACTGCTGTTAAAAAGCCTATAAGAACGGCATATATAATTTGACCCTTTTTAGTAATCGGGCTTGTTGTATAATCGGTAGCCATAAATACCGCACCGCTCATAAGTCCGCCCGTTAATAAATTGCCTAAAGCGAAATTGAGAGTGCTGTAATCGAAGCCAATATGTTTGCCTTTAATTAAAGCGAAAATAAGAACAAACACGATTGTGGAAGCCATATAAATAACCGGAATACGCGGTGATATAACTTTTTTCACCAAAAGATATACAAAACCGATAAGTATAGCCACACAGCAAACTTCACCAATACATCCGCTTTGAAGCCCTAAAAATGCATCTTTAAGGTTAATAAGTTCACCCGATTTTATTTGAGCAAGCGGTGTTGCAGATGATACACCGTCAGCAGTAGAAAAATCAGTCATTCTTGATGTAAAAGATATAAGCAAAAAGCACCTTGCGGCTAAAGCAGGGTTCATAATATTTTGACCTATTCCGCCGAAAAGCATTTTAACCACAATAATTGCAAATACACCGCCTATGGCTGGAACCCACCACGCAACTTGCGGCGGCATATTAAGTGCGATTATTAACCCCGTCACCACAGCACTGAAATCAAATACGGTAACAGGTTTTTTATATATCAGTTCAAACACAAGCTCGCTTAATACACAGCTTGCAACGGATGAAATGATAACAAATAACGCATTTACACCAAAATGCCATACGCCGAAAGCTAAAGTAGGAACAAGTGCAATGCAAACATCAATCATAATTTTTTGAGTAGAACTCTTATCTCTTATATGAGGTGAAACCGAAACATTATACATACTTATCCCCCCTACTTCGCAATTTTGCTTTCACGAACTTTAATTTTCGCAAGTTTAAATGTTTGAGTCAGCGGTCTTTTGGCAGGGCATACATATGTGCAACAGCCACATTCAATACATTCCATACCGTATAGTTTTTCAAACCGCTCATAATCTTTATTTACGGCAGCCTGTGCCATAAGCTGCGGTACAAGTGTTTCAGGGCATACACCTACACATCTTCCACACCTTATACACGAAGTCGTTTCCATTTTTTCAACATCATCTTTCGATATTGCCAATATAGAAGATGATGTTTTAACAACCGGATAATCAAGGCTGTCCATTGCCATACCCATCATTGGGCCGCCTGAAATAATTTTAACTGCATTATCCTTAAGTCCGCCGCATTCATCACATAAAAATTTATGCGATACGCCGAGCAAAACATCAACATTGGCAGGCTGTGCCATTGCATCACCCGTTAAAGTTACAACCCTGTGAATAAGCGGCATATTCATTTTTACCGCTTCATAAATTGCGATTACAGTAGCAATATTAAGCACTATAACACCGGCATCAGCAGGTAAGATGTGTGAGTTAATTTGCCTGCCTGTAACAGATGATATAAGTCGCCTTTCGCCGCCCTGCGGATAGCGGGTTGAAAGCGACATTACATTTATTCTGCTGTTACCGTTACATTCAAATGAAAGTGCATCAATGGCTTTTGGCTTATTATCCTCAATACCTATAATAGCTTTTGCTTTTTCAAATAAGCGAAGAACTATTGCAATTCCCTCAATTATATCCCTGCTTCTTTCAAGCATTAAGCGGTAATCAGAAGTCAAATACGGTTCACATTCAGAACCGTTAATTATTATGTAATCAATATTTTGATTTTTTGGTGAAAGTTTAACACCTGTCGGAAAGCCGGCACCGCCCATACCAACTATGCCGCTGTCACCTATTATCTTGATAATTTCTTCATTTGAAAGCGTGTTGACATCACGATTTATTCCAAAATTCTCTACACTTTCATTTTCAAAATCATTGGTAACAATCACACATTTTGATACTTTACCGCTTAACATCAATCTGTCTTCAATAGCTTTAACCTTGCCCGATACAGATGAATACACAGGGCTTGAAACAAATGAACTTGCTTGACCTATTTTCATACCCTTTAGTACTCGGTCACCTACTTTAACGCAAGGTGTAGCAGGCGCACCAATATGTTGGCTCATAGGAAACACCATAATTTCTTCGCTGTTAAGCCTTTTAATTTCTTTATCACCGGAATATTCTTTTCCCTCATAGGGATGAACACCGGCTTTAAATTTTCCCTTCATCATAATAAATCCCTCAAATTTATATTACTTGAGTTTAATTTTAACATAATAATACATAAATTTCAATAAACAAAGATAAATTTTTGTTTATAATATATAATAAAGCAGGAGCTTTGCTCCTGCTTTATAAGTATATGTATATTAAAGTTTACCTTTATAGATATTATAAATACTTTTCGCCTTATCGCGCACCATTTTTGCAAGGTTTTTGGGTGATGTTACTTCAACCCCATCGCCATACTGCATAAGCCAAGAAACAAAACCGTCTGACATAGTAGCCGAAACAGTAGTTTCGAAATGTGAACCGTCAACAGCAGTAAGCGGAATATTTTTGCCGAATCTGTCAAGCATTTCTTCTTGAAGCTGAATGTTGCATTTAAGAGTTACTTTACATTCATCACCGGAAAACATATTAAATCTTTTTGAAACATAGTCCTGCTCGTCAAATTTTTCTTTATAATGGCTCACTTCGCTGAAATGGCGGGATTTTTCATCAAGGATTTCAAGCTTTTTCATTCTGTCAATTCGCAAATTCATTAAATTATCATATTTTTGATTATTGCAAACAAGATAGTAATGGTCATCTCGCCAAATCAAAGCATAAGGAGAAACAGTAAAAGTTTTTTCAGTATGTTTTTTTCTGTTTTGAACATCCACACTTCTTCTGCGATAAATGAACTTAACTTTTTTATTTTCGGTTATTGCACTGTTCAAACGGTCTATAATAATATAAATTTCTTCATTGTCACACTTTGCGCAATTGGTATCTACATATACCTGGCTTTTCATAGTTTTCGCCTGTTCAACAGAAACAAGGGTTTCAAGCTTTTCAATAAGCGATTCAGTTTTTTTAGGCGTAATAAAGCCTGCGCTTGAAACAGCATCAATTAAAAGCATTACTTCAGGTATTTCAAATGTACGAGTAGCCATAAAAAAACCGCGCTTTGGACTTGTTACAGTTACAATATCACATCCGATTTCATTTAGCGCTGCAATATCAGCATAAATTGATTTTCTCTCACATTTAATTCCCTTATCCGCAAGCATTGAAATTAAATCGGTAGTAGACAGTGGGTGTTCATCATCACTGAACTTATCAAGAAAATTGTAAATAAATAAAGTTTTAAGCTTTGAATTTTGCATAAGAATCCCCCATTTTTGATGACATTATACTACATTTTATCTATACTTTCAACAATACTCCTAAAAACAGGACAGCAATCCTCTGCTCCGCTTTTGCCGCCCTCACACATAATTGCAATAGAATATGCGGGTTTATCATACGGATAAAAACCGACAAACCAAGTGTTCAGTTGCTCTTTTCCGTCTTCGTAAATGCCTGTTTGTGCAGTTGCGGTTTTACCGGCGGTATTTGATTCATATTGAGCATTAAAGCCTGTACCATTATCAACAACATATTTCATATATTCTTTGAGAGTTTGAGCAGTCTTAGCCGAAAAAGCTCTTTTGTTATCTTTAGAATTTATATTCAAAGTAGGAAAATTATAGTATCCGCCGTTTGCAACAGCAGATACAACACTTGCAAAATGAAGCGGATTATCCGTCAGCTTACCCTGTCCGAAGCCTAAAAGCGCAAGCTGACCTTTAGAATTAAGTTCTTCTTCATTCGGAAATGATAAATCTGTTACGGGAAAAGTATTATCGAAAAGATTGAAACTTTCACCAAAGCCGATTGCTTTTGCTGTATTTAAAATCTTATCTTTACCAAGCTTTAATGCAAGATTAACAAAATAGCAATTACAAGAATTTGCCAAAGCTTCTTTAATGTGCTGTTTTCCGTGCTTATGCTTATTTTGGCAATGAAAAGTTGTATCGCCAACTTTGATTTTGCTTTTACAATCGTATTGTGGATTTATATTATTTTCAAGAGCAGCAGCAGCGACAACTATTTTAAAAATAGAACCTATTGCATACGGCCTGAGCGAACGGTTTAAATAATCGCCGCCGAGGCTTACACTCGCTAATATTTGCGATGTATTTGTATCTAAAATCACTACTGAACCTTTACTTATTTTTTTTGATGAGACCTCTGCAATTTTTTGCAACTTTTCATCAATTGATATTTTTACACCATCAATTGAATTATAATTTTTATTTATAATTGTTCCGTTATCGCCGTCAAGCACTCTGCCCAGTGCATCAACACTGTAATTTATTGATAATGAGCCTATTTTTTTATCAATATATTTTTCTAAGCCCGAGAAATTTTTATCTATCAAATGCCTGCAAAGCATATTGTCGTTATTTTGATTTACAATTTCTTCAAGGCGAATATATTTTGTATACGCATAATTTTTAACAGGCATAACAACAGGATAACCTTTTTTCAGTTCGTCAGTTATATATTTAATATCATCATTTGAATACAAATATTTTAGCTCCGCCATAGATTTTTCACTTGGTTTTATCACCGCATAAAGTGAATGGGTATTATTATTAAGCAAAACTCCGTTTCGAGAATAAATATTAGTAAAAAGAGTTGAAATATCAACAGTAATACTGTTATATGAGCTATCAACTTTATATGAATTGCTGAAGTTAATATATCCGCACCTGCCAAGCGCAAATGTAAGCAAAATTGCAAATGCAACACCTAATGATATTATCCTTTTACTCATAAAAAAATACCCCTTGTGTAGTTTTCACAAGGGGTACAAATTTTATTCAGTTCTCTGTCTTCTAAATATAGCGTCTTGAGAAACAGGAATATCGCATTTAAACGAATATGTATCAGTAGCTTTATTAGCTACATCAACTTTTTCGTCATCATCAAGATTATACAGGTCTTCAACAGTTATTATATAAGGCTTTTTATTAGGTTCAACAACTTCAAGCATATCACCTTCAAAAAATCTGTTGCGCTGGCTGACTGTTAATCTGCCGTTTGAATAATCTTTAAACAATGCACATACATCCCAATTACGAATATAGCCGCCGGTATCTATAACCTGCCCATTTTCAATCGGGCCGAAATTAAAGCCTGTTGTATATTCACGGTGGCTCATTTTTTCCATTTCATCAAGTATCCACTTTGACGGTTTAAAATCGTCGCTCGGGTTTTTCAAATATTCGTCAATTGCATTACGATATGCGTAAGTTACAATCGCGGTATAATACTCACTCTTTGCGCGTCCTTCAATTTTAAATGAATCAACACCGGCATTTACAAGCTCGGGAATATGCTCAATCATACAAAGGTCACGCGAATTAAATATATATGTTCCGTTCTTTTCCTCATTTATCGGGAAATATTGCCCCGGCCTTGTTTCTTCTACAAGGTGATATTTCCACCTGCAAGGCTGTGCGCAATCACCGCGGTTGGCGTCCCTGTGAGTCATATAATCGGATAAAATACATCTGCCTGAAAAACTCATACACATAGCACCGTGAACAAACACTTCGATTTCAAGGTCATCAGGCGTTTTATCTCTGATTGTTTTAATTTCATCAAGTGAAAGTTCACGAGCGGTAACTATACGGCTTGCACCCATTTCGTAAAGCGTATTGGCAGTTTGGTAATTCACAATACCCACTTGAGTTGACATATGAATATCAACATTAGGCGCGTATTTTTTAGCCATTGCCATAACACCTATATCGGCAATAATAAATGCGTCAATACCGATTTGCTGTGCATATTTAAGAAAATCAGGCAACTTTTCAATTTCTTCATTGCGCGGTAAAGTATTGCAGGTAAGATACACTTTTTTGCCAAGCGAATGTGCAAGCGTTACAGCTTCTTTTAATTCATCGGCATTAAAATTTGAAGGATTGGTTCTCATCCCAAACATTTCGCCTGCAAGATATACTGCGTCTGCACCGAATTTAAGTGCAAGTTTTAATCTTTCAAAATCACCGCAAGGTGAAAGTAATTCAATATTTCTCATTAGTTCACATTAAGATAAGGAGCGTAAGTTGCTGCCTTTTGTTTAAATTCAGAATAAGTTTTTGCTGTATACATATTTCCTTTAGTATCATGGAAGAAATAATAATAATTTACATCGGCAGGATACAAAGCCGCTTCAATAGCATCAATACCCGGATTACAAATAGGGCTTGGCGGAAGGCCTACAACAGTTGATGAACCGGTGGTACTGTAATATGATTTATAATAGTCCGCTGTGTGAGCAGAAGTTGAAGTAAGCGCAGGAGCTACTTTATTAGTAATATAATCGCTTGTCGAATCAACACCCAAAAGCGGAAAATTAGCTTGGTCTTTCAAACGATTATGAATTACAGCAGAAATAGTTTTCATCTGCTCGGTGTTGCCTGCCTCGCACTGAATAATTGAAGCAATTATCATAATATCATTCATTGAATAGCCAAGCTCTTTAGCACGATCTCTGTACTTTTCTTTTATTTTTGTGTCTCCGTTTGCAAGGAATTTCTTAATAACGGAATTAGCGGTTTCGCCGATATAGAACTCATAGGTATCAGGAAAAAGATAACCTTCAAGCCTGTACGGAACTTCTTCACTTGACTTAAGCCCGTTTACAAGTGAATATGAAAAATCAGCAGACTGAATTACAGAAAGAAGTGCAGATTTATCGCACACTTCGTTATCAGCCAATTTTTGAACTATTTCAGGAACAGTTGTACCTTCAGGGAACATCAAGCTGACCGTTTCGGCAGTTTCATTATTACCTTGAAAAGCAACAAGCATACCCTCTACGCCCATTTTACCGTTAAGGTAGTAAATACCCGCGTCATATTTAAAATCTTTGCTGTAATATCCGTTTTTAATATTTGGGCCTACATTTTTTTCTCTGTATTTAGCAAATAATTTGCAAAAATTCTTACATTTAATTAAGCCATTATCTGCCAGAATATCAATAGCATCATCTATATTATCAACCGATTTATCAAGGCTTACGGTTACAGTAGATGTTGTTTTAGTAATGCCAAAAACATCGTTCATACAAAAAACCGCATAAATAGATATGAGCATAGAAAGAGCAATAACTACAATAAAGAAAATATATGTTGAAGTAAGACTTTGACTTTTCTTTATAGGCACACGCTTTTTTACTGTACTGCCTGCCTTTGCTGTTTTCTGAATTTTGCTTTGCTCATTGTTTTTTTCAGCTTTAACATTGGTAAAATAGACATCGTTATTTTCGCTTGCAGTATCAACAGGGTTTATGCCTGTTTCATTAAGCTTAAATTCATCATTATCCATTTTTTCCTCCTAACTTGGTAGAAAAGACACCATTTTGAGTAATTATATAATCGACGGGAACATCGTATTTATCAATAAATAATTTATCACATACAAGTTCATCATATTGCGCGCCAATGCATATTCCGTGATAGGCAGATAAAAATCGATCATAATATCCCTTGCCATAACCCAAGCGGTAACCGAATTTATCATACGCTATTGCAGGAACAATACAAATTGAGTTGCTGAAATCATCAACTTCTTTGCATTTATTCACATCCGGCTCTCTGACACCGAAAGAAGCAATTTCAATATCATTTAAAGAGTCTATGTAATAATATTGCATTTTACCATTATTGTCAATACAAACAGGAAGTGCAACTTTTTTATTATTATCAATTGCATACTTGATTGAAAAATCCAAATTAACTTCATCGCTCAATGCGGCGTAAAAAAGAACGGTATCACAATTTTTAAAGCAATCTGAATTGCAAAGAAAATCGTTAATCAATGTGTTTTTTTCATTCCTGTTTTCAACATTTTTACGAATTTCTTTATATTTTTTTCTAAGTTCGTTTTTTACCTGCATTGAATTGTTTTCCTTACATTCTCGGCAGTTTCCTCACCTTTTAAAGCTTTTACGATTTCAAGGCCGAAATCTACTGCAACGCCCGCACCTCTTGCAGTAATAATCAAACCGTCGGTTACAACATATTTATCTGATAAAATTGCACCTGTCAAATCATTTTCAAAACCCGGGAAACAAATTGCTTCTTTCCCCTTTAAAAGACCTTTATGGCCGAGAATTGACGGTGCCGCACAGATTGCGCAAATATATTTTTTATTTTCAACGCAGTAGTCAATAGCACCTTGCACTGTTTTATCAGCTTCAAGGTTGAGAGTTCCCGGCATGCCGCCCGGTAAAACTACCGCATCAGCATCTTTTACATCAAATTCATCAATTTCAATATCAGCCGTAACATCAATATTATGTGAAGAAGTCACAATTTTACCTGTTACGCCGACTGTTTTAACATCAATTTTAGCACGCCTGAGCATATCCACAACAGCAAGTGCTTCGATAGTTTCAAAACCGTTTGCTAAAAATAAATAAACCATTACTCTTCCTCCGTTTTTCTGTAAACCGATAAAAAAGGTTTTACAAGATTACAACCGTCGAAAAGATATTCTTCAATATCTTCACTTTCATCAAAATAAATATTCACAATATCTTCACGATAAGTAAACGCACACTTATTATAAAATTTCACAAGCGAATTATCGGCAGGTATCAGTGAAAGCAAATCATAATTTTCTTGGCAGTATTCTAATAAGTTTGACATATACCCTTTACCGCGCTGATTTTTATAAGTGCAAGCGGCATAAATATATTTGCACTTTTCACCTGAAAGCTTGCAATCGACAAGAAAGAGCATTGAGCATAATTCACCGTCATCAAAAAATCCGAGAGCCGTTTTTTTCTTGCAATTTTTCAAAAAGAATAGTATGTCTTCCTTACTGTCACCAAAAGCTTCCTGCCAAAGCGGAATGATTTTATTGCTGTCATCAAAAAATTTAATCATATAATCAGCCCTTGTATACCGCTATACATTTTTTCAAAAATATTTCAGGAAAATATGACTGCTTTGCTTTTCTTAAACCTTCAAGGCCTAAATCTTCTTCCCTGTTAACATACTTATAATTCATTAAGCAGTTTTTAGTAAATTCCTGATTTATTATAGGATATGCACCCTGAATTTCAGGCGGTGCTTTTTCAAAGTGTGTTACAAAGGTTTCATCACTTATCGGCTCACCGAAAGTATAGGCAACAGCCTCATTATCTATTCTGATAATACCGCCAACAAAACCTAATTTATCATAGTTTTCAAATGCTTTTAATACCGCTTCAAATTCAAACGATATATCACTGTCATCAGTATGGGTTTCAATCCACTTGGCGTGAAGATTTATACAATCATTTATATTGTCATTATTTATGATTTCAAATGACCAATTAGGGTTGTTTTTCTTAAAGTTAGTTATGTGATTACGCTTACCGTGATATTTTTTACCGTGAAGTTCTGCCATTTTAGGAACTTCGTAAATATAATCGCCGTATCCCTCATCGTAAATAAAATCAAAACTGTTTGGAAACGCGTCATTGAGCATATCAATATAGGCTTGAGTTACACCGTAAAAGCGAGGTTCAATATCATTTGCTTTTGCATATTCAATAACCGCGCCAACCGCTTCTTTAAAATTGCCGGTACCGATCGGCACACCAAAATTGGTTTCTTTTCCTCTTCCCCAACTGCATATAAAAAAGTCTTTAAACCTGGAAATTTTAGTTGAATACTCGGTACTCCAAACAAATATATTGCCGAATGTATAATCGCAATTCATTGTTTTTAAATATTTAAAACATTCATCAACCCAAGCTTTATCATCAATTTCAGGTGTTTTAAACTCTAACATTTTATTTTTCCTTTAATTCCTTTTTCACAAAATCAAGAATGGTATTGTGTATTTCCTTAATCGGTAAAGGATTTATACCGTCAGAGCAAGGCACAACCGCCCAGCCCTGCTTTTTAGCTGTATATAAAGCTGATTTTCTGCAATTATTAAGAAAATCGACATTTGCTTCGTGTACATCTTTTTTGCCCTCGTCACCATTATAACGAGAAGTCATCAGCCTTTGCGATACATCAACCGGCATATCAAGGAAAATGACTAAATCAGGCTTAGGAATTCCGATTTTGTTATATTCAAAATCGGCTGACCAATCAAGGTATTCGTCCCATTTATCTTCGTCAATTTTTTCCATTTGATATATGGAATTTGATGTTGCATATCTGTCCGCAAGAATTAAAGTACCGTTTTCATAATCCTTACCCCAATCAAGCTTGTATGAAGCAAATCTATCAACAGCATAAAAAGCACCTGCCGCATATGCATTAACATCATCGGCATTTTTTCCGAATTCACCGCCAAGATACATTTTTACAAGTGTGCTTGACTTGCTGTCATAATCCGGAAGTTTAATTTTTTTGAAGTTTACAGAATTATCTTCAAAATATTTTTCAAGAAGGGCTGTTTGGGTTGATTTTCCGCAACCGTCAAGGCCCTCAATAATTATAAGTTTGCCCATTACTTCTTTTTAACCTTTTTCTTGTTTCCTTTTTCGTCAACAATATATGTATTTTCAAGCTGACCTACAAGGCTTGCTCTGACAGAAGCAATATACTCCTGCCTAAGCTTTGCCTGTTCTTCCTTTTCTTCTTCAGTAAGGCCGACAGCCTGCTGTTTATGCGCAAGCGCATTTATTCTGTCAATCTTTTCTTCTGTCATAACTAATCTAAAAAGTCCTTTAATTTTTTACTTCTGCTTGGGTGACGAAGCTTTCTGAGAGCTTTAGCTTCAATCTGTCTGATTCTTTCTCTTGTAACATTAAATACTTTGCCCACTTCTTCAAGAGTTTTCGGATTTCCGTCATCAAGGCCGAAACGAAGTGAAAGAACCTTTGCTTCCCTCGGAGTAAGAGTTTTGAGTACATCTGCAAGCTGCTCTTTAAGAAGGCTCATAGACGCTGCATCTGCAGGTGCAAGTGCATCATCATCAGGAATAAAATCACCAAGATGTGAATCTTCCTCTTCACCGATAGGAGTTTCAAGTGATACAGGCTCTTGTGCAACTCTCAAAATCTCTCTTACTTTATCAACAGGCATTTCAAGATATTCTGCAATTTCATCAGGTGTCGCCTCTCTTCCGTTTTGATGAAGAAGCTGGCTGTTTGCCTTTTTAACTTTATTGATTGTTTCTACCATATGAACAGGAATTCTTATAGTTCTTGCCTGGTCGGCAATTGCCCTCGTAATAGCTTGCCTAATCCACCAAGTAGCATAGGTAGAAAATTTGAAGCCTTTTGTATAATCAAACTTATCAACAGCTTTGATAAGGCCGAGATTACCCTCTTGAATAAGGTCAAGAAACTGCATTCCTCTACCAACATATCTTTTTGCAATACTTACTACAAGACGAAGATTAGCTTCGGCAAGGCGCTTTTTAGCTTCCTGGTCATCTTCTGAAATTCTGATAGCAAGTTCAATTTCTTCTTCCGGAGTAAGAAGAGGAACTCGTCCGATTTCTTTAAGATATACTTTTACAGGGTCATCCATTGCCGCATTATCATTAACCGCAACGGTTTCAGCCGCATCGGTTTCTTTTGGCAAATCAACTTCAAGGCTGATTCCGTCAAGAGCTTCTGCCGAAAAGTCATCAATTATGCTGATATTTGCTGAATCAATAAGTTCATTGAGTTTTTCAAGTTCATCAACATCAAGGTCAAGTTCAACAATAATTGTATCAATATCCTGAGTTGAAAGATGACCTGATTGCTTACCTTTATCAATAAGCTTTTTAAATGCAACATTTTTCTTTTCCTCGCTCGATGGTTGAGCCGGTGTAAGATTGATTTCCTTCATAAATAAATATCCTCCGCTTTATGTATTCCTAATTATTATATCATTTGCCTATTTTACTAAACAAATTTCTAAACTCGTCATCACTCATATCTGACGGTGACGAGGAATTTTTATTTTCGTATTCCTGATTTATGATTTTGATACAATCCGAAAATTCCTTTTTGGAATCATTGCTTTCTGTATCATCATTTATAATTCGCGAAAGCTTGGAATATTCATCTTCGGTAAATGCATCACCGAAAGTCATTAAATCCAAATCAGAACCGTCGCGTATTTTTTCAAGAATAACATCATATGCTTTTTTTACAAATCCGCTTGAAAGGCGGGATGAATCAAAATCGTTAAGTAATTTTACACAATCGGGATATACCATAAGCAAACTCAAAAGTCTGTTTTCAGCTTTTGATTGTTTGATTGAAATACCTGTGTCATAAGTCTGCCTTGTAACATTTCTTGTATAATCATTAACAATTGTTTTAAAATGATTTTTCTTATCTCTGCTTGCTTTTCGCTTAACTATGCCTTGAAGCTGAGTTTTTAAACTTGATTTTTCAATGCCTAATTCGGTTGAAATTCTTGTCAGATATAAATCCTGCTCAATAGGTTGAAGCGTCGCAATAACTTTTAAAGCGTCTCCCACAAAATCAATTTTGCCCTGTGTTGTTTCAAGGTCATATCTTTCTTTTATTTCAAGTAAAGCGAATTCAGTATCGTTAGACGCCCCCTCAAGCATACCTTTAAACTTATCTCTGCCCATTTTCTTTATTATTTCGTCAGGGTCTTTGCCGCCCGTGAATCGCGGAATTTTAATTTTAACATCGGTATTTTTAAACAAAGTAACCGCTTTATGTACTGCTTTTTGGCCTGCCTCATCAGCATCATATCCCAAAATAACCTGGTTTGCATACCTGCTTATCAAACGAACCTGCTCATTAGTAAGTGCCGTTCCGCAGCCTGCAACCGCATTAGTGAAGCCTGCTTGGTGCATAGATATTACATCCATATAACCCTCACACAAAATAAGTGTGTCGCTTGAGCTGTCTTTTGCAAGGTTTAATGCAAAAAGTTCATTTGTTTTTTTATAAACAAGGGTATCGGATGAATTAAGGTATTTTGGTTTGCTGTCATCAAGAACCCTGCCGCCGAAAGCAATTACATTTCCCCTGACATTTATAACAGGTGTAATCACCCTGTTTCTAAAGAAATCAAAAAATCTGTTGCTTTTAGATTCTTTGATAACACCGGCATCAAGCATTTCACCATAGCTAAATCCAAGTGACCTTAAATGCTTCAAAAGTGAATCCCAATTATCCGGTGCATACCCAAGTCCGAATTTAGTAATGGTTTTAGGCGATAATCCACGGTTAATGAAGTAATCATAGCCTACTTTTCCTTCGGGTGACATCATATATGAATGATAAAATTTTGCAGTTTCTCTGTTTATCTCCAAAATTCGCCTTCGCTTTTTTGATAAACTGTCATCAAACCCGTCTTGCGGCATTTGCATACCTGCCCTTTCGGCAAGCATTTTGACAGCGTCAATATAATCAAGATTTTCAATTTTTTTTATAAATCCGATTGCATCACCGCCGGCACCGCAACCAAAGCAATAAAATGATTGCGTATCGTTATATACAGTAAATGACGGTGTCTTTTCATTATGAAATGGGCATAAGCCTACTGATGTATTACCTCTTTTTCTAAGCGTAACATAAGTTGAAATAATATCTTCAATATCCGTTTTATATTTTAATTCCTGCAAAAAATTTTCATTAAGCGGCATATTATTTCAACTCCTTTCGTTTTATCATCAGTCATACCAAAACATCGGTACAAAAAGCTTATTAAATATTTTTAATGCGTATGTATCGCTCATCCCGGCTATATAGTCGCACACAGCACGCTCCTCACCGTCAGATTGAGCAATATTTATGTATTCTTCCGGCATTTCATCAATATGCCCAATATAATAATTATAAATGTTAATAAGCATATTTACTGCTTTCTTTTCTTCACCCTTGCAAACAGGATTTGTGTAAACAGCGGTAAACATAAAATTGTGCAAATCCATAAATGAAGTATAGCAGCTTTCACTCATTCTTATTTTATCTTTACTATTGTTAATTACATCAATAACCATATTGTTAATACGCTCTGATTTAGTCATACCAAGCTGCATTCTTAAACTTAGGGGAATATCCTCCTCAGCAAGTACACCTGCTCGTTCTGCATCATCAATATCATGGTTAATATATGCAATTTTATCGGCAATTTTAATTATTTGCCCTTCAAGCGTATACGCTTCTTCACCTTTAGTATGGCACAGAATCCCGTTTTTAACTTCATCAGTAAGATTTAAACCTTTACCGTTTTTTTCTATTTTTTCAACTACACGAACACTCTGTTCATAGTGGCGAAAACCATTTTCGCAAAGCTGATTAAGTGCGCGCTCGCCTGCATGGCCGAAAGGTGTATGCCCTAAATCATGGCCGAGAGCAACAGCTTCGGTTAAATCTTCATTAAGGCTTAATGCTCTTGCAATGGTGCGTGCAATCTGTGCCACTTCAAGCGTGTGGGTAAGTCTTGTTCTGTAATGGTCACCGCTCGGTGCTAAAAAGACCTGGGTTTTATGCTTAAGGCGACGAAAAGCTTGGCAATGAATAATTCTATCCCTGTCACGCTGAAAGCATGTCCTCACATTACATTCATCTTCAGGCACAGCCCTGCCCCGTGAATTTACAGACAGGCACGCCCTGTCACACAAAATCTTCTTTTCATTTTCCTGTGCTAAAATACGAATAGAAGCATCCAAAATTCTCACCCTTTCAATATTATATACGCATTATAACTTAAAATTCCTTTTAATTTGATAACAAATTTTAAACATTGACTTAAAAGAGAATAAATTATATTATATATTTGGTGATTTTTATGATATTTTTAGCAATTTTAATACTTTTTGCTCTCTTTTTTGGATTTTGCTATTATGAAAACAACAAAATAGATGTTTCATATTACAACATTAAAAGTAAAGATGCAACAAAAAATTTTAAAATAGTGCATTTATCTGATTTCCATTCCAAACCTTTTAAAAAAGTTTTGAAAAGAACTCAAAAAGAAAAGCCGCAAATAATATGCATTACCGGTGATTATGTTAACGACCATTGCAAAAACAAGGATAAAATGCTGGAATATGCAAGGCAGTTAATAAAAATTGCACCGGTTTATTATATAACGGGAAATCACGAAAGGCGACTTGATAATTTTAACGAATTGATGAAAGAACTTCAAGCTGCCGGTTTTAATGTGCTGTTAAATGAATGTATTGAAAGCGATTACTGCACAATATTGGGGCTTGATGAAAACCAAGCCGATTTCAGCGATTACAAGGCAAGAAAAAACGGTACATTTATATATAAAGATATGAGCAAATATTTTGAAGAACTTGAAAAAAGTGATAAATTCAAATTAGTTTTAAGTCATTTCCCGGAAAATTTTGAAGGAATTAAAGAATTAAACTATTCTCAATACGATTTTGACTTGCAATTATCAGGACACGCACACGGCGGACAATGGATAATGCCTTTTATTGGGCCGTTATTTTCACCGGGGCAAGGTGTTTTGCCCAAATATGCACGCGGAACCTTCGGTGAAAGGCCTAAACTTATAGTAAGCAGAGGATTAGGCAATTCGGAATTCCCGCTCAGATTATTTAATCATCCTGAAATAATAGTTGTAAATATTGAACAAAACAAGGGCTGATTTTTCGTTAATAATTATTATTGAACAAACTATTAGCAAGGTATATAATTAAAATATATTTGTGTTTTTTGTAGCACAAAATATCGGAGGAATTAAGATATGAAAAATACTTTTAAAAAATCAATTGCGATATTATTATCTCTACTGATGCTTTCAACAGGATTAGTTCCTGCATTTGCAGATGATAATAATTGCAAGCTCACAATCGGCGGTCAAATTTATGCAGGCACACAAAAAACAGCAACCGCTCAAATCAAAGGTTTAGATAAAAATACAGCTAACGAAATTAAGTCAAGCGGAGGTTTCGATTGGAAAGCAACTTGCACAAATGTTACAAATTATACTGTTAAAGTTGCAGCCACTCCGGCAGTAAGGTTAAATGAAGAAAGCGACGGTACTTATACCCTTTCGCAAAATGCAACAGTAACATTACCGTCTGTTGATAATTCGACACGCCCGGTTATTGCAGTTACAGCCACAACTAAAGACTCAAGTTATACCTGTGCACAAACTTTTACGGTTAAAATTCCATATTCAAAAATTGATGTTGAATTTGTTGAAGATGCAAGCGGCACAAATAATTCGTCGTATGATAATAATTCATCAACATTATATATTGACCAAGAAAAATCAGCTACTCTTAAGCCTACTGTTAAACCGAATGACAATGATGATTCAATTGATGTTGCAGTCAGTGACCCGGCAGACAAAAATTTGACAAAGCATGTTTCTTATACATCAAATGACAGCGATGGAACTTATACTTTCACCGTTTCAAAAAGAGCCGACTTAATATCGAGCATAACATTCAGCGGAACAAGTGCTGTCGGTACAGTAAAAAATATAACACTTAAGAAATGTATACCTCTTGATAGTTTCAATGTTATTTATGACAACAAGGCATATTCCGATAATCAATCTATTCCGTCAGTTGTTGAAGGAGACATAATTAAAATCGGTTCAACAATAAAGCCAACCAATTCAAATGATGAAATCAAATACACTTTATATAATGATTCATCGCTGACAGAAGTTGACACACTTTCAACAATTATTCTTGACGATAATAAATTAGGTTGCACAATTATTCCAAAAGGCAATGATTCAAGCACAAAATATTTATTAGCCGAGGCTGTTTCAATGGAAAACAGCGGTATTCCGAGAACGGTAAGCCATGTCGTAAAAATTCCTGTTCAGCAGGCTAATCCTATCACATCTATCAACTTTAAGCAATCTGATTACACAATTTATACCGAAAAGAATAATCAAATTGAGCTTTCAGGTGAGCTTGAAACAAATCCGGCTCAAAACTATACGGATAATGTATATTATGAATCTTCAGACACCTCTATTGCTGTTGTCGACAAGGATAAAGGCACGGTAACGGCTAAAAACGCAGGTACTGTTACAATCACAGCCCACGCTTCAAGAGGAAATACTGTTGACAAAACTGCTTCTTGCAATGTAACAGTTAAACAGGCTGTTAAATCAATTAGTATCAATATTGATGGTTTTGACAGTAAAATTACACCTACCCTTACTGTTGGCCACAAATTCAAAATATCTGCAACCAAAAATCCTTCTAATGCCGAAGAAGATATTAAAATTTACACAAATGATACCGATTATTTGAAAATTGAAAACGGAATAATTGAAGCGATTAAAGATTGCTCTGACAATGTATATATCAAAGCTGTTTCATCAGTTACAGCTAAAGAAATGACAATTCCGGTAAAAATTGTTCCGGCTATTAGGACATCTGAATTAACAATAAAGCCGGCTGCGGTTGGAAATACAACTTTATTAAAGAGTGAAACACAGGAAAATACTTATTCGATTTATTCCGGTGAAACAGTCAATATTGAATATACCGCATTAAGTATAAGTGGCGAAAAAGCAAACGATGTCATTGAATGGCGAATTGTTGCAAACAACTCTGCCCTTATGACAATTGAAGAAGCAAAGAAAGCAGGATATATTACAAGCACATCAAAATTTGATAACAACATCTTAACAGTTCAAACCAATTCAAAAAACAATGATATTTTAAAATTTACAGCTTATGCCCTTATGGCAGGCATGTCAATTGACGATGCTGATGTTGTTAAAAGCAATATTGTAATTAACAATAATACAAAGACAACTAATATTAAAACCACTACCGGAACAAGTAAATTACAGCCTTGCGGCACTTCATTCAGCGATACAATTCAATTAGAGCCTTATGTATCTACTAATAATGACCATATTTACATTGAATCAACCAACACAAATGTTGCCACTGTATCGTTTGTACCTGGTGCGGACAACAGAAATGCATCATTTACAGTCAACACAATCGGTAACGGTGTTGCTTCAATCAATATTTACGCTCTTGCTGTTAAGAATGACATTTCCACAGCAGTTAAAACGAAAACAATCAATTTAACTGTAACAAACAATATTGAAAACGCAACTGTTAATGTTAATGATGTTGTATATAATGGCAAAGCGCAATCGCCTACGATAAGCGTATACTTTGATGATATTGAACTTAGGAAAGATGACTATTCAGTAAAATATACTAATAATACTAATGTAGGCAAAGCTACTGTAACAATTACAGGTAAAAACAACTATTATCAAGGTACTAAAACAGTTTATTTTAACATCCTACCTAAAAACATTGAAAATGCAGGCATAACAGTTGCAAATGTAACATATAATGCAAACGAGCAAAAACCGAATGTAACTGTAAAAGATAAAGACAGAAATGTAAATCTTGCAAAGAATAAAGATTACACAGTTACTTATCAAAACAATGTAAATGCAGGTACGGCAAGTGTAATTATAACCGGCATAAATAACTATACCGGAACCGCGATGCAATCTTTCACAATAAGTACGCTTGATATAACAAAAGCAAAAATAAACGCAATACCTAACCAAAGCTATGTAGGTGCCAGCGTAACTCCTGTGCCTACAATTACTTATGCAAACAGGCAACTTACTAATGGCGTTGACTTTACAGTAACATACAGTAATAACAACTTCCCGGGAACCGGAAAAGCAACAATAACAGGTATTGGCAATTTCAAAGGAAGCAAAGAATTAACATTCAAAATTGTAGGTGACATTTCAAAAGCTACGGTAACAGGATTAAGTCCGATTACACAAACAGGAAAAGCAATCACCGTAGCTAACTTCCCTGCTTTCAGAGTAAGTCTCGGAAAAGATTTGGTTGCAAACTCCGATTACACACTTGCCTATGCAAATAACACCTTGCCTGGTATTGCGACTATAACAATTACAGGTAAAGGCAGTTACACCGGCAAACTAACAGTTAATTTTACCATTAACAAAAAATCATCTGCACCATCAGGCGCAACCAAAGTCAGCGGTGACTATGTAAACAAAAAATACAAAAAAGCTAATATAAGATCTCTTAAAAGGGGTAAAAAATCAATTACTGTTAAATGGAAGAAAGTAAAATCGATTAAAGGCTATCAAATTGAATACAGCACATCAAAGAAATTCACTAAAAAAACTTCTAAAAAAGTGCTTGTATCAAAGCAGAAAAAGACTTCAACAGCAATTAAAAACCTTAAAGGTAAAAAGAAATATTATGTAAGAATCAGAACTTACAAAAATGTTAAGTTTAACGGAAAAACAGTAAAGGTTTATTCAAGCTGGTCAAAGAGTAAATCTGTAAAAACTAAATAATCAAAAAAGAGCAAGTGAAAATCACTTGCTCTTTTTCTATGAAATCATATAAAAAAACAAGGCAATGCTGTGGGGACATTGCCTTGCCATAATTGTGGATGGAGTATTTTTAAAAGCAGACAGAGAAATGAAAAAAGTATTTTATGAATTGAATGAGGAGAAACTCTGACCCCAAAAGCTGCTTTCCACTATTACTTATTAACTTATCAAATGAGATAATACAATAATATTTTTAACAGTTAATCAACCCAATATGAACAATTTGTTAACATAACACAATTCGACAAAATTTACAATTTAAACTTCTATCTGCCCTTTGCAAAAGAACGAACCTTAAATTCAGCACCTGTTGATTCACAAACCTTTCGTGATTTTTCAATATCTTCTTTTGAAATAACATCAACAACAGTCATTCTTACTTTAGGACAGTACGTAACACATTCTTTAGTAAATTTGATCATTGCATCAAATGCCTTGCCTTTAAAGCAATTTCGTGTAATTTTATCATATTTTTCACTGTCAGGCTCGTTAAGTGATACTGAAATATAATCAAATACACTTGAAAGTTCTTTTGCAGTCGGTTTGCCGTTAATTAAATCAGAAAGCCCGTTAGTGTTAAGCCTTAAGTTTATATTAGGGTTAATTTCTTTCAAATATTTAGCCGATTTAATTAAGTTATCATAAGCATTGGTAGGTTCGCCATAGCCGCAAAATACCGCCTTATTTACATTATGAAAATCATAAGTGTCAATTGCATTTTTTATTTCTTCAAAAGTCGGCTCTGTATCAAACCAAAGTTCCTCAGAGTCCCCATATGCATCAGATTTTGTACGAATGCAAAATGCACAATTACACGGGCATTTATTGGTAATATTGAGATAAACATCACCATCTAATGTGTAAACTATATCAGCCATATAATCACTCTCTTTAATTTCTAAACAATTTCTTTTTAAGCTTTGCAGTATCAAACGCAAGTGCAATGATTGCAAAAATAATTGCACTGCCTACTGCCTGCACAATATTCATAGGTATATCAGCCACAGCGTAAGCTTTATTGATAATCAAATCGCCTACAAAATATCCACCGACTGTAATTATACCACTTGGTATTGTAAGGCAAATTGTAAGTGGTGTCAATATCTTTTCGCTCTTTTTATTTACAAGTACAAAAGGTAACGCAATTAGAACTTTAACTATTATACTTACCGGTGCGTAAATAGCATATCCTGATGATAAATCTGCAAGTGCCGCACCTACGGCAGAAGCAAGAAGCGCCCATGGGCCGCCTAATGTTGAAGCGACTATGTAAATCATAGCGTCACCAAAATGAAGGTAGCCTGCACCGCCAGGAACCGGAATTTGAACAAATCTTGTGAGTGCAAAAATCATTGCAGCAAATACTGCCGCGTATACCATATTTAAAACCTTTTTATTTTTCATAACTAATTAACTCCTTTAATGTTTTTTCAAATGATATACCGTCGTTACCGTCGGCAACATTGGTAACTTTAATTGTATTTGATATAAAATCGCCCGCTTTTTTGCAAGAATCCACAAGCGAATTTCCGTTTAATAATGAGCCTGTTAAAACAGATGCAAAAACATCACCTGTTCCGCTGAAATAACCGCCGATTTTTTGGCATGATACTTTGGAAATAATACCGTTATCAAATACTATATTAGAAATCAAATCATCTTCCTTGAAACCGGTAACAACTATCTTTTTAAGGCCCTGCTTATAAAGTGCATTAAGGCTTATTTCAATATTTTGATAGTCATTAACCCAAGCTTCATTAAATACATTTTCACACTTCTTGTCGGCTAATATGGCAAGTTCGGTAGTATTAGGTGTAATAACATCTGCCCTAAAGCAAAAATCCCTTATTACATCACACATTTGAATATCGTATCCGTCATAAAGTGCACCGTTATCAGCCATAACAGGGTCAACGACCACAAGTGTATCATTTGTTTTAAAATCATCAATAAATTCAGATATAATATTAAGCTGCTCCTTGTCCGTTACAAAGCCGGTTAATATGCCGTCAAATTTTCCACCAAGCTTTTTCCATTCTTCAATAAAAGGGCGCATTGTGTGTGTTAAAGATACGGATTTAAAACTGTCATAAGCAGTTTGATTAGATAATACTGCAGTTAAAAGCGGATGTACTTCAACTCCCATAGCTGACATTATAGGAATTGATGCGGTTAATGAACATTTGCCAAAACCCGATAAATCATTTATAACAGCACATTTTTTCAAAAAATCACCTAATTTCTTGCAATATTCTTATATTTATTATACAATACAACTGTAATTAAATAAATACACAATTTTGCCACGATTATAAGGTACAGTTAAATGAAGAAATACAGCAGATTATATAACGATTTAAAAGAACAAATCATAACAGGCCAGCTTGCGCACGGTGATAAAATACCGTCCGTAAGAAAAGCAGCTTTAATTTACTCGGTATCAACCACAACGGTGCAAAATGCATATTTTGAGCTTTGTGCTGACGGATACATTGTTTCTAAAGAAAAAAGCGGTTATTTTGTATCATATATTAAAAGCCAAAATAAAATCAAAAATGAAACAGAAAATGAAACAAATATTGAATATAATTTTGACGGTGAATGCGCTGACCCGGAATGCTTTGATGTATCGCTTTGGCAGAAATATATAAAAAATGCACTCAGACAAAAGGAGCGACTGCTCACTTACAGCCAAACACAAGGTGAATATGATTTAAGATGTGCAATATCAAAATACATCAGGGAAAAAAGAAATGTAATTGCATCACCGGACAGAATTGTTATCGGTGCAGGCGTCGGTGTTTTACTCAATATTCTTGCATTCTTATTTGATAATGATAAAACCGTTTCATTTCCTGATAAAAGCTTTATTCAGGGAATAGGAATTTTTGAAAGCAGTGGTTTTAATGTGCATACAAGGGATAAGAATGCCGATATAATTTATGTATCCCCATCACATATGACTCGCTGGGGCGATGTAATGAAAACGAAAAGGCGCTTGGAGCTTGTAGAATACTCATTTGAGCATAAATCAGTAGTAATTGAGGATGATTATGAAAATGACTTTATGTACAATGTAAAGCCTACCCCCGCCCTTTTTACACTAGGCCACGGAAATGTAATTTACATAGGTTCATTTTCAGCTTTGCTTTTACCGGGAATACGAATCAGTTTTATGATATTGAATGACGAACTCACAGAAATTTATAATCAAAACAAATTCAAATTCGCTCAAACTGCAAGTAAAACAGAACAAATAGCCCTTTGCCAATACATTCGTGACGGCCACATAAATTCGCAAACAAGAAAAATAAGGCGCTTATATTCAAGCAAAACAAAAGATTTTTATTCAATTTTAAAAAACAAATTTCCCAAAGCTGATATAAAAATCAGTGAAAACACTTTACAAATTATAATGACGGTAAAATTTAATAAAGACATAGAAATTTTTGAGAAAAACAATATTTCACTTTTTATCGAAAAATACGAAAACGGGTATATTACAATAGTTTTATCACCATCGGGTATACCTACAAGCAAGCTTGAAAACGCCGGTGAAATATTAAAAAACACTATCGAATAACAGTCAATATTTTTTAGAACGCTTGTTTTAATAGTCCTATATTAAGTACTATGACTTCCTTGATTATTGAATAATAAATCTTTCATGGTAAAATGAAGATGTAATCAAAACAAGGAGGTTTTTCACAATGAAAAAAACATTAAAAAAATTATTTAAAAGTATCTTAATTACAACCGTAACACTCTTATCGGGATTTGGAATTACATCAATTTCATTTAATCTTTTCGGTACACTCACAGCAAATGAAATGAAATTGTTTCTTGCGATTGATGTAATTATTTTAGTATTTGTAGGCGGTGTATTTTATTACATTGATGAAAAGCAATCGAAAAGAAAAAAGAAAGAAATGGAATTTCAAAAAAGGCACTTACAGAGAGTAGAAGAATCATTTAGAGAATATGAGGGATTAGATATGGCAAAAATCTATTCTAACACCGCCGAATATGTTGCATAATCCTTGAAAAACATAATATATTTATGATAAAATGCACTTAAGCGTTATGCTTAAGTGCATTTTTTTGGAGTAAATTATGGATAAAAATAAATTTAATAAATTTATAAAAAATAATATTGATGATGATTTTTGGAATAATTATATTGAACTTGTAAGGCAAGAAATGATTCCTTATCAGTTAAAAGCGTTGAACGATGAAATAGAAAACGCACCAAAAAGCCATTGCATTGAAAATTTTAAAAAAGCAGGCAAAGTTATACAGCAAATCGACAAAGGTGAAAATGTTAAAGTATACCCTGTTGATAAATGGGAATATAAAGAAAGTGAGTGCAACAATAATTCATTTTTAGGTTGGTGCTTTCAAGATTCCGATGTATATAAGTGGATAGAAGCAGTTGCCTATTCCCTATCAAATACTAAAGACAGCAAGCTTGAAAATGAATGTGATGAAATAATTGATTTAATAAGCTTGGCACAGATGGAAAACGGTTATCTTGACACACTGTATATTATAAATGACAGAAGCAAGATATTTACTAATTTGAAAGACAGGCACGAACTGTACTGCTTTGGTCATTTATGTGAAGCAGGTGTAGCATATTACAATTCCACAGGCAAAAACAAGCTTTTAAACTGTGCCATAAAATTTGCTGATTTGATATGCGAAACATTTAATGAATGCGGACTTAAAGGTTACCCCGGCCACGAAATTGCAGAGCTTGCACTGATTAAACTTTACAAACTTACACATAATAAAAAGTATTTAGATACAGCCGAATTTTTTATATTACAACGAGGCACAAAACCTTATTACTTTGATAAAGAACGCGGATATAGGCGTGAAAATGACAGTATTGATTACACTTATAATCAAGCGCATATACCGCCTATTGAGCAAAGCGAAGCAGTCGGCCACGCTGTAAGGGGTGTATATTTATATTCAGGTATGGCTGATGTAGCAAAAGAAACAGAAAATGATAAGCTTTTATCAGCCTGTGAAAAAATTTGGCAAGACATTGAAGAAAGAAAAATGTATATTACCGGTGGTATCGGTTCAACAGTTGACGGAGAAGCGTTCAGCTTTGAATATGACTTACCTAATGATTTAGCATATAACGAAACTTGTGCGTCAATCGGCTTAATATTTTTTGCAAAGAGAATGCTTGAAATTAAACCAAATTCAAAATATGCAAATGTTATTGAGCGTGCACTTTATAACACTGTTTTACATTCAATGAGCGAAGACGGAAAATCGTTTTTTTATGTTAACGCACTTGAAGTATTGCCGAAAGCATCACACCAAGACAGCAGGAAATATCATATAAAGCCAACAAGGCAAAAATGGTTTGGCTGTGCTTGCTGCCCGCCAAATTTGGCAAGATTGCTTTCATCATTAGGCGATTATTGCTTCAGCGAAAATGATGAAAACATATATGTGCATCAGTATATAGGCGGAGAAATAAAAAGTGACAAGGCCGAAATAAAAATAAACTCAAATTATATTAAAAACGGTAAAATTGATTTCAATATTAAAGCTTGCAAACCGTTTAAACTTGCACTTCGTATTCCTGATTGGTGCGATAATTTTGAACTGAACAAGGATTATAATATTATTGACGGTTATGCCTACATTGATGTTAATGAAAGCACAAGCGTATCAATAAGCTTTAATATAGAGCCAAAAATAATAAAATGTTCAAATTCAGTCAGGGAAAACATTGGAAAAGCGGCTGTGACACGCGGTGCGATAGTTTACTGCATAGAAGAAGCAGACAACGGAAAAAACCTGCAATTACTTTCAATTTCCAAAAACAGTAAAATGAAAGTAAACAGTGATTTAACAATCACGGCAAGCGGATACAGAGAAAAAGAAGACGAAAAATTATATTTTAATTACAAAGAAAGCACTTATGAAAAAGAAAATATCACCTTTATCCCCTATTATAAATCCTGCAACAGAGGTGAAAATGAAATGAGTGTATATATAAGAATAAAAGAGTGAAAAAATGGCTAAAAAGAAATACAAAGATAAATATGACAAACTTGCTAATGCACCGATTAAGCAGTTAATATCTTCACTTGCTATACCTACTATTCTATCAATGCTTGTATCGGCACTTTACAATACGGCTGACAGCTTTTTTGTAGGCAAAATCAATACGCAAAGTGTCGCTTCAATAGGTATTGTATTTTCGATTATGACTTTGCTTCAGGCAATAGGCTTTTTTCTCGGAAACGGAAGCGGGATAATGATAAGCACACTTCTTGGTGAAAAGAAAAAAGAAGAGGCGCAAATTTATGCAAATGTAGCTTTATTTACAGCAATAGCAGTAGGTATACTGCTTGCAATTATCGGTTTATTCTTTTCAACTCCGATTGCGTTAATGCTCGGTGCAACAAAAAGTACAAAAGCTTATGCGTCAACATATTTAAGATATATTTTAATCGGCTCGCCGTTTATTCTCGGCTCATTTGTACTGAATAACCATTTAAGGTATCAAGGCAGTGCGTTATATTCAATGATAGGCATAATTACCGGCAGTATTATAAATATAGCACTTGACCCGCTGTTTATATTTACATTCAAATTAGAGGTTGCAGGTGCGGCACTTGCCACAATAATAAGCCAAACTATCAGCTTTTTTATTTTATATTTCGGAACTTTTAAAAATGATAATATAAGAATATCAATAAAAAGATTTAAACCTAAAAAAGATATATATTTTACAATATTTAAAAACGGTATGCCTTCCCTGTCAAGACAAGGAATCAGTACAATTGCAAATATCGCTATGAACTTTGCGTGTGCACCTTTTGGTGACGCTGTAATAGCAGGGATGAGTGTTTATAACAGAGTTATGTTTATAGGCATGGCAGTTGTAATCGGTTACGGGCAAGGCTATCAACCTGTTTGCAGTTTTAACTTCGGTGCTAAAAAATATGACAGAGTTTATAACGGATATAAATTCCTTGCAAAAATCACAACTGTAATTATCATTGCTTTATCAATTATAGGTTATATTTTCGCCCCGCAGCTTATTGCAATATTCAGAAAAGATGTTGATGTTATAAAGGTCGGCACACAAGCACTCAGGTATCAAAGTTTTGCAATGGCGGTTACCGGCTTTTGCACCGCATCAAATATGCTTATGCAATCCCTGCGAATATCAGGCAAAGCAACTGTATTAGCTCTTGCAAGGCAAGGTATATTTTATATACCGGCGATTATAATACTTCCTCACTTATTTGCACAAACAGGTATAACGCTTGCACAACCTGTTGCCGATATATTATCATTTATCCTCACAATATTCTTGGTAATGCCTACACTTAAAGAGCTAAAAGCTAAAACTAAAAGTAATATTTGACACAAAAAACTTATTATGTTATGATAAATTCATAATTACTGAAAGGATTATAGCTATGTTTACAAAGAATTTAGAACTCAACAGAATGTATACATCTATGCGCAACGCGTATGGATTTAATTTGTTTTGTTCATTTTCGGTGTAAATTAGTATATAAGAAAACTAATAAACCCGTTGGTGAGCATATCATCGACGGGTTATTTTTTATTTAAGGAGGGAAAAATATGAAATTGGTATTTTTATTTGGGGATGCGGCAGTAGGAAAAATGACAGTTGGTCAACAACTCACAAAAATTACCGATTTAAAATTATTTCATAATCACATGAGTATTGAACCGGTACTTGAAATTTTTGGCGAATTTAACAAAACAGTTATAAGAGAATTTCGTGAGTCTGTGTTTAAAGAATTTGCAAAATCAAACAAATATGGCTTAATTTTCACTTTTATGTGGGCATTTGATTGCAAAGAAGATTGGGAAAATACAGAACAAATAAAAAATATATTTAAACCGTATGACACGGATTTTTACTATGTAGAACTTGTTGCGCCTCAAAAAATTAGACTTAAAAGAAACAAGACAGAAAACAGGTTGAATAATAAACCGTCAAAAAGAAATATTGAATTATCTGACAAATTGCTTATTCACGATGACAACACACACCGTATGGTAAGCTATGAAGGTGAAATACCTTTTGATAATTATATAAAAATAGATAACACAAATCTATCAGCAAAAGAAACAGCACAAATAATAAAAAAGAAATTCAATTTATAGAAAATACAAATACAAGAAATTGGCGATTGACATACTTTTGTGTGTTTTGTATAATAATATTATTATAGAATAATTATATTTTGTTTATTTTTAAGGGGAAAATTATGGAAACGCACGGTATAAAAGTAAAAGATAAATTAGGTTATGCTTTAGGTGATATGGGCGGAATAATGACATTCGGCTTGGTATCATCATTTTTAAATATGTTTTATACAGATGTATTGGGCATATCCGCCGGCAAAATTGCTATTTTAATGTTTGTTGCAAGGATATGGGATGCAATTAACGACCCGATTTGGGGTGCATTTATTGATTCGAGAAAACCTACAAAATACGGTAGATTCAGGCCTTACATACTTTGGGCGTCATTTCCGTTAGCAATCGGAGCATTCTTAATGTTTTACAAAATACCGGGCCTGTCTGATAATCAGTATTTAATTTACGCTTACATTACATATATTTTCTACGGAATGATGTATACAGGAATTAACATTCCTTACGGTTCGCTTGCATCTGTAATTACCGATGATGAAGTTGAGCGCTCTTCCCTTTCAATGTGGCGCTCGGTAGGTGCAGGTATCGGCGGACTTCCTGCTCAAATACTTTTACCGCTTGTAGTTTACAGCACAGTAATGGGAGCTGACGGAAGCACAGCAAAAGTGTTAAACGGAACAAAACTTTCAATTGCAGTTGGCGCACTCGCCGTACTTTCGGTAATAATTATAATCACCCACTACAAATTAACAACAGAAAGAATTCAATTACCGCCTACACAAAAAGCAAGTGATTACAGCTTATTTAAAACAATAAAAATTATGTTTAAAAACAAGCCTTTTATTGTACTTTGCCTAATTTCAATGCTTCTTATAGGCTTCCAAATGTATACGCAAACAATTTATAACTATCTTTTCAAAACATACTTTGATAAGCCAGGTCTTTACAGCTTGGTAACGGTATGCACATATCTGCCGATGGCTTTATTTTTACCGTTTATGAATAAGCTTATCAGAAAATATGGTAAAAAAGAAATTTGCGCGGCAGGTTTGCTTTTTGCGGCAATTGTTAATATTTTAATGGTGACATTAAGATTTTCAGCACTCAGCGAAAACCCGTATATTTTCTTAATTTTAGTTTTCTTTTCCGGTGCCGGCCAAACATTCCTTGTACTTGAAGTATGGGCGCTTGTAATGGATGTAACCGATTATCAGGAACTTCTTTCAGGCAGGCGCGAAGAAGGCACAGCTTACAGTGTATACTCATTTGTGAGAAAGCTCGGCCAAACAGCAGCCGGCTCCGGTGCATCGGCTATTTTAGGTGTAATAGGATACAAAGGCACACAGGCCTTTCAGGATGAAGCTGTACTTTCAAAACTTTATGACGCGGCTACGATTATTCCGGCTGTTTTGCTTATACTAATGTTCATTTTAATGAAATTTTGCTACAAATTAACTAAAGGTGAAGTAGAAAAACTTCACGAAAAGTTATATTCAGATAAATAATTTGATACTGAAAAACCCGCACCGAATATTCAGTGCGGGTTTAATATTAACCTGATATAATGATAAACGAGGTGATAAATATGAACATTTTAAATGAACTTAACGAGGCCTGCGATTATATTGAAAACAACATTTGCAAAGATATTGAAATTGACGAACTTGCAAAAATAACAAATCAAAGCAATGATTCAATCAATAGATTTTTTGTTTCTATGCTTGGCACAACTATTAAAGATTATGTCAGAAAAAGAAGATTATCGCTTGCTGTTTACGATTTACAAAACAGCAGTGATACAATAACCGATATTGCTTTCAAATATAATTTTAACAGCTATGATTCCTTTTGCAAAGCTTTTTATAACCAACACGGTGTAACACCTACGCAAGCGCGAAATAAAGATTGCGAAGTAAATATTTTTCCGCCTGCAATATTTGAAATAAATGTAAAAGGTGCAACAAAAATCAAATTCAAAATTATTGATTTGAATGAAACTACTGTATACGGAATTTCAAAAGATTTATGTTGCCAAGCTTGCGACAGATTTGAGCAGGAAAAAGAAATTTGGTCTGAAGATTATGAACACTATCCTGAAAGAATTTGTGACGGATATGACGGATTATGGTACGGTATTTTTGATAATGGCAAATATTCAATCGCGAGAAAAAAGAAAGATATAACAAAAGAAAACCTTGAAATGATTAAAATTCCCTGCGGTAAATATGCTGTGTTTACATCGGAAAAGGGCAATTATGCCGGTGACGAATTAAAAAAGATGCACGATTTAATATTTAACTCTTGGTTAAAAGAATCAAAATACAGCATAAAAAAGGAATATATTATTGAAGTATTACATTTGGCAACAGACCGTGCAAAACGAAGAAAAGAAAGATATTATGAAATATATGTACCGCTAACAGAAAGCGAACCTGTTATATATGACGACAGTAAATTGACTATTCGGCTTGCAAAAGTTGATGACTATAAGGATATTTGCAAAATATCTTGTGACGATTTAGGTTACAATTGCAATGAAGAATTAGTAAAAACAAGATTAGAAGAACTTGATTTAAAAAACGAGAGAGTATTTGTTGCGGATTATGACGGAAAAGCAGTCGGCTATTTGCACGCCCAAGTATACAAAACGCTCTATTTTGATGAACTTGTTAATTTTTTAGGCTTGGCTGTATCAAAAGAATACAGAAAGCATAAAATAGGCACTAAACTTATTAAAGCGGTTGAAAATTGGGCATTATCAATCGGAATAAATAAAATCAGAGTCAACTCGGGATATTCAAGAAAAGAAGCACACGAATTCTATCGCAAACTCGGTTACAACAATGAAAAAGAGCAAATAAGATTTTTAAAGGAGCTTTAATAAAGAAAGGCACATCAAGAGTTTATCTTGATGTGCCTTTTCAATTTATTTAACTTTTACTTTTTTAACAGTTGACCATTTACCGTAATACTTAGTACCGTTTGGATGTTTAACATATGCCCTTACGCGAACATAATAAGTTTTTTTACTTTTTGATGTCTTAATAGTAACTGATGTATTTTTAGTTGTTTTAGTCAAATAATTCTTTTTAAATTTTTTGCTTGTAGACCACTGATATTGATAACCTGTGCATTTTACTTTCTTCCACTTATAAGTAATTTTCTTTTTCTTTTTACTCTTGGCAAGTTTTATTTTCACCTTTTTAGGTGTGTTTACTTCTTTATATACAGCACTTTTTGCCCCTTCGATGCCAAGAACAACAGCTGAAACTTTAAATTTGTTATATGAACCTTCAGGAATACCTGAAATGTAATAAGAATTTACATTACCTTGAGTAGAACCTAAATAAACATATTTATCGGCACTAAAGTCATACTTATAAATATTATAATATGTTGCCGAAACTTGCTTATTCCAAGTGAAAGTCAAAGTAGTATTTGTTCTTTTCTTAAGCTTAACACCGGTAACTTTTTTAGGGGAAGCATTTGGCACAGGTGGCTGAGCTGAAATATTAGGCATAGCACCTTGATACCAAACATTCATATCAACTCTGCCTGAAATACCGTCAACTTTACCGCTTGAAGTAAACTGCCAATATTCATAATCACCGGCATAGCCTGTAACTGTATTGTAATGAGCAAGCCATATCTTTGCAATTTGTGCAATTTGCGAAGCATTTACCCTGTTTTCCAAGAAGGACTTATTTGCATAAAGGCAAGGTACATATCCCCTTTGAGCAACAGTATTTAAAAATGCAAGTGAATTAGCAGTCATTTGGTCTTTTGAAAGATTTGCACTGTCAAGCCTGCCATTGTCACCAACACCTGCAAATTCATAATCGTCTACAACAGGCAATGTAACATTATAGCCTGCAATTGCGTTAAGAAGCATATTTGCTTCCTGCGAAGCTTCTGATTCATTAACTGCCTGCGAATACCAATAAACACCAACCTGAAGCCCGGCAGCAAGTGCATTTGCAATATTGGTTTGATAATAAGGGTCTAAATTGAGTGAAAGCTTTGATTTAGTATATCCTGTATAACCCACTCTTACATAAACAAAATCAATACCGTCAGCCTTAACCTTATTAAAGTCGATAGTTTTATTATGCTCTGATACATCAATGCCAATAACTTTAGGCAAGGCATCAAATCTTGTGTTATGAGTATATGTTTTATCATCATACTTGCTGTAAGTTTGTGTATAAGCAAACGCGACTGAAGTTGATGAAAGTACCATAATAACAGCTAATATTGCGCTGAATATTTTTATAATCTTTTTCATATTCTCTCCTTTATTTCCAAAGTTCTTTGTAAATGTTTAATAAATCTTCTTTATTAAGTTCCTTAATAGTGTTTGACGGTGAGCCGGAAGCCATAGCGTCCTCTGCCATTTTATCCATATTAGCGAAGAAATCATCTTTGTTAATTCCATATTCTTCAAGGCTCGGAATTTCACAAATCTTGCAAAGTTCATTGCAAGCGGCAATAAACTTCTCAGCTGCCGATTTATCATCGTCTTTTTCATCTGCAACGCCGATTTCGCGTGCCATATCAGCAAATCTGCCATATGCGCCGTCATAAACATAGCTAAAGCAAGCTGAAAGAAGCATTGCATTGCTAATGCCGTGCGGTACATGGAAAAGTGCGCCGATAGGCCTACTCATACCGTGAATAACTGTTACAGAAGCATTATTAAACGCTACACCTGCTTCAAATGCTGCAAGTGACATTTGCGCCCTTGCTTCAACATTACTGCCGTCATTATAGCAAATCGGGAGATACTTGAATATCTTTTTTATTGCAGAAATTGCAAATTCATCAGTAAGCGGCTGTGACTTGCGCGAGGTATATGCTTCACTTGCGTGGCAAAGTGCGTCAAGTCCTGTTGCAGCAGTGACACTTTTAGGTGCTGTGAGCGTAAATGCAGGGTCATCAATAGCAATATCCGGCATAAGCACTGCACCTTTAAGAAGCATTTTAATATCCTTTTCAGTGTTAGTAATTATTGTAAACTGTGTTGCTTCAGAACCTGTACCTGATGTAGTAGGAATAGCAACCATAGGCGGAGTAGGAACTGTAATTACTTTTCCAAGATAATCATCAATAGAACCACCGCTTGTTGATACAGCGGCAATAGCCTTCATTGAATCAATCGGTGAACCGCCACCTACCGCAATAAGAAAATCACAGCCTTGGTCATTATAAACATCAAGTCCGGCTTCAATCATTTTATCAGTAGGTTCACCTGTAATATTTGAATAAATTGCATAGTGAATTCCTTTTTCATCAAGTATATCGGTAACCATTTTAGCAGTACCGAGCTTCATCATCATAGGGTCGGTAACAACAAGTGCTTTTTTACCGAGAGAGGCAATTACATCGCTTGCATTTGCAAGTGCATTTTCGCCATAAAACACCCGGCCCGGCATAATAAATTGATTTCCCATAAAAAATACCCCTTATTTAAAATAAATTACACATAGTATTTTATCACGCTTAAATAATAATTTCAATAGAAATCGACAATTTAACAAATTCTGCCACCAGGCATAGAATGATCATAGCAAAAAGTACACGAAAGGTGTGAAAATATATGCTTCTATCGCAAATGAAAGAAAATGAAATATGCAAAATTGTAACTATAAGTGAAAACTGCTCATTAAAACACAGATTAAGCGAACTCGGAATATCAAAAGGGCAAAAGATTGAATGTAAAAATATTGGAATAAGCCGTTCCCCCATTGCATACCAAATATGTTCAAGCAAGCTTGCCATAAGAAAAAAAGACGCCCAAAAAATTGAGGTGGCACAAATATGAAAGAGAAAAAAGTATTACTAATGGGTAATCCCAATGTAGGAAAAAGCACAGTATTTAACGAATTAACAGGAATGCACCAGCACACAGGTAACTGGACAGGTAAAACAGTAGACTCGGCAGACGGTAATTTCTATTATAAATATAACAATTACAGGTTAATAGATTTGCCGGGTACATACAGCTTAATACCGTCGAGCGAAGAAGAACGAGTTGCAGGCGAATATCTGCTTAAAGAAAAGTACGACTGTGTTGTAATTGTAATCGACTCCACATTACTGCAACGAAACTTAATGCTGTTTTATCAAATATTAGAAATAACAAACAAAGTAGTAGTAATGCTCAATTTATGCGATGAAGCGAAAAAAAGAAACATAGAAATAGATAAAAATATTTTAAGCAATTTGCTCGGTGTACCTGTAATTAAAGCAACTGCAAGAAGCGGAAAAGGTATAAACGAACTGCTGGAAGAAATACATTTAATATCCACCAACAGCGAAGATTATTACTCAAAAAAAGAATATGATTTAAACAAAATAGATATTGAAAACCTTGCGTACAAAGCCGAATTTGTAACAAATAAAGCAGTAACGCAAGCTCCGTCTAAAAAAGAAAAACGAGATGAATTTATAGATAAAATAATACTAGGAAAATATACTTCCATACCCATAATGCTGATAATGTTCGGCATAATATTATGGATAACTATAAAAGGCTCAAATTATCCGAGTGAAATACTTTCATCTGCATTTTTTAACTTTGAAGAATTTTTGTCAGACAAAATGAGAGAGTTCGGTATTTCACCGATAATAATCAGCCTGCTTATTGACGGAATGCTCAAAGTATTATTATGGGTTGTGGCGGTTATGCTTCCGCCTATGGCGATATTTTTTCCGCTGTTTGCAATATTGGAAGATTGGGGAATACTGCCGAGATTTGCATTTAACCTTGACAGACCTTTTGAAAAATGCAATGCGTGCGGCAAGCAGGCTTTAACCACCTGTATGGGACTTGGGTGCAATGCAGTCGGTGTTACCGGAGCAAGAATAATTGATTCACCGCGTGAGCGTTCAATTGCAATCATTACCAATTCCCTAACCCCTTGCAACGGCAGATTTCCTTTTTTAATAGCAATAATATCTATATTTCTTGCTAAAAATTCATTTTATGCAAGTTTAGTGCTTTTACTCTTTCTCGTGATTTCGGTATTCGGCACAATGTTATGCTCTAAAATTCTCAGCCTGACTGTATTAAAAGGAAAAAGCAGTTCGCTTGTTTTTGAACTGCCTAAATATCGGGTGCCTGATTTTAAAAATGTAATTTTAACAACTGTAAGAGAAAAAATATTGTTAGTCCTTTTCAGAGCAGTAGTTGTTGCACTGCCCGCCGGTTTAATGATATGGGCGCTTGCGAATATAAAAATTGACAGTTCTTCCCTGCTGATTATTATAAGTAATAAGCTCGAACCTATCGGTAATTTGATCGGTCTTGACGGTGTAATGCTGATGGCGTTTATAATCGGGCTTCCGGCAAATGAAATTGTACTGCCGATAGCATTGATGGCATATTTATCAACATCGGTAATAAGCGACTATTCATCAATTGAAAGCTTAAAAGAAATATTGATTACTAACGGATGGACTGTGAAAACAGCAATATGTGCCTGCATTTTCAGTATGTTTCATTTTCCGTGTGCAACAACACTTTTCACCATAATCAAAGAAACAAGAAGCATAAAATACACGCTGCTTTCAATAATCACACCGCTTTTGGCCGGCTCAATTTTATGCATTGTTATAAACTTAATATTTTAAAAAAAGCACCTAAGGGAAATTTATAACCTTTAGGTGCTTTCTTTAATTCTTATTAAATTTAACAGACTTTTTATAAACAAATATTGATATAATTGCAGTTAATAATTCAGCAACCCAAAATGCGTGCCAAACACCGATTGCACCGAAAAATTTGCTTAAAACAAATGCTGACGGAATAATTATAACTATATATCTGCAAAGCGAAATTACGAGTGACGGAAAGCCCTTACTAAGTCCTTCAAGAGCACCGCAAGAGGTTACAGACACAGCAGAAAATACAAAACCTGCACTTATAATTCTTAAAGCAGTTGCACCAAGCTTTACAGTTTCGCTGTTAGATGTGAACATTGAAATTATATTTGACGGAACAGTTAAGCAAATAACCATACCTACTGCCATAATAATCGCAATCATAATAAGGACATAGTTATAAATTTTGCGTACTCTTTTATATTCACCTGCACCGTAATTATAAGCAATAATAGGCCTCATTCCCTGAATTATACCGTTGGCGGTTAAATAAAGAAAAGTTTGAAGTTTATAATATACACCGAGTACCAATACATATACCTGCGAAAAAGTTGCCAATATGGCATTTAACGAAGAAATAAGTATTGACGGAAGTGCCAAATTTAAAATCGCAGGAATACCGATAGAATAAAGCTTTTTAACAATATATGATGTTAACTTAAAGTATTTTTTATTCACTCTTACACTGCCCGGTTTAGCAAAATAGTAAATTAAATATATCAAAAAAGTAACACATTGCCCAAGTGCAGTTGCCAAAGCCGCACCTTTAATTCCCATTTTCGGAAAAAATGCAAGTCCAAAAATCATAACCGGGTCAAGGATAATATTTGTGATACACCCTACCATTAACCCTATCATTGTAATTTTCATATTTCCCTCTGCCTGAAAAAGCTTTTCAAAAAAGAGATTAAGGCTGTTAATCACTGTAAAAAGAAAAACAATATTACAATACTGAACACCAAGGGAAATAACATTTCCGTCTTTTGTAAATGCTAAAAGAAAAGGTTTCATAACAAAAATGCATGTGGCGGTCAATACAACACCGTGAATAATCGAAAGAAGAAAACCTTGAGTTGCTGCACTATCAGCTTTATTTTTATCCCCTGCGCCAAGATAAAAAGCAATTACAGCATTTATACCTACACCGAAACCGATAGCAACAGCGTTAATAAAATTTTGGACAGGAAATACAAGCGAAAGCGAAGTCATTGCGTCTTCACTGATTTTCGCTACAAAATAGCTGTCTACAATATTATAAAGCGAATTAACACACATTGAAATTATCATAGGCAGTGCCATAGATATAATAAGAGGAAAAACAGGCTTTTCCTTCATAAAAGTATCTTTTTTCATAAAATCCTCCTTTATTTGGGCATAAAATAAGCCACACAGTCAAAAAAGACTGTATGGCGAAAAGATGACGTAAGTCAGGAAAAATCCACACTTATTTTCGTGAAGATATTATATCGTACCAATTATTAAAGTCAATAGGATTAACTATTTTCTTTTTTCTCCATCTGCTTATGAGGCAACCACTTGCCGAATTTTGTATAAAAAATCATTAAAATTGCGCCAACAAGCCAAGAAATAGGATAAAGAATAAATACTCCGTCAATTGATGAATAAAACGGCAATGCAATTTTAATCCATAATATACGGAAAATACACATTGAAAAAAGAAGAATAATCATCGGTGGAATTCCCTTGCCTGCACCCCTTACGGTTCCTGCAAGAACATTAAGTATACCCAAAAGGAAATAATACGGGCAAAAATATTTCATGGCTAATTGACCATACATAATAACTTGAGCACTGTGAGTAAACAAGCCTAAAACTTGATGTGAAAAAATAAGTAAAACAGCACCTATAAATACTGTGTAAACAAGTACCATTATTAGTGATGAATACATACCTTTTTTAACCCTATCAAGTCTGTTTGCACCAACATTTTGCCCTGTGAATGTGGTAACAGCCATACTGATACTTAAAACAGGCAGAATGTTAAATCCGTCAATTTTAAGATAAGCCGCATACCCTGCCATTGCAGTTGCACCGTAAGCGTTAACGCTTGATTGTACAAGCACATTGGAAAAAGAAATAACCATATTTTGAATAGCAGTCGGCAATCCGATTTTTATAATTTTTACAGCTGTTTCTTTATTGATTTTTAAATTTTTTATGTAAAGTTTATAATCTGATTTTACTTTCAGCAAATAGCCTATTGCCAATATACAGGAAATTGCCTGGCTTATATCGGTTGCTATTGCAGCGCCCATTACACCAAGTTTAAATATTTTAATAAATAACAAATCAAGTATAATATTTGTAAATGAGGCTATTGCAAGATAAACCAGCGGTTTTTTGGAATTTCCGGCTGCGTTTAATATTCCGGTAGCCATATTATATATAACATTGAATATTAAGCCACCGCAGTAAATTTGAAGATAAAGGATAGATGATTTTAATACCACTTTAGGTGTTTTCATCATAATAAGCAAAGACGGTGAAGCAAAAATTCCAAGTAAAGACAAAATCAATCCGAGTATTATTGAAATACAAATTGAAGTATGAACAGAAATTTTGATTTTATCTTTTTTATCAGCACCTATGTATTGCGAAACAACTACGCCTGCGCCTACGGAAGCACCCTGTGCAAAAGCAATAATTAAATTTATCAGCGCAGTGCCGGAGCCGACGGCAGCCAACCCGTTACTTCCCACAAAATTGCCTACTATAATTGAATCGGCGGTATTATACATCTGCTGAAGCAAATTGCCGATAATAAGCGGAATTGAAAAAGTAATAAGAAGCTTCCAAATATTGCCTTGCGTCATCAACAAAGTATTTTTATTATTTTTCGCTAAACTTTTTTGCAAAAAAATCGCTTGCCTTTCAAACATATATTTCAAAACCAACTGTATTATAGTCACAGAATATTATTATGTCAATACTTTATAAAATAAAATAAAATAGTGAAAAACACCGTCGTTTTTCACTATTTTATTTTAAGAGTTTTTAAATATTTTTTATCATCATCGCATATTCTGTATGATTCACATATTTTTTGAATCGTTTTATTATGAACCCAGGCAGGCAACACCTTATTTTCCAAAACAGGATTAACTTTATCTTTAAAATTTACATAAGCGGTAGCAAGCGCCCAAGCTACTGCCATATTGATATAATATTCATCACGATTAAGTGATAAAAGAGTACTTAATACCTCTGCGATAAATTCATTTTTCAGGAAATAATCAAGCATCATAACACACATAAATCTAACTTCGTATTCGCTGCCGTCTTTATACTTCAAAATATAATTAAATACTTCGTTGAGATTTTTTAATGTGAATTTATAAGTTGCACAGCAACAATCACATATTGCCCAATTATCAATTAAAGGTACAAAATCATCAAGAAGCGCAAATCGCTCATCAAGTGAAAGCTTCTTATTATATTCAATAACCATACCATTTATCATTTTTTCTTCATAATAAAAAGTATTTATATCTAAATCATCATGTGCAGCTTTTTTAGCTATTTTCCTGATAACAGGAAGCCTAACACCAATAATCTCGCCCCTATCAATACCGGGAATAAGTTTTGAATGAAAATCGCCGTATTTAACATCTTGATTTTCAAACAGCATTTCTCTGACAGTCATAATATCACCGAAAATATTATAACTTAACCCAAATATTCTTTCAAGTCGGAAATTTTATTCAAATCAATTTTAATTTGATTTTCTTTAACTTCACATTTCAAATCAATTTCATTTATAAGTTTAGGATTTCTTACTTCAATCAAATCATTTGATATTCTGATAATATTTTGCACACCTCCGAGAGAAGACACTGTTTTTCTAAGCCTTTTCGGAATATAAATATTAAAACACGAACTTACACCGTATTTTTCATAAAAATACTTTGAAACAAAATAACCGATTGCAACAAAAACTATCGAACCTGTAATTAAATAAACATATTTATCGCTGTTTAAAAGTACCTCAAATATTCCGCCGCCGTATATAAACCCGGAAGATATTTGAATTATTGCCGCTGAAAAATAACAAAGCGACGCCATAACGCAAATGCTAAAAAACATATACGGGCTTTCGATAAATATATAAAAAAGAAAATAATTTACATTGCCGCAAAGAAACATTGAAGCAAACACAATAACAAAAACAAACTTTTCAAAGCCTTTAAGTTTGGTATTTAAAAATGAAAAAGCACCTGATAAAAGAAAAATCAAATAAGAATGGCCTGATAAATACATATTAACACTATTTGATGAAACATCATTTTTAAACAAATTTATCGCACCGCTGATAACATTAGTTCCAATCACCGCGCTTGAACCGAAGCTTTTGTAATAGAACATATCACTAAAACTTGATACATCAAATGCCGAAAGAACGGTGTTTATCAGCCCGAAAAGTGCCGAGGATAAATTACCTTTATTTGATACAAATGTTGAAATTACCATAATTAAATTTTTATAATAATCATAAAGGTAAGTAAAAAGCACAGCAAATATGACTGAACATAAAAGAATCAACAAAGAACCTGTTATTAAATTCAAATTTTTAAAGCAATAATATGCAAGAAGTGAAATCAGCAATGAAAAAACAAAACTTTGTGACTGCGTAAAAACAGAATAAAATAAAAATGTGCAAAAAAGGACAAAAAAAGCTTTATAAGTTTTTCTGCCGTCACATAAATAAAATGTAATAAAAAATGAAAAGCACAGCGGAATAAAGGTAATAAGAGTATTTGAAATATTATCAAAAAAAGAAGCATTATTAAATTTTTCTCCAATGTATACTAAACCTTGAGAAATCAAAGCTATTACCGATGATAACGCAAGCGCAACTAACATTGTATTTTTAAACTTATTCAAATATTTATAACTGTTCATACAGTTATTATTACCAATATGTGTAAAAATAAACAACTCCGTTCATTTTGAACAGAGTTGTTTATTTTACCATTCATCTTTCATAAAACTCATACGCAGTGAAAAAGGTTCATCATTGCCTATTATAATATGGTCAATAAAGTTAATATCAACACTTTGAAGAAGTTTATCAATTGAAACAGAAAAGTTCAAATCTGCATCTGAAGCTTTACTTGAACCACCGGGATGATTATGAGTAAACAGCACACCCGAAGCTTTATCAATAATTGCAGATTCAAGAATTTCGCGGGTATTTGACGGAGCGGTGTTGGCATTACCCTCACCTATCAAATGAAGATTTATTATAGAACCGTCATTATTGAGCGAAATCATATATAATTTCTCAGTTTTCTCATACTTCAAAAGATTAGCACAATAAGCAATCGCTTCGCCGGAACAGTTAAGGTCGGTAACATTTTTATTTCTGTTTGTAATTACTCTTTTGTTTAACTCCACAACCATTTTGATACCGACTGCAGCAGACTCACCGATACCGCTGACATTCATAAGCTGGTTAGCATCGGCATTAAGCACACCTTCAAGCGAACCGAAACGGTTAATCAAATCATACGCAAGCTGTTTTACATCTTTTTGAGGAATGATTATTGATAAAAATAATTCAAGCAAATTGTGATCAGGTGCATTTTCCATTCCGCCGAGGAGATATGTTCTCCTCATTCTCTGCCTATGCCCGTTTCTACTCAAATTTGGATTAGATGAATTTACCGATACCTCATTAAAATTCTTAATCGGATAATTTTCATCTAATGAATTTTCGTAATATTTATTTGTAAATCTGTCTTTATTTTTGTGGTCTGACAGAGCAAGACCAAAATTAAAATTTGACAAATTATTTCCCATTTATTTTCCTAACCTTATCACCATAATCTATTATCATAACAGGCACAATGTTTATCTTTAAGCAAGGCTCTAATTTCAACATAGCAGCCGCACTTAAGGCACATACCGGAAATCAGATAATCACAGTTTTTGCACTTTTCAAGTCTTAATTTATACTGCTTTTCATCAACCTTTAATGAATTATCAAGATTATCTATATAATCGGATACAGTTTTGTATGAAGCTTTTTCACCGGCTTCAAGAAGCAGGCAGCGTTTACATTTTTTCATTATTCAATTATAAATTTAACAACACTGCAAGCAGGAAGTGTAGCTGTGAATCCGTCTTTTAACTGCCTGAAATCAGTAAATTCTTCAATTTTAACATTATCGGCATTTTCAAAATCGTTTTTATCATGTATATCACCGCAAAGAATTTCCGCTTTAATGCTTTTAATCTTTCTGTCGGCAATTTGGCATTTAATTTTAGCCGGCTTTTTATCTGACACATTTGCAATTGTAGAATAAATTACACCGTTTTCATCTATTGAAGCCGATTCTATAAGCATAGGACAGGATCTTTTTGCTTCTTTAGATTCAATAGTATCAGATGTAATGAACGAGCCGAGAAGCATATTATTTTGATGTTCTTTAAACATTTTAAATACATAATATGTAGGTGTTAACACCATTTTTTCGGCATCGGTCAAAATCATTGCCTGAAGTACATTGACGGTTTGAGCTATATTTGCCATCATAATTCTGTCGCTGTGCTTATTAAAAATATTAAGCGTTAATGCGGCAACCATAGCGTCACGCATAGTATTTTGCTGATAAAGAAATCCAGGATTAGTTCCGGGTTCAACATCATACCAAGTACCCCATTCATCAACAATAAGCTGTACCCACTGCTGCGGGTTAATTGAATTCATAACAGCAATATGATTATTGATAAGTTCTTCAATTCTGTATGCTTTTGCAATAGTTTTATAATATTCTTTAGTATCAAATTGAGTAGCTGAACCTTTATGTTCCCAAGTATCCCCGGGAACAGTATAATAATGCAGTGATATACCCTGTGCATAATGCTTTACTTTATCCATTACCTCTCTTGTCCAGTGATAATCATCAACATTAGGGCCACAGGCAATGCGCTTTATTTTATTTGCACTGTCATAATCACGCACATATGTATTATATCTCTTATATAAGCAGCCATAATATTCAGGGTCCATATTTCCGCCGCAACCCCAAGATTCGTTTCCTACACCGAAATATTTAATTTTCCAAGGTTTTTCCTGACCGTTTTTCTTGCGAAGTTCAGCCATTGGCGATACCCCGTCAAAAGTCATATATTCAACCCATTCGTTCATTTCTTCAACTGTGCCGGAACCCACATTACCGTTAATGTAAGTATCACAACCAAGCTGGCGGCAAAGTTCAAAATATTCGTGCGTACCGAATGAATTATCTTCAACAACACCGCCCCAATGAGTATTAACCATTTTTTTACGGTTAGATAAATCACCTATGCCGTCTTTCCAATGGTATTCATCTGCAAAGCAACCGCCCGGCCATCTTAAAACAGGTATGCCCATATCTTTAAGCGCATTTACAACATCAATTCTCATTCCGTTCACATTAGGAATTTTAGAATCCTTGCCGACGAAAATACCCTCATAAATACATCTGCCGAGATGTTCTGAAAAATGACCATAAATATCCTTGTTGATTTTACTCACTTTATGATTTGGGTTAATCAAGTATTTTTCCATAAAATTCTCCTGAATACGCAAATTATTAAATATATTAAAACGATAACACATCAATTTAACTTTGTCAATAATCACTATAAATATTGACTTTAAACAAAAATGAGATTATCATAAATGAGTAAGAAAGTAGGTAATAAAATGTATATAAATATTGAAAAAGTTGCTAAATTAGTAAATGATAAAAAATGCGATGCTATAATCCTGTTTAACGAAAGCAATATGCATTATATATGTTCATTTTCGCCGAGTGAGGGTGTAATTATCGTTACAAAAGGGGCAAGTGCTTATCACATTGTTGACTCACGCTACACGGAAATTGCGCAAATAAATGCACAAAAAACAGGTGTTAAAGTTATTGAAATAAAAACATCATTTAGTGATACTGCAAAAGAAATAATTGAAAAAGAAAACATAAAAAAGCTTTTATATGAAAATGAAACAATTTCACTTATTCAATATAAAACATATACGCAAAAATTCAGCGGATGTGAATTTGTTGAACTAAACCACGAATTGATGCTTTTGAGAAATAAAAAAGAGCCTTTTGAAATTGAACTTATGAAAGAAGCAAATAATATTGCCGAAAAATCATTTTTAGAGTTATTAAATGAAGTTAAAGCAGGAAAAACAGAAAAAGAACTTGCATCTTTATTTGATTACATAATGGCAAAAAACGGCTCTGAAAAAGTCAGCTTTGATACAATTCTTCTCACCGGTACACACACATCAATGCCACACGGTACACCGAGTGACAGAAAAGTGCAAGCAGGTGACTTTGTCCTTTTTGATTTCGGTGCAACATATATGGGTTACCATTCGGATATGACAAGAACAATTGCAATAGACCATGCAACCGATGAAATGGAAGAAGCGTACGAGCTTGTTTTAAAAGCACAGCTTGAAGGAATAAAAGCATTAAGCGCAGGGCAAAAATGTGCAGATGTGTACCAAAAAGCTTATGATGTTTTAGATAAAAAAGATATGGCAAAATATTTCAGGCATAGCTTAGGACACGGAGTAGGACTTGACATACACGAGGGATATAACGCATCCCCAAGAAGCAAAGACACTTATGAAATAGGCAATGTAACATCAATTGAACCCGGAATTTACATACCGAATAAATTTGGAATAAGAATTGAAGATTTGCTTTATATTTCACCAAGAGGAAGAGAAAACCTTTCAAAAATAACTAAAAAACTGATAATATTATAAAAAAATAACCACTGACTTATTCAATAAATAAACGAACAAGTCAGTGGTTATATCATTTATTATTTTGCCTTTTTCCAAGTAATCGGTGAAAAAAGAACTATTATCGGGAAAAGTTCAAGCCTGCCTGCAAGCATATCAATAATTAAAACTATTTTAGATGGTAAACTTAAAAATTCAAAATTTTTAGTTGGGCCGAGTGCCTCAAGCCCCGGGCCTATATTATTAAAGCAAGCAACAACACCTGAAAAGCAAGTTGTTATACTGCAATTTTCAAACATTGATAAAAATAAGGTTGAAATTATCAGAAAAGCAACATAAATGATTAAATAAACATCAACACCACGAAGAACTTTTGCATCAACTACTCTTTTATTCATCCTAACTTTGATTACTGTGTTAGGGCGGGTTGAAAGCCTTAAATCACGGAAAATTTGCTTGGTATAAAGTACAATTCTTGAAACTTTGATACCTCCGCCTGTTGAACCGGCACAGCAACCGATACACATAGCAACCAAAAGCAATATTTTAGAAAATGAAGGCCACATATCAAAATCGGCTGTACCGAATCCCGTTGTACTCATACAAGTGTTAACAGCAAAAAAAGAATCACGAATTGCATCAAAAAAATTAGAATATGAACCCATAATATTAAGAGTAATTAAAATTATAAATGTAAGGTTAATAATTACATATGTTCTAAATTCTTCATCTTTAAAAGCTTCCTTATATTTTTTAGTAAGCAAAAAGAAATACAAATTAAAGTTAACACCGAAAAGGAACATAAAAATTACGCATACCCATTCTACAAACTTGTTGTGATACCCTAAAATTGAATCATTAAGTACGCTGAAACCTCCTGTACCGGCAGTTGCAAATGAAGTGACAACACTGTCAAAAAGTCTTAAGTTTTTGCCTGTTATCCTTGTTCCGAAAAACAAAATCAAAATTTGAACAACAGTCATAACAGAATAAATTATATAAAGTGACCTTGCACTTTCAGATATTTTAGGTGTAACTTTACCTGCCATTGGGCCCGGAACTTCAGCTTTCATAACATACATTGAATTGCTGTTTGATTTAGGAACAATTGCAATAAGAAACGAAAGTATACCCATTCCGCCAATCCAGTGAGTAAAACTGCGCCAAAAAAGAATCGATTTAGGCAAAGATTCAATTTCATTTAATACAGTTGCACCGGTGGTGGTAAAACCTGATGTGGTTTCAAAAAAAGCATTAACAAAATTAGGGATTGCGCCGCTTATAATAAACGGAAGTGAGCCAAACAGTGACACAAGTATCCAACCCAAGCCGCATATAACCAAACCTTCGCGTGCATAAATTTTAACCGATTGTGGCTTAAAAAACTTTAATAATTGGCCAAGGAAAAGCAACAGTGCAACGGGAATAACGAAAGATATATAATCAGCCTCTTGAAAACCCTGCAAATTATAATAAACCGAAACAAAAAGCGGTAAAAGCATCAAAAGGCCTAAAATATTCATAATTTTACCAAGAACATAAAAAACAGACCTGTAATTCATACCCTGCTCCTTACGATAAAATATCGTTTAAACTATATATTTTTGTATCTTTTGAAACAATAATAACTCTGTCGTTTTCTTTGATAACATCAGAGCCTGTCGGGAATATAGTTTTATTTTTACGCTGTATTGCCGCTATCAAAATATCTTTTTTAATTTTAAGAGTTGAAATAGACTTATTTAAAAACTTAATGTCCCTGCCGGCCGCAAATTCAATAGCTTCAATTTTACCGTCTACAAGCTTGTAAAGTGTTTTCATATTTGATGAACTTACACTTGTCCTTGCTCTTACATATTGGGTAATAATATCACTTGTTATTTCAGAAATATTAACATATGATTCCATACCCATTTTTGTAAGCATTCGGCTTAAATTTTGATTGTTAATTTTTGTAATATTTTTAGGAACGCCAATGCTTTCACTATACATTGAAACAAGGAAATTGACTTCATCGGTATCAGTTAAAGTAACAACTGCATCGACCTTATCAATACCCTCTTCCGCAAGAAGTTCATAATCACCGGCGTCACCGTTTATTATTGTAGCTTTAGGGCAATGTTCATAAAGCTTATCGCAATTATTCTTATTTTTTTCAATTACGACTACATCTTTGCCTGAAGCTGTAAGCATATTGCAAAGATAAATTGAAATTCTTGAACCGCCTATAAGCATTACGCTTTTTATATTAGTTGATTTTTTAGCTATAAGTTCCTTAACTATTTTTCCCAAATCGTGATGAGAGCCGGTAATGTGAAGAATATCACCGGGTAAAATAATGAAATCACCGTTTGGAATAAATACATCATCCCCGCGGCAAACCGCACAAATAATGAAAGAGTTAATAAATTTATTTGGAATTTCACTTATTTTGCGATTAGCCAAAAGGCTTGTTTCAGAAACTTTCAAACCTGCCATATGTATTCTGCCGTGAGAAAACGACTCAACGGTAGAAGCTGACGGAAATTGCAAAATGCGAAATATTTCAAGAGCTGCCGCAAAATCGGGATTTATCATCATCGAAATGCCGAGTTCATCACGCATAAAATTCATTTGTGCCGAATACTCAGGATTTCTTACACGGGCTATTGTATGCTTTGCGCCCATTTTTCTTGCAATAAGGCAGGACAAAATATTTTTTTCATCAGAAGGAGTTGTACAAATAAGCAAGTCACAATTCTTCATATCAGCTTCTTCTAACACATTATAATGTGTTGCGCTGCCACCGACACCTTGAACATCAAGCATTTCAGCAAGCTTTTCAACTTTATCTTCGTTAATGTCAATAACAGTTATATCGTGATTTTCTGCTGTCAGCGTTTTTGCAAGCATAACACCGAGTTTACCTGCACCGATGATAGTAATTTTCATAAATTATCCTCCTCAAACATCAAGTTTTTGGAAACTGTGAATTATACAAATTATAATAAAAACCTTTTTGTGCATATAGGGAATCGTGAGTTCCCTGCTCAATTATATTACCGTTATTCATAACCAGAATCAAGTCCGCATTTTGAATAGTTGAAAGGCGATGTGCTACTATGAAAGTAGTTCTGTCCTTCATAAGCGTATTAAATGCCTTTTGAATTCTGATTTCAGTTCTTGTATCAATTGATGATGTAGCTTCATCAAGAATAAGCATAGGCGGCGGACATAGCATTAAACGCGTAATACAAAGAAGCTGCTTTTGCCCCTGTGAAAGTGAACCGCCGTCCTCGCCTATTTTGGTATTATAGCCATCAGGCAAACGCTTGATAAATGAGTGAGCGTGAGCTTTTTTAGCGGCTTCTACTATTTCTTCGTATGTTGCATCAGGTTTGCCCAAGCGAATATTATCAGCAATTGAGCCGCTTTTAAGCCAAGTATCCTGAAGAACCATACCAAAATTCTGCCTGAGTGACTGACGGGTAATATTTTGAGTATTTACTCCGTCAACTGATACAGAACCTGAATCTGGGTCATAAAAGCGCATTAAAAGATTTATAAGTGTTGTTTTTCCGCAACCGGTAGGGCCAACAATAGCAACAGTTTTGCCGGAAGTAACAGATACATTTACATCTTTAAGAAGTTCTTTTTCAGGATTATATGAAAAATACAAATTGCTAATGTCAATATCGCCCTTAACATTTGAAAGTTCTTTTGCGTCGGTGCTGTCAGGTATTTGAGGTGTTTCTTCAATAAGTTCAAACACACGACAGGCGCAAGCCATTGCATTTTGAAGTTCTGTAACAACCGAACTTATTTCATTAAAAGGCTTTGTATACTGATTAGCATATGATAAAAAGCAAGAAAGAATACCAACTGTTATATTACCCTTAACAGCCATTATAGCACCAAATAATGCAACGGCGGCATAAACAATACTGTTTACAAATCTTGTTGCAGGGTTTGTAATTGATGAAAAGAAAGTAGCCTTAAGCGAATATTTCGCCAAATCATCATTTATTTCATCAAAGCGTTTTTTGTTTTCATCATCCATTGAATAGGCATCGGCAACTTTTTGGTTTGAAATCATTTCATCAATAAAAGCTGTTTGCTCACCACGGGTTTTAGTTTGAAGAGAAAACATATTAAATGTCTTTTTAGCAATAAATCTGGCAATAAAAAACGAGAGAGGTGTAACAATTACTACAACTATTGTTATAAACACATTTACGCTAAGCATAAATGCGAGCGTGCCTATAATCGTGATAACACCTGTAAAAAATTGAGTGAATCCCATTAAAAGTCCGTCTGAAAGCTGGTCAACATCAGTAATTACTCGGCTGACTATATCACCCTTTGAATGAGTATCAATATATGAAAAAGGAAGAACTTCAATTTTTTCAAATGCCTTTTTACGCAAATCGCGTGATACATTATATGTTATTTTGTTATTGCAAACATTCATCAGCCATTGGATAATCGCAGTAGCTATAACTATAATCGCAACTTTGATAAGAATTGATTTCATTAAATCAAAATCAACATTATCTTTACCTACTATACAGTCAATTGCGTGGCCTACCAAGATAGGAGCATAAAGAGTAAGGCCGACTGTAACGGCGGCAAAAAGCATAGATAAAATCAAATAATACTTATATTTACCGATATATGAAAAGACTTTTTTAAGTACGCTTTTGTTTTTAATTTTCTTATCAGCCATTATGCTTCCTCCTTTCCGAATTGAGATACATAAATTTCTTTATATACCTCACAGAAATTAAGAAGTTCGCTGTGTGTACCCATACCTACACATTTTCCGTCATCAAGAACAATAATTTTATCAGCACTCATTACCGATGATGCTCTTTGTGAAACAATGAATACAGTCGGATTATAATCAAGCGAATAAATAGCTTCGCGAAGTCGTGCTTCGGTTGCAAAATCAAGTGCCGATGATGAATCGTCAAGAACTAAAATTTCAGGCTTTCTTACAAGCGCACGGGCAACAGATAAGCGCTGCTTTTGTCCGCCTGAAAGGTTTGCACCGCCCTGTGCAATAAAGAAATCAAGACCGCCTTTTTCAACAATAGTATCATAAACCTGTGCAAGCTTAAGTGCTTCGATAATCTCGGCATCAGTAGCATCTTTTTTGCCCCATTTCATATTATCGCGAACAGTGCCTTTAAAAAGAACTGCCTTTTGCTGAACAAAACCGATTTTGTTTCTTAATTCATCATCATTTAACGATTTAACATCGTTTCCATTAACATAAACAGTACCTTTTGTGGCATCATAAAAATGCAGCACAAGTGATACAAGGCTTGACTTACCCGAACCGGTACTGCCGATAATACCGATAACATCACCCTTATCAGCTTTAAAGCTAATATCTATAAGTGACATATCACCGGCATTGCGATATTTAAGTGATACATTATCAAATTCAATATAAGAATTCGACTTTTTATCATTAAAATTATGTTTAAGTGTTGATTTTTGCTCAAATACATTCTTAATTCTGTCTGCTGAAGCAAGGGCTTTTGTAATAGTAACAAGCAAATTTGCAAGTTTTATAAGTTCAACAAGTATTTGGCTCATATAGTTATAAAGTGCAACAACTTGCCCCTGTGTTAAATCGCCGATATTAACTTTAACACCGCCGGAATAGACAAGAATAACGATAGCTATATTTATAATTACATATGTTACCGGATTAAGCAAAGCAGATATTCTGCCGACACTTTTTTGCATACTTGAAAGTGCAGAATTGCGCCTGTTAAATTCAGCAATTTCGTTATTTTCACCTGTGAAAGCACGAATTACACGCGCACCTTCAAAATTTTCCCTGGTAATAAGTGTTACACCGTCAAGGTTTGACTGAACCTTTTTATAACCCGGTGTAGTATAAGCCATTATTGAAAAAATAACGATTGATAAAAGAACAATTGCCACAAGAAAAACAAGTGCGCATTTAACATCAATAAAAAATGCCATTACCATAGCACCGAAAACTATAAACGGAGAACGCAGAAACAGCCTTAAAACAAGATTAACACCATTTTGAACAGTATTTGCATCATTAGTCATACGGGTAATAAGCGATGATGTACCAAGGTTATCAAGCTCATTAAACGAAAGCGTTTGTATTTTTTGATACAACGCAGAACGAAGTTCCCTGCCAAATCCTGTTGCAGCTTTTGCGGCAAAATATTGAGCTGTGATTGCAGCCACCATACCCACAATCGCAAGAAGAACAAGTATACCGCATCTACCTAATATATACGAAGTATTGTTATTTGCAATACCCTTATCAATAATTGCTGCAATAACAAGCGGAACAATAAGTTCAAATGAAGCTTCGAGCAATTTAAAAAGAGGTGCAAACACAGACTCTTTAACATAATTTTTAAGATAAACTAATAATGATTTCAAACCTTACCACCTTATAATTATTACTAATTTATATATTATAATACTTAATATAATAAAGTCAACAAATTAAAAAAAATTATTTATACACTTTACATAAAGTAAATTAAGGTGTATATTAAATAAAAACAAGTTAGTTGAGGTAATTAAAAATGAACAAATCACCTGTTACTGCAATAATTGTAGGTGCCGGCCACAGAGCTATGGTTTACAGCAAGCTTGCACTTACTAATCCGGAGTTATTAAAAATAGTCGGCGTTGCAGACCCAAACCCTGTAAGAAGAAAGCACTGTATGGAAAAATTCGGCTTTTCAGAAGATATGTGCTTTGAAAATGCGCAAGAGCTTGCAAAAAAAGGTAAGCTTGCCGACACAATTATTAACGGTACAATGGATGAACAGCACATTGAAACATCTATTCCGCTTTTAAATGCAGGATATGATATGCTTCTTGAAAAACCATTTGCCGTAAATGAAGAAGAAATGAGAGAACTTGTCGACTGTGCAAAGAAAAACAATTCTAAAGTTATGATTTGCCATGTACTTAGATATACTCCTTTTTATTACGGAATTAAAAAAAGAATTGTTAACGGTGATATTGGTGACATTATCAATATTCAAACAAATGAGCATGTTTCATATCATCACCTTTCAACATCATATGTAAGGGGCAAATGGGCAAATTCAGATAAATGCCACACATCAATGCTTCTTGCAAAATGTTGCCACGACCTTGATATTATTATGTGGATGATGAGTGACACTAAACCAACCCAAATTTCCTCTTTTGGCAGTAAATATCAATTCAAACCTGAAAATGCACCGAAAGGCGCAGGCACAATTTGTATGAAAGACTGCCCGCTTGTTGACACTTGTGTTTATTCTACAAAGAGATTATACATAGACCATCCTGACAGATGGGCATTTTATGTTTGGGATGCACTTGAAGATATTGAAAACCCAACTATTGATGATAAAATTGCACTTATGAAAAGTGACAGCCCATATGCAAGATGTATGTATAAATGCGATAACAATGTTGTTGACCATCAATCTGTACTTATCAATTTTGCAAACGGTGCAACAGGTACACATAATATGGTTGGCGGTTCATCCGAACCGATGAGAAGAATTCATATTATCGGCACAAAAGGCGAAATTTACGGTAATTTTGAAGAATCAAAATTCTATGTTTCAACAATTGACCCATCACCTGATGCACACAACGGCGAATGCCAAATCGAAGAAGTTGACCTTAATGTTAACGGTGACATGGTTGGTGCATACGGCGGCCACGGCGGCGGAGATGAAAAGCTTGCGGAAGACTTTGTAAAATTCATCCAAGGTGAAAAGCCAAGCCTTGCCTGCACATCAATTTTTGACAGCGTTGCAGGCCACCTCGCTGTTTATCTTGCAGATGAATCAAGAGAAAACGGCGGTGCTCCGCAAAAAGTAGAATTTTGATAAATATAATTTAAAAGAGCCAAGCTTTAAAAGCTTGGCTCTTTTATTATACAAAAAGGCTGTTGCAAAATTGCAACAGCCTAAAAACTTTTAGTCGAATAAGATTTCAGTATTAGCAAATGAAAGCGGTGTATACTCGCCGTTATTTACAACATATACAGCAGAAAGCTTAACAGCAACTGCATACTGCTTACCGGAGCAGGTAAACATATAGCAATCAGCACCGTTTACAGTTTTAACACTGTTATTAAATGAAATGGCACTAGATGATACATCCGAGCTATAACCGATTTGCTTCCAATTATCGTGAATTGTTTGCTTAAGTAAACGCTTAGCTTCATCAACACTATAATCAGGAGTTGTTGTGATTTCGTGTGGGTTTGAATAAAGGTCATATACAGCCGGAGCCTTTGATTCTTCAGCAACAGTTGTTTCTTCAACAACAGGTGAAACATAAGCTGTATTTATGTACATAATAATGAAATAAACCAAGAACCAAATGAGGAGAAGAAGGATTATCATAAGAATAATCTTTCCGGCTTTATTCTGGCTGCCTGTTGATGAATTTGCAAATTCTTCTTCAGTAGGAATTTGAACCGGAACAAAAGGCTTACCCTTTTTTGCACATTTCTTTTCAGCTTTTGAGTTCTTTTTCTCTAACTTTTTAACATATTTGCCATATGCTTTAGTAGTTGCTTTTGCTGCCTTGATTTCCTTCTTTGATTGGAATTCATCAGCATCAGGAATTGCGATAGGAATAAATTCCTTTCCGTCCTTTTGAGCTTTAGCCTGGAGCTTTGTATTTTTCTTTTCAGTATCTTTTACAAAGCTTGCGTAAGCCTTAGCGTGTTTCTTTTCAGCCTTTGCTTTATATTTAGCATTTGCCTTTTCGGCTTTAGCTTCTTTCTTTTCAGTTTTTGCCTCATTCTTGGCAAGTTTCTTTGCTTGTTTTTCTTCTTTAGTCAAGGCAGTTACCCCCTTATAAGTCTACTAGTAGTATACCATTAAAGATATTAAATTTCAACAAAAAAATATACAGAAATGGTGGTATTTTATGAACAAATTGTAAACATTGAAGCTTTTTGAAGTTATTTTTCATAGTTTCATCATTATTTTAGTAAAAAAATCAACAAGTCAAGTGTTTACAAATATAGTTGTTATTTTAATTTTATACCAATATATTGTATATTCATTTAGTATAAAGTGAATAAGTGCCATGATTTTCCCTGCTGACGAAATCAACTTTTTTGAACGCTTTATTTTCATTTAATGCAGCTTCTATAAGCTTCTTGGTAAGTTGCGGTACATCATTTCTTTTAAGAGCAACATCCACATCAAGCCAAACGACTTCACTGTTTTCATCGTTATCCGAATGCTCCTGCCCGCTGACATAATCGGCTGAAAAAGCCACATACCAATCTTTAAGATTAAATCTGACAGCTATAATATCCTTTGGATTTATCAAAACGCCTGTTTCTTCCAAATATTCTCTTTTAACTGCGTGTTCAGGTGTTTCGCCTTTGTTTAAATATCCTCCGGGAACAATAAGCATATTTTTACCGGCACCATATGTATGCCTTGCAAGCAAAACTTTTCCGGCGCGAATAACAACTGCGGTTACGGATTGCTTATAGCAAGTGTTTTCCCCATTCATACAATAGTTCCCCCGCCGATAACAATATCATCATCATACAAAACTACTGCTTGGCCTTTGGTAATTGCCCTTTGCGGCTCATCAAAAACCACTTTAAGCTTATCACCGTTAACATAAGCGGTTGCGCCCTGCTCTTTCATATTATATCTTACACGCGCCTTGCATTTAAATTCACTCGAAAGATTAGGAACAATGGCATTAAAATCAACAGCATTAACTTCACTTGAAAAAAGCTCATCGTTTGTACACAAAGTAACAGTATTTTTTTCAATATTTTTATCTGCAACATACATAGGCTTACCAAAAGCAATTCCAAGCCCTTTTCTCTGCCCGTTTGTATACCTGATAATTCCGTGGTGCCTGCCGATAACATTACCGTTAATATCAACAAAATCACCGTCCGGATATGTTTTGCCTAAATAATTTTCAATAAATTTAGCATAGTCGCCGTCAGGAACAAAGCAAATATCCTGACTGTCACGCTTACGGGCATTCAAAAATCTCTGTTCTTCGGCAATTTTACGAATTTCAACCTTTGAATATTTGCCCAACGGGAACTTTATATGTGAAAGTTGACTTTGAGTAAGTGAATATAGTACATAACTTTGGTCTTTAGTATCATCCTTACCCTTTTTTAAATAAAACCAGCCGTCCTTTTCCTCAACAATTGCATAATGGCCCGTAACCACATAATCGAACCCGAGCTCATACATACGCTGAAAAAGCTTTTCAAACTTAAGATACCTGTTACAATCAATACAAGGATTAGGTGTACCGCCGTTTTCGTATGTTTTTATAAACTTATTTATTACTTTTTCTTCAAATTCATCTTTAAAATTGAACACATAATATGGCATTGAAAGACGCCTTGCAACCGCTCTGGCATCTTCAATATCATCAAGCGAACAACAAGTCTTTTCCCTATTGATACCAATATCTTCATTATCATAGAGTTTCATTGTAGCGCCGATGCATTCATATCCGTTTTCTTTCATTAAAAAAGCGGCAACGCTGGAATCAACGCCACCGCTCATTGCGATAATACATTTTTTACTCATTTAACCAAGCCTTATCATTTCATCAATACATCTTTTTGCACCGATATATGTTTCTTCATCAAGAGTAATTTCTTCACCAAAAGTACCCTTACAGCAATTAAGTACATCAACAAGTGTGGTTGCCTTCATATTATGGCAAACGCAATCTTTAGATAAAGGATAAAACATTTTATCCGGGCAAGACATTTGAAGATGGGTGACTATACTGTTTTCAGTGCCGATAATAAATTCCTTTGCATCACTTTCCTTGGCAAAATTCATAATACCGGTTGTAGAACCCACATAATCGGCATGTTTAACTACATCAGGTACACATTCAGGGTGAACAAGAAAAAGTGCATTAGGATGAGCTTTCTTTGCTTTTTCAACATCGCGTTCACCCATTCTTGCGTGAGTTGGGCAACCACCGCTTAAAAGCTTAAATTTTTTTTCAGGAAGTTGCTTTGAAATCCAATTGCCAAGATTGCAATCAGGTATAAAAAGAATATTATCATTTTCTATTTGCTTGCAGATTTTTAAAGCCGATGAAGATGTAACACATACATCACAAATAGTTTTAAGCTCACTTGTGGTGTTAATATATGCTACAACCGTATAATCAGGATACTGCTCTTTCACAAGTGAAATTACATCCTTATCCATCATTTCTGCCATAGGGCATCCGGCATCTGGGTTTGCCAAATAAACAGTTTTATCCGGTGATAATATCTTAACAGTTTCAGCCATAAAGCGAACACCGCACATAATAACGATTTTGTTACTAACTTTTGAAGCTTCAACAGAAAGAGCAAAGGAGTCACCGACAAAGTCGGCAACTTCCAATATCTCCGGTGATTGATAGCAATGCGCAAGGATGCAAATATCCTTTTCTTTTTTTAATTTAATTATCTCTTGCTGAATATCAGTAATCATATTAGTTGTGTACTCCGCACTCTGCACAGTCAACGCTTGCAAACTTTGCGTGGTCGTATTCTATGCCTTTTTTATCATAATAATCTTTTACAGCAGCTTTAACTGCTTCTTCTGCTAATACTGAGCAATGAATTTTTACAGGAGGCAAACCGTCAAGTGCTTCAACAACTGCTTTATTAGTAAGCTCCAATGCTTTATCAATAGGCTGGCCTTTAATCATTTCAGTAGCCATAGAACTTGAAGCAATAGCAGACGCGCAACCGAAAGTGTTAAACTTAACATCTTCAATAATTCCGTCATCACTTACCTTAATATACATTTTCATTATATCGCCGCACTTAGCGTTACCAACTTCACCTACACCGTCAGCATCTTCAATTTTACCAACATTTCGCGGATTTGTAAAGTGGTCCATTACTTTTTCTGAATAGAGAGCCATTATTTATTTTCCTCCTTTTTGATTTTTTCCCAAACGGGAGATATAGAACGAAGGTAATCAACTACCACCGGAACCGATTCAACAATGTGGTCCATTTGTTCCATAGTGTTATATTCACTGATTGAAAGCCTTAATGAACCGTGAGCAATTTCAACCGGCACACCTATCGAAAGAAGAACATGCGAAGGGTCAAGACTGCCACTTGTGCAAGCAGAACCGCTTGATGCACAAATACCCTTTGCATCAAGTAAAAGCAATAAGCTTTCACCCTCAATACCTTCAAAGCACATATTTAATGTACCAGGAAGATGATGTTCAAGGTCGCCGTTAATTCTGCTTCTTTCAATACCCTTAAGACCGTCAATTAGTCTGTTTCTCATAGCTGTAACTTTAGCTGCGTTTTCTTCAAGATGGTCTGTTGCTTCCTTAATAGCCGTTGCCATACCTACAATTGAAGCCATATTTTCAGTGCCTGCTCTTTTACTGCGTTCCTGTGCACCACCGTAAATAATATTAGTAAGAAGAATACCTTTTCGCGCATAAAGGAAACCTACACCTTTAGGACCGTGGAATTTATGAGCCGATACAGAAAGCATATCAACATTCATATCCTTAACATTTACAGGAATATGACCTACTGCCTGAACAGCGTCTGTATGAAATAGCACGCCCTTTTCCTTGCAAATCTTACCGATTTCAGCGATTGGCTGAATCGTGCCGATTTCATTATTAGCAGTCATAATTGTAACAAGGCAGGTTTCATCTGTAATTGCATTTTCAACATCTTCAGGTTTTACTACACCGTTTGAGTACACATCAAGAAGAGTTACGGTAAAGCCCTCTTTTTTTAAGGCATCAAGTGTGTGAAGAACAGCGTGATGTTCAAACTTGCTTGAAATAATATGTTTCTTACCTTTTCTTGCACCAATATATGCTGCAGAACGAATTGCCTGGTTATCAGCTTCACTTCCACCTGAAGTGAAATATATCTCTTTTGGGTCAGCGCCGATACAATCAGCAACAGTTTCCCTCGCGTTTTCCAAATACTCTTTAGCAACTTGACCGATTGAGTGAAGAGATGATGGATTACCATAAATATCTGTAAGAAGTGGCATCATTGCTTTAAGCACATTTTCACTCATTTGTGTAGTTGCCGCATTATCTGCATAAACCGTCATAATATCGCCTTTCTAACCACAATATAAATCTGCTGTGGATGACAGAAAAAATGTAAAATATCAAAGGTAAAAACAAAAATATCAATATTCCTACCTTTTCAATAGGAAATAATAACACTAATTCCCTACCTTGTCAATAGGATATTATTGATATTTTGCAAACAATTTATACATAAAAATAAAATTACTTTTTTCTGTTTCCTTTTCTGTCAAAAGTGTTTGATAAGGCCTTTTCAGTTTTACCAATTGTAACAAATAAAGTAACAAATTCAGCAAAAAATATCGCAAATGCCACTGATACAAATACACGCTGGTCGGTTTTAATCAAGCAAAGCATAATTATACCTGATGCCAAAATAAATATCCCGCCGAATTTCATCCAAAGCTTGCCGCAAAATTCGTGCGCAAAAGCCCAAGTATCTTTGTTAATCATTGACCAACCTGTTCTGTATCCAAAAATATTATTTATATTTTTCGGACCGCCGGCTACAAAAATAAAGCTGCTCATAAACATAATTATCGGCAAAAGCAAATCAATAAATAACATATAAAACCATAAATTCATAATAATCACCATAAATATTATAACATATCAGTTATATTAAAACAATCTTATTGGCAAAAATCGACAAATGCCCACAATTTTGTTGCATTTATGTTAATAACAATATATAATAGTTTTTGTATAGAAAAGAGGGATACATATGCCGGGAAAACTCAGAAAATTACTTAATAACAGCAGGAACATCAAGGCTCCATACTCAATTGACGATATGAGCAATCATAATGGCGGCTTAATATCATTTGAATACTGCGGAAAAAAGTACAATTTAGCGATTCGCGAAAACGCATTAGTATTTGATAATGATATGAATTTACTTTACACATTTACTTTTGACGAACTTTCAACAGCCGAAACGCAGTTTTTGAAAAAAGTAAATGAAGAAATCATAAATCACACAAATCAAAAAATCACATTATATATAAACAGAGCAACCGGCATTGAAAAACTTACTTTTACGAGCTTATTTGATGCAACATACATATTTAACAAACTTAAAAGAGTATCGTACCGTTCATCAGAAAGCATTGATTCAATTATGATTGAAAAAAACGGTGCAATTGTTAACACCGTTAAAACAAACAAAGGTTCAAGATTATTTTCTAAAAACCAAGTTGTTGAAAACAGAGATGAACGAAATCCGGAAAAGACAGAATATATAGCTTCCCTTTCAAGAGTTGAAGATATGATTGATAATATGATTTGTGACAACATAAATAAAAACGGAATTCAAAAAAGTGATGAAAGACTTGATAAATGCATTGAACTTTTGCAAGAATTGAGAAATAACAAATAATAAAAAAATGACTTGTTCAATATGAACAAGTCATTTTTTTATGCAAACACAACCGAAGCTGCAATTAGATATTGACCGGCGTAGTACAAAAAGTGATTTATAAATAGATGAAACGGTTTATCCTTACCACGACCGAAAAAGGTGTTTGAAAGAACTGCATCAGACAGCAAGAAAAGTATTGAGCCAATTGCCATAATAACATAAGCCTTTTGAAAATGGGTTGCAAAAACTGCAATTACGGATATTATAGAAGTCATAGCCAAAAATGCAACATAAATAGCCACAATACGCCTGTAAGCGCCATAATGAACTTTCATAACATTAGCTAAAAGAACAGTTAATATTCCGATTACAGCTGAAACAACAGCGGCAATTAAAACAAGCCACCACTTCATTTTTATTGAATATATTATTGCACAGAAATAAAAAATATGACCAATTAAAAAGAATATAAATCCGCCCTTTAAATAAACTTTTTCTTCACTCTTATATATTCCTTTTAAATCAAGAAGTATATCACCTACAAGACCTAATGCACCGCCCATAATTACAAGTGAGCCATAAGTATGCGCCTGCGGATTTGAAATCAAGGCAAAGACCGCAGTAAGCAAGTAGCACAAACTTGAAACTGATTTAAAAATCAAATTATTTACACTGTACCCAAGTCGCCTTTTCCAGCAAAAAACGAGCGACAAAATAACACCAAACGGCAAAACAATATAATACATCATTTTCGTTTACCCCTTACTTATTTGTTTTTGATTATCAATCAACTTTTTAAAATTCTTTTTCTTATTAAGATAAATAATAACAAGCGGAATATCGGCAAGCAGCCAAGCAACAGGACCGGCATAGCATATTGCATTAAAGCCGATAAGCGGAGTGAAAACAAGTGCTACTGCAAGCCTGCCAAACAATTCGCCTGCACCTGCAATCATATTAGCGTATGTAAAACCGAGGCCTTGAAGTGTATTCCTAAATACAAACAAAACTGCTACAAGGCTGTAACATTCGGCTATTGCCCATAGGTAGTGCATTGCCGCATCCATAATTTGTGCGTTATATTCTTTCATAAACAACTTAACGATAAACGGCCCTATTGAGACAAGAATTGCACTGCAAGCCAAAGATACAATAACATCAAGTATAAATATACGCTTAACACTTTTAATTATTCTTTCATACTTGCCGGCACCGTAATTTTGTGATACAAAAGTCATATTACCGACACCCAAACCGGACATTGGAATATTGGTAAGCTGCTCCACTCTGCCGGCGGCAGTAAAGCCAGCAATTACGCTTGAACCAAAACCGTTAACTGCTGTTTGAAGAACCATTGAACCGATAGAAGTTATACTGAATTGCAATGAAATTGGAATACCTATTTTTATCTGTGCCCAAGATACTTTACCATCAATTTTTAATGCAGTCTTATCAATATTATATTCTTCGGTATACTTTAAAACACTTATTGCCGATAAAACAGCCGCAACGAGTTCAGAAATCGCAGTAGCCCAAGCAGCACCGATAACTCCCCATTTAAAAGCGCCTACAAATAATATATCAAGCAAAAGATTTACAATAACACTTACAATCAAAAAATATAATGGCCTTTTGCTATCGCCCACAGCACGCGAAAGAGCATTGAAATTATTTAATGACATTTGTATAGGCACTGCATAATAAAGCACATCAATATATTGCGCAGACATATCAATAATATCATCAGGCGTATCAATAGCTTTAAGAAGCGGGCGAGATAAAAAATGTGCCACTATCATAATAACCATACCGATAACAAAAGCCAAAGTAATACTGTTACCGGCATATTTATTCATTTTATCAAACTTTCTTGCACCATATGCCTGTGCAACGGAAATAGTAAAACCGGAAGTTAAACCGAGCGAAGTGCCGATTATGAACCCGTTTATCGAACCAACATTACCGACTGCGGCAAGTGCGTCGGTACCAACAAATCTGCCGACTATAATATTATCAACTAAATTATAATTATACTGCAACATTGAGCTTAGCATAATAGGAAGAGCAAACAGTATAATACTTTTCACCGGTTTTCCGTTTATCAAATCACTTTTCATAACAAATGCCTCTGTATTTATTCTAATGACACTTTAACATTTAAAATATTATAAGTCAATATAAAATAGATAATATCAGTAAAATGTACAAGGATACGAAGCATATAATATAGTGGTGATGAAAATGTTATCTGCTTTACTATCAGCAATAAGCGCAAATTTAATCTATTTTATACTTCACATTCAAAACACTTCAAGCTTCCCAAAACCTCTTTCTCCGAAAGAAGAGCAAAAAATGCTTGAAAGAATGAAAAACGGAGATAAAAATGCACGAGCCATACTGATTGAAAGAAATTTGAGGCTTGTAAGCCACATAGTAAAAAAATACTATTCAAAAACAAATGATAATGAGGATTTAATCAGTATCGGAACAATAGGGTTAATTAAGGCAATTGACTCATTTGACAGCGATAAATGTGTAAGACTTGCAACATATGCTTCGCGTTGCATCGAAAACGAAATACTTATGCATTTTCGCTCTGCAAAAAAGCAAGCTAACGATATTTATTTGGGAGATGCGCTTGAAATTGATAAAGACGGTAACCCTTTAACTATTGAAGACACAATAAGTTCACCGGTGGATTTAGCTGAGGATTTAGAAACTAAAGTGCGTTGGGAAAAAGTATCTAAAATAATACAAAATATGGAAGACGGCAGAGAAAAAGAAATAATAATACTTCGCTATGGGTTAAATAACAAAAAGCCTCTGACGCAACGGGAAGTTGCACAAAGGCTTAATATAAGCAGAAGCTATGTATCAAGAATTGAAAAAAAGATATTAAATGACATTAAAAACGAAATTGAATAATTACTTATCATTCAACTGCTTTTTTAATTCCTTGTTTTCTTCTTCAAGCGCTTCAAGAATTGAAATATTTTGTTTTAATTCCCTACTTACGGATTTGAGTTGAAAATCAAGATTTGAATTAACAATTTCCAATCTTTGACATTCAAAATTTACATCTTCAAGTGCGGCCATAAGACGAGAAATTTCATCTTTAAGTTTTTGCACATCGGAATTTTTTACCATAGTGTTCCCCTTAAATAAAAGCAAAATAAAGAGGTTGAATATACAACCTCTTTATTATTTTACATTAGTTGTCGATATCGACATCTTTCTCGAAATAACGAGAACCAAACCAATTTACTTTGATTGTATAATCTTTTTCGAGTTTTTCAGTTGCGCTTGTGCTGTCAGCCGAAGCAAGTGCAGTTTTAGCTGCGTACTGCCAAGCAGTAAGCTTACCTGTACCAACAAAGTACATAATATGATAACCGAAATCTGACTTAACAATTGCGGTATCTCCCGCTTTTCTTGATGAATCAAAACACCAAGCTGAGAACGAGTTAACCATTTGGCCCGGTACTACATTTTCATAAAGTCCGCCGTTATCTTTAGAGCCTGTATCGGTTGAATTTTCTTCAGCAAGCTTTGAAAAGCTCTTTTCTTTCTTATCACCGGCATTGAATTCATCAAGAATTTTGGTAGCCTTCTTGTAAGCTGCTGACCACTGCGCATCAGTTGCATCTTTAGCCTTAGTATTCTTATCATTTGTTTCAGGTGCTACAAGAATGTGGCGAACATTTACAGTTTTTCTATCCTGAATTGAGGCAGGAGAAAGAACATATACAACAGTTGTGCTGTACTGGTATGAATCGCCTGCTTTTCTTTTTGAGCTGTAAAGCCAATCAAGGCCTGGATATTTATTCTTATCTTTATTATCAGCAGTTGCAATAGCATAACCCTTATTCTTAAGGTTATCTTTAGTTACGCCATATTCGGTTGAATAGCCGGCATCTTCATATGCAGTTTTATCAAACTTATCAGAAGCATACTTTTGGCAAAGTTCTGTAAAGTTAGATGCATCAGAAGCAAGCGCTTTCTTAAATGCTTTTGCATCATCTTCGCTTGAACATTCAAAAAGTCTTACATCAACAGCAAGAAGGTCATCCTTATGCTCTTTCTTATAATTTTCTAAATCTTTAGTTGAATAATCCTTTTCACTTGACTCATTGCTGAGTCCATCCTTATAGTTATCGGCAATATAGCTTCTTGTAGCTTCCTGCTTAAACAAGCTTTCAGTTACACCCTTACCCATTGCTTTTACAAGATAACCGCTTAATGTATAGCCATACTTATGTGCTGATTCTCTGTATTGGTCAAGAGTTTCTTTAAGTTCTTTCTTTTGGTCTGCTGTAATTTCAGGGTCTTTTCCGTCATTATCAGCTTTAGCTGCAAGGTAATAAGTATAAGTTGACTCAATTGACTCAATTGCTTCTTCTTGCATATACTCTGCCCAAGTTACAGTTTCGTTATCATCATTTTTGGTAGTTTGCTTTGAAAGCTTCTTATCAAAATCAACATCAAGCTTATAATCAGCCGGGTCAAGACCGTACTGTGTATACTGTTCTTGTCGATTTCTCATACTATTATAAGTCATAGCAAAATAATAGTTGTAAGTAGCAACTTTGATTTTTGCTTTTTCAGTACCGTTAGTAACAGTCATACCTGTAAATGTTTGAGCCGGGATGCTTAACGAAGCTATAAAGCCCTTTCTTACCGCACCGGTAGCTACATATGTAACAAGAAGTGCCACAACGATAACAACGCAAATTACAGATTTGATGATTTTAACTGTTTTCGGTGCAAGACCGTTAGCGTTTGAACCGATTTCAGAATACTTATCACTGAGCTTTTTAATCTCGGCAGAAAGTTTTTCAACTTCCTTTTCATCTGTACTTTCAGCCTTTTTAGCTTTAAGAGCATCAATCTCTTTTTTCAATTCTGTTCTTTTAGCTTCGTTCTTTTCACGAACTTTTGCAGCCTTAGCAGCTTTCTTTTCAGCAGATTTTTTTGCTTTAGCGGCTTTTTTTGCTGACTTATCATCAGCACTTACACTGCCGCCTGTTAACAAATCATCTTCTAATTGTTTTTTTGCCATTTTTTCGTCCTACCTATTTCAATCAAATTTAATTCACAAAATATTTTACACTATTTTTGTGAATATTACAAGAATTATTTTATTTTTTCCTAAATTATATGCAAATTGCTGTAAACATCATACAAAAATCATTTTATTTACTGCTTTGTGTATTAGCAGCAGAACTTGATGATTTATTTGAAGTCGAAGCTGTATTTGCAATTTCTTTAGCAGCTTTTTCTTTATCTACTGCTTTTTTAACTGCGTTTTCGTGAACTTTGATTTTAGATTTTTCAACCATTTCCGATAATCTGTCCGACTTGATTTGAGCAATGATTTTCGATTCATATTCAGGGCAATCATTTATAAAGAACATAATATGGTAACCGTAATCACTTTTAACAATACCGGTATCACCGTACTTGCGTGAATCATCGGTAGACCACTTTTCAAAATCAGAAACCATTTGGCCAAGAGCTACCGATTCATAAAGGCCGCCGAATGAATCGCTTGAGCCTGAAGAAGTTGATGCTGTATCTGTGCTGTACTGCTCTGCAAGTTTAGCAAAAGCATATTCGCTTTTATCTGTTTTATTGAACTTTTCAACGATTGAATCAGCTTTTTTCTTTGCTTTTTCCCACTGTGCGTCGGTATATTTTGTTTCGTTTGAAGAAGATAAAGAATCATTGTCACTTTCAGGTGTAACAAGAATATGCCTTACGGTGTAAGTTTCATCATCCTCAATGCTTGCATTTGATGTTTTTAATACAATATAAATATATCCTGCTTCTTCATCAATATAGTATTTCTTTGAGCCAACCTTGGTGCTGTCAGAAAACAGCCAATCGTTCATTTCATCATCAAACGGTGCATCACTGCCTGAAACCGTTGCAACAACATTGTTTTCATAAGCTTTTGTTGCTTCCTCTTTAGCCTTTGCTTCGCTGAGTGATGAATCCTTCTCCATTGATGATTGAGCTTCCGATTCGATATATGATTTATAAACATCCGGAACAAGGGCAATAACCGACTTCTTATCTTTCATTTTAGCCATTATTTTTTCAGCTTTTTTAATTGAAGATTTTTTAGAAGCATCGTCTGTTGAATCATATTCCGAAGCGATATAGTAGAACTCGATTTTCTTATAATCATTCTTATGCTCATTATAATACTTATCTACTTCATCATTCGTAACTTTAGTTTCGCTTTTATATTTACCTTTATAGTTAGCACTTACATAATACTGTTCAAGCATAAGCTTGATTGTATCTTCCGAACAATACGAGCCGAAGTTTGCTTTAATATATTGGTCAAGGCTGACATCATTTTGCGATGCAGAATCTTTCAATTTTTGAATTTGTGAATCAATAGTTTTTTTCTGTGCAGATGTGATTGTAACTCCGTCTTTAACTGCCTTTGAATAATAAGTTGCGATTTGCTCTACTTCTTTTAACGCTTCGGTTTCAAAAAACTTTTGCCAAGAAATTTTATTGCCGTCATCATCGGTAGTATACTGCTTTGAATAATCCTTTGTGGTATCAAGATTATAATAGCCATATGACGCATACTGCTCATAATAGCTTACTATGCTTGCATAATAATAATCAAACATACCAATGCTTATTTTTTGGTCATCAACAGTTGCCACAACAGATGCCGGGTTCATATACTTACCCTCTTTACCGTTAGGTATTGTATAATACCTTACACCGAAAACAGCAACAACTGCAATTACCGCTGCCACAAAAATAGCAAGAGGTACAAATTTAAGCGGCTCTTTATTTATAACAATTTGATTTGAATTATTGTCAACAGCGTTAGATGAAGGCTTTTCGTCAGCAAAAGAAATTGAATATTCTTGATTTTCAAAAACAATGTTATCATCAAGAGTTGGTGCATTGGCATCAAATTCCCAATCATCATTGGTTTCGTACTTGATACCATCTTGTTCTTCAAGGGTATCATCAACTGTTTCGCTAGAAACTTCAGTCACCTTTTCTTCATTTTCTTTATTTAAGTCTTTATCGTCCATAATTTCACTCCTGTAATTACTGCCAAAGTGCAGTAATATAATAATTATATACTTGCTAATTATACAATACAAAACTATATATTGCAATATTATATTAAGAATATTAAATAAATTTTATATTATCACATTGTTAAATGTTTGAAAAACATTCTTAAATTTTTTATAGATAATTATTATACTTGCAAATTTAAAGTAAGTAGTGTATATTATAATTTGTGTTTTGCACTATTTTTAAAATCATATTAAATATAAATATTTTGTTCTATAATTATTTAATAAAAACATTGAGGATTCATAATTATGAAAGAAAAGTTAATCAGTTTGAGGGAGCAGTATAAAACCAATCCCGGTTGGTGCTGGCTCCTTGCAACTATATTTTTGTTTCCAATATTGCCGGAATATGTAAGTCCGTTTATACTTTTTATAGGGTTTATAGTATTCAAAGTACAATGGTCACACGAAGGCAAGAAAGCAAAAGTCGGAACACTCGGCAAGCTTATGATAGCTTTTATGGGATACTCATTAGTAAGTACTCTTTGGTCAACAACAAAGTTTTCAACTTTAGCCACAGCAGGCTTATGGTGGGGATTGTTTTTAATTCAGGTTATGATAAATAACCTTGTACGAACACGAAAGAAAATCGACAGAATTTTAGCTGCAATGTCACTTTCAGGCGCAATAAACGGTTTTGTTGCAATACTGCAAATATGCTCATACACATTATTCAAGTATGATTACATAAAAAAATCGCAGGTATTTGTAACACCTTTTTACAAGCCGCTTGACAAGGCTGTTTACACTTGGCTGCCATTTGATATTGATACAACACTTTGGTGGGATTCAAGAGCAAGCGGATTTTTTTCAAACCCAAATCTTTTGGCGACCTATTTAATGATTGTATATCCAATATCAATATATCTTTTCTTAAACACAAAAGGTAAAAAGCATAAGATTTTATATTTTATGATGAATGTGCTTATCAGCGGCGGCATAAGTGCAACATTAACACGCGGCGGATGTGTTATTGCAATTGCCGGATGGCTGTTTATGTTCATAGTATTATTTAAGCAGCACAAAAAGCCGCTTCTTGAAATATTTGTACCTACCGTACTTGTAATTATTCCGTCTTTATTAACAAGATATGGTATTATATTTAAAGCAAGAGGTGCAGGAAGCGAAGCTGCAAAATCATCAGCCGCCCATTTAAAAATTTGGGGAAGCTTGCTCGATTATATATTCCACCATGCTTTACCATTTATTATCGGCACAGGCTTCGGAATTGAAAGAACAGGTCAAATACTATTAAACACCTATCATCTTGATAAACCGCACGGTCATAACTTCGTACTCGAAACTTGGGTGGAACTCGGTGTTATCGGCTTAGCATTATTATTCACCGTTTTAGTATGCGCATTTGGCAAATTACTTGAAATAAACGCTAATAACGGCAAAAAATTCACACTTGTATTTTGCATTTTTACATCAATGATGATGTACTTGCTTTTCGGTTTAACAGACTATATATTTAATTCACCTAAGCAAATTATAAATATATTTATTCTTTTAGGTTTAACCCAAGCACTCAGCCATTGCTATGATAAAACAATAATTCACGATGCCGACAGTTTGAAAAAAGCGGCACAAAAAGAACTAAAAAACACAATAAATCAAAAGCCTATAAAACATAAAAAAGGCAAAAGAAAAACATATTAAATAAACCCCTGCTTCACAACATTTGAAGCAGGGGTTTGCTTTATCCATTTATTGATTTGGAATTAACACCCTTATAATAAGATAATTGCACACAAATATTAAAAATACATTAAACAGATATTATAATTAACGCCTGTTTTCAATAGCAATATGTTTTAAGTTATTGATGATTCTTTCAAGTCGCTTTGTCATAATTTCAGGCGAGTCTTTCATTCCTCTTTGTGCCCAACCAAAAACGATACCGACTAAACCGTATCCCAAAAATTCAGCAAGCATCAAATTTTCTTCATGGCCTGATTTTAAACCTGAATTTTTCTCAATACAGTTGATAACCACCATAAATTGATCATAAGCAAGGCGATTTATATATTTCGACATATCATTAACATCAATTTTAAGTGCATTAAGATAAAACTTCTTTTCATCAACCATAGTAGTAAAAAGTTTCATAAAGCGGTCATACATATTATCAAAAGTAAAACCTTCGACAAGCGGTTCAATAAGTTCTTTATACACAATCCAATCAAGAAGTTCATATTTATCATCAAAATGATAATAGAAAGTTTGCCTGTGCAAATCGCAATTATTAGTAATATCTGATACAGATAATTTTTCAAACGGTTGGTTTGACATTAAATCTTTAAGTGACTTTGCAAGTTTAAGCTGTGTTGAATAAGAACATCCCAATTTATTATTTTTAGGCATAATAACCTCCAATTTATGTCAAATTTAATGATTTGTATAATTTCACTTTCTTATAATAACATATAGTTCAAAAACATACAAGTGTATAAAAGAAAAGACAAGGTAAAAAATACCTTGTCTTTTTTGGTTAATTTAAACAATTATCACTATTTCGTTTTAGCTGAAACAATATTTGAATATTTAGAATTTACATATCCTTTTCTTACTGCGCGAACTTTATAATAATACTTTTTATTTCGCTTAAGTTTTTTATTTTTATAAGATTTTTTAGATGAAGAAACAGTTGCAACCTTTTTATACTTCTTTGATTTGCTTGTACTTCTGTAAATTTCATATGAAGTTGCACCGGAAGCTGCCTTCCAACTTATCAAAGCCGAATTTTTTGAAGTCGATTTAACTTTAAGCTTTGATGGTGACGAAGCCTTTGATACTGAAACATAAACTGCATCCGAAGCAACTATTCGCCCATCAACAACCGCAACGGCATATACCGTGCCTGAACTTTGCTTTAAATACGCTTTGTTATAAGCATAACAAGATCTAATTTTACTTTTACTGTAATAAGGCATAGACGCACTGTAATAAATTTTGCTGTTTGGAATATTACAATTAACGCTTACTTTTTTACCATTTGCAACATTTGATACATTTATGTTAACAAAGCTACCTTTCTTTTCATCACAAAGCAAGCTCATTTTAAGCGGAACAATGCAGGAAAGCGGCTTTCTTGAAACATCCCTATACTCATATGCTGCAGATTCAAAGAGACAATAAAGTTTACCGCCCTGCGCATATGTAAGTTCAAGCATAGGCGGGCAAGCCAAAATATTATCAAGTGTTTTATTACCGTTTGATTCATCAAATACATATGTGTAAAGATATGAACAATAAATGCCTTTTGTTTCATTTCTGCCATAAGATACAGAAGCAAAAAGCCTAAGTTTACCCTTATAATTCGATATAGAAAAGCCTTGAGTATAGCTTGGAAGCGAAAACTTGTAATTATAAATAAGCGTATAAGTATTATTCGCTCTGTCATACACAGGAGTATAGCAATAAGCAAAGCTATCGGAACCTGCACCGAAAGTTGCAAGATAAACATGTCCGTTTTTATAAGTTACACTTGATGCAGAAATAATAAAATTATTTGAATCGTTTTCATCAATAGTATAATTAACACTTACAAAATTGCTTGAAAAGCGCATATATTTATTAAAATCATCAAGAGATATAACACCAACAGCAGATTTAGAAGCTTTGGTAATAAGAATTAAACCGTTAGAACTGTCATACGCAATGCCGCCGACATGGTATGAATCAGGTAAAATAAGTGTTTTTACAAGTACATCATTATTATCAAGCACATATATTACAGATCTGCATATAGAAGAGTTATCATAAACAGAGCTGTCATATGCAGTGATAAGAGTATATTGGTTAACTTTGCAAATTGCCTGCGGACACATTGACTGCGTTGCTGTAATACGCTTAATTTGCTTATCATATGATACGCTTGACATAAGGCCCGGGCAAAGATATGCACCGTCAGTAACTTTAGAATTAAATTCAGGATAAGTCATCAAAGTATCATAATTATTAACATTAGTTACTTCTTCCTGCGTAGTCATAACAGCAGCGAAAGAACTGCAAGTTGAAAAAGAAAGTGTAATTACAACTAAAACAGCAGATAAAAATATTGATAAAATCTTCTTAAATTTCATTTTTAAACCTTCATATAGCAAAAAGAATATGCTCTAATTATAAGAGCATATTCTAAATTTGTCAAATATCTTTAAAAATTATATTAGTACATTCCGCCGCCTTGAGCTGCTGCAAGAGCTGCCGCCTGTGCTGCGTCAGCCTGTGGGTCTTTAATATCGGTAACAAGTGATTCGGTAGTAAGAACCATAGCAGCAACAGAAGAAGCATTTTGAATAGCCGAACGAGTAACTTTAGCCGGGTCAACAATACCTGCTTCGATCATATCGCAATACTCATTAGTTGCAAAGTTAAGGCCATATCCGATTTTATCCGAACTCTTAATTTTATCAACTATAACCGAACCTTCTTCACCGGCATTTTTTGCAATCTGGCGAACCGGCTCTTCAAGTGCTTTAAGAACGATTTGAACACCGGTCTTAAAATCAGCGTCATCGCTGTCAAGAAGCTTTTCAACAGCAGGAATTGCGTTAATAAGAGCAACACCGCCGCCAGCTACTATACCCTCTTCAACAGCTGCTTTAGTAGCTGCAAGAGCATCTTCGATACGAAGCTTCTTTTCCTTCATTTCTGTTTCGGTAGCAGCACCTACTTTAATAACTGCCACGCCGCCTGCAAGTTTAGCAAGGCGTTCATGAAGCTTTTCCTTGTCGAAATCAGAGGTTGAATTATCAATAGCTGTTTTAATTTGGTTAACTCTGTTTTTGATTTCTTCACTGTCGCCTGCACCGTCAACAATGATTGTATTTTCCTTTGTAACCTTTACCTGACGAGCTTTTCCAAGCATTGCCATTGTAGCATCTTTAAGTTCAAGGCCAAGGTCTGAAGTGATTACCTGACCACCTGTAAGAGTGGCAATATCCTGAAGCATATCTTTTCTTCTGTCACCAAATCCCGGTGCTTTTACGCATACACAGGTAAATGTACCTCTAAGCTTATTAAGAAGGATAGTTTGAAGAGCTTCGCCCTCAACATCCTCAGCAATGATAACAAGCTTTTGACCGCTCTTAAGAACAGATTCAAGAAGCGGAAGAATATCCTGAACAGATGAAATCTTCTTATCTGTAATAAGAAGCATTGCATCATCAATTACAGCCTCCATTTTATCTGTATCAGTAACCATATAAGGTGAAATATAGCCACGGTCAAACTGCATACCTTCAACTACTTCACAAACAGTTTCGGCAGTCTTGGATTCTTCAATTGTGATGACACCGTCAGCAGATACTTTTTCCATAGCATCAGCAATAAGTGAACCTACATATTCATCTGCAGCAGATACAGTAGCTACCCTTGCAATATCATCTGAACCTTTAACCTGCTCGCTGTTAGCCTTTACAGCTTCAACGGTAGCGTCAACAGCAGCTTTAATACCGTTTTTAACTGCCATTGGATTTGCACCGGCAGCAACATTTTTCATTCCTTCGCGTACAAGAGCCTGTGCAAGAAGTGTAGCAGTTGTTGTACCGTCACCGGCATCATCATTAGTTTTTGATGAAACTTCCTTAACAAGTTGAGCACCCATATTTTCAAATGGGTCATCAAGTTCAATTTCTTTGGCAATTGTTACACCGTCATTAGTAATAAGCGGTGCACCGTATTTTTTGTCAAGAACAACATTGCGTCCTTTAGGACCAAGTGTAATTTTAACAGTATTTGCAAGCTTATCTATACCTGCCTGAAGTGCTTTTCTTGCATCTTCGCCATAAATTATATCTTTAGCCATAATAAATCCCTCCGATTACTCTACAACTGCAAGAACATCTTTGATTGATGTAATAGTATATTCAACACCATCAATTTTTACCTGTGTTCCTGAATATTTGCTGATAATAACTTTATCGCCTGCTTTAACGGTCATAGGGTTTTCATCTGTTCCCGGGCCTACTGCAACGACTTCACTCATTTCAGGCTTTTCCTGTGCCGAAGCGGCAAGAATGATACCGCTCTTTGTTGTTTCCTCTGCTTCAACAGATTTTAAAAGTACTCTGTCAGCAAGTGGTTTGATTGTCATATTTATCACCTCTGAAATTATTTGAAAAATCATTTAGCACTCTATCACCCTGAGTGCTAACAATTACTATTTTAGCAATTATTTTCCATTTGTCAATAGCGTTAACAAATATTTTAAAATTTCTTTTATTATTACTTATATATTTTTATGAATACGCACTGCAATAAATCACTTTTTAATTTAATCTTGCAAAAAATGATGAAATTATATATAATGTTTTTATATTTTAAAGGAGTAATAAAAATGGGTGTATTTATTGGTGGAATTATTGCAGGTGTTGTAATAATTTTTCTTGGGGTTATTTTAGCAAAAAGTAAAAATTCAAAGCTTTGGCATATTCTTTCAGTTATCGGAACAGGAGTTTTGACAGTATTTATCGTCTTAACAATATCCTTTTGTGCAGATAACGGAAAAGATTATGAATCGCCTGCCCTCGTCAACACCAACTGGAGAGAGCAGAAAACCTATTCGCAGGATTATCAATTAAACGAAGAGACAAGCATTTGTATATCAACGCTTGACGATTTAAGCGGATACGCTGTATACAATACCGAAAACGGCGAAAGAATAGGCACACTTGCATGTCCAAATTACCAAATCGGCGCCGGTGAACAGGAACTCAAAATAGCCGATGTTAATGGAGATAAAAGCAATGACATCGGAGTAATTATGCAAAACTCAACTGTTATTTGGTACAAGTATTCACCAAATAAAGAATACAGCAAAGATAATCCTAATGGCCGCTTTGAAGCAATAGGTTAATTTTAAGCCTATAAAAGCATTGGTATAGCATTTCTGCTACGCCAATGCTTTTATTTTTTACTCATTTACAAAAGTGAATTCATCATTTTCGTAATCGACTTTGCATTTTCCTTTAACCTTATTTTCAAGAATAAGTTCTGAAAGCTTATCCTCAATTTTTGTTTGAATTGCACGCCTCAAAGGTCTTGCACCGTATACCTTATCAAAGCCTTTTTCCGCAATAGCATCAATAGCTTTATCTGTTACATCAAGGGTAATACCAATGTCCTCACATCTTTTATCAAGAGATTTAAGCATACGGCGGGCAATTTCTTTAATATCGTCTTTTTCAAGTTGTTTAAAGACAACTATATCATCAACACGGTTAAGGAATTCAGGTTTAAATGTAGCTCTCAAATCAGCCATCACGAGCTTTTCAATATCTACATTTTCATCTGCATTTTCATTATTATCAAAGCCAAGAGCAAGCTTAGGGTCTGTAATTTTTGACGCTCCAACATTTGAAGTCATAATGATTACAGCATTTTTAAAGCTTACTTTTCTGCCTTGTGAATCGGTCAAAACACCATCTTCAAGAATTTGAAGAAGCATATTAAAAACATCAGGATGAGCCTTTTCGATTTCATCAAAAAGAACGACCGAATAAGGTTTTCTTCTTATTTTTTCAGTAAGCTGACCGCCTTCATCAAAGCCGACATATCCCGGAGGCGAACCGATAAGCTTAGACACGGTGTGCTTTTCCATATACTCACTCATATCAAGTCTTATAATCGCATCTTCATCGCCAAACATAGTTTCGGCAAGTGCTTTGCTGAGTTCAGTTTTACCTACACCGGTAGGGCCGAGGAAAATGAACGAACCGATCGGTCTTTTCGGATTTTTAAGTCCTGCCCTGCCACGCCTGATTGCGCGTGAAATTGCAGATACTGCTTTATCTTGGCCTACAATTCGTTTATGCAGTTCATCTTCAAGATGTAACAGTTTTTCTGATTCTTCCTTTGTAATTTGAGTAGCAGGAATACCCGTCCACGAAGATACAACTTCGGCAATATCTTCACTGCCTACTTCTTTTACTTGGTGCGAAGAAATATTTTTCCACTTTTCTGTTTCCTCATCAAGAAGCTTTTTAAGATTATTTTGCTTATCACGAAGCTTTGCAGCCTGCTCAAAATCCTGTGAGCGCACTGCCGAGCTTTTTTCTTCTTCAAGGGACTTAACTTCTTTTTCCATTGCCTTAATATTATCAGGCGCAGTGTAAGCTTTAAGTCTTACTCTTGAAGCCGCTTCATCTATAAGGTCAATTGCTTTATCAGGTAAAAATCTATCCGCAATATATCTTGATGACATTTTAACTGCATCATCAATTGCTTCATCACTTATTTTTACTTTATGGTGTGCTTCGTATTTATCGCGCAAACCTTTCAAAATTTGAATAGTTTCTTCTTCGGTAGGTTCACCTACTGTTACAGGCTGAAAACGCCTTTCAAGTGCGGCATCTTTTTCAATATTTTTACGGTATTCATCTATCGTAGTAGCACCGATAACTTGAATTTCACCACGGGCAAGCGACGGTTTTAAGATATTAGCCGCATCGGTTGCACCCTCGGCAGCACCTGCACCCATAAGGGTATGAACTTCATCAATGAAAAGAATAATATCTTTTGCATTTTTCACTTCGTCCATTGCTTTTTTAATTCTTTCTTCAAAATCGCCACGATACTTTGTTCCGGCAACCATCGAAGTTAAATCAAGGGCAACAATCTTCTTGTCATTAAGTAATTCAGGCACTTCGCCTTTAACGATTTTTAATGCAAGTCCCTCTGCAATAGCAGTTTTACCTACACCAGGCTCACCGATTAAGCAAGGGTTGTTTTTTGTTCTTCTTGAAAGAATTTGAATTACCCTTTCAATTTCCTTTTCCCTGCCGATTACCGGGTCAATCTTACCATCTTTTGCAAGAGCGGTTAAATCTCTGCCAAACTCATCCAAAGTAGGTGTTTTTGACTTACCGTTTTTACCTTTTCTTTGCGAATATTTTTCATCGGCACTTTCTCTGCCGGATACATTTACAAGTTCTTCAAAAAGTTGGCGTTCATCAATGCCGAAAGAATTTATAAATTTAACGGCATATGAATCACCCTCCTGAAGAACCGCCATAAGAAGATGTTCGGTATCAACAAAACTTCTTCTCATACTTCTTGCATATTGAAATGCAACATCAAGAACTCTTTTTGTTCTCGGTGTAAAATCATCAGGGGTTAATTTTGTTTGCATTCCCTGACCGATATATTCTTTAATTAAATTTTCTACATCTTCGGCAGTAATGCCCTTTTCTTCAAGAGTATTAAGTGCAATGCCGCCGTCTGTTTTCAAAAGACCGAGCAAAATATGCTCGCTTCCTACATAATTGTGGCCAAACTCTTCTGCTGATTTAATAGCAAAGTTTAAAGCCTCATTAGCTCTTTGAGTAAAATAGCTAAACTTGTACATAGTAATTCCTCCTTTAGAAGCTGAAAGCCACTTAAGAAGTAAAGCTCTTAAGCTAAGCTTTCTCTTACATATTGCGCACGAATTTTTTCCGTATCGTCAACAGTTAATCCCTCGTCACTTTCACTCATTATCGTGGCTGTTCCCACATCGTGAAGAAGTCTTGAAACTGTTTCGTATTTTTCATCAAAGCTACCCATTGATATTCCCAGCCTTACAAGTGAAATAAGGCTGTAAAATTCTTTGGCAGTAAGCTTTCTTGCCATTTTGAGTGTACCCATAGCTCTAAAGATTTTATCTTCAAAATCTTCATACTTAACAAGTTCTTCTCTGTATGCCCTTTCCTGCTTAACGATTTGCTCACAAATGCTGTTTAAATTATCAATAGCACTTTTTTCGGTGATGCCGAGAGTAATTCTGTTAGACAGCTCATAAAAATCGCTGTTATCGGAATATACCGGTTTAACATCAAATCCGAGTTTTGAAACCATATTGGTTAAAGATAAAATCATACCTTTTGCAGATATTGCAGGCAAGTGAAGAATAAAGGAAGCTTTAAGACCTGTTCCCAAATTCATAGGGTTTGAAGTTAAGAATCCTAATTTTTCGCTAAATGCAATTTTGAGATTATTTATTAGAATATCATCAAGTTCATCTGCTTTTTTGTATGCTTCTTCAAGGCTTTGACCGCTTGATACAGATGAAAGCCTGATATGGTCTTCCTCACAAAGCATTATTGACACTGATTCATCCTTTGATACTATAACAGAGCCAAAACCGTTTTGCTTGGCGAATTCAGGACTTATAATTCCCTGCTCCGCCATTGATACTTTTTTCAAATCGTTCATACTTTGAAGTTCGGTTAAATCAAATTCACCGGCAAGCGGAGAATTTTTTATAGATGCAAAAATCTTTTTGCAAACCATTTTTCTGACTTCATTGCTCATTCTTGAAGGAAAAGGAGCGTCAGCAAGATTTCTTGCAAGCCTTATTTTAGATGAAACAACAACATCACTGTTATTTCCCTGAGTTGTGTACCACTTACTCATTTTTACCCTCCTGAATTTCCTTGATTTTATCACGAATAACTGCTGCATCTTCAAATCTTTGTTCGTTAATTGCGGCTTTCATTTGCTCTTGTAAAGATTCAAGTTCGCTTTTTTCACTCGCTTGTTCTTTCTTATCGCCTGTATCTTCGCTTTTCTCATTTTCTTCGCTGTATGATACGAATTTGCCGATATGTTTTGTTTTACCGTGAATTTTCCTTAATGAAGGTTCAAGCTTATCTTCAAATTTATCATAGCAATCTGCACATCCCATTCTGCCGCTTTGAACAATATCATTAAATGATGAGCCGCAGGTTTGGCATCTATCTACACCGGCAAGTGAATTCATAGCCGCAACCCCTGCACCAAGGAAGTTGCCGAGGAATGAATCGCCGAACATTTCGCTCATACTCGGCATACGAAATTCATCCATAACTCCAAGTTCCTTTGCACATTCACTGCAAAGATGCATTTCTTCTTTATGACCGTTTATATTTTTCTTAATAAAAGTAGTAGCTTCATTTTGATTACAATGTTGACAACGCATAATAAATACCTCCTAATCAACTGATGCTATAAGCATTTGTTTGAGCAAGTTTGCTCTGATTTGATTTTTAGTTTCATTTTCAATACCTTTAAAATTATTGTCAGACACAACCGACATCATAATTCTTCCGGCTTTGTCACTTATCAATCCCTGACAATGCAAATTGTAAATGTTTGCTTTTGCACTCTTTTCATCAATCGATTTTCCGATTGAATTTACAAGTGACATAATTGCATTTTCCTTTGTGGCAGCTCGCGTAATCATTATATAGCCTCCGCCGCCACGCCTTGATTCTATTCTATAACCCTGCTCGGGTGTAAATCGTGATGTAATCACATAATTTATTTGACTTGGAACACAACCGAGCTGTGCAGCCAAATCATTACGCTGAATTTGGATTGTCGGTGTGTCATCATCAAACATATTAAGAATCATATCGGCTATCGCGTCACTCAGTTTCATTTTCCAATCACTTCCTTAGATTTTCAGGTCATCATCAAAACATTTTACACGCTTTTTAATCTCACTAATCCGTGTTTGTCTTTGACTTTCTTTGACCTTCTATCGTGATAATAGCACAAAGGTCAGGAAAAGTCAATAGTATTTTTAAAAATTTTTTGACTTTTTTTGACCTTTAATTTTCAGCAACCGTTTTCATCATAAAAAAAGATGCTTAGTATAAAACCAAACATCTTTTAAATTAAGCATTTTCAATTAAACATACTGCGTGAGCGGCTATGCCCTCTTTCGCACCGGTAAAGCCCAATCCCTCTTCAGTTGTTGCTTTAACCGATACAAAATCTACATCAACATTGCAGGCTTTTGCAATATTTTCACGCATTGAGTAAATATACGGTGCCATTTTAGGCACTTGTGCTAATATAGTAGAATCAATATTTACTATCTTATAGCCTTTAGCATTTACCTGACTTACAACTTCTTCCAAAAGCTTTAAACTGTCGGCACCTTTCCATTTATCATCAGTATCGGGAAACAGGTGGCCTATATCTCCCATTGCAGCTGCACCTAAAATTGAATCAGAAATTGCGTGAAGCAATACATCGGCATCACTATGGCCCAAAAGTCCCAAATCACTCGGAATATCAACACCGCCGATTATACATTTTCTGCCGGCAACAAGCTTGTGAACATCATATCCGTGGCCTATTCTCATCATTTTTCACCTCTCAATTTTAATATTGATTCAGCTAAAGGAATATCATCCGGAGTGGTTATTTTAATATTAGAATAATCACCAATTACAACATATACATCCTCATTTATATTTTCTAAAAGTTTGCAATCGTCCGTAAAATCCTTACCCTGCGTTTTTGCACAATTCATTGCTTCAACATATTTATTAAAAGTAAAAATTTGCGGAGTTTGAATTGCGATAAGGCTTGAACGCTTAGGTGTATCAACAATTTTGTTATTATCATCAATAACCTTAATTGTATCTTTAACAGGTACGCCCGTAGCGGCGGCACCGTATTTTTCTGCCGAGCGTAAAGTATTAAGAATCTCTTTTTCTGTTACAAGCGGCCTAGCACCGTCGTGAATAATAATCATATCGCAAGAATCAATGGTTTCAACTGCATTTGAAACACTTTCCTGCCTTGTTGAACCGCCGATACAATATGATATATCATAACCGGAAAAAACTTTTTCATATAAAGGAATATCACTTTCACGAACAACTACAATAATATCATCAATATCACTGATTTTTGAAAAAGTCTTTACTGTTCTTTCAATCACAGTCATACCGTTAATTTCAAGAAGAAGTTTGCTTTTATCAGCTTTCATTCGTGTACCGTTACCGGCAGCCAATATTATGGCAGTATTACTCATTTTTCAATTTCTCCACTTCTTCAATAGTCGGGGTTGCAAATTCTGTATTATATGTGTCATATATTACAAAACCCGGTTTTGCTCCATTTGGCTTGCGTATATTTTTTACCAAAGTATAATCAACAGCCACATTTGACGACTCTCTTGCTTTACTGTAATAAGCGGCAATAACGGCACAATCGTGAATGGCTTCATCGCTTATTTGCATACCTGAAGTTTCACAAATAACATGGCTTCCCGCCGAAGACTGAACATGAAACCAAGTATCATAATTCTTGGCTGTTTTCATAGTCAGTTTATCATTCATAACATTGTTTCTGCCAACATAAACATCAAAACCGTCGCGTGTTTTAAAATGCATAGGCTTTAGTGATTTTTGCTCTTTTTTCTTATCATTGGCTTTTTTAATATATCCTTGCGATGCAAGTTCTGCTTTAATAGCAGTAATTTCGCTGTCGGTTTCCGCCCTTGAAAGTGAATCAATTACGCTTTCAAAATATTCAGCCTCTGCGTTTGCTTCATCAATAAAATCATTAAGTTTACTTTCGGCAACCTGTTTTTTTCTGTATTCTTTATAATACTTCTGTGAATTTTGCGACGGTGTGAGCATAACATCTGCCGGAATGCGTACTATTTTATTTTCATCATAATAGTTTTCCAAATCATAGTATGGCATACCTTTTTCAAGCCTGTATTGATTAGCAGAAATAAGGTCGCCAAAAAGCTTATATGTTTCTTTATCTTTACATTCTTCAAGCTCTTGGCTTCTGTTTACTGCTTTTCTTACCGCTCTTTCCTGAAGCGTTGTCAAAATTTTAAAAAGGTTGGCACTTCTTGCTTTAATTCGCATCAATCGCACGCGTTCATAATAAAAATAATCAAGGAGATCAGAAAAAGTATCATATTTTCTTATTTGTGCAAGATTATCGTATTGCTTTATATCCATAAAAGCAAAATCCTTGGGTGAATCGGTGAAAATAACAGTAGGCGTCGGATTTTGAGCCTGCTTTTTAAATTCATCAAGGGTTAATCCATACTCAAATTCACGGCAAATCACCGGTGAAACGCCCTTAATGGTTTCCATAACCGCCTTATACATGCCCTTTTTACTGTTTGCAATTTTTTCTCTTATCACTTCTAAATCATCGGTAAAGATATTTAATTTATCCTGCTTTGGCGGAGCAGTATAGGTCACTCCCGGCAAAATTTCTCTGATATGAGATTTATTTTCATCAACTCGTTTCATTGAATCAATAATTTTGCCTGACTTATCAATAAAAATTATATTAGAATATTTACCCATTATTTCAATAATAAGTGAATAATCCGTTTTATCTCCGAGTTCATCAGTACCGGAAAATCTTATTTTCAAAATTCTTTCAAGATTATCCTGCTCAATCCCGGTCACCCATGCACCTGTTAACCTTTTGCGTAAAAGCAAGCAAAACATAGGCGGCTTTGACGGGTTTTCCGGCGGAAATTCTGTAAAATGAATTCGTGCCGAATCTGCATTACAAGATAGTAAAAGCTTTTTACTGCCCTGCCTTGAGCGCAGGTTTATTACTATTTCATCTTTAGACGGCTGATGAATTTTATCAACTCTGCTGTCTATTGCAAAATCTGCTATTTCGTTTTTTAAATGATATAAAAATATTCCGTCAAGTGCCATAATTATATTTCCAATATAGGATTTGAAACAGGTGCTTCCATAAATTCAACCTCATCAAATTCCTTTTCCAATTTTTCTTTTAGCATAAGAAACGGTAAATTTTCCGTTTCAAAATGGCCGGCGTTAATTACAGCAAAATTTTCTTCTGCCGCATCAAGCATTTCGTGGTACTTCAAGTCGCTTGTAACAAAGCAATCTGAATTTTGCATGGCATCAGCCATAAAATCACCGCAGGCTCCCCCGCCGACAGCAACTTTTCTTATCATTTTATCAGTATCGGTATATCTGAGTCCGTGGCAATCAAGCGTTTCGGCAACTAAAACCGCAAAATCATCAATGCTCATTTCTTGTTCAAGTTCGCCTACTACCACATATCCGTTTTCAAGCGTTACGGTGTTTTTAAGATTTAGCAAAGAAGCAAGATTGTCGTTAATACCGCCCTTTGCTTTATCAAATGATGTATGCGCACACATAACCTCAATATCATTATTTATAAGTTCATAAACGGCAGAGCCTTTCAAAATCTTTTTTACGGGATTAAAAATAATAGGATGATGTGTTAAAAGTAAGTCTGCCTCCACACTTTTAGCAAACGCAGCAACGCTTTTAGTTGCATCAAGTGCCATAACAACCCTTGAAACACTCCTGTCTTCATCGCCTAAAATAAAACCTGAATTATCCCACTGTTCCATTTCATCATAAGGAGCAATAGTATTTATGTAATTATATATATCCTTGACCTTGGTCATAAGATTGCCTCCACAGCTGATATAACTTCAGACAAATCAATGCCTGACTTTGATTTATTTTTAAGATAATTAAGAAGATGTAAAAAGTATTCTTTATGTGAGAAATCCGAAATATTACCGAAATAATAATCTTTTTGAGTTTTGGGAGTCTTTGCGCCTGTATATTTCGCATCAAATGCACTATAAAAATGCTTACCGTCTTTAACAATAAAATCATTAAAAATTTCAAATCCGTTATCATAAAGATATTTTCGTGCAATTTCAGGATGAGTCATAGGCTGCAATATTAAATGCAGTTCATTTTTAAAATCGCAGCGCGATAAAATATCAACGATAAGTTCGGCACCCATACCTGCAATTATAACGGTATCGCATTCGCCACGCTTTAAATTTTCAAGCCCGTTTGATAAGCGAGTTTGAATTTTATTTTCAAGTCCCCTGCTTTTAACTAAAGCTTGGCAGGATGCAAGCGGTTTTTCATTTATATCCATTGCAATTGCAGATGATACAATACCATTCTCAATCAGATAAACCGGTATATAACCGTGGTCCGTTCCAACATCAGCAACAGACGAGCCTTTTTTTACAAGGCTCGCCACTGCTTTTAGTCTTTTAGATAAATTTTGCATCAACCTACCTGTGCATTAAGCTTTTCAACAAGCTCGTCAGCGTCTGTTCCATGAACTGCGCAGGCATCAGCAATTGATTCGCCCCTTGAAGCCGGGCAGCCAAGGCAATGCATACCAATTTCTAAAAAGAGAGGTGCTGTATCAGGATAAGCATCAAGTACATCACCAATAATAGTTTCTTTTGTGATTTCCATATTATAACTCCTTTTCACATCTATTTGAGATAATATTATTTTAACCAAATAATTATCTGCTAAAGATATTTATAACACATTTATTATTTCATTGCAAGTTTAATAAAAATGTGTTAATATATAAATCGTAATTTTAAAGGATGGTGAAACGCTTGGAAAAAGAATATAACCCTGCATTACAATTTGATGCATTCACAGCCGGAATTGAAGATGGCGGGCTTCGCTCAAGCTCATCAATTGCCATTCTTGCTTGTTACATCATAGCAAGAAGCAAGGAAAAGCTTACAGCTAAAAATGTAGTAGACGCCCTTGTTGAAGGTAAAATAGCAAATTATTTTGAAATTTCAAGTGCAATATCCAAAATGATTAAAACAAATAATCTTGTGGAAAATGAAGACGGTCACCTATCTATTACTGAAAAATGTGCATTTAATGTTGAAATGCTTGAAAATGATTTGCCAATAACAATCCGTGAAAAAGCAGTAGAACTTGCCGCCAAAACAGCAAGGCTTGAATTATATAAAAAAGAAAATAAAGCAACTGTTGAAAAAGACGGTAACCGATATAAAGTTACGCTTCATGTTAGCGATAAAGATTGTGACTTTATGGTTCTTAGCCTATACTTTCCGTCTGAAGCACAAGCACAGGTTGTTAAAGAAAAATTTCAAACACACCCCGGTGAAGTGTACGAAAACCTGATAAATTCAATTTTTGCAAATGAATAAATAAATATAATAGGTACAAAATAGGTACAAAAAAAGAGCTCGATATTCGAGCTCTTTTTTTATTACAATGATTAGTCTATTTCTACGGAAATTTTCGCATCATTTCTTGTTGCTGCTGCACGCATAACAACGCGGATAGCCTTGGCAATTCTGCCCTGCTTTCCTATTACTCTGCCCATATCGTCTTCAGATACATGAAGATGATATACGATCACGCCCTCTTCGTCAGGTTCGCTAACATCAACAGAAATTGCATCAGGATTTTCAACTAATCCTTTTGTGATAGAAATTAACAAATCTTTCAAAGAAAACACCTCCTGTATAAATCTTTGCTTTTAATAATCAAAGATTAAAGGATGCCTTCTTTTTTAAGAATGCTTTTTACAGTGTCAGTTGGCTGTGCACCGTTAGCAATCCACTTCTTAGCCTTTTCTGCATCAATTTTGATTTCAGCAGGATCAACCATTGTGTTATATGTGCCGATTTCTTCGATGAAACGACCATCACGAGGGTATCTTGAATCTGCAACTACTACACGATAGAAAGGAGCTTTCTTTGCGCCCATACGACGAAGTCTGATTTTTACTGCCATTTTAAATTACCTCCAAAAGTAAATATATTTATTATTTTTTATTTCCAAACTGAAGTTTGGTAGTTTAACTAATTAAAATCCAAAAGGATTATTTGAGCCACCCATTTTGCCCATCATTTTTTCGGCCATTTCGGGATTTGCCTGCATCATACGACGCATTTTTTTGCTCATTTTCGGCCCTTTATTACCGCCGATTTGCTTAACCATTTTTTGCATTTGCTTAAACTGAGCCAAAAGTCTGTTAACATCCTCAACCTGCATTCCGCAGCCTTTTGCAATTCTGCGTTTTCTTGACGGATTGATAATATCAGGATGTTCGCGTTCCTGCATAGTCATTGAATAAATAATTGCTCTAAAGCGGTCAAACGCTTTTTCATCAATATCTTCATCCTTAATTTTGTTGCCTATGCCGGGAATCATTTTAATTGTATCTTTAAGACTTCCCATTCTTTCAATTTGTGAAAATTGATCAAGAAGGTCATTAAGGTCAAACTTATTCTTAGCAAGCTTCTTTTCAAGTTCAGCGGCCTTTTTCTCATCAAGGCTTTGCTCTGCCCTTTCAATAAACGAAAGCACATCGCCCATACCTAAAATACGGGAAGCCATACGAGATGGGTGGAAAGTTTCAAGATTATCAAGCTTTTCACCTGTACCGATAAATTTAATCGGTTTACCTGTAACAGCCCTTACCGATAATGCCGCACCGCCGCGGGTGTCACCGTCAAGCTTAGTAAGAATAACACCGTCTATTCCAAGTGTTTCATTAAAACTTTTAGCTACATTAACAGCATCTTGACCTGTCATTGCATCAATTACAAGCAATATTTCGTGCGGATGAACGGTTGAACGAATGTTTTGAAGTTCTTCCATAAGCTGTTCATCAACATGCAAGCGGCCTGCGGTATCAAGAAATACATAGTCATTACCATGGTCTTTTGCAAATTTTACAGCTTCCTCCGCAATGTGAACAGGATTTTCAGTTCCCATTTCAAACACAGGTACTCCGACTTGCTCACCAACAACCTGAAGTTGTTTAATAGCTGCCGGACGATAAACATCGCATGCAACAAGAAGCGGCCTGTGGCCTTCTTTTTTTAATTTAAGAGCAAGTTTTGCCGAATGAGTTGTTTTACCGCTACCTTGCAAACCGCACATCATAACGATTGTAGGCGGATGATTAGCAATAGCAAGCCTTGATTCGTTACCGCCCATAAGTTCGGTAAGCTCTTCGTTAACTATTTTAATAACCATTTGACCCGGAGTAAGCGACTCCATAACATCGGCACCTATGGCTCTTTCTGTTACTTTAGAGGTAAACTCTTTAGATACTTTGTAGTTAACATCAGCTTCAAGAAGTGCAAGGCGAACTTCACGCATTGCTTCTTTAACATCTGATTCGGTCAATTTGCCCTTGGCACGCAATTTTTTAAACGAATTTTCAAGTCGTTCACTTAAGCCTTCGAATGCCAAGAAATCAACTCCTAGTAAATATTATCCTTCTTTAAGAAAAGAAGCGAGTGTTTTAATTCTTGCAACATTATCATTAACTTCCATAGAAAGTGTATGATTGAGGTTATATTCGTTGATGTTATCAGCACATTCAACGATTTCATCAATTCCCTTTTTCATCTCATTAAAGCGTTTTGCAAGGCCCAACCTTTCTTCCATATCAAAAAGCTGTGCCTCCGCCCTCTTGATTGAATCGCGGACACCTTGGCGGCTTATACCCTCGTTTTCTGCAATTTCGGAAAGTGAGAGATCTTCTTCATAATAATAAACAAGGCAATCATGCTGCTTTTGAGTAAGCATTTCGCCATAGAAATCCAACAAAAACGGAATTTCAAGATTTTTTGCCACGAAGTATCTCTCCTTTCAAAGTGTATGTAAAGTATTTAATCTTTACAGCAAGTGGTATTATACTAAAGACAAGCAAATATGTCAAGGGGAAAATGAATAATATTTTTTATTAAATTTAACGGTTTGCTATTGACACAAATTATGGTGTAAAGCAAAAAGCCTTTAAACTAAATATAGATACAGTTTAAAGACTTTTTATAATTATTACGGATTACATTTTTGGCACGGTGAGTAACCGTTTGAAATCAAGCTGTCGCGAGTTCCTTTATATTTTTTCTTATTTGATGAACTCATTTTCTTTACACCGTCGCAATCGGGATTATGAAATTTTTTAGTTTTGGTATTAACTATATATGTTTTTTTATCTGCTTCATCAGACGAAGTTAATGTAACCGAAGATGAAGCCACCGCCTGATTATCACCCGTTGCATAATCAATTGCTACCCCGGGCTGAACATTATAGCAGTAAACATTAAAGCTTATACCCTGCCCATTATCTTCCACTGAATATGCCTGCATTTGAACTCCGTTTGCCACAAGATTATTTCCTTCAAAAATCGGTGTAACTTTATAATATACATGATTATTAGTTATTTCTATATAATCTGCCACATCGTTTTCAAAAGGCAGCATACCCTCGACATTCAGGTATCTTGTACCGGTTATCAAATTTCTTTCGTTTGCATTTTCAGCTGTCAACTGATAACCGATTAAATGACATCTGTTATAAAGATACTTACCGTCTACAAAATCATATTTAGATATATGCCAGCCGCTTGGTTTTACAGAGCCTATCGAACCGCGCTTTTCGGTAGGCATTAAATCTTTGCCTATACAGGAAACTGCATATGTGCATCTTCCTAATGAATCAAGCTTTCCGTATTCTTCAAAAGACTCAGAATAAGTTTTCTCACTTTCCGAAAATTCAGGCACATTGCCGTTTAATTCAACATAAGCCTTACCGTCATAATCGGGAATATTAGATAAATCATAATTTACATAATCGCTTGCTGACTGTGCAGTAATATCAAGATCGTTAAAGAAATTATTTTCACCGGCAGAACATCCGCTTAAAACTGAAAGCGAAACAATCAATATCAAAAGAATATTTAAAAACTTTTTATTCATGGTAAACTCCTAAAAATTTGTATTTACAACATAATTCGACAATCATTTTAATAAAAAGAAGTTATAATTAAACCAAACTATTAAAAGGGATGGTTATATGTTAGAACTTATTGATACTGAAGAACTATACGAAAACGATAATATACTTGTTCTTTTTTCAACTTTCAATAAAAACGGATTTAAAATAAGCACTATTGACCTTGCATATAAAAATAAAAATGGTGAAATAATTGAAATAAAAACCATAAAAGAACTATACATATAAAATAAGACTGCCAAAAGACAGCCTAATTTTAATCGTGTTGATGCTTAATATGTGCCTGTGCAATTTCAATAATATCGGTTATATGCTCATCATCAAAACTGTAATAAACCTGCTTTCCGTCACGGCGGGATTTAACAATATTATTTGCTTTGAGTATAGCTAATTGATGCGATACAGCCGATTTTGTCATTCCTAATGTGTCTGCCAAAGTGCAGACACAAACTTCCCTGTTATCAAGCGCAAGCACAATTTTGGTTCTTGTAGGGTCACCCAGCACTTTAAAAAGCGTTGATATTTTATCAATCTGTGAAGCACTTAACATTGTTTCATTTATACTTTCAATAATTTCTTTATCTGTTATATTGCAACTGCAATTTTCAATTTCAGCCATAATGTCACCTCATTTAAACTTGACATAAATCTATTATACCTAATTTAATTCAAAAAAGCAAGGATACTGATGCATCCTTGCTTTAGACTATTATTTAGTTTTCACGCTCTTAACCTTTGACCAAGAAGAATAAACTTTCTTACCGTTCACTATTTTATATGTACGAACTCTTACATAATACTTTTTCTTTGTCGCCTTAATTGTTTTAGGGCTAACCGATTTCGGCTTTGCAACATTAACTTGCTCGGCAGCTGTATCATTTTTAACTGACTGCTGTTGAGCTGTCTGCTGTGCAGCTTGTTGTGGTGATTCCTGTATAGGTTGAATTGACGGCTGTGGTGCCGGGTTAGGTGTTGGGGTTGGTGTTGGTTCAGGTGTCGGTGTTGAACTACAATGCAATGAAGCATTTGTCAAACATTCGTTGCTATGACCTATATTTATTTTATTCTTTATACTGACCGGTGGTATCAAAAGCATCCGGTTCTTCCGGAATAATGAATGTACAAATAATATAAATCAGTACACCCGGAATGCTTGCAGATATAAGCGAAACAACAACCCATATAAACCTTACAACAGTAGGGTCAACATTAAAATAAGTTGCAATGCCGCCGCAAACACCGGAAATGAGTTTTTCATTTTTAGAACGAAAGAGTTTTTTCATAAATACACCTCCCATTATTACAATCTTTTATCTTTTTTATCAAGATTATCATAGTGCTTGCCCATTTTGTCATACACAATCCTGATAAGTTTCATATCAAGATTGAAGAAGTAGATGGTAAAAGTAAGAGCAAAAAGAGCAAGTATTACAATAAGAATTATCAATAAAGCTTTCATTATTGTGCGAGTCCTTTCTGTCTTGCATATTCGGCAGCACCGAGCGCACCCATAAGCTGAGGGTCAATTGAAAGATCAACAACCTTAATTTTAAGTACCTTTTCAATAGCTTTTTTAAGTCCCTCATTTTTAGCGCAACCGCCTGTAAGAGTAATTGAATCTGTTGCACCGGACTTTTTAGCCATAACAAAGCAACGCTTTGCAACAGCAAGCTGAATACCGGCAGCGATTTCATCCATAGGCTTGCCCTCACCTACAAGTGATATAACTTCACTTTCGGCAAATACGGTACACTGGGCAGTGATAGGAATAGTATTTTTAGCCTGGAGTGAAAGTTTACAGAAATCAGGCAAAGACATTTCAAAAGCATTTGCCATAGCTTCAAAAAATCGACCTGTACCGGCAGCGCATTTATCATTCATAGCAAAGTTTTTAACTGTACCGTCGGTATCAATAGCAATACCCTTAACATCCTGGCCGCCAATATCAATAATAGCTTTTACTGCCGGGTTAGTTACATGAACACCCATAGCATGACAGCTGATTTCCGATATATTTTCATCTGCAAAAGGCACTTTATTTCTGCCATATCCTGTACCGATAAGATACGATAAATCCTCTGCCGAGTTAATACCGTCAACTTTGCCGATTGCTTCACCGAGTGCAAGCTCGGCACTTTGAACAGGGTTAATTTTACTTCTAACGGTAGCGTCTGCCACCATTTTTCCGTTTTCATCAAGAATTACACATTTTGCATAGGTTGAACCTACATCGCATCCACCAAAATATTTCATAAAAATCACTCCTTACCAAGCTAATGTATCATCAAAATCAACAAGTGTAGGGTCAACCGGTTCTTCCTGAAGAACGGTAGTCATATACTTATTGATTTGCTCACGCATATCTCTTCTTGAAATTGTACGAGGGTCCATAAGGTCCTGTGCAACCCAAATAAAGTTAATATTTCTTTCTCTTGCCTGGTCATCAAAAATGCCGTTAAGGCCATCCATACCCTTACAAGAAATTTGGTCATACATAATAACCGTATCGGCATTAAACTCTTCGCAAATTCGCCAAAGTTCATCAACTACATTTTGGTAGCCGCCCTTTGTATGCTTACGCATAGTAGTTCTTTGAAGAGTTTTAGCATAAGTTTCAAGTGATTTTTCCTTATCCTCGGTATCGTACATTATGTATGAAATCATAGTTTCCATATCCATAACAACATTTACACCCCAGCAATTTTCAAGCCAGTTTGCAAGTGAAGTATAGTAGTTTGCAGGGCAAGACCATACAATAGCTCTGTGGCGCATTTCTTTTGAACAAGGTGTCTTTTTCTCATAAGCTTTCATCATAATCTTATTAACTTTTTTATCTGTTTTTAAGAAACGCTTATCAAATCCGCCTGAAAGGTGAAAATAGAATAAACGGTAAAGCCAGAATGTTGCGCCTGTCATTTGCGGATAAGGTGTTTTATTAACATCCCATTTTTGAAGTTCATATTCAAGCTGCTGATTATACACTTTCATAGCTTCAAAATATGAATTCCAATCAAATTTTTCACCCATTTGCTCTTCAATAAATTTGATACACGATTTTACTTCATCAACAGCGTATTCCTGCGTTGCTTCCTCTGTATATCTAAGCGGAACATTAACAACATGAGTAGGCATATTAAATCTTCTTTCAAGGAAAGATGAATTCATAGTTGAACCGTCACACGGCATATTACAAGAAAGAAAGATTTTACCGAACATCGGATAATCATCACAAATTGCAACACCTGCTTCAGCAGACGGAAGCGGGCAAACATCGGCAGGGACGCCATAACTTTCAGTTGCATCAAGATAAGGCGGGGTAATATGCTGGTCTACCATTGAAGAAAGGAAAATCGGCATAGTTTGAACAGGAACACCATACAAATTAGGAAAACCTGCCATAATTTCAAATGAAAACAATTCATCCATACAAACAACTTTATCAGAAAACTTATCATTAGGATGAAAATGCTTATCGTGCTTGAAAAGCATATGAATCATATCACATGCATGCTTAACCATAGCATTAAAATGAAGCTGGGTAATACGAAGCTGTGCGCCCCTCAAGCCCTCCGTATGCCTATCAATCCAAGCAGGAACAGTAAGATAGCTGCACATCCATCTATAACTCCAAAGTCCCTTTACAGTCGAAACAGGAGCTTTAAGCACCATAACAATCATATCTTTCCAAGTTATGAGCCAGCGGTAATAGTCATACATAGTATCTTTTAAGCCACGCCATTCCCTATGCTTTAAGATACCGGTTTTATCTTTATGAAGTTTACCAAGATTTTTAGGTTGATTAGGCAACTACTTTCCCTCCTTATCCTTTTGAATTTTTTTAATTTCAAGGCTTTCAACAAAAGCCTGAACTCTCGTTCTGAGCTGGCCTGAAGCACTTGCTGTATACTGCCTGTCAACAGTTACGGACGGTATACCGTATTCATTAGTCATAATATGTGATGCAAGCGCACGCTCATATCCCCAATATTCACAGAACTTGATTTGCTCATAAATAACACCATCCGCGTGATACATATTTACCAAATCTCTGACATATTCTTTTCTTCCGTGAACTTTTTCTTGGCTCATATAACGCGGGCATTGGCAAGTTTTCATATAATGAAGAACTATTTGCCCAAGAAGCGGAGTCCCGTCATCTTTAAGTTCAATTACTTCTCTGCCCGGAAGTGAGCCGAAACAATATCTGTCAGCAACAACAAGCGCACCTGATTCTTCAATAAGCTTTGTAAAATCCGGGTCATCCATTTCAGAACCGACTACCACAACCTTAGCTCTGTAATTTTTCTTTTCATCAGGAACTCTTGTTTTAAGTTCTTCGGCAGTTTCACGAAGCTTATCAATAATTAAATATTTAGGGCAACAATATGTAACCAAATTTATTACATGGAACTCATATCCTGTAATTCTCGGATTTTCTTCTTTTCTGTATTCGCCTATTTCAGTAATAAGTCTGCAAACTTCGTTATGCTCTTCAACAGCCTTTCTGATAGCATCGTCACTAATATCAATACCGTAAATTTCGTGAAGTTTATCAAGAACCTTGATTTGCATTTGATTGGTATAATGCTTGATTGTATGAGGTTCTATTTTAAAAGGAATATCTGCGATACTCACAAAAAACTTATCGTTTTCAACAAGATTCAATAATTTAAAATGCTCATAAGTTCTATTCATTTCAGAGCAGGATTCAGAGCCAATAAGAGCAGAAAGAAAATTATATCCACCCTCAATTGCACGCTCAAGCAAAGCTTTTGAATAACCGCATAAATACGAACTTAAATAATAAGTAGCTATATCCATTGAGCCTGTTCTCGGCGCGCGAAGCCTGACGGAAAAGCAGTTATCAAGATTAAGCAGAACCTCAGGAATATGATAGCAAGTATAAGCAATCGCCTTTTTACCGTCTTTCCTTGCTTGCTGAACAAGGTCATTATTGGCTTCCTGCAATAAATTTTCAAAATAAATTAAATGTTTTAAATCTTTCATAGCTTACCTCTTCTATAAAAGTATAATGATATATAACTCAGACAAGTATACACTTTTTATTGTATAAAAACAATGATTTGTATAATATTTTTCGGTGTTTGACCAAAATTTGTCAATATACACAATTGAAGTACTTATTTTTTGTTAATTATTTAACAATTAAAAATAAAAAAACAACCGAGAACTACACACCAATGCAGTTATCGGTTGCTTTATAGAAATATTACATTTGGAAATTCTTAATATAACTGTCAATACAGTTTTGAATTATTTCTTCTGCTACCTCTTTTGGTTTAACTTCTGTAACGGAAGTTGTTTTTTCATGTTCAAGGCTCTTATATACTTCAAAGAAGTGCTTAATTTCATCAAATCTGTGAGGCGGGAGCTGGTCAATATCGGTATAGCAATTATAGTTAGGGTCATTTACCGGAACAGCAATTATTTTTTCATCTTTAGCACCGCTGTCTTCCATAATAAGAACACCGATAGGTACACATTCGACAATGGTCATTGGTTGAATTTGCTCACTGCAAAGTACAAGAACATCGAGCGGGTCATTATCACTGGCATATGTGCGAGGAATAAAACCGTAGTTTGCCGGATAATGAGTTGAAGTGAAAAGGACACGGTCAAGCTTAAGCATACCTGTTTCTTTATCTAATTCATATTTATTTTTGCCGCCCTTTGAAATTTCGATAACAGCGTAAAATCTATCTTTTTTAATTCTTTTTGGAGAGATATTATGCCAAATGTTCATATTACATTTTCCTTTCGTTATTTGATAATACAATTTTATCATAAGTTAATAAATAAGTAAATATACAAAAAATGAATATTTCTTGAAAGTAGAAAGTAATTGATGTATATTAGTATAAAACAAACTGGAGGTATACATATATGGATTATCGTATTGAGCATGATTCAATGGGCGAAGTGAAAGTGCCTAATGATAAATATTGGGGTGCGCAAACACAGAGAAGCCACCAAAATTTTGAAATAGGCGTCGGAATAGAAACAATGCCGCAAGAAATTATCCACGCATTTGGCATATTAAAAAAAGCATCAGCTATTGCAAATAACAAATTAAAGCCGGAAAAAATGACTGATGAAAAATTAGATGCAATTTCAAAAGCTTGCGATGAAGTTATCAGCGGAAAATTGAGCGACCATTTCCCACTTGTTGTTTGGCAGACAGGTTCAGGTACACAATCAAATATGAATGCAAATGAAGTAATTGCTAACAGAGGCGACGAAATTGCAGGCAAAAAAATACTTCATCCAAACGACGATATAAATATGAGCCAAAGTTCAAACGATACATTTCCGACAGCAATGAGCATTGCAAGTGTAATAGGACTTGAAGACAAGGTTATTCCGGCAATTGAAACATTAGTTGAAACTTTCAAAAAACTTGAAAGAGAAAATGAAGGCATAGTAAAAAGCGGAAGAACACATTTGCAAGATGCAACACCTATCACCTTTTCCCAGGAAATAAGCGGCTGGAGAAGTTCACTTGAAAAGGATAAAAAGCTTATTGAAATTGCTGTAAAAGAACTCAAAGAATTAGCACTCGGCGGTACAGCGGTAGGAACAGGGCTTAATGCTCCTAAAGGATTTGACGAAGAAGTTGCAAAAGCTGTATCACAAATTACAGGCAAAGAATTTGTAACAGCACCAAACAAATATCACGCATTAACATCAAAAGATGAAATAGTATTTGCACACGGTGCGCTCAAAGCACTTGCGTGTGACCTTATGAAAATTGCAAATGACATAAGATGGCTTGCAAGCGGTCCGCGTTTAGGTCTTGGTGAAATTACAATACCTGAAAACGAACCAGGCTCATCAATAATGCCGGGGAAAGTTAACCCAACCCAATGTGAAGCTGTAACAATGGTAGCAGTTCAGGTAATGGGTAATGATGCAGCTATCGGCTTTGCCGCAAGCCAAGGCAATTTTGAACTTAATGTATTTATGCCTGTAACCATTTATAATTTTATGCAATCCGTAAGATTATTGAGTGAAGTAATGATTAGCTTTAACAAAAACTGCGTCAGCGGAATTAAAGCAAACAAAGAAAAAATGAACTCAAATCTTCACAACTCTCTTATGCTCGTAACCGCGTTAAATCCATATATAGGATATGAAAATTCAGCCAAAACTGCAAAGTATGCATATAAAAACAATATTTCTTTAAAAGAAGCATGCGTAAAATTAGGATTTTTAACCGAAGAAAAATTTAATGAAGTTTTTCATCCGGAAGAAATGGTTTAATGACAAAAATAAAAGGCACAAACCTCACGGTTTGTGCCTTTTATTTTTATATAATTACTTATTTATCTGCTTTGAATATTTAGCAAGGTAAACTGTTCTCATAAGGAAACATTCTGCTTTAGGAACAAAGTGAGGGCGATTGAAAATTGAAACATCAACCTGTGCTTCGCAACCCTTTTCCATAATAATATCAAGAGCCTGCATATCACCGTCACTGTTACCTGTAACAATAGCACCGTTGCCCTGAATAAGAACTGCATTTCTGCCGCTGATTGCCTTACCGATTTCGGCAGCACATTCATCTGTATCGCCGTCAATCCAAGGAACACATTTAACATCAACACCAACGATTTGAGCAAAGTCATCAATCATAGGATACATTGTTTCATCAAGGCAAGATACTGCAACTTCATAAGGATTTACAACATGCTTAATCATTGTGCAGTTTTCAGCTTCATAAATCGCTCTGTGAATTTTAGCACATTTAGGTGCAACACCGTTAACAGCAAGTCCTGTTGTCATATCAACATCAACTTTTTTGCCGCCATCATAAGTAAGAGTGAAAATGCCACCATTTCTTACAGAAGAACCGAGGTCACAAACTGCTTCAGGCATTTTACCGGCATCTTCTTTTTCAAGGAAATAATTAAGCTTATTATCAACAGAATAAGTCTTTTCCCAAGAATGACGAAGATAGTTATCCTTAATAACCTTTTCGCAGCACTTTTCAAGTGTATCAGCCACTTCAAATGCCTGGTCAAAGCTATCACCAAGGCAAAGTGTACCGTGATGCATAAGCATAAATGCACGGCAGCTCGGATTCATCATCATACATTTTTCAACATTTTTACGAAGTGGATTTGTTGTTGACATAGCATAATCGGCAACAGGTACATAATCGCCGAGAACCGGCTTAAATTCATTATATACATTTCTGATTTCCATACCTGTAATGCTAACAATAGTAGCAGCCTTTTGGTGAGTATGAATAACAAAATTAACAAGCGGATGATGCTTATAAGCATCTGCATGAATCCCCTTTTCAGAAGATGGTTTAATATCGCCTTCGTGTGAGCAGTCATCAATATTAACAACAACTACTTCTTCAGGTGTAAGTGTATCATATGCACGACCTGATGGTGTAATTACAAATTGTGTATCACTGATTCTTGCAGATACATTACCCCAAGTACGAGCAATAAGACCTGTTTCAAGAAGCTTTTTACCTGCTTCAACGACTAATTTCTTAGCTTCTTCAACATCGTAAGCCATAAGTTTTCTCCTTAAATTTTAAAATATATAAATGCACATAAAGGGAGCAGTATTAACCTGCTCCCTTAAAATTATTGATTAGTAATCAATTTTTTCGCACTGAGAAAGAACCTTATCAAATCTCTTGATACATTCATCTATATCTTCTTCAGTATAAGCACTTGAAGTGTAAAGACGAGAACCTGCAAGAGTTACAAGGCCTTCAGCCATATAGGCAGCACCCATATACTGCATTTCAGTCTGACGGATACCTGTTTCCTTAAGTACTGATGGAATAGTCCAAGGCTTCTTCCAGTTAATTCTGAAGTGCATTGTAGCAACTGTATGGAGCTGGCAGATAGAACCAACATTGTAGCAAACAAACGGAAGGTCATACTTCTTAATTGACTCGTTAATACCCTTAACAAGTCTGTCAGCCATCTGGCCTGCAACCTGGCAAGCATTCCTCTTTTCAATTTCGCAAATTACTGTATAACCTGCACAGCAAGAAATAGGAGTAGCAGCCATTGTACCGCCGCACATAGCCTTATGAATCTTCTTACCTTCAGCCTTATCAAGACCTGCGCCAAGATACTTCATAACTTCTCTGTGACCGCCGATACCGCCGGCACCAGGATAACCGCCTGCAATAATCTTACCGAAGATTGTAATATCAGGGTCAATACCATAATAACCCTGTGCGCCTGAAAGGCCGATACGGAAGCCTGTTACAACTTCATCGCAAACAAGAAGAGCGCCATACTTACGGCAAAGAGCCTGAACACCCTTAGGGAAGTCCTTATCAACAGGACGGGTAGCTGATTCAGGACCGCATGGTTCAATAAATACAGCAGCTGTACCGCCACGGAACTTATTGATAATAAGTTTCTTCTCAAGGTCTTTAAGGTCATTAGGGAAGAATTCCTGTGTGTGCTTAAATACAAACAAAGGAACACCGTGCGACTGGAGATTAAGGGTACCAGGAACACGCATACCCCACGCAAGCTGGTCAGACCAACCGTGGTAAGCTCCGCCCATTTTAATGATATTTTTATGACCTGTTGCAAGACGAGCTACACGAACAGCACACATACAAGATTCAGTACCTGAACCAAGCATACGGAACATTTCAACTGATGGGAAGCATTCACTAATCTTCTTAGCAAGCTTATATTCATAAGGATGGAACAAACCGGTTGAAGGACCGCAATCATCAAGAAGCTCCTTAACCTTTTCTTTTACAACATCATCGTTTGAACCGATAATTGTAGGACCGCCTGCCTGAAGGAAGTCGAAATATTCGTTACCGTCAATATCATAGAGCCTGTTGCCCTTAGCTTTAGTCATAACGATTGGGAAAGGATAGTTGAATGCGAGGTTGTGCTGTACACCACCAGGGATAACATTCTTTGCTTCTGTAATCATTTCCTTTGATTTTGCACACTTCTTCTCAAAGTATTCTTCTTCATACCTCTTAAGAGCTGCACGATTGATTGAATAAATTGGCTTTTTGATGAGCGCATCAAGCTGAGCTGTGATAGCTGCTGCATCAGGATACTCTGTAATTGCGAATCTTGTATCCATTTTGGTATTCCTCCTTAGAAATCATTGCATTTTGATGTGAGCGGTTACTCACGCTATAAGGTGTGAGCCACTACTCACTAAAATTTACACTTTAAGTATATCACTTTTTTACGATTTGTCAAATCACAAAATATAAAAAAATCGCTTTATTTCTTGCAAAAGGCAGTGCAAAATGGTAATATACATTTGTATTAAATAGGTTTTGAGAGGGAGATTTGTAGAGCTTGCACAAAGAGAAATATTCAATTTTGTGCAACACTACAAAATTTATAAAAATGTTAGAAAATCACTACAAAGAAGCTTTTGAAAGAGCAAGTGAAGAACGACAGGAACTTATACTTGAAACAGGAATTGAAGAATTTTCATCAAAAGGCTATGAAAAAGCAAATATAAATGTAATTGCCAAAAAATGCGGAATAAGCATCGGGCTTATGTATAAATATTTTTCAACTAAAGAAGATTTATTTATCACCTGCTTGCAAAGGGGTATGAAAATACTTGATGATACGCTCGACGATATTATGGCAAGTGATGATAAATTGCTGGTAAAAGCTGAAAAAGTAATTCGTGCAACCTGCTTTCATTCAAAGAAATATGCTAACTACATTAAACTTTATAACGAAGTAACTGCACTGAAAAACGGGGAAATGGTAGTCACCCTTGCAACAGCGATTGAGGAAAGCACAAGTAGAAAATATATTACGAGTATAACACAAGCGCTTGAAAAAGGTGATGTCAGGGCTGACCTTGACCCTAAACTTTTCGCATTTTATCTTGATAATCTGTTAACTTCCCTTCAATTTTCATATACCTGTGATTATTACAGAAAAAGATTTGAAATATACACGGGCATTGATGTAAACAAAATGGATGATGAGCAGGTTATCAGCCAACTATTAAGCTTTATTGAATCTGCATTCACCTATGGAAAGAAAAAGCAACAGTAAAAATTCAGCATTTGTTCTTGAAAGTGAACACGGTGTACTGTATAATAGGTAGTATTATACAGCATTCTTTTTAAAGCATAATTATTTTGCCAAAAGCAAAACACGGAGGATATATGGTATGAAAAAATATGTAATTACATACGACATCGGCACAACAGGCATTAAAACCTGCCTTATTGAAATTGAAGATTCAATGAGAATTTTGGCATCTGCAACAGCCGGCTACAACCTTTATGTAGATGATGAAACAGGCGTTAAGGGTGGTGCTGAGCAGGATGTAGATGAATGGTGGAGTGCAATGTGTTCTACCACAAGAACAGTATTTGACAAAATGCCTGCCATAAAAAAAGAACAAGTTGAAGGAATCAGCTTTTGTTCTGCGATGCAGGGTCTTGTACTTGTTGACAAGGATGGCAATTGCATCAGGCGTCCTATGACTTATATGGACCAGCGTGCAAGAGAAGAACTTAAAAAAGGTATGGCTCACGGTGTCCAAATTGCAGGTGCTGAAATTACAAAGCTTCTCAAATATCTCAAATATACAGGTGCGGTTTCATCATCTGTAAAAGATCCTATTTGGAAATACAGATGGGTTGAGGCACACGAACCTGAAAACTTTAAAAAGATTTATAAATGGCTCGATATTAAAGAATATCTTATTCTTCGTGCAAGCGGCGAATTTGTTATGACTCAGGATTCAGCATTCGGTACTCTTCTTTATGATACAAGAAAAGGCCACGAGGGCTGGTGCAAGCCTGTATGCGATATGGTTGGTGTTAAAATGGAACACCTTGCGCCGATTAAAAAGAGTACAGAAAAAGTCGGCGAAGTAACAGAAGAAGCAGCAAAAGAACTCGGCCTTGCACCGGGAACAGCTGTATACGGCGGCGGCGGTGACGCTTCACTTATCGGTGTAGGTGCAGGTGCTACCGAAGTAGGCGACACTCATATTTATTCAGGTACATCAGGCTGGGTCGGAACAGTAGTTGAAAAGCAGACTGTTGATACAGGCGCTATGATTGCTGCTATCGTAGGTGCTGACCCTGCAACATTCAATTACTTTGCAGAGCTTGAAACATCTAACAAATGCGTTGGCTGGGTTAAAGACCACCTTGCACTTGATGAAATCGGCGTATTTCTTAAAAAGTACGGTAACGCTGCCGATAGCTTTGAACAGGTTGAATTTAATATGTATGACTACCTTGAAGAAGTTATTGATACAATCCCTGCCGGTTCTAACGGTGTAATCTTCACCCCTTGGCTTCACGGTAACAGATGCCCGTTTGAAGACCCAAATGCAGCAGGTATGTTCTTCAACATCAGGCTTGAAACAGGTAAAACAGAGCTTATTCGTGCAGTAGTTGAAGGAATTTGTTTCCATATGAAGTGGATGTATGAAAGACAAGGCCTTAAAGTTAAGACTTCCGAAGCAGTGCGTTTCTGCGGTGGCGGCGCTCTTGGTGAAACAACCTGCCAAATCCTTTCCGATATTCTTCAAAAGGATGTTGTAGTTGTTGAATCACCACAAAACATCGGTGCAGTTGGTGCAGCAGCTTGTATTGCTGTCGGAATGGGACTTGTACCTTCAATGAAGGATGTAAAAAAACTTATTCCTGTAAAAACTACATATCATCCAAATAAAGCAAATAAAGATGTATATGAAAAGAACTTTAAGGTATTCAAAAATCTTTATAAGTGCAATAAAGAAAACTTCGCAATACTTAACGGTCAAGACTAATGTGAATATAAAAAAAGCTGTCGGAATTAAAACTCCGACAGCTTTTTTTATTTAATTATTATCTTCCTGAGTTGCAGGGTTTGAAGAACGAAGAAGTTTATGCACCTCGTTATCAGTAAGGCGGCGTGTTTTACCGGTTTGAAGCATACCGAGCTTTACAGGACCGATTGAAATTCTTTTAAGCCTTGCAACCTGCAATCCGACTGCTTCACACATCTTTCTTATTTGGCGATTTCTCCCCTCACGAAGAATAAATTCAAGAACTACTCTGCCATCTTCTTCAGTAATAACATTTATATCACAAGGGGCGGTTTTTCTACCGTCGATTTCAATTCCGTTTCTCATTTTTTCAAGCATTTCATCATTAACGCTTGGTTTAACTGTTACACGATAAACCTTTGCATAATTATGCTTTGGATGTGTGAGGGCATTAGCAAACGAACCGTCATTAGTGAGAATAAGAAGTCCCTCACTGTCTTTATCAAGTCTGCCTACCGGATAAACCCTTGCTTCACAATCTACCAAATCCATTACGGTTTTTCTGCCGAGTTCATCTGAAACAGTAGTAACATATCCTCGCGGTTTATTGAGCATAATATAGTACATACGCTCTTCCTTAGTAATTCTTTTACCCTTAACTGCAACAATATCTTTTTTAGGATTGATTTTATCACCGATATGGGCAACATGGCCGTTAACCTTAACCTTACCCATTTCAATAAGTTCTTCACTCTTTCGCCTTGAAGCCACGCCACATTCAGCCATAAACTTTTGAAGGCGTACCAGATTGTTGTTTGCCATATTCTTTTACATCCTCGTCTGCCTCTATCGGCAGTCTTTCCAATATTTTATTATTATAATAAACTATCACTTCACCGAGCTTATCCCCCTTTTTAACAGGTGCATAAACAAATGGAAAGTAATATTCTAAAACCTTAACACTACCTAAAAGGTAGCGTTTTTTATTATATGTGCATTTAACATACGCTTTTTCACTGCCGACAGTATCAATAGAAATCACATTTGATATACTGACTGCATTATATTTCTGCTCACAAATTTCAGTGAAATAAGTATGAGCATCCCAATCATCAGGACAATTTAAAGTTACGCAAATTATTGTATTACCTTTATATTTTTTAGCACTTACAAGGCATCTGCCCGCATTTTCCGTAAAACCGGTTTTAATGCCGACAAATTCACCGTCTTTTAGATTATAACCTAAAAGCTTATTATGATTATAAATAGTCTTTTTCTCACCGCTTACTGTAACTTCGGCACTCTGCATTGAAACAATTTCAGAAAAAAATTCGTTTTCCATAGCATTTGCCGAAAGCAGTGCCATATCATAAGCACACGAATAAGGTTTATCCTCATCTAATCCTGACGGAGTGATAAAATGCGTATTATTCATACCCAACTTACTTGCGGAGCTATTCATCAAATCGGCAAATGCTTTCAAACTGCCACTCAAAGTAAACGCAACGGCATTTGCACAATCATTGCCCGATGCAAGCATCATACCTACACATAAATCATAAAGCGTGACAGTATCCCCTGCTTTTAAATACAGCATTGTACCCTCGCATTCATCAAGCATTTGAGAAGTAATTTTAATAGTATTATCAAGGTTACCGCTTTTGCAAGCCAAAAAGCAAGTCATAATTTTAGTTGTAGACGCCACACTTCTATGCTCATAAATATTATTTTCATATAGCATTTGGCGGGTTGTCATATCCATAACACATACGCTTGAAGCAGAAAAAGAGGAACTGTATGCAACATTAGGAAATGCAAAAAGGAGTACAAATAAAAACGCAGTAATTTTCTTTAACAAAACAATCACCCACATAAAATATATGCAGGTGATTGGGATAATAACAAAATTATTCGGCGTTATTTTCCTGTGCTGTTTCTTCCTTGTTTTCAGGCTTAAGAAGCTCTGTAACTTTATCAACAAGTTCAGGAATCATAGCAATTGCACGGTCAGCAGATGAAGTGTAATTGTTAATCTGCATCATTCTGCACTTGCCGTTTTCAATAACAATAAATGCAACAGGAGTAATGGTGATACCACCACCGCCACCACCGCCGAAAAGCTCTTGATTCTGCTTTGACGGAAGGTCTGTGCCGCCGGAAGTAAATCCGTATGAAACCTTGGAAACAGGAATAAGAGTAGTTGAACCTGTTACCATAGGCTCGCCGATAATAGTTGAAACATCAACCATTTGGCGCATTTTTTCAAGAGTATTTTCCATTATTTTGTTTACCGGAGTTTCCTTCATAATCATTTATCCCCTTTAATAGATTTTTTATTTTTTATTAAATTTCTTATAAATATTATACCGGCTTTTATACCGACTTTTAAAATAAGCTTTACATTTATACTAGCAATAAGCTGAAATTCAAATTCAGTCCTGTCCGCTATAAAATCAGGTTGAATATAATCATCATAATTATCAACCTTCATACCGTTTAAAATAATACCTTTGAGCGGATAGTAATACTTGCAAAGCGTACCATATGCACGCGCTATAAGGTCTGCATCACCGCCGCCTACTAATATCATAACATAAAGTGAGTAAATATGTAAACCCCTAAATAAAGTTAAAACGGCATTATTTGCGGTTTCCGCAAGATTTGTAAATAAATCGAGCATACCTACAATGCCCTGGGTATCCCACAAATTTTTGATAGGATTCGCTTTTGCAGGCTTTTCCTGCGGGGTGGCAGTTGTTTCATTTTCCTTTGCCTGCTCCTCGGTTTCAAGTGACCTTTCCTCCGCTTCAACAGCAACTTCTGCCACTTTTTCAGGTGTGCTTTCTTTCTTTTTGCTTTTGCTGTCTTTCTTACTTTTCTTTTTCTCGTCACTTTCTTTTGCTACCTGCTCTGCCTTTTTTTCAGGAAAGAGTATAAAAGAAAGTATTTTTGAAAGGACAATATCTTTTTCAATAAAAAGAATTTGCACTTTAGTGTGCCAACCTTTATCATAAACTAAAGTAATAGTTGCCGACAGGGACAAAACAGCAATAATTATCACTGCCAGCACAGCAACAATAATTAAAAACACTTTCATTATTCTTCGTCCCCCTCTTCCAAAATTTCAGCCTCGGGTATATCAGATGTTTCATCATTATCATCTTCAAAAAGTGAAGTTTGCGAATCATCCTTTTTTTCTTCCTCAGGTAAATCAGGTAAATCATCAAGGCTGTTTAAAGAAAAGCAACGCAAAAATCTATCGGTAGTACCGTAAACAAGAGGTCTGCCGGGCAAGTCAAGCCTTCCCTTTTCTTCAATCAAGCCTTTTTGAATAAGATTTGAAACAGGACCTGAACAATCAACACCGCGGATTTGCTCAATAAACGAGCGTGTTACGGTTTTATTATAAGCCACAATAGCAAGCACTTCAAAAGCCGCTTGGCTTAAAGGAGTATTCTTTTTTATTTCAAGTAGACCCCTAACCTCATCTGCGTATTCTTCCCTTGTACAAAGCTGATATTTTCCGTCTACACGAATAAGCCTTAAACCTCGGTTATTTTCATCATACATTGCTTCAAGGTGACCGAGCATTTTTATTACATTTTCAACATCTACATCAAGTACTTCTGCGAGTTTTCCCGGTTCAACAGGATCGCCCGCAGCAAAAAGCATCGCTTCAAGTGATGCCATAATATTATTACTGCTCAATATCATTCACCTCGCCAGTCATTTGTACTAAAGGATTATCCATTTCACCCTCAATTGTAATTTTCTTGGTTTTCGCAAGTTCAAGCACCGCAAGAAATGTGGCAACCATATCGCTCTTGGTCTGTGCATCGGCAAAAAGACTTAAAAATTTAATCTTTTTTCCGCCGAAAAGTTTTTTCATAACATTTCCGACTTTAGATGCAACCGCAACAAACTTTTTAGCAACAATAACTTTAAACGAATCAAGCGGAGGCGGCAACTTGCGTCTTCCGCGCCCGGCGGCGTTTATATAAGCATTAAGCAGCTCTTCACCCTCGTGAAAACGCTCATAATCATAATTGATATGTCCCTCTTCAGGCTGGCGAACAAATCTGTTAAATCCGTCTGTCTGCTTGGCAAGCTTACCCGCCATTATTTTGCAATCCTGATATTCAATAAGTTCGCCTGTAAGTTCTTTTTTAAGAATTTCGGCTTCTTCGTGCCTTGGCAAAAGTGAAACTGTTTTAATATATATCAATCTTGCCGCCATTTCAAGAAATTCACCGGCAATATCAAAGTCCTGTTCCTGCATCTGCCTGACATAATCAAGATACTGATTTACAAGTTGAACAATCGGTATATCGTTAATATTCAATTTGTGCTTTGATATTAGATGTAAAAGCAAGTCCATAGGGCCTTCAAATACATCAATTTTATAACTTAGCTGTTCCATTATTACCTCGCTAAAAGAGCAAACAATAATTTAGGTATAATACCGACTATATTCATAAGAGCATTTGAAAGCAAAGAAATAGGAGTATCTAATACACCTGTAAAAAGAGCAATCATAAGCCCAATCATAATATATCTTTCATATTGCATATATTTAAAATATTTATCATCCGGCAAAACTGCAAGAAGCACCCTTGAACCGTCAAGCGGCGGAATAGGGATTAAATTAAATACTGCAAGGGTAACATTTACGCTGGCAGAAAAATAAAAGAAATATGCAATAGCATATAAAACCGTATTACCTAATCCAACTGTATATTCAATACCATAATAGAAAAAGAGCGAAATAAAGCTCATTAAAATATTTGAAACAGGGCCTGCAAGTGCAGTTAACGCCATACCCTTTTTCGGATTTTTAAAATTATTAGGGTTAATCGGAACAGGATTTGCGTAACCGATACCAAAAAGGAAAATCATTATAGTACCGATTGGATTAAGATGTGCAAACGGATTAAATGTTAATCTGCCCTGATTACGCGCAGTATGGTCGCCAAGCTTATCAGCCATTAAACCGTGTGCAAGTTCATGAATAGGCAAACAGCAAAATACAACAAAGCAACGCGATAATATCACAATAATTGCTTCTATATAATTACCTGTTCTTAAATATGAAAGAATGGAAAACATATAATCATCCTTAATAATAGTTATTTTTTATTAGCTGAAACGATACGGTCGTTGCCGTATAAATCTTTAATTACACTTATATTTTCAAATTCATAAAGAACATTGAAAATTGACTCACCCTGCTCATTTCCGATTTCAAGAAAGAGCTTACCTTTATCATTCAGCTTAGAATACCAATTATCGTTGATTACACGATAAAAGTCAAGTCCGTCTTTTCCGCCGTCAAGTGCCATTACGGGTTCATTTTTAACTTCAGATTGAAGATTCGCAAGTTCATCTTGCCTGATATACGGCGGATTTGAAATAATGACATCTGCATTTTCTAAAAAGTCAAACTCTTTAATATTGCATATATCGCCTTGCAAAACTTTTACATTTTTAATTTTATCGGCATTTTTTTTGAGATAAAAAAGTGCGTCATCACTTTTTTCAATTAAATAAACAAACGCATTACTGCATTTTTTTGCAATGCTGATGCCTATACATCCACTGCCGCTGCAAAGGTCATAAACAACACACTTACCCAGAGTTCTTATATAATCAATTGCTTTTTCAACAAGTTCTTCTGTTTCAGGCCTTGGAATGAGTACACCTTCACCGACATAAAATTCGCTTTCATAAAAATCCCATTTGCCGATTACATACTGCAAAGGTTGCCCCGATTTAAGTTTCCAAAGCATATCTGCAAGATTTTTGTTTTGAACAAAATCATCTTTATGAGCTTCGTAATCGCTGTTTTTTATTCCAAGAATTGAGCAAACAATGCAAAGTGCTTTAAAATCACTTTCGTCAATACCGTTCCTCTCTAAAAAAACTACTGCGTAGCTATATGCTTCTTTAAGCGTCATTTAATTTCATCATCCTCGGGATTTTCTGTTATTACCGCTTTGAGCGATTCAATACCAACTTCAATAATATCATCACTCGGTTCTTTGGTGGTAAGGCGCTGCATCCACAAACCCGGTGCGCTCAAAATTTTAACGAGCAAATTATCATGCCTGCCGGCATATTTTATAAATTCATACCCAACGCCCATAATAAGGGGTATAAATGCAAGTTTAAGAAACATCCAAAGCACCCTGATTTGCGCAATGGCAGGAAATATTTTAGAAAGTATTGTACTGAAAATAATGCTGAAAATAAGCATTACAAATATAAATGATGTACCGCAGCGAGGGTGAAAACGACAGCAATTGCGAACATTATCAACCGTAAGTTCCTTACCGGCTTCATAACAGGCAATAGATTTATGCTCTGCGCCGTGATACATAAAAGTACGCTTAATATCTTTCATTTGGCTGACAATTGCAATATAAATCACAAAAATCAATATTTTCATTACACCCTCAATTGTGCCTTGCCAAGGTGTTAATGCGTTTGAGCAAGCACTGTTTAATTTACTGAAAGCAAGTACGGGAAGATAGAAAAAAATAACAAAAGCAAGAGCAAAACCCAGTACCGTGGCAATGCCCATTATAATATTCATAAACTTATCGCCGAGTTTATCTGTAAGCCACTTTTCAAATTTATTCATTTCAACATCTTCAAGGTCTTCCATACCTGAAGCTTCGGCTGAATACATAAGCATTTTATAGCCCAATATCATTGATTCAACAAAATTAACCATACCTCTGATAATAGGCAAGCCGAAAAACTTATGCTTATCCCTAATATGAGAAAATTCGTGATGCTTTACAACAATATCGCCGTCGGTTTTACGCACCGCTGTTGCTATACCGCGTGGGCCTTGCATCATAACACCTTCAATAAGGGCTTGGCCGCCTACTGAAGTTTTATGTATCCTTTTTTCTTCCATACTGATTTGCCTTTCAATTTTTATTGATTTCAACGCCTTCATTTATTTCGGCATCCGCCTGAGTAGCATTTTGCTTCATATCATTAAGCTCATTTTTTGACGGACTGTTTTCAACAGGAAGATAAATAGTAACCAAAGTACCCTTACCTTCTTTACTGTCGATTTCAAGTTTACCGTGATGAAGATTTACTATTTCATTAGTAACCGCAAGCCCGATACCCGAGCCTCTGACAGAAACATTTGCTTTATAAAATTTTTCTTTAACATGAGGTAAATCTTCTTTACTTATTCCGCAACCTTGGTCTGCAATTGCGATTTTAACAAAATTTTCATTTTCAAGCTTTGTAAACTCAGCTTTAACAAATATCTTACTCGGTGCGCGTGAATATTTTAGCGCGTTATCAAGAATATTCATAAATACTTGTTTAAGCCTGTTTGCGTCTGCATTGGCAACAGCCGGCACTTCGGGGATGCTGTATTTAACCTCAATTCCCTCACGAAGCGCTCTTTCACGGAAAGTAAATACTGTTTCATCAAGCTCTGCAAACAGATCAGTTTTAGCAAGGCGCAAATTCATTCTGCCGCTTTGAAGGCGTGAAAAGTCAAGAAGTTCCTCAACGAAACCTTCAAGCCTGCCTGCTTCTTTAACAATTACCTGCAAGCCTTTTCGTGTAAGTTCATCCACAGTATCATCTGTGCTGAGCATAAGAGTTTCGCCCCAGCCTTTAATAGATGTAAGGGGTGTACGAAGTTCGTGAGATATAGTAGAAATGAAGTCGTTTTTCATTTTATCTGTGGTAGATATTTCTTCTGCCATAGTATTTATAGAGTCACAAAGATTACCGATTTCATCATCATATTTTTTCTCAATACGAACTGAATAATCGCCCTGAGATATTTTTTTTGTAGTTTCCGTAATTTCCTGAACCGGAAAAATAATAGAACGGATAAAGAAAAGGTTAGAAAATATGATAAGTGCAAAAACAATAACAAGCCCAATAAAAACAAGAAATGTTAAAGTTGCCACCTGCCTGTCAATCTGCTCAAGAGATGATAAAACACGGATAGCACCGACATTATCGCCGTTTGAATCCTTAATAATTCTGCAAACGGCCATAACCTTTTCACCATTACTTATTTTGCCTATATATTTGGATTTATTACTATCGCTTGCCAAAGCTTCTTCATAATCAGGCATTTCTTGCTTTTCAATTGCAAAGCCGCTTGATGATACAACAACTTTTCCGTCATTATCAATTATCCAAGTTGTTGTTTTTTCTTTATAGCTGTAACTGTCTATATACTCTGTGGCAGATTGCTCAAGCGTATTACCGACATCCAAATTTGCACTGAAATAGCTTACGGCAGTTGATGACGCACCTGAATTAAGTATACTTTCGACATTAGAATAATAAGTATTTTTTATTGCAAAGGCTGAAATTATAAAAACGATAATAAAAAATACCACAATAACACCGATGATGTTTATAAGCCACCTCAGTGTTATGCCCTCAATTTTTGGCAAATGCAATTTTTCTTTAGATATTTTTTTCATCACTTAAATTCCTGCCGATTAAATACAAAATAAATTACTGGTTATCGGTTATCCACTTATAACCGAGCCCCCAAATAGTCACAAGTCTTGTAGGACTTGATGGGTTATCCTCAATTTTCATCCTTAAACGCCTGATATTAACATCAACTATTTTTTCATCACCGAAATAGTTAGCACCCCAAACAGTTTTTAAAATGTCTGTTCTTGAAAGTGCAGCATTAGGATTTTTAAAGAAATATTCAATGATTTGGAATTCAACTTGTGTGAGTTCAATCATTTCACCGTTTTTGGAAAGTGTACGATTGCGCAAATTGAGTTCAAACTCATCAAGAACAATGCTGTCACCGGTAGTATCATTCTTTCTGAAACCTCTTGTCATTTCAACTCTTCTGTATACAGCGTCAACCCTTGCCATAAGTTCACTCGGTGAAAACGGTTTAGTTACATAATCATCCGCACCGTACATAAGGCCTGTAACTTTATCCATTTCCTGCGTTTTTGCGCTAAGCATAATGATACCCAGGTCACTTGAACGCTTGCGAAGCTCTTTGCATACGGAAAGTCCGTCGAGTTCAGGCATCATAATATCAAGAATCGCAACATCAAAGCCATTTTCATCCTGTGAAAATTTTTCAAGCGCAACAGCACCATTTTCAGCCTGCTCAACATTGTAGCCGCTACGAGTCAAGTTGATAACTATAAACTCTCTGATGGATTCCTCATCTTCTGCAACGAGTACCTTTTTCATACATATACCTCCTAAATCAGTATACTTTAATCATATCTCTTAACTTTTTAATGTTTATATCTATACCGGATGAGCTGTCTGCCTTGGCAAGATAAACAAATCCGCTATTTTTCATAACTAATGAATAATCCTCATATTTAGGGTCATTTTCGCTGTAACTTGAATTTATAAGGGTTATTATTTCAATTGCCTTTTTATTATTCTTTTTATTAGTTAATTCAAGCTTTCTCTTTTCGCTGTCATAACTTGCTTTGATTTTTGAAAAATCATCATCACCGACTACAAGAATATAACCGTCACGCTTGCAAGCAAGTGAATAGCACTTGTGGGACAGCACGGTATTACCGTAACTAACCCAATTTTGAGTTGTAATTTCCGACGCTTGCTTTTTATTAGAAGCATCTTTCGGAATTTCAATAACTCCGTCGCCGTCAATATCCCTGCAAGTTGTAAGACTTGAACGAACAGTTGATTTAGTTCTGCCGGTAGAATAGCTGTAAAAAGGCGAAATAATGGAATTATAATAATCAGACCAATAAATAAATTCCGTCACCATTGATGAACCGTCACCACAAAGGGCGTCAGCATAAACAGAGGTTCCCTCGTCAGTTTTTGCGTATTTTATACTTTCATATGAAGTAATTGTACTGTCAAGCCTGGTTTCGCCGATAAGCTCCCTTTTCCCTGTTTCAAACGAATAAAGTTCCGCCCTCGGATTTTCACTCGAAGTTCCCGTTGCAAAAACAAGGAGATCCTTTACACCGTCATCGTTAACATCAACACAAATAAAATCACTGCCTGTAATTGCTTTTGATACAGCTTGAAGTGAATACGCACCGTTATTTTCATTTTGCGAATAAACATTTATTGAGGTACCTGTAAGTTTTGATACAACGCTCCAGCAAACGATAATTTCCATTTTACCGTCATTGTTAAAATCGCAAAAATCAACAGAGTTAACATCTGTTGCAGTGCCTTCAATATTTGATACAACACTCCATTTATCTCCGCTCTTTTTAATTATAGCCATTGAGATAGTGCCGATTTTATTAGAAGGTTCGTAAAATGCAACAGCTTCGCTGATTTTATCCCCGTCAATATCTTTCAAAATAAAAGATGTTGTATATTTACCAGTTGCCGGAATTTTGATTGAATAACCACCTTTGCAGAATTCATCAACCGCACTTTGAACACCGGCATTATCCCCGCTCGGAGAAATTGGTGAAATCAAATCATCTATTGAGGAGGAAAGACGAAAATTATTACAACCGCAAAACAAAAAAGCTACAAGGCATAACATCACTATTACTTTAAAACCCTTAAATTTCGGCATACGCACTCCTCCTTATAAAATAAATTTATAATATTATAACAGAAAGTAACAATAAAATAAACAGCTTTTTTAAAATTATTTACATAAATATGACATTAGGTTTAAAAAACCAAACATAATCATTGTGATTTGTAACAAAAAAATAACAGCCACCGAGCAAATCGGTGACTGTTATTAAAATTAAAGATACATTTCAAGCGGTGTACCAATATAAGTTCTGCTGTCAGCTTTTTGAACCGACGGTGCTTTTACACTTGTGAGTTTTGTGCAATTTTCGAAAAAGCCATAATACTTTTCATCATAAGCACCCGGTATATTGGCATAATCTTTAAGTTCTTTAACATTGGCATTTATTGTAACCTTTGTAAGCTTTTTGCAATTGAAAAACATACCTTTTCCGACCTTTTTGACTGTTTTCGGAATTGTTATTTCTTTCAAACCCGAACCTGCAAAGCACATATCCCCAAGTGTTTTAATATTTTTAGGGATTGTGTAAGATTTAAGCGACTTGCAATTACCGAAAAAGCCATTAGGATAATCAACGAAATTATAGCTTGAAAGCTTTGTCAATGTTAAAGGAAGCTTAACGGATTTAAGTTTTTTACAGTTAAAGAAAATACCTGCACCTACATTTTTCGCTGTGCTTATATTTACGCTTTCGAGATATTTACTGTTGATAAAAGCATTATTACCGATTGACTTCACTTTTTTGGGAGCAGTAAATTTCTTGCCAACTTTTGCTGACGGATAAGCAATAAGCTTCGTGCCTTTTTTATCATAAAGAATACCGTTTTTTGAAGAATAATTTTTATTATTTTTATTTACGGTAATCTTTTCTAACTCTTTTGCATCCATAAAAGCAAAATCTTCAATATGAATAATATTTTCGCCTATTGTAATTTCTTTAACCTTATTGTTGTTAATACCTGACAATACCGTTACTTTTTTATTTCCGATTTTTTTAGGAATTGTAAGCTTTGCTTTATTGCCTTTGTACGAAGCCACCATAATTCCGTTATTATCGCCCGGATAATATTCAAAATCTTTACTTTTGGCAAAAGCAGAAAAATCCGCCATTGCAAAAGTTGATATTATAAGTAAAAGTGAAATAACGATTGATAAAGTCTTTTTTAAAGTATGTGTCATAATCTTTCCTTTCTTTTAATGATTGTTAATACTTATTATGTACTTTTTCGGCAAAGCAGAGAAAATCTTTAATTCTGATAACGGTACCGTCATCAAGAACCGCCTTACCGGTCATTTTGCCAAATACTTGGTGCTGATTAGTCACAATCAAATCAAGCACGCTTGTATAATCACTGCGGTCAATAATCGGCTCAAACTTCATTTCAAATCTGCCGTCTGACGATGTAAAAGTCCACGCATCAATAAAATTATCACTGATATTAAACTTAACATCATCAATTTTATGTGCCACACCGTCATAAAAAATAACATTTTCGCTTGCGGCAGATGTGTCACCGAAACCGTAACCGATATTAAAGCCAAAGCGATGACCGCCAATATCACCCGAGCCTGAACCCCAATACCAAACATTGTCATAGGTCCAAACCCCTCTGCCCCAGTCAAGTGCGCCAAAATCTGTTTCAGGTGAAAATTCATACAGTTTTCCACCATATAAAACCTTGCCCGACGCTCTCATACAATTTATTTTTTGATTATAGTAAAATGCTTTTTTATCCGTTTTAAACGGAGTTGCAATTACCATAGTATCATCATTCAAACTTTCAAGCGTGATATTTGCTTTTAAGCCCTTACCGCCGTCAAATTCCGGAAAATCGCAGCGGATAACACACTTACCGTCACGAACTAAAAATTCAATTCCGAGTTTGGAATTATATGTTTTCACATCACCAAACGATGAATCACTCGGCATATGAAGCCTGCCTAACGGAAACGGCAGAATGTTTCCCTGCGTATGCTCCCTCGGTACAGAAAAATCAAGAAAGCTTACACTGTCAAGTTCAATATACCCAAGGTCAGAAACAGTAAAGCAAACAGCAATATTATTTTTATTTGATATAACAGAATAATAATCCCATTCTTTAATACGGGTAATCCTCTTTTTAATATCTTTTCTGCTATAAGTCTGCACAAGGCTCTTGCTCCACCCCGGCTCGCGCAAAGTTCCGTCAATATTCAACAACGGTTGTTTAGATGTAACTAAATGATTTCTCATAAATATTCCCCCTTATGAATACTTAAAAGATGTTTATTTATTATCTAATAGCGGTTTAAGATATTGCCCTGTGTATGATTTTTCACAAGCGGCAATTTCTTCAGGTGTACCTGTGGCTACAATTGTGCCGCCGCCTTTACCGCCCTCAGGCCCTAAATCAATAATATAATCGGCAGTTTTGATTATATCCAAATTATGCTCAATCACAACTACGGTATTGCCTGAATTAACAAGCATATCAAGAACAGTAGTTAATCTGTGAACATCGGCAGTATGAAGCCCTGTTGTAGGCTCATCAAGAATATAAATGGTTTTGCCTGTACTTCTTTTTGAAAGTTCGGTTGCAAGCTTAACTCTCTGCGCTTCACCGCCTGATAAAGTAGTGGCACTTTGACCTATTTTGATATATCCCAAGCCAACATCCTGAAGTGTTTTAAGCTTGCGGTATATTTTAGGCTGTGCTTCAAAGAATTTTGCGCCCTCATCAACAGTCATCTCAAGTACATCAAAAATTGATTTGCCCTTAAATTTAACTTCAAGCGTTTCTCTGTTATATCTTTTACCGCCGCAAACTTCACAAGGTACATATACATCGGCAAGAAAGTGCATTTCTATTTTAACAATACCATCACCCTCACACGCTTCACATCTGCCGCCTTTAACATTGAATGAAAAACGGTTAGCCTTATATCCTTTTTGTTTTGCGTCGGCAGTCTGCGCATAAAGTTCCCTAATATCATTAAACACACCCGTATATGTTGCAGGATTGGAACGCGGTGTTCTTCCGATTGGTGACTGGTCGATATTTATAACTTTATCAAGGTTATCTGCACCTGTTATCTTATCAAATTTGCCGGGTCTTTTCTTTGCGCCGTTTAAGGTATTCGCCAAATATTTATATAAAATTTCATTTACAAGGCTTGATTTACCTGAACCTGAAACACCTGTAACCGCAATGAATTTACCAAGCGGAAATTCAACATCTATATTTTTCAGATTGTTTTCCTGTGCGCCGAAAACAGTTAGCTTTTTACCGTTACCTGCTCTGCGCTTTTCAGGAACGGGTATTTTGCGCTTTCCGCTTAAATACATACCTGTAATTGACTTGTCGCAGTTAATAATATCATCCACACTGCCTGCTGCAATGAGTTCACCGCCGTTAACACCTGCGCCGGGGCCTATATCAACAATAAAATCGGCATTTCGCATGGTATCCTCATCATGCTCAACCACAATAAGCGTGTTACCCAAATCACGCAGACTTTTAAGCGTACCTAACAGCTTATCATTATCTCTTTGATGAAGACCGATTGACGGTTCATCAAGAATATAAAGTACACCCATAAGTGAAGAACCTATTTGCGTAGCAAGGCGGATACGCTGTGCCTCACCGCCGGAAAGAGTAGCTGCCTCGCGTGAAAGCGAAAGATAATCAAGCCCTACACTGTTAAGGAAATTAAGCCTTTGCTTTATTTCATTTACAACAAGTTTACCTATCATCTGCTGGCGGGAGGTAAGTTCAAGATTATTTATAAATTCAAGTTCCTCTGAAATCGGCATTGAACAAAATTCGTATATATTCTTTCCGCCGACAGTAACGCTCATAATTTCAGGTGTAAGCCTTGCACCCTTACAATCAGGGCAGACGCAAGTTGTCATAACGGCTTCAATATCGCCTCTTGCCCATTCACTGTTCGTGCTTTCATACCTGCGCTTAAGGTTAGGTATAACGCCCTCAAAATCTGTCTGATAATCGCCTGTACCGTATGAAGTAACGCGTTTCATTTTAAGCTTTTTACCGCCTGTACCGTAAAGAATGGCGCGAAGTCCGTCTTTAGGTATCATATCAACAGGCACATCAAGCGAAAAACCGTATTCCTTTGCAAGCCCTTCATAGTACATTTTTGCAATTGTACCGTCTTTAATATTCCAACCGGAAGCTTTTACTGCGCCTTGGTTGATAGAAAGCTTTTTATTAGGAATTACTAAATCAGGGTCAATCTCTTTGTATGAACCCAAACCACCGCATTTTTTACAAGCGCCGAAAGGATTGTTAAACGAAAACATCCTCGGACTCATTTCTTCAATCACGGCACCGTGCTCCGGGCAGGCATAGTTAAGTGAAAAAAGTTCTTCCCTGTCACCTATAATATCAATTATAACATTACCTTCGGCAAGGTGAGTTGCTGTTTCAATTGAATCAGTCAATCTTGATTTAATATCGCTATTTATTACAAGTCTGTCAACTATAACATCAATATTATGCTTTTTATTCTTTTCAAGTTTAATTTCTTCGCTTAAATCATATACAGAACCGTCAATTCTTGCACGCACAAATCCTGATTTACGAATAGAATCAATTTCTTTTACAAATTCACCCTTGCGCCCTTTAACAATAGGAGCCATAATTTGAATACGCGTTTTTTCTTCAAGCTCCATAACTCTGTCAACAATTTGGTCAACTGTTTGCTGTGTAATCTCCCTGCCGCATTTGGTACAATGCGGAGTACCTATACGAGCATATAAAAGCCTTAAATAATCATAAATTTCAGTTACGGTGCCGACGGTTGAGCGCGGATTTCGACTTGTGGTTTTTTGGTCAATTGAAATTGCAGGTGATAAACCGTCTATATAGTCTACATCAGGCTTTTCCATTTGGCCGAGAAACTGCCTTGCATATGATGACAGCGACTCAACATACCTGCGCTGCCCTTCGGCATAGATAGTATCAAAAGCAAGGCTTGATTTACCCGAACCCGAAAGTCCTGTAAAAACAATAAGCTTATCCCTTGGTATAGTCAAATCAATATTTTTTAAATTATGCTCTCTTGCGCCTTTAATCACTATGTTTTTATTCATTGTCACATTCCTTTCGTTTATTTTTTGCCTTCAAGTTCGGCAATTTGGTCACGAAGATATGCGGCATGCTCAAATTCAAGCAACTTTGCCGCTTCTTTCATTTCTTTTGTCAGTTCGGCAATCATCAGCTGGCGTTCTTTCTTTGAAAGGTGCTTTTTCTTGCCTTCAAGCTTTTCTTTAGATGTAATTTCAATAATTTGATGAACATCTTTTTTAATTGTTTTAGGTGTAATTCCGTGTTCGGTATTATATTTTTCCTGAATTTCACGCCTGCGAAGTGTTTCGGTAATTGCTCTTTCCATAGACGGAGTTACACTGTCGGCATACATAATAACTTCTCCGTGTTCATTTCTTGCCGCTCTGCCAATAGTTTGCACAAGTGATGTTTCGCTTCTTAAAAATCCTTCTTTATCGGCATCAAGAATTGCAACAAGTGATACTTCAGGTATATCAAGCCCTTCACGCAAAAGGTTAATACCTACAAGCACATCAAATTCACCTAAACGAAGGTCACGGATAATTTCCATTCTTTCAATAGTATCAATATCGTGGTGCATATATCTTACTTTTACACCAAAACCTTCAAGATACTGCGTCAAATCCTCCGCCATAGCTTTGGTAAGGGTAGTAACAAGCACCCTTTCTTTAACGGCGGCACGAGTATTTATTTCTGATAAAAGGTCATCCATTTGGTCTTCCGTCGGTTTAACGGTAATAATAGGGTCAAGCAAACCGGTAGGGCGAATAACCTGTTCAACAATTTGTGCGCTGTGTTCCCTTTCAAACGAACCGGGTGTAGCGGAAGTGAAAATAACCTGATTTATCTTTTTATAAAACTCATCAAACATAAGAGGGCGGTTATCAAGTGCACTCGGAAGTCTAAAACCATATTCCACAAGACTTTCTTTTCTTGCTCTGTCACCTGCATACATACCTCTGACTTGCGGAAGCATTACATGGCTTTCATCACAAAAAAGAAGAAAATCATCAGGCATATAATCAATAAGTGTAAACGGAGCTTCACCTGGTTTTCTGCCGCTCATTACGGCAGAATAGTTTTCAATTCCCTTGCAAAAGCCTGTTTCCCTAAGCATTTCAATATCATTCATTGTTCGCTCTTTAATTCGCTGTGCTTCAAGAAGTTTGCCTTTGGCTTCAAATTCACTTACGCGTTCAACCATTTCATTATATATTTTATCTATTGCTTTATTCATTTTCTCAGGGCCGACAACATAGTGCGAAGCCGGATAAATTGCAACATGCGAAAGTATGCCCTCAACTTTTCCCGTAAGCGGCTGAATTTCACAAATTCTGTCTATTTCATCGCCGAAAAATTCAACTCTGATTGCTGTACCGTTAGAACCGGCAGGGAAAATTTCAACAGTATCTCCCCTAACCCTGAATTTATTTCTGACAAAGTTAATATCGTTTCTTTCATATTGAATTGAAACAAGTTTTTCAATAAGCTTATCACGCCCGTAATCCATACCGGCACGAAGCGAAATAACCATACTTTTATAATCAATCGGGTCACCTATTGAATAAATACACGACACCGAAGCTACGATAATAACATCTCGCCTTTCAAACAAGGCGGAAGTAGCCGAATGGCGAAGCTTATCTATTTCATCGTTAATGGATGAATCCTTTTCAATATAAGTATCGGTCGTAGGAACATAAGCTTCAGGCTGATAGTAATCATAATACGAAACAAAATATTCAACTGCATTTTCAGGAAAAAATTCTCTGAACTCACTGCAAAGCTGAGCCGCAAGTGTTTTATTATGCGCAAGCACAAGAGTCGGGCGATTAACTTTTTCAATAATATTAGCCATAGTAAAGGTTTTACCGGAACCTGTTACGCCCATCAGTGTTTGCTCTTTATAACCGGCAAGCACACCCTTTACAAGTGAATCAATAGCCTGCGGTTGATCACCGGTCGGCTTATACTTACTAACTAATTTAAACTTATCCATATATATCAAACCTATCTCTTTTGGATATAATATTCCATATTTAAAATATTATAATATATTCTTTGCAAAAACGCAATACTTTGCACGGTAATGACAGTATTTGACATCTTCTTTACAAAAAATAATTACAACTGTGTAACCTTTGTTGTTTATTTAGACATAATATGATAAAATTTGAGCAAAAAGATTTTGGAGGATATATTTATGGAAAGAAAAGTAGTCATTTTTGACCATCCGCTTATCCAGCATAAACTCAGCATTCTTCGTGATGAAAAAACAAGCACAAAAGACTTTCGTGAACTTGTTAACGAAATTGCAATGCTTATGACATTTGAAGCAACAAGAGATTTACCGACAGAGCAGGTTGAAGTTAAAACACCTTGCGGAATTGCAAAGTGCAATCATATTGCCGGCAGAAAGCTTGCATTTGTACCTATTCTTCGTGCAGGTTTAGGAATGGTTGACGGATGTGTAAGCCTTGTTCCTGCTGCGAGAATCGGACATATCGGTTTATACAGAGATGAAACAACACATACACCTGTTGAGTATTATTGCAAATTACCAAAGGATATTGACCAAAGAGATGTTTATGTTGTAGACCCAATGCTTGCAACAGGCGGTTCTGCAATTGACGCTATCAGTCAAATTAAATTAAGAAGCCCAAGAAAGATTGTATTTATGTGCATTATCGCAGCACCTGAAGGACTTGAAGCTCTAAAAAAAGCCCACCCTGATGTTGATATTTACTGTGCTTCGCTTGATGAAAAACTTAATGACGATGCATATATCATTCCGGGCCTTGGTGACGCAGGCGACAGAATTTTCGGTACTAAATAGTTTTAAGTTTAAAGCTATTTTCTATATCATTACAAAATTTAATATTTTTAGGAGGACTTGAAAAATGTCTAACAAACCAAAAGTCGGCAAAGACGGCATCTATGATGCAAGACAGCTCGGCACACCAAAAATGGTTGTACTCGGTTTCCAGCATATGTTTGCTATGTTCGGCGCAACTGTTACAGTACCTCTTCTTACAGGCTTAAGTATTTCAACAACACTTTTGTTTGCTGGCTTGGGTACACTTTTGTTCCACTGTCTTACCAAGTTTAAAGTACCGGCATTCCTCGGCTCATCATTCGCATTTTTAGGTGGTTATGCAGCAGTAGCACCAATGGCTAAAGACGGAACACCTAATACAGAAATGTTGCCTTATGCTTGCCTCGGCGTAGCGTGTGCAGGTCTTATTTACCTTATTCTTGCCGCTTTGATTAAAGCTGTGGGAATCAACAAAATTATGAAGCTTTTCCCTCCTGTTGTAACAGGCCCGATTATTATAGCAATCGGCTTGGGACTTGCACCGTCAGCAGTAAACAATTGCAGAAATAACTGGTGGCTTGCAGTAGTAGCACTTGTACTCGTAATTGTTTTCAACATTTTCGGTAAAGGTATGATCAAAATTATACCTATTCTTCTTGGTATAATCGGTGCATATCTCACAGCAGTTGTAGTAGGTAACATCGGCGGAGTTGAAAGCTTTGCTATTGACTTCACAGGTGTTAAAGAAGCTGCTTGGATTGGTTTCCCAATCGAATGGTCATCAACCGTATTCGGCGGTGTTCATAACAGCGGCAAAGCAATCTCTGCAATCATCGCACTTGTTCCTATTTCAATTGCAACAATGATGGAGCATATCGGTGATATTTCAGCTATCTCTGCTACTTGTAAGAGAAACTATATTCAGGACCCGGGACTTCACAGAACTCTTTTAGGTGATGGCCTTGCAACAACTCTTGCTTCTCTCTTCGGTGCTCCTGCCAACACTACATACGGTGAAAACACAGGTGTACTTGCCCTTTCAAAAGTATATGACCCAAGAGTAGTAAGAATTGCAGCATACTTTGCAATGGCATTCTCATTCTGCCCTAAATTCGCGGCAATTATTGAGTCAATTCCGGGTGCAGTAGTAGGCGGTATCTCATTCGTTCTTTACGGTATGATTTCTGCTATCGGTGTAAGAAATGTTGTTGAAGCAAAGGTTGACTTTTCAAAAGCAAGAAATACTATTATTGCAGCTGTTATCCTTGTAGTAGCACTCGGCCTTACAGACGGCATTACATTTACAGTAGGCGGCCACAATATTACTCTTACAGCACTTGCTGTTGCTTCAATTGCAGGTATCGTTCTTAACCTTATCTTCCCTGAAAAAGACTTTGACCCTGAAAAAGCATTTAATGCCGATACAGTATCAAAGCAAATTGAACTTGAAAAGAAGTAAAAATAAATAACAAATAAAAAGGTGGGAAATTCTCACCTTTTTATTTACTGATTTAATGAAAGAGGTAAAATTATGAAAAAAATATTATCGCTTGCACTTGCAATAATTATGTGCATAACTTCCCTTTCCTTTGCAACTAGTGTTTTTGCCGCAGATTCATCAAACTGTGCAACCGTTTTATTAGACGGTATTGAAAACAACAGCCTTATTGATGATACCGCAAACGCAATCAATGAATGCAGAACTGCATCCGGCAAAACTGCAATTCAGCTTGATAATACGCTTTGTGAACAAGCAAAGCAGAGAGCAAAAGATGTATTCGTTTACTTTGATTCAGACGATAAATACTTACCAAACGGTGATTTGGTTTCATCATATCTTTCAAACGCTGTAATATCAGCAATTTATTATTTTTCAGGAACTCCTGATTACAATACAATCAAAACAACAATTCAGTCTTATGCTTCACATCCTGTCGGCCAGTATATTAACAGTATCGGCGTAGGCTTATTCACATTAAACGGCATTACTTCAATGTATGTAATTTACGGTACAAACAGCCAAAGCACACCGTATAAAAACTTTACTGACACAAATGTAAAAGCAAGTGTAAATACACTTACAAGCAATATCACATTAAGAGTTCAGCAAGAAATTATATACGGTAAGAATTTTGCTCCGCTTACAACATACGCTTATTTTGACAAAGGTATTAACCCTAACGGTATTACTTTAAGCAATGACCAGGTAAGTTATATAAGCAGCAATTCAAATATTGCTAAAATCAAAAACAGCGTTATTTATCCAAAGAGTAACGGTAGCTACAACTTAACCGTAACTCTTAATTCAAATCCTGCAGTAAGCGCAAGCGAAAGCTATGTAATTTCAGGCCTTTCAAAGCCAAAAGCAACTCTTTCTTCAGTAAAAAGTAAAAAGAAAAAGCAAATTACTGTAAGTTGGAAAAACAACATCAAGAATGTTTCAGGCTATGAAATTCAGTATTCTACTTCAAAAAAGTTTACTAAAAAGACAACAAAAACCGTTACAACAAAAGGTAAAAAAGCAAAGTCTAAAATAATTTCAAAGCTTAAAAGAAAGAAAACATATTATGTACGAATTCGTGCATATCAAAATCAGTCACAGGGCGAAAAGTTCTATGGCAGCTATTCAAAAACTTTAAAAGTTAAAGTTAAATAATAAAAAAAATTAGGAACGGTCACATCGCTTTGGTGTGACCGTTTCCGTTTTTAGCTCATATCAAAATTTCATTTACATATTGCGAATTATTTGTATTGATAAATTCACCTGATAAAATCATTTGGCTAATTTCATCTTTTGTTGCCCACTTAACATCACAAACTTCGTCTTTTTGAAGTGTTAATTTTGAAACATCAATATCATTTTTATAAATGTATACATCAACAAAATCTTTATATAACTCACGCTTATAAGAAGTAAAAAGCGTGAGTTTTTCTTTATCCACAGTTAAGCCGAGTTCTTCTTTAACCTCTCTTACAGCACCGTCAATACTATTCTCACCCATAAGTACAGAACCGCCGGTCCAAGCCCATTTTAGTCCTTCCTTTTTGTTGGAACTTCGCTTTTGAATTAAATACTCACCCTTGCTGTTTTTTATCCAAATATGTACTACTATGTGATATTCATTATTTAATGAATCAAATTTTTCTCTTTTAACAGTGTAACCAAGAGGCTTTCTGTTTTCATCATACGCATCCCACAATTCCATAATTGATTACTCCCTTGTAATAATCAGCTTAAAGCCGTCATTTATGTTATTTATTTCATCCTTTATAAATTTAGGATAAAGAAGATAATTATCAAGCTTATCAATATAAAGCCAGCAATATGTATTTATCCTGCTTTCCTCTTGCAATTCAAATTCAGGCTCAAAATGATTAAAATCAGTTTTAGAAATATCAACAAGATAATACATACCGATTTCGTGAAAAGTACTTTTACAATGAACAAAGAAACATTCATTAAGCCAAAGAGGTTTATAATCTGTTATATCTATTTTTAGTTCTTCTTCTATTTCACGCAAGAGTGCTTCTTCACTCGTTTCACCAAATACAACTCTACCGCCCGGCAAATAATATTCATTTGTTTTCGTATTCCTTTGCGCAAGTATTTTATCATCTTTTATTATAACAGCGGCAACACGGTAATTAAAATACCCCTCTCTTGTTTCAAGAGTTAAATCCATATTCAACCTCCAACTTTGTAATATATTCATCAATTTGTGTGTGAGAAATAAAAGTAACAACTTTTTTATCAGGATATTTTTCAAAAAGTGACAGCACAATCGGCTTGCAAACAGAATTGTACTTTTTAACATCTTCAATAAGTTCATCATTTACAGGCAGAAAACAAGGAAATTCTTTTTCCCTTTCTCTTGTTATAACACCGTAAATGCAATCATCAACCGGCAAATCAAGAAAATAAATAAGTTCGGCATTTTTAATCCTGATTTCAAGTGTTCGTTTAAAATTTCCGTCGATAATCCACTCGTCATTTGAAACAATTTCTTCCTGCTTTTGTTTGAATTCAGGCCTTTGCAAATGTGTTGCATCACTTTTCCAATAGATTAAATCCAAATGATATAACGGTAAGGCGGTTATGGCTGCAAGTTTTTTTGAAAATGTGGTTTTTCCCGAACCCGGGCAACCTATTACAGCAATTTTTTTGTATGGAAACATATCATTCCCACTCCTTTCAAATAAAATCAAAGCTCTTGCATATGCAAGAGCTTAACAACCGTGTTCGGAATGGGAACGGGTATTCATCTTTTCATCAGTTTTTGCTGACATCGCCAATATAGCATAGTTTCATATAAATGTCAAATCGCGTCGTTGCAAACTTCGTATCACTCGTGACAAATTTCTTTAATATGTAATTTGAAATTCATCCCTCATTCACTGCGTTGCTCCTCCTTTTCAAAATCTGTCGTACAGAAGTGCGTCAGATTTTGTATAAAAACAGGTTAACGGCTATGCCATATTATATCAGGCTTTCCTTTGATAGTAAACCTTAATCCAACTTATTTTATTTTCAATGCACGGATTGCATTTAATACCGCAAGAACCATTACACCCACATCGGCAAAAATTGCTATCCACATATTTGCTATACCAAGCGCACCTAACACAAGGCAAACAGCCTTAACTATAAGCGCAAACCAAATATTTTCTTTTACAATTTTTAGTGCATGAACAGAAATTTTGCGTGCAAGAGCTATTTTTGACGGGTCATCATCCATTAAAACAATATCAGCCGCTTCAATAGCCGCATCAGAACCGAGTGCGCCCATAGCAATACCAATATCTGCACGGGATAATACCGGAGCATCGTTTATACCGTCGCCTACAAAAGCAAGCTTCTTTTTAGGTGATTTTTCACCAAGCAATTTTTCAACCCATTCAACTTTATCGGCAGGAAGAAGTTCTGCGTGGTATTCATCAAGGCCGAGATTTTCGGCAACTCTTTTAGCTGTTTCTTTTGAATCGCCTGTAAGCATAACAGTTTTATCAATACCGCTCTTTTTAAGGTTTGAAATAGCTTTTTTTGAATTTTCCTTAACCACATCGGATATTACAATGCAACCGGCATATACGCCGTCACAGGAAACATAAACAACAGTTCCATCGTTATGTTCAGCGTCAACTGCAATATTTTCTTTATGCATAAGTTTAATATTACCGGCATAAACTTTATGTCCGTTAACAACAGCAGATACACCGTGACCGGCAATTTCTTCAATATCAGATACGCTGTCACGCTTAATTTCTTTGCCAAAATACTTTTTAAGGCTGATACTTATAGGGTGGTTTGACGCACTTTCAGCATATGACGCAAGGCCTACAATTGTGCTTTCGTCAAATCCGTTTGCAGGATAAATCCCCGTTACTTCAAACACACCTTTAGTAAGTGTACCTGTTTTATCAAAAACAATATACTGTGTATCCGAAAGGGCTTCAAGATAATTTGAACCTTTTACAAGTACACCATTGGCAGACGCACAGCCGATACCTGCAAAAAAGCTCAAAGGAATAGAGATTACAAGCGCACACGGGCAACTGATTACAAGAAAAGTAAGCGCACGGGTAATCCAATCACTCCACATTGCACTTTCACCCATAATCATTCTGACAACCGGCGGTAAAACAGCAAGAACAAGGGCGCCGCCGCAAACAGCAGGAGTATAATATCTTGCAAATTTAGTGATAAAGTTTTCACTCTTTGATTTTTTCATACTTGAATTTTCAACAAGGTCAAGTATTTTAGAAACAGTTGAATCTCCAAATTCTTTTGATGTTTTAATTCTTAATACACCTGTAAGGTTAATGCAGCCGCTGATTATTTCATCACCGCTTTTAACCGAACGCGGCACGCTTTCGCCTGTTAATGCGCTTGTGTTCAGCGTTGATTCACCGCTTACTACTACACCGTCAATCGGCACTTTTTCACCCGGGTTAACTATAATATCCGTTCCGATTTTGACATCGTCAGGGTCAACCTTTTCAAGCTTACCATCAACTTCGACATTTGCATAATCAGGGCGAATATCCATAAGTGATGTTATATTTCTTCTGCTTTTGCCCACCGCAACACTTTGAAAAAGTTCGCCGATTTGGTAAAAGAGCATTACTGCTGCGCCTTCGGCAAAATCACCGAGTGCAACCGCGCCGATAGTTGCAACAGCCATAAGGAAATTTTCATCAAAAACCTGGCCTTTTGCAATACCTTTAATTGCCTTTTTCAAAATATCATAGCCGATAATTAAATATGGAACGAGAAACAGTACAAATTCCACCCATTTATTAAGTTGAACCAATTTTGATGTTATCATCAAAGCCACAAGCAAAACGGAAGAAATTATTATTCTTATAAGAACCTTTTTCTGCTTTTTACTCATATTACCACCCCACATTTAAAAGAAAATATCACAATCATCTTCAACTTTACGGCAATTTTTAAGCACCTGCTTCATAACAGTCTTTTCATCTGCTTCGTCTTCAAACTCAACTTTCATTTTTTGAGTCATAAAAGAAACTGTTGCATTTGCAACGCCGGTAGTTTTATTTGCCATATCCTCCATCTTTGCTGCACAGTTTGCGCAATCCACTTCAATACCATAAGTCTTTTTCATATTATCATATCCTTTCGGTTAATCATCATTACAGTTGAACGACTGCTCAACTGTTCTATCTGTATTATAGTTGAACAACTATTCAATTGTCAAGTGTTTTTTTAATATTTTATGATGATTTTTACAAAAAGATACAAACATATAAAAAACGCCATAGCAAAAGCTCCAATTAAAGAAGCAATTGCTATGACTTTGATATTATAATGTTTGATTTTTAAGAGCTTCACCAAGCGGTGTCTTTTTAATTTTAATAAGCATCATAATCGATACAAGGGTATAACTTATTACACCTAAAACAAACATTGTAATATAACAATTATTTGAAATTATATAAGGAATATACCCCGTCATTTGAGTATACAGATATGACTTAAAGCACCAGCGAAGAAGCAATGATATAATTGGTATTGATAATGCAAGTGACAGCACAACTACAATAGAAGTTATGACTATATACAGCTTTCCTATTTCTATATCAGAAAATCCTAAAATCTTCGTCATAGAAACAGATTTGCTGTTTTTTTCAATAATCTGCTTTGTTAAAATATACATAATAAGTAGGAATATCAATACACCAAGGCCTTTAAACACCTTAACAAATTCGCTCATAGAAACCTGCATTTGAGTAACTACTTTAGTTAAATCTTTTTCGGTGATAACGGTTGCAATATCATCCGGGTCTAAATCATTTAATTTTTCATTGCTGAAATAGCCGGTAAAATAATCACTGCTTTCATTAAATGTTTTCAAATAATCTGCCCTATTCATAAACACAGTTATTCCGGCATCGTACTTATATGTACCTGAAACCTTAAATGTATATGTTTTATCCTTATACTCTTCTTTAAGTGTTACTTCATCTCCTCTTGAAATTCCAAACTTATCAGCCATTGCGCTTGACACAAGCACTTCACCTGTCGGTATTGAAGAAGTGATAAATTCACTTCGATTAGAAACGCCGTAAACGCTTACATCATCACTCATAAACTTTTTATCAGTTGTTTGAAGTGAAGTCAGGCAGAACTTTTCTGCTTTGGTATTTTCAGTATCTTTTTCATTTATCATTATATACTGATATTTAGATATTTGGCTTTGCTTAACAACATTTGAATAGTCATCAAGCAATGGGGCGAACATTGAGCCGAATACTACCAGTGTGCCGGCAAGGATAATACCAAAAAACATTGTAAGATATGACGGAATGTTTTGAAACAAAATACGAAGCCTGAATTTTGAAAAGAAAGGCATTTTCTTCGGCAATTTTATAATATTCTTTTGACCGCTTTGTTTTAATTGACCGCGAATAAAATTAAGCGGACTGATTTTAAGTTTCTTTGAAAGCACCAAGAAATTGATTATAAGTGTAAGAACAAACGGTACTATTGTGGTTTCCAAAAACGCCTGCATATTCCATAAGGTTTTATAAGTTGTTAAAGAATAATTTGAATAATACACACCCACAAAAGCTTTTTGAAATGCGGTATATCCCAAAATATTGCCTACAATTGCACCTATAATTGTTACAACAGTAGGCAAAAACATATAATGCCTGATAAGCTGCGCTTTCGAATATCCCATTGCACGAAGTGTGCCTATCGCATTAGCTTCCTTTGTAATGGTATTTGATATAGTAACAGAAAACAGGAATGCTACAACTATCATAATCAAATAAATCATAAGCATTACACTTGCTTTATCTGAGCCACCGTCTTCCTGCGCATATATAATAGATTTATTAGTATATTTTGCACTGTAATCCTTAATAGTAATTATATTACTGTCATTTATTTCAAAGTTATTTACAAGCTTTTTAACAGCTGATAAATCTTTATAAATCTGCGTACAATTATATAATTTCGCATCGCTCACAGCGTCAACTATTTTGTATATTTCATTTAACGCATCATCAAAATCGGTTGATGAATTATCGGTTTTATAATCATCAAGATTTATTTTAGGTGCTGTATCAAAGGAATCAACATCCCAATCGTTTTGATTTTTTTCAGCATCTTCCAAAACATTTTTTAAATTAGTATATTGCTTGGTTGTAATTCCGAGTTCCTTTGCCATTTTTGAATCATTGCCTATACCTGCATTTCTTATAGCGGTAAAATACTTTGATTCTAACTCCTTTTCAGCAATTTCAAATTCACTTTTAAGCCTTTTTATATATGGCTTTGCATCATCGTAAAGTGCGTCCACTTGATTTTGAACTATCGGTTCATCATATTTTTTAATTATCTTTTCAAGTGATTTCATTAAACTTTCGCTTTTTGTATTTTCGTCACTTTCATCAATTGTGGCTTTATTATATTTCCAAGCGTAATTTACTGTTTCGTGTGCAGAACTTACTGTATTGTATCCGCCATCAGTCATTATTGCAACACCAAAGCCGACTGCATCGAACATCATATCGGCATTACTTTTGAATAAAGCACTGTAATCAGGAAGTGCAACCATACCGCAAACAAGGTATTTTTTACCTCTTATTAAAACTTTATCGCCCACATTTATATTGTTATTTTTGGCAAAAGTTCTGTCAAGAGCAATCTGATTTTTTGCGCTTGGCATTTCACCGCTCATAAGGCATACGGTATTTACTTCTTGCCTTTGCTTATATATACGCAAAGTTTTGCCGATGTTATTTATATCTTCTTCCTTATAATTTAATTCAAACAGCTTTAAATCATTTTGCTTTTCAATTTCAGAGAGCATACTTTTATCAGGCTGAACATTGAAAGAAATATGTCCGTCTTCAATATTATATTTTGTTGCAACATCATCAAACATTGCCAAAACTGAATTATTGGCAACTAAAAAACCTGATGCAGCGCCTATAAAAAACACAATAAATAGAAATATTGCGATATATTTGCCTGCATCGGATTTTAAATCGCGCTTAAATCTTTTGTTCAAAGGATTTTGCATTTTTATACTCCTTACCATTCAAGGTCTTTAGCATTCACTTTGTTTTCGTTTACATAATTTTTGCGAATTTCGCCGTCGTGAAGAGTGAAAACTCTATCCGCCATATTTTTAATAGCATCGTTATGCGTAACCATAATAACCGTATTACCGTACTTTTGATTTATGTCTTCAAGAAGTTTTAATATTTCCTTTGATGTGTTGTAATCAAGTGCGCCCGTAGGTTCATCACAAAGAAGAATATCCGGATTTTTAACTATTGCTCTTCCGATAGAAGTTCTTTGCTGCTGGCCGCCTGAAAGCTGTGCCGGCAATTTATTTGCTTGGTCAGCAATGCCGAGTGTTGCCATAAGTTCATCAATATCAAGAGGATTATCACTTAAATATGCGCCCACTTCAATATTTTCCCTAACTGTTAAATTCGGTATCAAATTATACATTTGAAATACATATCCAAGATGCTTTCTGCGATACATAGTAAGCTGCTTTTCATTCATCAGCTTTGTTTTTTCACCGTTGATTGCTATGTACCCGTCATCAGCATATTCAATAGCACCGATGATATTCAAAAGGGTTGATTTACCCGAACCGCTCGGGCCGAGAAGCACGCACATTTCACCTTTTTCAATTTCAAGATTTATGCCTTTCAGCACTTCAATTTTGTTTTCGCCGTAACCAAAGTGTTTTTTTATGTTGTTTATTTCTACAAATGCCATATTGTTTCTCCTATTCTATTTATTACAGTTAGTGTTGCCTAACTTCCAAACGCTAAAATTAGTTAGTTTCGCCTAACTTCGCTATTATAATACTACTAATAAAAGCAATTGTCAAATAAAAATTTTAAAATACACGCTGATAGACTTTGAGAAAGTGAGATAAATTTCGTATTTTGCGAGTGGGAGCTGTACAATGGTACTGCCCCCGAGCAAAAGACGGAAAGCGCCAAAAATAGCTTGGACTCGATGTCCAAGCTATTTTTCAATCCCTCCGA